>LNFM01003394.1_pt1 | contig 31384 bp, 32 predicted proteins | sample 596031 | NCBI WGS metagenome assembly LNFM01 (sample SAMN04254537, study PRJNA301005) | activated carbon metagenome | isolation source: dual media filters at the Ann Arbor, Michigan drinking water treatment plant | place: USA: Ann Arbor | reverse complement strand
GAAGCAGCGACGATCAGTGGGAATTCGCCGTGATCGGGCGCAATCTGACGAACCTCGAGCTGGCAGGTGGCGTTCGCTACACCCACGAGACGAAGAAGAGCTTCCTGAACCAAACCTATGTGAACGTCCTGCTTCAAGGTGTTTTCCCGCAGAACGCTCCGATCTTCGGCGATCAGACCTTCAACGACTGGTCTCCCGAGGCGACGATAACCTACGCCGTGACCGACGACGTCACCGTCTATGGCGCCTACAAGACGGCCTACAAGTCGGGCGGCTTCTCCAACAGCGCCCTCATCACGCCCTCCACCGTACCCGGCGACATCGCGTTCGGACCGGAAAAGGCCGAGGGCTTCGAGTTCGGGCTGAAAACCTTGCTGTTCGACCGGCAGCTCCGTTTCAACGTTTCCGCCTACACCTACAACTACAAGAACCTGCAAGTCGATTTCTTCAACTCGATCACCTTCCAGTTCATCACCACCAATGCCGGCTCGGCCCGGACGAAGGGCGTCGAACTCGAAGCCGAATACGTGCCCGACGCCGTCGAGGGGCTGTCGCTGCGGGCCAACCTGAACTTCAACCGGGCACGGTTCACCAACTACATTGCCCCCTGCTATGACGGTCAGACGCCGGCCCAGGGCTGCGCGCTGGTGTTCCAGGGCGGACCGGGGCAGGATCTCAGCGGCAGCCCGACAGCCGTCGCGCCCAAGGTTACCGCCGCGCTCGGGGTGAACTACGAAGTGCCGCTCGGCGCGGACTGGCATCTCGGGATGTCGGCGGACGTGCGGTACAGCGCGAAGTATCTGGGCTCGAGCTTCGGGGCTCCGTTGTCGCTCCAGCCAGCTTATGCCAATCTCGATGCGTCTATCCGCCTGAGAAGCAGCGACGATCAGTGGGAATTCGCCGTGATCGGGCGCAATCTGACGAACCAGTTCTACTTTGGTGGCGTACAGGCGATTCCCAGCACCGGTTCGGGAACGGGAACGCCGGCTGGCATCCAGGCGGATCAACTGGCTCTGGCGTCGCTGCCGCGCACCGTCCAGTTCCAGGTTACCTGGCGGTACTGAGCGACACGACGGTTTTTGCCTGCGATAGTGACGGCCGGCCGGACGCCATGGTCCGGCCGGCCATCTGATTTCGGGGGAGGACCATGGACAAGATCGCCACCATCGCGGACCTGCGCGAGGAAGCCCGTCGAAAGCTGCCGGCGCCGATCTTCGACTTCGTCGACGGCGCCGCCTTCAGCGAGGTGACGCTGCGCGCCAACGTGCAGGACTTCGAGAAGATCCGCTTCCGTCAGCGGGTGGTGAAGGACGTCTCGGTCCGCTCGCTGTCGACCGAACTGGTCGGCCAGCCCTGCGCCATTCCCGCCGCCATCTCGCCCACCGGCCTCAGCGGCATGCTGTGGGGCGGCAATGGCGAGATCGCTGCGGCGCGGGCGGCGAAGGCATTCGGCATTCCGTTCACCCTGGGCATGATGTCGGTCTCGACCCTGGAGGAAGTGACCAAAGCCGTCGGCCCGGTCTGGTTCCAGATGTGCATGCTGAAGGACCGGGGCCTGGTGCAGGATTTCGTCGACCGGGCCAAGGCCGCCGGATCGCCGGTGCTGATCCTCACCGTCACCTGGGTGGTCTCGGGCCTGCAAAGCCGCATGACCCGCCACGGCGTCGATCTGCCGCCGCCGCTCACCCCCAGTTTCATCGCCAAGTTCGTCACCCGGCCCATGTGGGTGTGGCGCGCACTCCGGGGCAAGCCGGTCGCGTTCCACAATTTCACCGGCCGGATGCAGGAAGAGGCGACCATTCCGGCGGTGATCAACCAGCTCGATTCCTCGGTGACCTGGAAGGACATCGAATGGTTGCGCTCCATCTGGCCAGGCAAGCTGATCGTCAAGGGCGTCTGCGACCGCGAGGACGCGCGCCTCGCCATGGACGCCGGCGTCGACGCGGTCAGCGTCTCCAACCACGGCGGCAACCATCTGGATAGCTCGGCCTCGACCATCTCCATGCTGCCCGATGTGGTCGAGGGCGTCGACGGCCGCGGCGAGGTGCTGCTCGACGGCGGCGTCCGCTCGGGCCAGGACATCCTGAAAGCCATGGCGCTGGGCGCCAAAGGCGTGCTGCTGGGCCGCGCCCACCTCTATGGCCTCGGCGCCGCCGGCCAGAGGGGCGTCGCCAAGGCGCTCGACATCATCCGCAACGAACTGGACGTCTCGATCGGCCTTACCGGCCTGACCGACGTCAACCAGGCATCGCCGGAGATCCTGTTCAAGGCGAGGGATTAGAGCGCTTTCAGCCATGGCGGAATCGCCTTGGCGTCCGAAAGCCGCGGCGACAAATGCTAGAGCGGTTCAGCGGCAGCTGAATCCGCTCTAGGGTTTTCCCACTCGGTCTTTGCGAGCGAAGCGCGGCAACCCAGTGCCGATGCAGGAATAACCCTATCCGTGTCCCTGAGCTCGTCGAAGGGCTTCGCATCAACGCGCGAGCAAGGCCCTTCGACGAGCTCAGGGACACGGTGAAATTTGAGCGCTGCACAATGAACTGGATTGCCGCGTCGCTACGCTCCTCGCAACGACGGAGACGGGTGGAGTCTGACGGGCGTCAATCCTCCAGGTACTTGTCCAGCGTCTGGTGCATCAGCCTGACCCTGACCTCCTGGTAGTTCAGCAGGGTTTCGCCCTTCTTGCGCGCGGCGCGCATGCCTTCCTGCTGGGCGCGCAGGTTGTTGGTGTCCTGGTCGTAGACGTGGCCGAGGATCGGGTCGAAGCCCGGCACGGTGGTGAAGCTGTCGGCCTCGGTCAGCCGATAGGGCGCGGCGGGCTCGGGGCACGGGCCGTCGTCGGGCATGGGCCGCAGGATCAGCAGCTCGAACAGGGTGCGGTTCGGGTCGTCGCCGATGGGCCGGAAGCGGTAGACCATGGGCAGCGACAGCTGCGGGAACAGGATCATGTTGGGGAAGATGCCGTATTGCGACACGTCGACCATCTCGGTGTCGGTGTATTTGCTCAGATCGACGCCGTAGGTCTCACCCAGGGTTTTCCTCAGCACCCGCGCCATGACGATCCGCGCCGTCTCGCCCTCGCCGACGACCATGTCGTCGCCCAGGATCGTCCGGTCGCCGACCAGCATGGTGTCGATCAGCTCCTGTTCCGTGGGACGCGGCTGCACCAGCTGGCTCGGGATGCCGAAGATGCAGAAGAAGCGCGACACGTTGTCGCTGAACACGTCGTACTGGGTGCCCTCGTCGTCGGAGCCCAGCAGCAGTTGCGGATGGGTCTCCTGGGTGTGGTAATTCTCGATGAAGGCTTCCTTGCCGGCCTTCCAGTTGCAGTACAGCTCCTTCTCGATGTGCAACTCGACGAAGCGGCGCGCCATGTCGAAATTGGCGAAGTGCTCCGGCACCGGCGCGATGTAGTCCAGCAGCGGGGCGGCCTCCGGATCGAAGTTCACGAACACGAAGCCGCCCCACAGGCCCACGCTCACGCGGAGCATGGTGAAGTCGCGCTCCATAACATGCGGCGCGTCCCAGCCGTAAGGCACCCGCTGCAACTCGCCGGCGAGCGACCATGTCCAGCCGTGGAACGGGCAGCGCAGCGCCGTCACGCTGCCCGACATGCCGCCCAGCGCGAACTTGGTGCCGCGGTGCATGCAGGAATTGACGAAGCCGGCGACCGACCCGTCCTCCTGCCGCACGATCAGCGCCGAATGCCGGCCGACCTCGTAGACGTAGTAGTCGCCCGGCTCGGGGATGTGCTCCTCGCGGCACGCCCACTGCCAGGCGCGCGGCCACATGCGCTCCATCTCGCGGTCGAAGACCGCCTGGCTGGTGTAGCGCTCGAACGGGATGTCCTCGTTGCCGAGGAAGCGCGGGCTTTCCAGCTCGAACACCGGCGGCACCGGTTTGCCGTCGCGGTGCACCAGCTCCTGCGCGGAGGGCGTGGCGCGCCCCTTGGTCAGTGACTTCAGGAGTTCGTTCATGGCGATGTCTTCCCCGTGGTCCGCCAGAGTACATTTTTATTGCACAATTGCACAATTAAAAGCGATGCTAGGATGACGGGCGCGGGCATCTCGGGAAGGATGCACCGGCCGCGGACGCAAACGGGACATGGGAGACAGTCATGGGTCAGCTCGATGGCAAGGCCGCCGTCATCATCGGCGCGTCGGAAACCGGCAATATGGGGCAGGCCATCGCCCGGCGCTACCGCAAGGAAGGCGCCCAGGTGGTCGTCGCCAGCCGCAAGGCCGAGAAGTCGGCGGCGTTCGCGAAGGAGATCGGCGCGTTCTCGACCGCTTGCGACATCACGAAGAAGGACGACCTGTTCGCGCTGGCCGACTTCGCCAAGCAGAAGATGGGCAAGGTCGACATCGCCGTGAACTCGTCGGGGCTTGCCCTGGGCGGTCCGTTCCTGGAGTTCGGCGAGAAGGACCTGGACACGCTGATCGCGCTGCAGTTCAAGGGCTCGTTCTTCTTCCTGCAGGCGATGGTGGCCGCCATGCTGGACACCGGCGGTTCGATCATCCAGCTCAGTTCGGCGGTGGCGCAGCGCTCGACCACCGTCGACGGCGGGTTCGACGCCTATATGGGCACCAAGGCGGGTATCGACCACGTGGTGCGCGCCGTCGCCAACCAGTTCGGGCGGCGCGGCATCAGGGTCAACACCATCGCCGCCGGCCACACCGACACGCCCATGCACCACGGCAACTACGCGGGCGACATCCCGGACTGGATGAAGGCCTGCTTCGCCGACGCCACGCCCATGGGCCGCTACGGCACCTGCGAGGACATCGCCGCTGCCGCCGTGTGGCTGGCCAGCGACGAATGCTTCATGACCGGCGAGGACATGCAGGTGAACGGCGGCCTCACCCTGCGCCGCAATCCGCTGAAGGACGACCTGGAGCGCTACGAGCGCGAATGGAAGCCGGCTTGAAGGGGAGAGCGCCGATGGACGAATTCGATGTGGTGGTGCTGGGCACCGGCGCGGCCGGCCTGACGGCGGCGATCCGCGCCCATGCGGGCGGCGCAAAGGTTGGCGTGTTCGAGAAGGGCGACAAGATCGGCGGCACCAGCGCCTGGTCCGGCGGCATGATCTGGATTCCCAACAACCACCACATGGCCGAGCTGGGCATCCACGACAGCGCCGAGGAGTCGCTGGCCTACATCATGTCGCTGTCCCACGGCATGATCGAGGAGGAGCTGGCCCGGGCGTTCGTCGACGTTGGGCCGGAGATGGTCCGATGGATGGAAACCAATACACCGGCGCAGTTCGAGATCGTCGAGGGCTTTCCCGACTATCACCCGGAGTTTCCGTTCGGCAAGACCGCAGGCGGCCGGTCCATGGAATGCCCGCTGTTCTCGTTCCGCGAGCTCGGCCCGTGGGCGGACAGGATGACCCGCAGCTACTTCTTCACCCTGCCGCTGACTATGGCCGAATCCACCATCGGCGGCGGCGTCCATGGCGAGGTGTCGGGCGAGGAACTGCAGCGGCGCATCGACGCCCAGGAATGGGGCTGCGGCCACTCGCTGGTCGGACGGCTGCTGAAAGGGTGCCTCGACCGGGGCATCGAGCCGGTCACCGATGCCCGCGCCGTCGAGCTGGTGATGGAGGACGGCAAGGTCTCCGGCGTGAAGTTCGAGGGCAAGGACGGCCCGTTTGAGGTCAAGGCCCGCGCCGGCGTGGTGCTGGCGACCGGCGGCTTCGAATGGAACCCCGAGATGGTGAAGTCATTCCTGCGCGGCCCCATGACCAGCCCGGTGTCGATCCCGACCAATACGGGCGACGGGCTGAAGATGTCCATGAAGGCCGGCGCGTCGCTGGGCAACATGCGCGAGGCATGGTGGATGCCCGCCGTGGAAATCCCCGGCGACCGGGGCGACGGTCGGCCCATGCAGTACATCTTCCAGGGCGAGCGCTCGCGGCCCGGCGCCATCATGGTCAACCGCACCGGCAAGCGCTTCACCAACGAGGCGGCCAACTACAACGCCTTCGGCGCGGCCTTCCACGTGCAGGACGTGGCCAAGTTCACCTACATCAACTTGCCCTGCTGGTCGATCTGCGACCAGGCCAGCATCGACAGATACGGCTTCATCCGCACCGCGCCGGGCGAGAAGGTGCTGGACTGGGTGATGCGCGCCGACACCATAAGCGGGCTCGCGGAGACACTGGGCGTTTCCCCCGACGCGCTGGAAGACACGGTCGCGCGCTGGAACGCCAATGTCCGGGCCGGGTCCGATCCCGATTTCGGCCGAGGCGACAGCGCCCAGGACAACTGGTGGGGCGACGCCACCCAGCGCGGCCAGAAATCGGCGACGCTCGGCACGCTGGAGAAGGGGCCGTTCTATGCCGTCGAGGTGACCAGCGGCTCGCTCGGCACCAAGGGCGGACCGAAAACCGATACGGAGGCCCGCGTGCTCGACCTGGACGGCGCACCGATCCCCGGCCTCTACGCGGCGGGCAATGTCATGGCGTCGGCCATGGGCATGACCTATGGCGGCGCGGGCGGTACGCTCGGACCGGGCATGGTGTTCGGCTACCTGGCCGGGCGCCATGTCGCCGAACGCGCGCGCACCCTGGTCAACCGGTAGGAGATGCCCATGCGCTGGCGCATCGGCGACGTTACCGTCACCCGGATCGTCGAATCGACGTTCGAGGGGCTGGAAGCCTTCCTGCCGGACGCGACGCCCAAGGCGGTGCTGAAATATGGCTGGCTGCGCCCGTTCCTGACGGACGAGGGCGTGCTGAAGTTCAGCATCCATGCGCTGGTGATCGAGACGCCGTCGCGGCGCATCATCGTCGACACCTGCGTCGGCAACGAGAAGCCGCGCGAGGTCTTCCCCATCTGGCACATGCTGCAGACCGGCTTCCTCGACGACCTGGCGAAGGCCGGCTTTGAGCCGGAGAGCTTCGACACCGTGCTGTGCACCCACCTGCATCTCGACCATGTGGGCTGGAACACCATGCTGGTCGGCGGCCAGTGGGTGCCGACGTTCCCCAACGCCCGCTACCTGATCGAGCGCAGCGAGTTCGCCTTCCTTGACACCGAAGGCGCCGATGCAGGCCAGGAACAGTGGGCGCGCGACATGAACGCCGCGGTCATGGCGGATTCGATCCGGCCCGTCGTCGCCGCCGGGCTGGTGGACCTGGTGTCGTCCGATCACGCGGTCTGCGACGAGGTCCGCCTGGTCCCCACGCCGGGCCACACGCCCGGCCATGTCAGCATCCGGATCGACTCCCGGGGTGAAAGCGCACTGATCACCGGCGACTTCATCCACCATCCCTGCCAGCTCGCCCATCCGGAATGGTCGCTGACGTCGGACTTCGATCCGGCGCGGTCGGCGCAAACGCGCGAGGGCGTGTTCTCGGGCCTCGCCGGCACGCCGACGCTGGTGATCGGCACCCACTGGCCCGATCCCACCGCCGGACGCATCGCCCGCGACGCCGGCGCCTATCGCCTCGACATCTGACGGAGCTGCAAAATGCTGATCGCCACCGGCCGCCTGGAGACCGATCCGTCGCTCGTCCACGAGCTGCTCGCCGACCTGCGCGCGGGCATCGAGCGTTCGCTCGCCGAGGATGGCTGCCAGTTCTATTCCTTCGCGCTGGAGGACGAAGCCGCCGGCCGCATCATCACCCTGCAGATCTGGCGCGACGAGGAGGCGCTGGCCGCCCACCTGTGCGCGCCCGAACTGGGCGACCTGGTCGCGCGCTGGACCGGACGCTACACCGTGCACACCCGGCTCTACGACGCCGAAAACGAACGGCCGGTCGGACAATGGCATAACCCGGCGCTCGGTCGCATGATCGAGGCGAGCCGGCGCTGACGCCGCCGCACCCAAGGCCGTGAAACACAAGGACTATTAGAGAGCATGCGCGGACAGTTGTGATAGTCTGTCGCCTGCAGGAACATGCAGCTTGGGCCATGACACGGATTTCGAGGTGGGAGATATCGGTTGCGGCCGCGCTGGTGGTGATCTGCGCGGTCCTCGTGCTGACAGCCGGCTTCTACGGGACGCGCATCGAGGAGCGCAGGCTGCGCGACCTCGCGGTCACCGCCGCGTCGTCGCTGGAGGCCGCCGACGTCGCGGCGCTGGCCGCCAACACCAACTATGAAGAGTTCGCCGGAACCGCGGAATTCGCCCGCATTCGCGCCGTGCTGGCCCGCATGCGCCAGTCGATCCCCGATGCCCGCTTCGTCTACCTGATCGCCAAGCCCGCCGGCGACTGGCGGTTCCTGGCGGACGCCGAGCCTCTCGACTCCAAGGACTATTCGCCGCCCGGCCAGGTCTACGAGGACGACCCGGCCGGCTTCGAGACGGTGCTGCGCACTGGCCGGCCCTTCGTGGAGCCGATGTCGCGCGACCAGTGGGGCGTATGGGTGTCCGGCGAGGCGCCGATCAAGGACCTGGCCACCGGCCAGACCGTGGCCGTGCTGGGGATCGACATCGACGCCAGCGATTGGGTCGCGAACGTCCGCGGCTACCGCTGGACCGGCTTCGCCGTCGCCATGCTGATCGTGGTGATCGCCGCCCTGTTCGCCTATGGGCGCCGCCGCCAGGAACGTAACATGCGCGCGCTTGCCGCCGTGGAGGACCGCACCCGGACGATCATGCGCGCGGCGGCCGTCGGCCTGGTGACCATCGACCAGGACGGCGCCATCCGATCCTTCAATCCCGAAGCCGAGCGCATCTTCGGCTACAGCGAGGACGAAGCCGTCGGCCTCAACGTTTCGGTCCTGATGCCCGAGGCCGAGCAGGATGGCCATGACGGCCACGTCGCCCGTTACCTGGCGACGGGCGAGAGCAAGGTCGTCGGCAAGGGCACGCGCGAGCTGCTGGGCCGGCGCAAGGACGGCAAGATATTCCCGCTCGAACTGAGCGTCGCGCGCATGTCCGCCGGCGGCCGCACCAGCTTCGTCGGCAGTATCCACGACATTTCCGAGCGCAAGGCCGCCGAGGAGAACCTGCGCCAGGCGCAGAAGATGGAAACCTTGGGCCAGCTCACTGGCGGTGTGGCGCACGACATCAACAACATGCTGATGTCCATGCAGCTCAACATGCAGGTGGTCGAGGACAAGGTCGCGAACGATCCCGAAGCCGCCGAGTGCATGCAGGCGGCGCTGGGCGCGCTGAAGCGCGGCGCCGAGCTGACCGACCGGCTGCTGGCGTTCTCGCGCAAGCAGCCGCTGCAGCCCAAGGTGACCAACGTCAACGGCCTGGTGGGCGAAACGCTGCAACTGCTGCAGCGGACCCTGCAGGCGACGGTCGGCGTGAACACGTCGCTCTCGGCCGGCGCGTGGTCCGTCGAGGTCGATCCCAGCCAGCTCACCAACGCCATCGTCAACCTGGCGATCAACGCCCGCGACGCCATGCCGGACGGAGGCACCCTGACCGTCGAGACGTCGAACATCCATCTCGACGAGGACTATACCGCCCAGTACGAGGACCTGAAACCGGGCGACTACGTGCTGATCGCGGTCAGCGACACCGGCACCGGCATGTCGCGGGCCGTTGCGGAACGGGCGTTCGATCCGTTCTTCACCACCAAGCCCACCGGCAAGGGAAGCGGGCTTGGCCTCAGCATGGTCTACGGTTTCGTCAAGCAGTCCGGCGGCCATGTGAAGATCTACAGCGAGGAAGGCCAGGGCACGACGGTGAAGATGTTCTTCCCGCGCACCGGCGCCCAGTCGCTGGCGCAGATGCGCCGCGCTGTCGTGCGGCCGGCCGGCGCGCGCGGCGAAACCATCCTGCTGGTCGAGGACGACATGGACGTGCAGATCAGCATCACCCGCATCCTCGGCACCTTCGGCTACAAGGTGCATGCCTCGTCCAGTGGGCCGGACGCCTTGCGGCTGATCGACGGCGGCCTGCGCCCTGACCTGATCCTGGCCGATGTCGTGCTGCCCGCCGGCATGAGCGGTCCCGAGGTCGCCGACGCGGTGCTCGCGCGCGTACCGTCCTGCCGGGCGCTGTTCATGTCGGGCTATACCGACAACGTGCTGATCCATGAGGGCCGGATCGATCCCGGCATCGTGCTGTTGTCGAAACCGTTCCCGCGCGAAGCCGTGGCGGCGAAGATCCGGCAGATCCTCGACGCACCGGCCGCCTGACGGACGATCCGCCGGGCAGTGTCCGCCCGGCAATTGTCCGTCAGAGCCGGCGATCTTCGCGGATCATGTCCGACGCCTTCTCGGCGATCATGATCACCGGCGAATTGGTGTTGCCCGAGACGATGGTCGGCATGACCGAGGCATCGACCACGCGCAGCCCGGACAGGCCGTGCACCCGCAGCCGGACATCGACGACCGCATCCGGCCCGTCGCCCATCCTGGCGGTGCCGACCGGGTGGAAGATGGTGGTCGAGATGTCGCCGATCCTGGCCAGCAGTTCGGCGTCCGACGCCACCTGCGGCCCCGGCAGTATTTCCGTTGGATTGAACTGTGAAATCGCCTTGGCCGCCATCAACTGACGGGTCAGCTTGATCGAGCGCAGCGCCACCTGCCGGTCGTTCTCGGCCGACAAATAGTTCGGTCGGATCGCCGGCGGCTGGCGCGGGTCCGCCGAGCGGATGTGAATCGTTCCGCGGCTTTCGGGCCGCAAATTGCACACCGAGGCGGTCACCGCCGGGAATTTGTGCAGCGGCTCGCCCAGCTTGTTCGTCGACAGCGGCTGCACGTGATACTCCAGATCAGGCGTCTCCAGCCGAGGGTCGCTGCGCGCGAAGATGCCGAGCTGGCTGGGCGCCATGGACAGCGGCCCCGACCGCGTCAGCAGGTATTGCAGCCCCAGCTTGCCCTTGCCGAACAGGCTGCCGGCGAGCTGGTTCAGGGTGACCGTGTTCGACACCTGGAAGACGGTGCGGATCTGCAGGTGGTCCTGCAGATTGCCGCCCACGCCCGCCAGCGCGTGGACCACCGGTATGCCGAAGCCGCCCAGCACCGCCGGGTCGCCGATGCCCGACAGCTCGAGGATCTTGGGTGAATTGACGGCGCCGGCCGACAGGATCACTTCACCCTCGGCCCGGGCCTGCTTCAGCACGCCGTTCTGGCGGAAGCGGACGCCTGTGACCCGGCTGCCGTCCAGTACCAGGGATTCGGTCTCCGCGCCGGTGATCACCCGCAGGTTCGGCCGGCTGCGTACCGGATCGAGGAACGCCTTGGCGGTGTGCCAGCGCACGCCGCGCTTCTGGTTCACCTCGAAATAGCCCGAGCCCTCGTTGGTGCCCTTGTTGAAGTCGTCGGTGCGCGGGATGCCCACTTCCTCGGCCGCGTCGCGGAAGGCGTCGAGGATCGGCCACGAGATGCGCTGCTTTTCCACCCGCCACTCGCCGCCGCTGCCGTGCAGGTCGCTGGCGCCCTTGTGATAGTCCTCGGACTTGCGGAAATAGGGCAGCACGTCGTCCCAGCCCCAGCCGGTGTTGCCCTGCTGGCGCCAGCCGTCATAGTCGGCGGCCTGGCCGCGCATGTAGATCATGCCGTTGATCGACGAGCAGCCGCCCAGAACCTTGCCGCGCGGATAGTCCAGCGCCCGTCCGTTCAGCCCGGCGTCCGGCTCGGTCTTCATCAGCCAGTCGGTGCGCGGGTTGCCCATGCAGAACAGGTAGCCGATCGGGATGTTCACCCAGTGGTAGTTGGCGTTGCCGCCCGCCTCGAGCAGCAGCACCCGGACCGCGCCGTCCGCCGACAGCCGGTTGGCCAGCACGCAGCCCGCCGAGCCCGCGCCGACGATGACGTAGTCCCAGGTGCCTTCGACGGCCGCGGCCTGCTCCACCGGTGTCTCCTTCCCGTTCGGGGGCACAGTAGCGCCGTTATCGCCCGTTGTAAGCCCGGTCCGTCATGCTAGTGTTCGGCATTCACGCGTGACTGATTCCGGAGGGGCCGGAGCGCGCGCAGGGGAGACAGGAACATGAGCGACACGTTTACCGCCGACGAGGTCAAGGAACTCCGCAAGCTGCTGGAGATCGAGAAGATCCGGAAGGTGAAGCAGATGTACTCGCACCTGATGGACGGCCGCGACATTCCGGCGCTGGCCCAGATCGTCGCCGAAGACTGCGTCTGCGTGTTCGGCCCTTACGGCACTTGGACCGGCCGCGACCAGATCCACAAGGGCTGGGCCGAAGTGTTCAAGAACGCGGTCCCCTATGGCGGCTTCCATGCCACCACCAACATGTGGATCGAGATGACCAGCCCGACCTATGCCATCAGCCGCACCTATCTGCACGACATCTCGAACGAGCCGGACCCGCGCGCCAATCCGGTGGTTTGGTACGGCATCTATGACGAGGACTACGAGAAGGTGGGCGGCGAGTGGAAGATCAAGAAGTGCACGCTGCAGTTCCTGTGGCCCAAGCGCATGGTCAGCGACGACTTCCCCCGCAAGATGACGCCGACCTCGTTCGGGTGACGAGAGACCGGGTCGGAGCGTTCTGGCGTAGATCGCCAGCCTTCCGACCTGTCGCCGTGGGTGCCGCTGAAACCTGGAAAGCTGGGGTGGAAGCTGGAAGGTAAATAAGTGAACTGCACCGTAACCGTCACCGTCACCACGCCGTAACTCATCGCTTTTTTGGTGGATATCGCGGGCGATTGGCGTTTCTGATTGTTCCTGTCGTTCAGCCGCCGAGTGGGAGATGGGAATGAGCAGCCTCTTTGGCCCTATGATCCAGCAGGGTTACGTCGTTCCAGACATGGACGGAGCCTTGCGGCACTGGCTCGACCGCGGAGTCGGCCCATTCTATCTGATCGCGCCGTTCGAACTCGACGCACTGCATTACGGCACACCGACGACATGCCATATGACGGCGGCATTTGCGTGTTCCGGTGATCAACAGATCGAGTTGATCCAACCACTTTCGGGCTCCGGCCCAAACGTCTACGACGACTACCTCTGCAAGTATCCGGAAGGTGGACTGCAGCACCTGGCCTCGTGGTGCGATGACGTGGACAGCAAGTTGACTCAGTTGACGGCGGCCGGCATCGACTATGTTCTCGCGCAGCGTTATCCCGCGTCCCACGCCTATCTGGACCTGGGCCGTTCGCCCGGCGTGATGATCCAGCTGATGCCGATGCTCCAGCGATACCTGGACCTTTACGACGCGTGTCGGAGCGCCGCTGCGGCGTGGGACGGCAAGAGCGATCCGGTCAGGCGCCTCCCCGAGGCCGTTCGCGCCGGGGACTGGGCTCACCCAACCTAGGTGGACGCAACTGATCCCCGGAGCGCCGATGGTCCATGGCATCGCAGTCGAGCCGATCAAGCAGGGGCATCGATTGCAGTGACAATTGCGGCGCAATTGCGGTGACAGTGCATTTAATTAAACCTCCTAGCTGATTGGGTCGGGCCCTGGCGGAAGGATGGCTCACCGAAATCCAAGCTTCAGCGGTTGTTGGAATACGCCGCCAGCCGTTCTGACATGTCGCGGTAGGCGCCTTCCAACCCATCCGCGATCACCTTCGGATTGACGCCGTCGTGCGGCTCGAATTCCGAGCGCCAGTCGATGCGGCACTGGCCGGGACCGGTGTCGGTCAGCGAGATGCGGGTCCAGTAGTCCTTCATGTCGAGCGGCCGGCCCTTGGTCAGGGAGTAGCGGATGGCGTGCTCGGCCTCGCTGACCTCGTCCAGCCGGTGCTGCACGGTGCCGAAGCTGGGCAGGGTGAAGTCGCGCACCATGCCGACGCCCTCGCCAGTCACCTCCAGCGTGCCGATGTCGCCGCCCTTCACCCAGGCAAGCAGCGAGCCGAAGTCGCGCAGTACTTTCCATGCGGTCGCCGCCGGCACATCCAGCGTCATGGCGAAGTGGAATGGGACCATGCTCAAACCTGCGACTTGCCGCGCGCCTGGATGCCGGCGCGGCGCTTCTCGACCTCCTCGGGCGACACGGCCACGTTGGCGGCGCGGGCGCGGCGCTGCTCGGTCTGCATGCCGTCGCCGAACGACTGGGCGAAGCCCTCGTCGATCACCGCCTTGTAGCTCACCAGCATCTCCGGGAGCACCGACAGCATGTCCCTGGCGAGCTGCAGGCAGGTGGGTAGCAACTGCTCCTCGTGGTTCACCACCCGGTTCACCAGGCCCCAGTCGGCGGCCTGCTGGGCCGACAGGAAGTTGCCGGTCAGCGACAGCTCCTTGGCGCGGTAGATACCGATGGCCCGGCTCAGCTTCTGGCTCAGGCCCCAGCCCGGCATCACGCCGACGCGGGCATGGGTATCGGCGAACCGCGCGTTGGGCGAGGCGATCAGCACGTCGCAGGCCAACGCCAGCTCGAAGCCGCCGGTGATCGCCACGCCATTGATCGCGCCGATGATCGGCCCGCTGAACTTGCCGAGGGAGCGCACTGGGTCACCTTGCGTAATCGTGTCGTTGGGGTTGGACAGCCCCTTCTGGCCCAGCTCCTTCAGATCGAGGCCGGCGCAGAACGCCTTGCCGCTGCCGGTCAGGATCATCACCCGCACGCCGGGGTCGGCCTCCAGCTCGTCGACCGTCTTCGCGATGGCGCTGCGCAGCTCGCGCGACAGGGCGTTCATGGCGGTCGGGCGGTTGAGGGTGACGATGGCGATCTCGCCGGTCTTCTCGACCAGCAGCACAGGCTCGGACATGGCGGACTCCCCGGAAATGTTCGCCCTATTGTTTCGTGTGCGACCGGGGCCGTCCAGCCCGAATGCCGATTGATGATTATGCTCGCGTGACTGTAAAACGCGCGTCATAGTTCCAGGGCGAGTCACGCCGGGGAGCACGGGCGATGGACGATCCACAATCGATTGCCAATCTGAAGGCGCGGATGAAGTGGGAGCAGGACCGCGAGGGTCCGCCCGCGGATTTTCCGGCGCTGCCGCCGCTGCCGCCGGGCCGCTATGTCAGCCAGGAGTTCTTCGACCTGGAAAAGCGGCACCTGTGGTCGAAGGTGTGGCTCTATGCCGCGCACCAGAGCCAGCTTCCCGAAGTGGGCTCCTACGTGCTGCTCGACATTCCCGACGCGCCGATCTTCCTGATCCGCGACAAGGACGAGAAGATCCGCGCGTTCTACAACGTCTGCTCGCACCGGGGCGCGCCGCTGGTGCGCGAGGCCTGCGGCAAGCAATCCCTTCTACGCTGCACCTATCACCAGTGGACCTATGACACCAAGGGCAGGCTGATCTCGGTGATGGACGAGCGCGACTTCCCCGCGCCGTTCGACAAGGGGGCGCTGGGCCTGCAGGAAGTGCGCTGCGAGATGTGGGGTCCGTGGGTGTTCGTCAACGAGGACCCGAACGCCCGGCCGCTGCTGGAGTGGCTCGGCATGATCCGCGACGAGTTCGAGCAGTTCGAGATCGACCAGCTTCGCCCGGCCGAGATCAAGTCCTACACGCTCGAGTGCAACTGGAAGCTCACCATGGACGCCTTCCTTGAGGTGTACCACATCAAGGGCATCCATCCGCAGACCGTGGGCGAGTCGCTCGACCATCGCGGCGCGGTGATGGGCCTGCTGCCCAACGGCCACACCCGCATGACCTGCCCGACCAACGCGCCGCCCGCCAAACAGCGCAAGCTGCGCGGCTATGGCGACGGCAATGTGGTGACCATGCCCAGCGTGCCGGCCGGCGAAATCGCCCGCGACTATCACGTCTCGCACAACATCTTTCCCAACATCATCACGCCGGTGGGCGAGACCGCCCGCCAGTTCCTGATGTTCTGGCCGATCTCGCGCACCCGCACCCGCGTCGACGTCGTGCATTTCGGCCGCGATTGGGGCGATGCGCCGCGTCCGTCGGGCTGGGACCCGCTGCTGGCGTTCTGGGACATCGTCATGGCCGAGGACCTGCAGTTCCTCGAATGGCAGCAGAAGGCCGTGCTCTCGCCCGGCTTCAAGGGCTACCGGCTCAGCTACATGGAACGGCGTATCTATTACGCGCACGAGTCCATCGACCGGATGATCGGCATCGACAACATCCCCGAGCACCTGCGCGCCGTGCCGATGATGGAGCCCTACGAGGAAAAGCCCTGGCACTACTCGGCCGAGCCGCTCTCGGCGCAGACGGCGGCGGAGTAGTCTCCGCAGTCATCGCTGCCCTGATCGTAACGGGCAGCCATCCAAACGCATTTGAGCTTATGGGGCAGCAATATCCCAACCGCTCGCCGTCCAACGGAAAACCGCGCGGGAGATCGGCCGCTCAGCCGTTCCGTAAGCTTTGGCCGTCAGGGTGGAAAGAGCATCGAGGGCCGCAGCGTTATCGTCGGGGGTAAATATGACCATGTCGGACGCAGGAACCGACACCAGGAGATGACCGCCGGAATTCTGGGCTACCGGCGCCCAGACATCATGAAAAAGCATGTAGCTGGACTCGTACGCATCGCCCTGAAGATACCGAATCATGTTTTGACCGGCAGGAACCGTGGGGATCGCGCGCAAGGCCTGACGCGTATTTGAGCGGCAAGTCTGGAGCGCTTGCTCGCGCGATAGGCCGAGTGGCTCCAGGTCGCTCTTGAGCGCTGGCCGCATAGCTGTGGGCATATCGATGTAGCAGAGCTCCTCCAGATCGCCCGCCAGAGGCGCGCTGATCACCTCGTCTGCCCTGCTCGCGACGAGGCTGTTCAGATGCGAGACATATTTCTGGGGGCGTACCACCGCTCGCAGTCCGGCGAGTGTCGGCGCGAGGACTTGTTCTTGCACGAAGGCAGCGGTTTTCGCGACAAAGCTGGAGATTGCTTCCGTGCAACGATCGGGTGCACGGGTGCAGTAGTCGGCGATTCGGTCGACATTGACCTGCAGTCTCTGGTCGGGTGACTGGGAAGTCATGCCAAGGCTGATAGTCAATTCATCGACGACCTCTGTCTCATGCTCAGGAAGCACCTTGCGGAACTCATCGGCAACGCGATTGACGAAAGGCGAGTCGGTCGTCGCGATGCCGCTGCCTGCGTTTGTCGCCGCGATGCTTGGCGCGACAGCCATTGCCAAGACTGCGGCACCAAGCCATGGCCAGCATATTCGGTGCATATGACCAGCTCCTACCCGAAATGCCGGTGGAACGTCTCGGTCGTGAAGCGGTTGGCCTGGAATCCCGGTGACCAGTGGTCATCCGCCAGACCAGCCTTGCGCTTCAGGTGCAGCAGGAACTGCTGGGGATGCGGCAGGGTCTGCCACACGGTCGGCAGGAACAGGGCGCGCTTGCCCTCGTCGGCGATGACCAGGCCGTCCCGGTCGGGGCGGAGCGCGGCCAGCAAGGCTTTCTCGCTGTCGAACGAAATCGGGCGCTGGTGGCTGAGGATGGAAATCTCCACGTCCAGCCGGTCCAGCTCGGCGGCGGTCAGCGGCGGGAAGCGCGGATCGGCGAAGGCGGCCTTCCAGGCGTTCGATGCCACGTCGTTGGCTAGCGGGCGGTTGGCGACGACGCTGCCGATGCAGCCGCGCAGCCTGCCGTCGAGGGTCAGGGTGACGAAGGTGCCGCGCATGGCGAGCAGCGAACGGGGCACGTTCTTCAGCGTGACGCCGGGTTGCTTGCCGGACTGGATGCCATAGCGGATCGAGGCCACCGCCGCGTCGAGCAGCGTGCGGCGGTTCTTGTCGCTGAGACGGGCACTCTCGGCATATTCGAGGGCGAAGCTGCCATAGCCGACAACCCGCTCCTTGTTGCCGCGCGTGTCGCCCGAGTTGCGCACGTCGAGCGCCGTCACGCGCAGGTCGCGGCGGCGGGCTTCCAGCATCAGGCCGCGCAGCGGGCGGTTGCCGCAGGCCTGCTGGTCCTTCAGCAGGTCGGGCCGCAGCAGCTCGATGGCCTGGGCCGCTTCGCCGTCCATGCGGGTCGCGGTCTCGTGGTTGTGGAAGTGGCTGAGGTCCGACGACACGACGATCAGCGTCTCCGGCCCGCCCCAGCACTCGCGCAGCACGCGGGCGACCGCCTCGGGCTCGGCGTTGCCGACCAGCACCGGCACCAGGGTGAAGTCGCCCAGCACCGACTGCAGGAAGGGCAGGTGCACCTCCAGGCTGTGCTCCTGGGCGAACGGCTCGTCGGCGACCATCACGTCGGGCAGGGCGCGGAGTCTCGCCATGGCTTCCATGTCGACGGGAATCTCGCCCAGCGGCGTCGCCCAGCGTTCGGCTGTCGACAGGGCGAGGCCGGTGAAGCCGACCCGGTGGTTCGGCCCCAGCAGCACCACCCGGTTGATCGTGCCGCGGCGGTTCTTGAGCGTCGCGTAAGCGGTGCCCGCGACCATGCCCGAATAGATGTAGCCGGCATGGGGCGCCACCAGCACCTTGGCGTCCACCGAAGCGGGCAGCGCCGCCTTAAGACAGGCGTCCACCTGTGCGGCGCAGGTCTCCCGGTCGGCCGGATAGAACAGGCCGGCCACTCCAGGCTGCTTCACGCGGTTGGCGTCGACGCTCATGTGCGGTTCCCAATGATGCCCCTCAGCCAGTATTCTGCTGTCGCGGCTTTTGGACGCCAAGGCGATTCCGCCTCGGCTGAAAGCGCTCTAGAATAGCCATATGGCGAGCCCAACCCAAACGGCAAACTCGGGCCAAACGGCAAACGCGGGCCATCCGACCCGCTACTGGCACGCGCTGGCGGACGGGCGGGTGCAGTGCGACGTATGCCCGCGCGCCTGCAAGCTCGCCGAGGGCCAGGCCGGACTGTGCTTCGTCCGCTCGGCCCGTGACGGCAAGATCCAGCTCGACACCTATGGCCGGTCGTCGGGCTTCATCATCGACCCGATCGAGAAGAAGCCGCTCAATCATTTCCTGCCGGGAACGCCGGTGCTGTCGTTCGGCACCGCCGGCTGCAACCTGGCCTGCACCTTCTGCCAGAACTGGGACATCTCGAAGTCGCGCGAGACCTCGAAGCTGGCGGCCGCCGCCTCGCCCGAAGCCATCGCGCGGGCGGCGGTCGCCACCGGATGCCGGTCGGTGGCCTACACCTACAACGACCCGGTGATCTTCCACGAATACGCGATCGACATCGCGCAGGCCTGTCACGAAGCAGGGGTAAAATCGGTGGCGGTGACAGCGGGCTACGTCAACGCCGAGCCGCGCGCCGAATTCTACCGTCACATGGACGCCGCCAACGTGGACCTGAAAGCCTTCACCGAGGAGTTCTACTGGAGGATCACCAAGGGCCATCTCCAGCCGGTGCTCGAGACGCTGACATATCTGAAGCACGAGACCAGCGTGTGGTTCGAGATCACTACCCTGCTGATCCCCGGCGAGAACGACAGCGAGGCCGAGATCCAGGCCATGACCCAGTGGGTGATGGAGAATCTGGGGCCGGACGTGCCGCTGCACTTCACCGCGTTCCACCCGGACTACAGGATGCTGGACAAGTCGCGCACGCCGCACGAAACGCTGATCCGCGCCCACCGCATCGCCCGCGCCAACGGTGTTCGCCATGCCTATGTGGGCAACGTCCACGACGTGGGGCGCCAAAGCACCTACTGCCCTTGCTGCGGCGAGCGGCTGGTCGGCCGCGACTGGCACCTGCTGTCGGACTGGCACCTGGACGATCATGGCCGCTGCGACAATTGCGGCACCGCCCTTCCCGGCGTGTTCGAGCCGCAGCCGGGGGATTGGGGCAGCAAGCGCCAGCGCGTCGACATGACGCGCTTCTCCAATGCCTTCTGAGGCCACCGAACCGCGCGCCTGGTGGAAGGAAGACGTCGTCTACCAGATCTATCCGCGCAGCTTCCGCGACAGCGACGGCGACGGCATCGGCGACCTCAGGGGCATCGCCGAAAAGCTGGACTACCTTGTCGATCTGGGCGTCGGCATCGTCTGGCTGTGCCCGGTCTACGCCTCGCCCAACGTGGACAACGGCTATGATGTCGCCGACTACCGCGCCATCGCGCCCGAGTTCGGCGGCTTGGCGGATTTCGAGCACCTCGTTCGGGAGATGCGGGCGCGCGGCCTGAAGCTGGTGATGGACCTGGTGTTCAACCACAGCTCGGACCAGCACGAGTGGTTTCGCTCGGCGCGCGCCTCGAAGGACAGCCCGTACCGCGACTATTACATCTGGCGCGATGAGCCGAACGACTGGGGCGCGGTGTTCGGCGGCGGCGCGTGGACGCGAAACGAGCCGACCGGCGACTGGTATTTCCACATCTTCGCGCCCGAGCAGCCCGACCTCAATTGGGAGACTCCGGCGCTGCGTCGCGAGCTCTACGACATCATGCGGTTCTGGGCCGGAAAGGGCGTTGCGGGATTCCGGCTCGACGTGATCTCGTTCATTTCGAAGAAGCCGTTCGACGCGCCGCAGACCGGCGGCATCTTCGCGTTCTATGCGAACGGGCCGAAGCTGCATGAGTATCTGCGCGAGATGCACGCCGAGGTGCTGTCGCCGCTCGACCTGATGACCGTCGGCGAGGCGCCGGGCGTCAGCGCCGCCGACGCGCCGCTCTACGTGGCCGCCGAACGCGGCGAACTCGACATGATCTTCCATTTCGACCATGCCGGCATCGACCGGACGCCCGAGGATTTCTGGCGGCCCGCGCCGTGGAAGCTCTCGGACCTGAAGGAGATCCTGACACGGTGGGACAGGGCGCTGGCCGGGCGCGGCTGGAACAGCCTGTACCTGGGCAATCACGACCTGCCGCGCCTGCTGTCGCGCTTCGGCGATACCGGCGCGCACCGTGCGGCGGCGGCCAAGCTGTTCGCCACGATGCTGCTGACCCTGCGCGGCACGCCCTACATCTACCAGGGCGACGAGATCGGCATGATCAACACGCCGTTCGAAAGCATCGGCGAGTACCGCGACATCGTCGCCATGAACGGCTGGGCCGAGGCGCGGGCGCAGGAGCGCGACGAGCACGAGTTCCTCGCCGATCACATCCTGGTCAGTCGTGATCATGCGCGCACGCCCATGCAGTGGGACGCCTCGCCCCATGGCGGATTCACGGCGGGTGAACCGTGGATCAGGACCAATCCGGATTTTTCCTCGACCAACGTCGCCGCGTCGCGCGCCGATCCCGGCTCCGTCTTCCACCATTACCGGCGGCTGATCGCGCTCAGAAGGGCTACGCCGGCGCTGGTTTACGGCGACTACGTGCCGATCGACGCCGGCCATCCGGACGTCTTCGCCTATGTCCGGACGCTGGCCGACGTGCTGCTGCTGATCGTGCTGAACGTGTCGGGCGACGAGGTTTCCATCGGGGAGCTTGGCCGCTACGGCACGGCGCTGATCGGCAATTACGACGGCTGTGGCGGCGTCCTGCGGCCGTTCGAGGCGCGCGTTCTGCGCATGGCTGAGGAGGTGGGCGAATACGCCTCACCTGCCTGCGCGATCAACGAGGTCGATCCGGCCTATATGGGGCTGAACCGTTAGCTCTCGTCGACTTCGAAGCGGTCGGCGGTCCGCAAGTCCGGGAACAGTTTCATCCACAGCAGGGTGACCAGCACGGTGAGGGTGCCGCCGACCGCGCCGGCCGTCACCACGCCCATCAGGCCGCCCATCATCCCGGCCCAGAATTCTCCGAGCTGGTTGGAGGTGCCGATGGCGAGGAAGTTCACCGAGTTCACCCGTCCACGCATCTCGTCGGGCGTTTGCAGCAGCACCAGCGAGGTGCGGATCACCACGCTGATGTTGTCCGCCGCGCCCAGCACGAACAGCGCCACCAGCGACAGCCACAAATTGACCGACAGCGAGAAGATGATGGTGGCGACGCCGAAGACGATCACCGACCAGAACATCTTCATCCCGATGCCGCGTTCGACATTATACCTGGTCAGCACCACCGCCACGACCAGCGCGCCGACCGCGGGCATGGCGCGCAGCAGGCCCAGGCCCCATGGCCCGGTTTGCAGCACGTCCTTGGCGAAGATCGGCAGCAGCGCCACCACGCCGCCCAGCAGCACAGCGAACAGGTCGAGCGAAATGGTGCCCAGCACCACCGGCCGGCCCCAGATGAAGGTCAGGCCGCCGAACACGGATTTCAGGGTCACCGGCTCCCGAGACGGCGCGCGCCGCTCGACGCGGATCATCACCGTCGCGAAGCAGGCGACGAGAAAGCAGGCGCCCGCCGCGATGAACGGCACCGTCGCGCCGAACGCATAGAGCACGCCACCCGCCGACGGGCCGACGATCATGGCGGTCTGGAACGCCGACGACGACAGCGCCATGGCCCGGGGCAGCAGCGCGTTGGGCACCACGGCCGGCAGCATGGCGCCGAGCGTGGGCGCCACGAATGCCTGCGCCGCGCCCAGCAGGGCGACCGCCGCGTAGATGCCGGCGACGCCTGTGGAGCCGGCGAGGATGATGGCGGTCAGGAAGACGAGCGCGGCGGTCTCGACGATCTGGCAGACGATCACGATCATCCGCCGGTCATAGCGGTCGGCCACGTGTCCGCTCACCAGCGTCAGCGCCAGCATGGGCAGGAACTGCACCAGGCCGACGAAGCCCAGCGCATAGGCGCTGCCGGTCACCTCGTAGATGCGCCAGCCGATGGCGACCGAGGTGATCTGGAAGCCCATGGCCATCAGCACACGCGACGTCCAGAACCACAGGAAGGCCGGGTGCCGGAGCAGGCTGTCCGGCGCGGAGGGAGCGGCTGGTTCCTGGACGGTGTCAGACACGGGGCGTCCCCGAACGGGACGCCGTGCGCTGACGGTCTATGGCGACGCAGCGGCCAGAATCGGTCCACCGTTCTGCGCCTGCACCAGCACGGCGGTCTTCAGCCCGGCTGGCGCTGGCGGCAGCGGAATCTGGGTCGGCGCGCCATTCCAGCCGCCGAGACGCTCGAGTGCGCGCACCACGTTCTTGTGGGGCAGCGTGCGCCCGCCGTTCTCGCCGCGCCGGATCGCCACCTGCACCGTGCGCGGGTCGTAGCGTACCAGCCAGATGTCGGCCACACGCGGTGTCCGGCCCGCTCCAATGGCGACCTGGTCCGCCGTTATGGAGATGGAGGGACCATCCGGCTGCCTGCGCGCGGATGCGATCAGCGCCTCCACGTCCGGGCGCCGGCTGCCGATCGCGTCCGCGCGTCCGTTCACCACGATCTGCGGCGTGAACACACTGCGCTTGCCCAGGGCGGCGGCGTAGTCCCGCTGCCGCGCGGTGTATTCCGGGGTGGCGAATGTGTCCTTCCAGCCGAGCTGGTCCCAGTAGGTGACGCCGAAGCTCAGCGCCACGATGCCCGGCTTCTCGCTCAGCGCGGCCAGCACGTCGTCGGCTGGCGGACAGGACGAGCAGCCCTGGCTGGTGAACAGTTCGACGACGACCGGCGCCGCCCCGGACGCGGGCGCGACTCCGAACCCGATCACCAGCGCGGCCAATCCCGCGCGGATCATGCCTGCCATGACACTGCCTCCGTGAAGTCTCATGGATCATTCGTCGGACGCTGCCCAAAGGTTACAGCTCAAGCCGGTAGACCCGCTTCGCGGTGCCCGAGAACAGCGCCGTCTTGTCGGCTTCGCTGAAGCCGGCGGTCAGGCGCTTGAACGCATTCCACAGCACCCTGTAGGAGCAGCACGACTTGTCGACCGGGAAGTTGCTCTCGAACATGCAGCGCTCCGGGCCGAAGGTGTCGATGACGTACAGGTACCAGTCGCGAGTCCGGGCGGCGAGCTGCTCGGAGGTGGGCGGCTTCGGGGCCGTCTCCCAGCCGAAGCCGCAGATCGGCATGGTCAGGCCGCCGACCTTGACGTTGACGTTGGGACAGGTGGCCAGCTCGGCCATGTCGGCCTTCCATTTGGCCATCACCTCGGTGTGCTTGCCGGCATAGGGGCCGATGCCGAGCACGCCGCCCACATGGTCGAGGATGATGGTCACCTCGGGCCGCGCGCGGGCCAGCGCGGTCAGCTCGGGAATCTGCGGGTGGTAGAGCCAGGCGTCGAAGCTCATGCCGTATCGGCCCAGCGTGGCGACGCCCTCGCGGAACGCCGCATCGCCCAGCAGGCCGGGCGGCGGCACCGGCCGCGCCGGCGGCGGCTTGGCCGGATCCCAGCCGGCCGCGATCATGATCGCCCGGTCGACGGCCGGGTCCGGATTCGAGGCGACGGCATGCCGGATGCCGCGGAAGCGGCCGCGCGCCACCGCCAGATGGGCGTCCAGTACCTCGGCGACCGCGCTGCCCAGCCGCAAATTGGCGTGGCCGACGATGCCGGCGTTCATCCGCGACGCGCCGTAGAGGCCGCTGGCGCTCATCGCCGCGACGCCGTTGACGAACTCGGTCTCGCCCACCGGCCGAAGCGGCTCCGGCCCGTCGGCACGGTGGAAAGACGCGGCCTGCACATAGACGGTGGCGACGATGTTGTGGCCCTGCTGGTCGGCCAGGAACTCGTCGAGCAGATAGCGGAAATTGGGCCGGTCCCACAGATGATGGTGCGGGTCGACGATCGGGCGGTCCGGGTCGAGCGCCGCTTCCGTCACCTGGTCCAGCCATTCAGCCCGTGGCGCCATCGCGTGTCTCCCCGGTCACGTGTTGCGGGGCAGGATAGGCGGCATCGCCGCGCCGCCCAAAGCAATTCCGCCGGATCGCCCCGCGGCGCCACCACCGAGCCGCAGTTCACCGACATGTTCGACATGGATCACTGGGCCTATGAGCTGGTGGTGCCGCGGGGCGTGCTGCAGGGCATTCCACTCGCGCGCTACGACTGGTGGGACCGGACGCTGCCGATCTTTACCAGGGGGACGTTCGCCGACGGCACCCCGACGCCGCGCTACGGCACGCTCGGTGTGCGCAGCGACCTCATCGGCCGGCGGGTCAAGCACCTGCACCATATGGCCTAAATTGAATTCGTCCCGGGCTGGGGCTCGTTGCCTTCCCGGAACCATTCCCCGTGCGGAGATGTTCATCCGTACGGGAGGAACGCGACATGATGGAAATGCGCAGGCGCTCACGGCAAAGAATTCGCCGGACGGCCGCCCGTTTCAGCCTGCCGCTCGTCGGCATCGTCGGGTTGGGCCTGGTCTTGTTGGCCGCGGTGGTTGCGGGCTGGCTGGAATAGAGCCGGCACAGTAGCCGGCGGCCCTCCTGCCGACGCTGCGGACCCAAGCGGGACAAGAGAAAGTAAATCTCCATCAACCGAAAAAACTTCTACCCGGGATATCGATACGAATAGCCTCGGATGTCCGTATTGTTTCAGCACCATCCATACAAACAACTGATCCAGGTTTATCTTTTCAGAACAACGACTTTTTCAAACTGGCACCGGTTTCAAGGAGATGAAAACCCCTTTTATCATGCTGATATCAGCGTATGGTATAGGGGCTTTGTACAAATTATTTCTGTCCTTCTTGTGGCGCGATCCCGCTCGATCGTGCTTCGGGCAGATTTTCTGAAACGGCGCACCGCCCCGTCGCCAAAGGAACCGAAGATGATCCGATCTCCCGATCGCACGAAGCTCGTCCCCACCGTTGTCGACGACAACAGGACGTCCCTGCAGCGCTACAGGGACGCGGACACGGCGCAGCGGGCCTCGGGCGTGGGCGCGCCGCCGCCCCATCTGGATGCGGCCCAGGCCGATTGCTGGCGCGAACTGGCCGCGCTTCCGGCCTCGAAGGCGCTTACGGGCGGCGACAGATGGCGCGTCGAGATGATCGCCAAGCTCATGGTCACCGTCAGGTCGGGCGAGTTCAAGGACTTCGAATTGCGCTCGCTCAACGGCATGCTCGGCCAGATGGGCATCCCGCCGCTCGACGGCGTCAAGTCCGCCGCCCCAAAGCCTGCCTGATTGCCTATCCTTTTGGCGGATAGGCGTTCTGGCTCATCATGGTCATCACCGACTCCGGCTCCCTGAAGCCGGGCTGGGCCGACTCGCCGAACGCCGCCATCAGCGCGTCGCACCGGGCCTGGACATAGGGGCGGTAGTCGGCGTGGGTGAAGATGTAGAGCTCGTTGCCCTCGACGGCCTTCACCACGCGGCGGCCCACGTCGGCGGCGTTCATGCCCGTGGGCGGCGCGTCGGCCGGCCGGCCGCTGAGGTTGCTGACGACCGTTCCCGGCATCAGGATCGACACGCCGATATTGTCCGGCTTCAGTTCGAAGGCCATGACCTCGCCGAAGCCCACCGCGGCGTATTTGGCGACCACGTAGTCGCCGATGGGTGAGGCGGCCACGGCGCCCGCCATGGACGAGGTGATGACGATGTGCCCGCCCTCGCCATGGGCGCGCAGCAGCGCCAGCGTGTAGTGCACCGTGTTGTAGACCCCGGTCAGGTTGATGGCCATCATCCGGTCCCACTTGGCCGGCTCGGTCTCGGCCACCTTGGCGCCCGACGGCGCGATGCCGGCATTGGCGCAGACCACATGCAGCTTGCCGAACGCTTCGATCTTTTTTGCCGCCGCTTCCAGCGCCGGCCGGTCGGTGACGTCGAGCAGCATGGTCAGCACCTCGGTGCCGCGCGCCTTGAAGCGCTGTTCGGTCTGGTCCAGCGCCGCCTTGTTGACGTCGGCGATGACCAGCCGCATGCCCCTGTCGGCGAAGGCGTCGGCCATGGCCAGGCCGATGCCGCTGGCGCCGCCGGTGATGAAGGCCGTCCGGCCCGAAAAGTCGCGCATCCTCGATCCTCCCCTGCAATGGAGCCCCGAGTTGGGCGGGATCGGTGGCGCAAGTCAAGGGTGACCGTCGGATGGAAGCCAGGCGAGGCGCAGCGGGCGGCGGGAGAATGACTGATCAGGCCGACAGGCCGATGCGGCGCGCGATCCACTGATTGAGGCTCAATCCTTCTGCATGCGCCCGAACCGCCGCGCGCTGGTGCAGTTCCGGATCGACACGCAACGGAATTTTACCGCTATAGGGCCGGTCGGACGGTTCGCCCCGTTCCACGCAGAACGCGAGATAGTCGTCGATGCTGTCGCGAAACGCCTGCTCGACCTCAGGGAACGTCGTTCCTTCGAAAGTGATGATGTCGCGCAGCCCGATGACGCGGCCGCTGAATGCACCATCCTCGGCTTCGACCGTGCCGATATACCCTTTGTATTCCAGCATCGCTTACTCCATGCCAGGCGTAACGGTCGCGGCGGAAAGGAAATCCCGTACCGCCCTTACCGCGCTGTATTGGGTTTCCGGTACAGGGTGCGGCCGCTGAAAAACGGCGCGAACACCGTTGAGAGCCACTCGCGCGCGGCTTGCGGCCCCCTCGCTGACCTCCGCACCAACCGCCCGGAACAGGCTTTCGATTTCGGACTATCGCAGGTCCACCGGCGTCGGTTCCGCGAAAAGGCGCTCCTGTCAATGACACTGCCATGCCGTATCACGGGGTCCTTGACGAGTGCGCATGGCCGCGCAGCCTGCCCCGCTTCGCCGTCGAACCCGCCGCTCGTGCGGTAACGGCGATGCCTGGCCGGACGCGCCCGAACGCAAAAAAGGCGGCCCTTTCGGACCGCCTCTCGCCCCGGCGAGCCGAAGCTCATGCCAGGGACGGCATTGAATGCCGCAGCTTAGCCGATCTGCAGATTGCAGGCCGACGACTTGCCGGTCTTGCGATCTTTTTCCATCTCGAAGCCAAGCTTCTGGCCTTCGTTCAGGCTGGTGTGCCCGGCGCGCTCGACGGCCGAGATATGCACGAAAACGTCGGCGCTGCCGTCGTCGGGCTGGATGAATCCGAAGCCCTTCTGGGCGTTGAACCACTTCACGGTTCCATTGGTCATAGGATGTTCCTTGTGGAATAGAATCATCGGCCGGAACAGTTCCGGCCGAACCAAATTTTCGATGTGGAAGGGGATCAGAGGCGGTGCTCGCATTTTACCGGAGCACCCAGATGGGCCATACCAATACGAATTTGATGGCTGCTAAGTAGAGTATATTTTCCGGGAACGCAAGGAATTATTGAATTTTATTTTTGGGGTGGGTGACGGAGGGTGGAATAATTGTAACAAACATTGTATTTTAACCACCCCGCCTCATCTTAAGAATTCATGTGGCCACCCGTTCGCCGTCGCCACGCGCGCCCGTTCCTGAAGAAAGCCTGCCATGCCCATGGAAGCGTCACGCCGGCGCGAAGAGATATTCCTGATGGAACCCGAGCTGCATGCCTGGGCGTCGACTTACACCGATGACCCGAACCTGGCCTATGCGCTCGTGCATCATACCATCATGAAGTCGTGGAACGCGCTCAACCGGCCTGCCGCGACGGTGACGACGCGGACCTGGCTGGCGGAACTGATGTGGCACACGGTGAGCACCATGGATTGCTTCGACGACATGCGTCAGTCGTCGGGCATGCGGCCCAACTAGGATACTGACATGACCGACTTCGATTATGGCATCCCGGCGGAACTGTTCCTGCGCGGCATCGGCGCGGGCGGAAAGCGCCTCGTCTACAAGCGCTTCACCTCGGCCGCCGCGGCGATCCAGTTCGCCGTGGAAGGCTCGGCCGGCTTCGCCACGGTCACGCTGGAGGTCGAAAGCGACCGCTTCGAGAGGGACGACATCCGCCGGCTGTATGACGCGGGCGACTATCCGTTGACGCGAAAACTGCCGCTCGCGGCCTGAATTTCCGCCGCCGCCTCGACGGATTCGAGCGTCTGCCCATTGCAAAATTCTTGCAATCCTGTTCACCTGCAACCATGACTGTGGCAAGGCTGAATGGCCGCCACGCTGGCCAGGAACGGGAGACTTCGCCATGGCACGCACCACGCCGCGCACCGAGCCCAACCACATGAGTTGTCCCGTGTCCGTGAGGGACGTGGACCTGTTCTCGCCGGGCGCGCAGGAGCATTGGTACGAGGCCTACCCGATCCTGCACCGCGAGTCGCCGGTTCACCGCATTCCCGGCGAAGGCACGACGCCCAACCATGACGGTTTCATCCTCACCAAGTACGAGGACATCTCGCTGGTGGTGAAGGATCCGGTGCGCTTCCCGGCGTTCCTGTCCGACAAGCCCAAGCCCAATCCCGACGGTTCGGTGCCCCAGCTCAACGCCATGCAGGTGTCGATCCTCAGCCTGCGGCCCACGGTCGATCTGTGGCGCGCGCACCGCCAGGAACTGACCGATCCCTGGGTCGGCCCGGGCGCCACCCGCAACACGGCCATGATCACCCGCTTCGCCGACGAACTGATCGACAACTGGATCGACAACGGCAAGGTGGATTTCGTCAACGAGTTCGCCCGGCCGCTGCCCCAGAAGGTGATGGCCGCCGTCCTCGGCTTTCCGCAGTCGGACCTGAAGAAGCTCGAGCGCTGGGGCACCGCTCAGGTGGCGGCTTTTGTCTATGGCCGCGGCCACCGCAACATGCTGACCCCCGAGGAATCCATCGAGCAGTTCAAGATCCTCGACGGCTTCAAGGAATATGTCGCCGACTGGGTCGTCGAGAAGCGCAGGAACCCGCAGGACGACATGATCTCGTTCCTGACCCAGGTGACCTACAAGGCTCTGGACCGCAAGCTGACCGACATCGAGATCAATGGCATCGTCTACGCCATGCTGATCGGCGGCCTGGAGACCACCCAGTACGCCATCGCCGAACAGGCCCAGCTGCTGTGCGAAGACCCCGAGCTGTTCCAGGCAATCAAGACCGACCGCTCCAAGCTGCGTCCGTTCACCGAGGAAGGCATGCGGCTGCGCGCGCCGACGCAAGGGTTGTCCACCCGCTACACCATCCAGGACGAGGAATTCCAGGGCGTGAGGGTCCCGAAGGGCTCCATCCTCCACATGCGCTGGGCCGCCGGCAATCTGGACCCGGACGAGTTCGAATGCCCGGCCGAGGTGATGCTGGACCGCAAGGGCGTGGGCCGGCACCTGACCTTCTCGCAGGGTCCACGCATCTGCCCCGGCGCCGGCATCTCGCGGCTGGAGCAGCAGATCGCGTGGGATCGGCTGCTCGACCGCATCGACAGCCTGCAATATGGCGAGGGCAACACCTTCAGGCATCAGCCCGGTATCATGATGGGCCTGCTGGAGTTGCACCTGACCTTCACCAAGTCGGCCTAGCGCCATGGCGGCGATCCCGCTGGGCGGCGCCCGGGTTCTGGTCATCGGCGGCAGCTCGGGCTTCGGCGAGGCGACCGCGGCGCGGGCCGCGGCCGAGGGCGCCCGGGTCACCATCGCCTCACGCTCCGAAGACAAGCTGCGTGCCGCCGCCTCCCGGATCGGGCATCAGTGCCAGACCGCCGCGGTCGACGTTCGCGACGGCGGTGCCATCGCCGGCCTGTTGGTGCGGCTGGGCACCGTCGACCACGTCGTGCTGTCCGCGGGCGAACTGCCGCCGCCGGGACCGCAATCGCTCGAGCATATGCACGAACAGGCCAACGTCCGGTTCTGGAGCGTCATCCACATCGCCCGCAACGCGACGTTCGGGCCGAACGGGTCGCTGACGCTGGTGACCGGCGCCGCGACGCTGCGGCCACCCAAGGGCATGGCCGCCCTGTCGGCCATCGGCGCGGCGGTCAACGCCCTGTCGCGTGGGCTGGCGCAGGACCTGGCGCCGGTGCGCGTCAACACCGTCATTCCCGGCGCCGCCGACACGCCGCTCTGGGACATGATGCCCGCCGACAAGAAGGCCGAGCGCATGGAGCAGATCGGCCGCGGGCTGCCCGTGGGCAAAGTCGGCCAGGCCGACGACGTGGCGCTGCAGATCATCGCCTGCATGACCAATCCGTTCATGACCGGGAGCCTCGTGGTACTTGACGGCGGTGCTTCTATCTGACGGGAACTTTCCCGCGTTCGCGCGGTTGACGGATTAGCCGGCTTATCGGCTGCCGGGCTGGGCAACACAGGGGGACGGCGCGCTTGCCGGGCTCGAAGGCGTTGTTCGCTGCCGGCGATGCGCGGAACGCGGTCGCACACGACGGCATCGTCGATGCCGATCCGGCTGAACGTTTCCCACGCGTGAGCGTTCTATTGTGTCGATAATGCGAAGTTTTCGTCCATCATGAATGCAGGTCCGTGAGCGAAGACGAAATTCCCGATCCCGGCGGGTCGTTGTCCGACGAGGAGTTCGTCCGCGAACTGGAGGCGGTGCTGCCGTCGCTGCGGGCCTTCGGCCGCAGCCTCAGCGGCACGCGCGACCGCGCTGACGACCTGGTGCAGGAAACGCTGATGAAGGCGTGGGCCGCGCGGGCTCGCTTCCGGGCGGGCACCAGCTTGAGGGCCTGGACCTTCGTCATTCTGCGCAACGCCTTCCTGTCCGGCCGACGGCGCCTGTCGACGACCATGGAAACCAGCGACGAGGGAGTCGACTCGGTGATGTCGACGCCGGCGTCGCAGGACCGCCGGCTGATTCTGGAAGACCTGCAGCGTGCGCTGATGCAGCTTCCGGAGGCATGGCGCGAGGCGGTGGTGCTGGTGGGCGCGAGCGGCCTGTCCTATCAGGAAGCCGCGGAAATCTGCGGCTGCCCAATCGGCACGATCCGGAGCCGGGTGGCGCGCGGCCGGGCCGAGCTGGACCGCATCATGAATGGCGCGCCCGCCAACTAGCCCGGATTTCTCACGGAAAGTAGGTGCATCGGGGCTCTGAATCGGCGAAAGTTATTCTGCAACAAACACTTACCCGCTTGCAGAGGACTT
>LNFM01003393.1_pt1 | contig 31398 bp, 35 predicted proteins | sample 596031 | NCBI WGS metagenome assembly LNFM01 (sample SAMN04254537, study PRJNA301005) | activated carbon metagenome | isolation source: dual media filters at the Ann Arbor, Michigan drinking water treatment plant | place: USA: Ann Arbor | reverse complement strand
CCGGAGCCGTCATCGCAGATGTCGCTGTTATGAGCATGCATGAGCATGCTAATATCGGACTCATGTTGACCCGGCGGCTCCAAGTGCTCCTGGACGAGGAGAGGTACTCCCGGCTGGCAGCCGAAGCCGATCGGCGGAGCGTGGCCGTGGCGGTAGTCGTTCGCGAGGCGATCGACGCGGCCTTCCCTCATGATCTCGATGCGCGCTCGGCTGCAGCGCGCGTCATCCTGAACGCGCCGCCGATGCCCGTCCCGGAGCCGGACGAACTGAGGGCCGAACTGGACGGCATCCGCTCGCGTCGTCTTTGATCGTTCTCGACACGACCGTGCTCGTGTACTCGGTCGGCGGTGATCATCCCCTCGCCGCCCCCGCACGATCGGTCGTAGAGGGAATCGCCGCAGGGACGGTGCGCGCGACGACGACGGTCGAGGTGATCCAGGAGTTCGTTCACGTCCGCGGCCGTCGCCGCCCACGCGGCGACGCGGCCGACCTCGGTCGCCGCTTCGCGACACTGCTCGCGCCGCTCGTCAGCCCGGGGCCGCTCGAACTGGACGCCGGCCTCGACCTCTTCGAGACCATCGAACGGCTGGGCGCGTTCGATGCCGTGCTCGCTGCCTCGGCCGTGGCGCTCGGAGCGACGGCACTCGTGTCCGCCGACGGCGCTTTCGACGAGGTTCCCGGTCTCGCAGTGGTCCGCCTCGACGCGGAGGACGTCATCGAGCGGCTCACCTGACCGGAGCGGCGACGCGGAGGGCCGCGCGATCCGTGCCGACGACGCGAAACGGCAGTCCGGGTCGTCCCCGATGCCCCCCGGACCCGATCCGCGGAGACTTGATCAGAGTCACGGAACGGACCGAGAGGAGGCCGACATGCGAGCGCTCGTGGTCTATGAGTCGATGTTCGGCAACACGCACACCGTGGCCGAGCGGATCGCGCAGGGCCTGGGCGGCGCGACGCTCGTCGCCGTGGCGGACGCCACCGCGGACGTCGTCGAGGCGGCCGATCTGGTCGTCGTCGGCGGACCGACCCACGTCCACGGCATGGTGAGCGACCGCACCAGGGAGGGCGCCCGCCAGCAGGCCGCGGAGCCCGGCAGCGGGCTGACGCTCGACCCCGACGCGGAGGGCCCGACGCTGCGCGACTGGTTCGACGGGCTCGCCCTGCCGCCGGGGTGCCGCGCGGCGGCGTTCGACACACGCATGCACGGGCCGGCGCCGCTCACCGGCCGCGCCTCGCGCGGCATCGCCAAGCGGCTCGAGCGGCACGGGGCGACGCTGATCGCCCCGCCGGAGAGCTTCTTCGTGGAGCGCGACAACCACCTGTCCGAGGGAGAGGCGGACCGGGCCGAGGCCTGGGGCGCGTCGCTGGTGAGCACTCCGGCGAACGCCTGACGCGCACCCCGTGAGCGGCTGCCCCCCGGCGGGGCCGCCGCTCACGGGGGGGGGTTCAGCGGCGCTTCTCGCGCAGGGCCCGGCGGATGAGCCGCGACCCCCGTCGGCCGTGGGCCCGCCACTCGCGCTCGTCGGCGCGCAGCGCCAAGGCAGCGGTCTCGCGCTGCAGGTCCCGGTGACTGGCGAGGCGCGCGGCATCGAGGAGCCCCTCCTCCACAGCCCTTTCGACGGCGCAGCCGGGCTCACCGTCGTGCCGGCAGTCCGTGAAGCGGCAGTCGGCGGCGAGGGCGGTGATGTCGGAGAAGGTCGCCGCGACGCCCTCCTCCGAGGTCCACAGCCCGAGCTCTCGCACCCCGGGCGTGTCGATCAGGCACCCGCCGCCGGGGAGCACCACCAGGTGACGGGCCGTGGTGGTGTGCCGTCCCTTGGCGTCGCCGGTGCGCACTCCTCCGATGGCGAGCGCCTCGGTGCCCACGAGGGCGTTGACCAGCGACGACTTGCCCGCTCCCGACTCTCCGATCAGGACGAGGGTGCGGTCGGGCGCCGCCAGGGCGGCCACCGGGCCGAGCCCGTCGCCGGTGCGCACGCTCACCACATGGGCGTGCACCCCGAGCGCCGCCTCCAGGGCGAGCCCGCGCGCGGCGGCCTGATCGTCGAGATCGGCCTTGGTGAGCACCACGACGGGCGTGGCTCCCGCGTCCCAGGCGAGTGCGAGGGCCCGGTGCAGGCGCCGCTCGCGCAGCGGCCGGTCGAGTCCCTGCACGATCGCCACCACATCGACGTTCGCGGCGATCGCCTGGGCGGCGTCGGCCCGGCCCGCCGCGCGGCGCTCGAGCAGCGTGCGGCGCGCGAGCACAGCCACCGGACGCCCGCCGGCGATCGCGACCCAGTCGCCCGTGATCAGGCCGGCGCCCTCCACGTGGAACGACCCGGAGGGGCCGATGACGAGCGCGCCGCCGCGGTCGGCGCGGCCCACCCGCGCGGGCACGAGGCCCGCACCGAGCGCGTCGAACTCCACCTGGCGGCTGGTGTTCCATCCGAGCGGCGCGAGCGCCGCGGTGTTCTCATGCACGTCGAGGACTCCCTCGTGGAGGGCGCCCGCGCGGCTGAGGGTCCCGGCTAGCGGGAGAGCGGCGAGAGGGCGCCCATGATCGACACGGACTGCCGGGGCGGCTGTGCCACCCGCTCGGTCATGACGATGTCCATGGTGCGAGGCCCTCCTTCGTGGCGCATGTGCGCGACATGCGGAAGGCTACGACCCGCCGCCGATAGCGTCAAACAGGGCATGAGCCCCGGCCGACGACAGGAGGACGACGTGGGACCCACGCGGATCGTGATGATCGCCCTGGCCCTCTGCGCCGTCGCGCTCGGGGCGCCGGGGTGCGGCGAGGACGCCGAGGACGCGGTGCAGAGCGTGCGCTCGGAGGTGTCGGGCGCCGTCGCCCGCGCGCGTACCTCGGTGCGCGACGACATCGACCGCGCCCAGGAGCGGGTCGACGACCTGGTGCGGGACGCGCAGGACCGTGGGGTCCCGACCGCCCGGATCCGCCAGCAGGCCGACCGCGCCGTGCGCACCGCCCGGGAGGAGGCCGAGAGGACGATCGCCCGCGCCGAGGGGAGCGGTCGCGACCAGGTCGAGATCGACCGGCTGCGGGCGGAGACCGAGCGGCGGTTGAGAGCGCTGCGCGAGCGGATCGACGCGGCGCTGGACGGCGGCTGAGGGCAGGCACCCCCGCCGTCGCCCGGCACGGCCCGTCCTCATCGGCGGCGCGCGTCGCGCACGGCCGCGATCTGGAGGATCGCCAGCAGCGCGACCACGACGCCCTGCAGCGCGGTCACCACATGCCCCGCGGTGGTCATCGTCAGCGGATCGGCGGCGATGACGACGGCGCTGAGGACCACCCAGCCGAGGTTCCCGGCGGCCACCACGGCGACGGCCGTCGCGGGTGCGCCCGCGCGGGCGAGCAGCAGCAGGGCCGCCGTGTAGGCCAGGAAGAAGGCGCCGGCCCCGGCCAGGACTCCCGCCGGGACGCCGAGGGGGCCGTCGAGCACGGACGCGCCGGCGAGGAACGCCAGCCCGGCGGGCCCCGACACGGCGGCGTCGGCGAGGACCCAGCGCATCAGCCGGGTGCTGCCGGAGGCGGCCGGCAGCGGGCCGGCGGACGGCGTGGCGGTCGTGGACATCGCGGTCTCCTTCGGTCGTTGACGGCACCGAGGATCCCGGCGGCCGGGAGGAGCGGCAACTACCCGTGAGGTAATGGCCGCGCACCGGCGCGCCGTCTACGGTTGCCGGGTGACCGCCACGCAGTCCGCTCCCCACGCCGGCCGCCTGATCCGTGAATGGCGGCTGCGGCGCAGCCTCTCCCAGATGGAGCTCGCCTCGGGAGCGGCCGTCTCGGCGCGCCACCTCAGCTTCATCGAGACCGGCCGGGCGCGGCCGAGCCGGGAGATGCTCCTGCACCTCGCCCAGCGGCTCGACATCCCCCTGCGCGGGCGCAACCGGCTGCTGCTCGCCGGCGGCTACGCCCCGGCCTACGGCGAGCGGCCGCTCGACAGCGAGGAGATGGGCGCCGTGACGCGGGCGCTCGAGACCTTCCTCGCGGCCCACGAGCCCTATCCGGCGCTCGTGGTGGACCGGCGCTGGGACATGGTCCGCGCGAACGCCGCGGTCGCCGTGCTGGCGGACGGGGTGGCGCCGCACCTGATGGAGCCCCCGGCGAACGCCCTGCGCGCGACGCTGCACCCGGAGGGCATGGCGCCCCGCATCCTCGACCTGCCCGAGTGGAGCGGCCACGTGATCGACCGGCTCGAGCACGACATCGGGCGCACCGGCGACCCCGACCTGGCGGCCCTGCGCGACGAGCTGCTCACCTACCCCGGGGTCTCCCGGCGGAGCGCGGGCACCGCCCCGCGTCCCGAGGACGGGATCCTGCTGCCGCTGCGCCTGCGCCACGGGTCGGGGACGCTCTCGTTCTTCGCCACCCAGACCGTGTTCGGCACGCCGACGGACGTGACCCTCGCCGAGCTCTCGATCGAGGCGTTCTATCCGGCCGACGCGGCCACGGCGACGTTCCTGCGCAGCGCCGCGGAGCGCTAGAGCAGCGGCGTCCCGGTCATCGCGGGGCTGCAGTCCCAGTCCATCAGGCCGCAGAGCGTCGGGGCGACGTCGCCGAGGGCGCCGCCCTCGCGCAGCGCGAGACCCGGCCGGTCGATCCAGAGCGGCACCGGGTTGCTGGTGTGGGCGGTGTTCTTCGAGCCGTCGGGCTCGATCATGTACTCGCTGTTGCCGTGGTCGGCGGTGACGCAGAGCAGGCCGCCCGCCGCCGCGACGGCGGGGCGGATGGCGCCCATGCATCCGTCGACCGTCTCGATGCCGCGCACGGCGGCCTCGACGACCCCGGTGTGCCCCACCATGTCGGCGTTCGCGAAGTTGATGACGTAGAGCTCGTCGCCGCCCTCGGCGAGCGCCTGCACCACGGCGTCGCGGATGCCCGAGGCGCTCATCTCGGGCGCCTGGTCGTAGGTCGGGACGTGCTGGGGCGAGGGGACGAGGATGCGCCGCTCGCCCTCGAACGGCTCCTCGCGACCGCCGTTGAAGAAGAAGGTCACATGGGCGTACTTCTCGGTCTCGGCCACGTGCAGCTGGCGTCGCCCGGCCCCCGAGACCGTCTCGGCGAGGCCCTGGCGCACGTCCTGCGACTCGAAGAGCACCGGCGCGGTGAACTCCGCCTTGTAGCGCGTCATCGTCGTGAGCAGCGGCAGTCCGCCGATGCCGCGGTCGAATCCGTCGAAGGCGGGGTCGCTGAAGGCCATGGTCAGCTGGCGCGCGCGGTCGGGCCGGAAGTTCCAGTAGAGCACCGCGTCGCCCGGGCGGATCCGGTTCTCGCCGGGCGGGCCGATGACCGCGGGCTCGATGAACTCGTCGGTGACGCCGCGGTCGTAGGAGAGCCGGATCGCCTCGTGACCGCTCGGGCGGTGCTCACCCACGCCGTGCACCATCGCGTCGTAGGCGCGCTTGGTGCGCTCCCAGCGCCGGTCGCGATCCATTCCGTAGAAGCGCCCGCAGACCGTGCCCACCGTCGCCCCGGTGGCCTCGAACTGACGGATGGCCTCGAGGGCGGCGTCCGGGCGGGTATCGCGCCCGTCGGTGAGGGCGTGCACGACGATCCGCTCGACTCCCTGCTCCTGGGCGATCGCGATCAGCGCGAGGGCGTGGCGCTGGCTGGCGTGCACCCCGCCGTCGCCGGCCAGGCCGACCAGGTGGAGCGTGCTGCGGCGGCCGGTGTCGAGCGCCTGCTGGAGGGCGGGGATGGCGAGGATGGAGCGGTCGGCGAACGCCTCGTCCACGCGGACCAGCATCTGCGGCACACGGCGGCCGGCGCCGAGGTTGAGGTGGCCGACCTCGCTGTTGCCCATCTGCCCGTGGGGCAGCCCGACCGGCAGGCCGGACGCCTCGATCCGCGTCCCCGAGCCCTCACGGGCGAGGGCGTCGAGCACCGGGGTGCGGGCGAGCGACACGGCGTTGCCCGGTCCCGCCGGTCCGATCCCGAAGCCGTCGATGACGACCAGGACGAGGGGGCCGCGCGGCGGGGTCATCGCCTCAGGATGCGCGGACGATGGCGGCGAAGGCGTCGGGGTCGAGGCTCGCCCCGCCCACCAGCGAGCCGTCGATGTCGGGCTGCGCCATCAGGTCGCCGGCGGTCTCGGGCGTCACGCTGCCGCCGTAGAGCACTCGCAGGACGTCGCCGTCGAGGGTCGCCGACGCCACCGCGCGCACGTGCGCGCACGCCGCCTGGGCGATCTCCGGCGTCGCCGTGCGGCCGGTGCCGATCGCCCAGATGGGCTCGTAGGCGATCGCGAACGCGCCGACCTCGTCCGGGCGCACGCCGGCGAGCGCCGACGTGAGCTGACCCGTGAGCCACGACTCGGTCTCCCCCGCCTCGCGCTGCTCGAGCGACTCGCCGCAGCAGAGGATCACCTGGAGCCCGGCGTCGAGCGCGGCGCGCACGCGGGCGGCCACCTGATCGTCGGTCTCCCCGGCGGCCCGCCGCTCGGAGTGCCCCACCAGGCAGCCGTCGGCGCCCGCCGCCGTGATCATCGCGGCGGAGATCTCGCCGGTGTGCGCGCCCTTGGCGGCCTCGTGCACCGCCTGGGCGAGCACGCGGATCGGGCTGCCGGAGGCGGCGCGCGCCGTCGCCTCGAGCGCGGTGAAGGGCGGGCAGATCGCGACGTCGGCGGGCAGGGCGGTCTCGCCGAGGTGGGCCCGCAGGCGGGCGATGTACTCGCGGGCCTCGACGCCGGTCTTGTTCATCTTCCAGTTCCCCGCGACGAGCGGGCGGCGGGCGGCCGTCACAGCTGCGGGAGCGCGGCGACGCCCGGCAGGGTCCGCCCTTCGAGCATCTCCAAGGCGGCGCCTCCTCCGGTCGACACATGGGTGAACTCGCTGACGAGGCCGAACTGGGCGACCGCCGCCCCCGAGTCGCCGCCGCCGGCCACCGTCTCGGCGGACGACGCGGCCATCGCCTCGGCCACCGCGCGGGTGCCGTCGGCGAACGGCTCGATCTCGAACGCGCCCATCGGGCCGTTCCAGAACACGGTCCCGGCGGCCGCGATCGCCTCGCGGTACGAGGCGGCGGTGCGCGGGCCGATGTCGACGCCCATCCAGCCGTCGGCGATGTCGTCGGTCGGCACGACCTCGAGCGCCGCGTCGGCGGCGAAGCGGTCGGCCACCAGCACGTCCACCGGCAGCTGCAGGGCGCAGTTGAGGCGGACGGCGAGCTCCATCAGCTCGGAGGCCATGGCCTGCCCCTCGGGGCCCTCGTGCAGCGAGGCGCCGACCGGCTCGCCCTGGGCTGCCAGGAAGGTGAAGCACATCGCCCCGCCCACCAGTACCCGGTCGCAGCGCTCGAGCAGGCTCTTGATCAGCGGCAGCTTGTCGCTCACCTTCGAGCCGCCGAGAACCGCGACGAACGGGCTGCGGGGGTTGCGGAGCAGCCCCTCGAGCACCTCCACCTCGCGGGAGAGGAGCATCCCGGCCCGCGCCGGCAGGCGCCGTGCGACACCCTCGGTGGAGGCGTGCGCGCGGTGGGCCGCGCCGAAGGCGTCGTTGACGTAGTGCGTGTAGCCCGTGGCGAGGAGGTCGGCGAACGCCGGGTCGTTCGCCTCCTCGCCCGGATGGAAGCGGAGGTTCTCGAGCATCACCAGCTCACCCGGCGCGAGCGCCGCGGCACGCGCCGCGACCTCCTCGCCGACGCAGTCCGGCAGCAGCTCGACCCTGCGGCCCATCAGCTCGCCGAGGCGCGCCGCGCAGGGGGCGAGCGAGAACTCCTCCTTGCGCTGCCCCTTGGGCCGGCCGAGGTGCGAGCACACGGCCACCCCGGCGCCCGCCGCGAGCAGGTGCTCGAGGGTGGGCACCGAGGCGCTGATGCGCGCATCGTCGGTGACGCGCCCGTCGTCGATCGGGGCGTTGAGGTCGGCCCGTACGAGCACGCGCGCGCCCGCCCAGTCCACACCCGGATCGTCGATCCCCGCGGGGCGCGTCATCGGCGGACTACGACGGGAGGACGCGCTCGGCCAGGTCGACGACCCGGCACGAGTAGCCCCACTCGTTGTCGTACCAGCTGATCAGCTTCACCGTGGTGCCGTTGACCATCGTCAGGCTCGCGTCGAGCAGCGACGACCGCGGGTCGCCGACGATGTCGCGCGAGACGATCGGGTCCTCGGTGTAGCCGAGGATGCCCGCGAGCGGGCCGTCCTCCGCCGCCGCCAGGAACGCCGCGTTGACCTCCTCGACGGTCGTCGCGCGGCTGACCTCGACCGTGAGGTCCACCACCGAGCCATCGGGCGTCGGCACCCGCAGGGCGATGCCGTCGAGCTTGCCCTTCATCGCCGGCAGCACCTCGCCGATGGCACGTGCCGCGCCGGTCGAGGTGGGGATGATCGACAGGGCGGCCGAGCGGGCACGGCGCAGGTCGGAGTGGGGCGCGTCGAGCAGGCGCTGGTCGCCCGTGTACGCGTGGCAGGTGGTCATGAAGCCGTGCTCGACCCCGAAGTTGTCCATCAGGACCTTCGCCAGGGGCGCGAGGCAGTTCGTCGTGCAGGAGGCGTTCGAGATGATGTGGTGCTTGTCGGCGTCGTACTCGTCCTCGTTCACGCCGATGCAGACGGTCAGGTCGGGGTTCTTGGCGGGCGCCGAGATGATGACCTTCTTGGCGCCGCCGGCGAGGTGGGCGGCCGCCTTGTCGCGCTCGGTGAAGAAGCCTGTGCTCTCGATGACGACGTCCACGCCCAGGTCGCCCCAGGGCAGGTTCGCCGGGTCGCGCTCGGCGAACACCTTGATGTGGGCGTCATCCACGTGGAGGTGGTCGTCGTGCGCGTGCACGTGGCCCGGATACCGCCCGAAGACCGAGTCGTAGTCGAGGAGGTGGGCGAGAGTGCCCGTGTCGGTGATGTCGTTGACCGCGACGATCTCGATGTCCGTCTCACCGAGCGTCGCCGCCCGGAAGACGTTCCGCCCGATTCGGCCGAACCCGTTGATTCCCACGCGAACGCTCATTGGGGCGCATCCTCCATGTTGAAAACGGGCGCCAATCTAACAGGCCCACGGCAGGCCCCCTGACAGTATGGGGACATGTGTCGCTCCCACCTCGCCCTCGTCGTCCTGACAGCCGCAGCGTGCGCGGGATGCAGCACGGTCGACGCGCCGGTGGAGGCGCCGGCGGCGTCGGGTGGAGGCGAGAGCGCGACCGTGCGCAGGGTCGTCGACGGCGACACGCTGATCGCCCGGCTCGGTGGCGACGACGTCCGGGTGCGGATGCTGGGCGTCGATGCGCCCGAGAGCGTCGCCGAGGACCGGCCGGTGGAGTGCTTCGGCCCACAGGCGTCGGCCCGCGCGACGGCGCTGCTGCCGCAGGGGACGCGCGTGATCCTCGCCACCGACCCGACCCAGGGGCGCCTCGACCGCTTCGACCGCCTGCTGGCGGAGGTCACGATCGACGGCCAGGACCGGACGGTGAACGAGCGCCTGATCGCCGAGGGCTACGCCGAGGTGTTCCGTGGCGACGGCCGGGGGCGTCTGCAGCCCCGGCTCCGGGCCGCCGAGCGCGCGGCCCGCGATGCCCGCCTCGGCCTCTGGGCCGCCTGCCGCACACGGCGCTGATCCGGCCCGGAACGCGGCCGGGGGGCCCGAAGGCCCCCCGGCGCTACTGCGGTGCTGTCAGTCGGAGACGCTGAGGCTCAGGCCTCGGCCGTCTTCGGCTTCGGGGTCACGGCCGCCGTGATCTTGGCGGACAGGAGGCCCAGGATGACGCCACAGACCAGGGTCACGAACGCGCTGACCCAGACCCACGGCCACGGGGTGGAGAGCAGGCCGCCACCCGCGCCGATGCCGGCGGTGGCGGGGTCGCCCAGGGAGGCGACGGTGTTCTCGGTGCCGCCACCGTTCGGGACCCAGCCGTCGAGGCCGGTCGCGATCCACCAGAGGAACACGGATGCGAATGCCGGGAACGTTCCGGCCACGTAGTACCAGTCACCGGCGATCAGGATGAGCACCAGGATCGTGGCGAAGACGCCGACCCAGAGGGCGATGCCCCAGAAGTCAGGAGCGTCGGCCGTCGAGAAGGCGAGCGGCATGGTGATCAGCGCCGCCACCGAGCCGAAGACGCAGGCCAGGAAGATCTTGCCGAAGGCGGCGTTGTCGCCACCGGCGGCGAAGAACAGGCCCCAGGAGATGAACGCGATCGGCAGGACGAGGTGGAAGTTCTGAGGAAGACCAAGCTGGCCGTCGCCGGCGAGCTCGTCCTGGACCGTCACCCAGTGGAACGTGAAGTTCAGCGAGAACTCGGTCCAGAGGAACGAGAGGATTCCGATGACGATCGCAAGAGGCGCAATCGCTTTCGCGCGTGCACTCATAGAGCGTTAGCTCCTTTAAGAGAAGTACGGGGGACACGCCGCCCGAAAAGAAGACGAGTGATGACGGCGCAACCACGGAGGAGACCGATTCCGGGGCCTCCGCGCGGCCAGTCTACGGCCGCCTCGGTGTTCGTGGCAACCGTTGCAAGTCCTTTTCTCTTAATCCGCCGCTAACGAACGGGTACGCCGGGCGGCGCTCTCGGCGACGAGCGTCGTGAGGACCTCCGCGAGCGCCTCCGGGGAGTGGCGCACCATCCTCCCCTCCTCGGCGAGATCGCCCGCGATCACCTTCACGCCGAGCGCCCTCAGGCGGTCGCCGTCGGCCACGACGGGCTCCTGGCCCTGGGCGGCGTAGGTGGCCGCGGCGACGGGGTCGAGCGGCCCCTCGTGCACCACGATCACGTCGACCGCGCCGCGGGCCGCCTCCATCACCCGCTCCAGGTGCGCGACCGCGTCGAAGCCGTCGGTCTCCCCCGGCTGGGTCATCACGTTGCAGACATAGGCGCGCACGCCCGACGCCGCGCCGATCGCGTCGACCAGCTCGGGCACCGCCAGATGCGGCAGGACGCTGGTGAACAGGCTGCCGGGCCCGAGCAGCACCAGGTCGGCGCCCGCGATGGCCTCGAGCGCGGGGGGGTGGGCGACCGGCTCCGGCTCGAGCCAGACGCGGCGGCAGGGCCCCGCCCCGGAGGTGATCGCGCTCTCCCCGCAGACGCTGCTGCCGTCGGCGCGCTCCGCCCACAGGCTGATCTGCGCGAGCGTCGAGGGCACGACGTCCCCGCTGATCTTCAGGACGTGGCTCGACCACTGGATGGCCAGGTCGAAGTTGCCCGTCACCTCGGTGAGGGCGGCCAGGAAGAGGTTCCCGAACGAGTGGCCCGACAGCTCGCCCGCGGCGAAGCGGTGCTGGAACAGCCGCCCCATCAGCGACTCGTCCTCGGCGAGGGCCACCAGGCAGTTGCGGATGTCCCCCGGGGGCAGCACCCCGAGCTCGCGCCGCAGCCGTCCCGACGAGCCGCCGTCGTCGGCCACGGTGACGATCGCGGTGATGTCGAGGGGGCGGCGCTTGAGGCCCCGCAGCAGCGACGAGAGGCCCGTGCCGCCGCCCAGCGCCGCGATGTGGGGGCGCGGGCTCACGCCGGCTCGGTGGGCGCGCCGGTCGAGCGGCCGATGTGCCGGTGGGTCACGCGCACGTCGAGGGCCCGCCCGTAGCGCGACGCGAGCATCTCGGCGATCGCGACGCTGCGGTGGCGCCCGCCGGTGCACCCGATGCCGACGACCACGCTGCTCTTGCCCTCCTGCGCGTAGGCCGGCAGGAGGAAGTCGAGCAGCGACTCGAGGCGGCTGCGGAACTCGTCCATGCCGGGCGCCGCGGCGACGAACTCGGCGACGGGGGTGTCGAGGCCGGTCAGGGGGTTGAGCTCGGGGATGTAGTGCGGGTTCTTCAGGAAGCGGACGTCGAAGAGGAGGTCCACGTCGCGGGGCACGCCGTGCTTGTAGCCGAACGAGACGAACTCCACGTGCAGGCGCGGCCGCCCCTCGGGCGTCATCAGGGCCTCGGTGACGCGCCGGCGCAGGTCCCAGATCGACATGCCGGTCGTGTCGATCACCAGGTCGGCCCGCGCGCGCACGTCGGCGAGCTCGGCCCGCTCGCGCTCGATGCCGTCCGACACGGTGCCGCGGTCCGACAGCGGGTGGCGGCGGCGGGTCTCGCGGAAGCGGTTGAGCAACGCCTCGTCGGACGCCTCGAGGAAGACCATGCGCGGCCGCACTCCGGTGGCCGCCTCCACGCGCTCGAGCACCGGCTCGAGGTCCTTGAACCAGATGCCGCCGCGGACGTCGCACGCCACCGCGGCCCGCGTCACCCGCGACCCCTCGAGCAGCACGAGGTCGGCGAAGGCCGGCAGCAGGCCCGGCGGCAGGTTGTCGACGCAGAACCACCCGGCGTCCTCGAAGGCCCCCATCGCCTTGCTCTTCCCGGCGCCGCTCATGCCGGTGATGATCGTCAGCTCCATGTGTCCTCTCCCCCCGTGGCCGCCCCGCCGGCGACGGGCGCCGCGCCCTCGCGGGGGCCCGCCGTCTTGTGGAGCCGGTCGTACACGTCGCGTGCCACCTTCGACGGCACCCCCGGCACGGCCTCCAGCTCCTCGCGGCTGGCCGACAGGAAGCGCTCGATCGAGCCGAAGTGGCGGAGGATCGCCCCCTTCCGGGCCGGGCCCACCCCGGGCAGTGCGTCGAGCACGCTCCGGGTCATCCCGCGGTCGCGCTTGCCGCGGTGGTGCCGCAGGGCGAAGCGGTGGGCCTCGTCGCGGATGTGCTGCAGCACGCGCAGGGCCGCCGAGCCCTCGTCGAGCAGCAGCGGCTCGCTGCGGCCGGGGCGGAAGACCTCCTCCTGCTTCTTTGCGAGGCTGACCACCGGGACGTCGTCGACGCCCGCGCTGCGCATGCCCGCGATCGCCGCCCCGAGCTGGCCCTTTCCCCCGTCGATGACCACAAGGCCCGGACGCGCGGCGAACGAGGGGTCGTCCTCGGGCGCGAGCATGCGGGCGAAGCGGCGCGACAGCGCCTCCTCCATCCGCGCGAAGTCGTCGGGCCCCCCCTCGTATCTCATCGTGAAGGTGCGGTAGTGCGCCTTCGCGGGTGCGCCGCCCTCGAAGACCACCATCGAGGCGACGGCGTAGGTGTCGCCGAGGTTGGAGATGTCGTAGCACTCGATGCGCGCCGGGGGCGCCGGCAGCGCGAGCCGCTCCTGCAGGTCGGCCAGGGCGTCCCGGCGCCGCGAGCGGGCCTGCTCGTGGCGGCGCTGGTCCTGGTCGAGGGCGAAGCGGGCGTTCTTCTGCGCGAGCTCCGCGAGCTTGCGCTTGTCGCCACGGGAGGACGCGCGCACCTCCACCCTGCTGCCCCGGCGCTCCGACAGCAGCGCCCCGAGGTCGGCCTCGGCCTCGCTGTCCTGGGGGATCACGACCAGCGCCGGTATCGCCAGCGCCATCGCGTAGTACTCGTAGGCGAACTGCACGAGCACCGTGGCCTCGTCCTCGGCGCCCGCCGTGTCGAGGAAGAACGACTGGCGGTCCTGGAGGACCCCGTCGCGGACCTGGAGCACCTGGACGTTGGCCGCGTCACCGTCGATGGCGACGCCGAGCACGTCGGCGGTGCCGACCGATCCCGCCGTCGCGAACTGCCGCTCCATCAGGTGCCGCACGGCGGAGAGGCGGTTGCGCACGGCGGCGGCGCGCTCGAACTCCTGCGCGGCCGCGGCGGCGCGCATCTCCTCCGTGAGCTCGCGCTCGAGCCCGCGGTAGCGGCCCGACAGGAACGCCGTGATCTGATCGATCAGCGCCCGGTAGTCGTCCCGCGAGATGTAGCCGACGCACGGAGCCAGGCAGCGCTTGATGTGGTAGTCGAGGCACGGGACGCCCGAGGGCCTTCCCGGCTCGCGGCCCTCGCAGGGGCGGCTCGGGAAGATCTTGCCGATCAGGTTGAGGGTCTCGCGCACCTTGTAGGCGTTGGAGAAGGGCCCGAAGTAGAGCCGGTCGCGCCGGTGCTTCTCGCGCGTGAAGTAGACGCGGGGGTACTCCTCGTCGAGGCTGATCCCGATGTAGGGGTAGCTCTTGTCGTCGCGCAGCCGCACGTTGAACGGGGGCCGGTGCGTCTTGACGAGGTTGGCCTCGAGGATCAGGGCCTCGCTCTCGGACCCCGTGACGAACACCTCGACGCGGTCGATGCGCTCCACGAGCTCGTCGATCTTCGGGTGGAGCCCGCCGCGGGCGCTCATGCGGCGGCGGGCGCCGCCCTCGTCCGGCCGCAGCGGGGCCTGGAAGTACGAGAGCACGCGGCGCCGGATCGACTTCGCCTTGCCCACGTAGAGCACCCGGTCGGCGTCGTCGCGGTAGATGTAGACGCCGGGACCCGTGGGCAGTCCCGCGAGCTGCTCACGAAGGGGGGCGGCGTCGCTCACTCGCGACCGAGTATAGGTCGGGTTCCGAGCGCCCTGCCCGGGCCCGCGCGGGGACGGATGAGACTTCTCTCACCCCGGGCGTCGCGGGGCCGGGCCTGTGCCACGATCGCCATGTGGACCGACTTCCGCAGACGCTGCGCCGCAACGCCGGCACCCTCGTGGTGATCGGTGTGATCATCGTCGGTGCGCTGCTCAGCATCGTCATCTCCCGGGCGGCTCTCAGCGGTGACGCCGTCGCCGACGACGACCTGCCCGTCATCGACCTGCCGATGCCGACGCGCGAGCGGCCGGCGCCCCGGCCCCCGGCCGCCGCACGCCCCCGCACCGAGGCGGCCCCGGCCGCGCCGGCTCCCCCGGCTCCGGCGCCGCGCGCCCCGTCGCCCTCTGGGGCGCAGCCCCGGCCCGAGCCCGACCCCGCACCCGCGCCCCGCGCTCCCGAGGCGGCCCCGGCTCCGTCGCCCCCGGCGCCGGCGCCCGCCCCCGACGACGGCGACGACGATGACGGGGACGACGACAGCGACGACGACGGGCCGAGCGACGACTCCGATGACTGAGCCGCGGCCCGCGCAGCGCTGGACGGCCGGCGTCGGCCTGCGCCCACGCGTGCTCGGCTGGTACGCGCTGCTGCTCGGGCTCGCCCTGGCGCTGACATCCGTCGTGACCTTCCAGCAGGCCGATCAGGCCCAGCGCCAGTACGTGGACGACGAGCTGCGCGAGGAGATCGTCGACTTCGAGGCGGCCATCGCCGCCGGACGCGCCGACGGCCTGCGCCCGCGCGAGGCGATCGACTCCTACATGGACACCTGGCCGACCGCCGACCGCGACACCCTCGTGGTGCGGGTCGGCAGCTCGCCCGCGCGGGCCGAGGGGCCGCTCGGCGCGGATCCGGCCCTCATCGCGGCCGTCGACGCGGCGCAGGGGCCGAGCCTCGTCTCGCTCGAGACCGAACAGGGCGAGACCCGGGTGCTCGCCACCATCCTGCGGGTCGACGGCAACCGCGTCGGCGGAGCCCTCGCCGGGCGCCCGATCGCCGCCGACAGGGCGGCCCTCGTGCAGCGCCGCGTGGCCGTCCTCGGCGCGACCACCTTCGCGTTCCTGCTCGCGTCGGGCATCGCGTGGATCACCCTCGGCCGGCTGCTGCGCCCCGTCAGCGAGATGGCCGAGACCGCGGAGGCGATCGCCACCGAGGGTGACCTCACCCGCCGCATCCACGAACCCGACCGCCGCGACGAGGTGGGGGCCCTCGCGGTCACGTTCAACGCGATGCTGGGACGGCTGGAGGCGGCGTTCCTGCGCGAGCAGCGCTTCATCCGGGAGGCCTCGCACGAACTGCGGACGCCGATCACGATCTGCCGCGGGCACCTCGAGGTGCTCGGCCCCGACCCCGCCCCCGAGGACGTGCGCGAGGCCATCGCGGTCGTCGTGGACGAACTGGGGCGGATGGGCCGGATCGTCGAGGACATGACGACGCTCTCGCGCGTGGGCGACCCGGGATTCCTCCGCGTCGAGCCGATCCTGGTGGACGAGCTGCTCGGCGAGGTGACGCGGGCGGCCGAGCCCCTCCTCGACGGGCGCCTGACGACCCGCCACGCCCCCGACGACGCCATCGTGCGCGGCGACCGCCAGCGCATCAAGCAGGCGCTGATCAACCTGCTGCAGAACGCTGCCCTCCACGCCGGCGGCGACGGGCCGGTCGAGCTGCGCGCGGTCAGCCGCCGCGGGGCATGGCGCATGGAGGTGGCCGACCAGGGTGGCGGCATTCCGGCCGGCGAGGAGGAGCGCCTCTTCCGCCCGTTCAACCGCGGGCGCTCGACGAGCCCCGGCTCGGGGCTCGGCCTCGCCATCGTGCGCGGCATCGCCGAGGCGCACCGGGGGACCGCAGGTGTCGACAACCGTCCCGGCGACGGGGCCACATTCTGGATCGAGGTACCGGCATGAGGATCCTGATCGTCGAGGACGAGGAGCGGATCGCCTCGTTCCTGATCCGCGGCCTGCGCGCGCAGGGCTACGCGGTCGACCACGTCTCCACCGGCGCCGACGCGCTGGCCCGTGCACGCGATCCGGAGCTCGACCTGATGATCCTCGACCTCGGGCTGCCGGACATCGACGGCACCCAGGTGCTGCGCAGCCTGCGCGGGGCGGGCTCGTCGCTGGCGATCATCGTGCTCACGGCGCGCGGCGAGGTGAGCGACCGCGTCGAGGGCCTCGACCTCGGCGCCGACGACTACCTCACCAAGCCGTTCGCGTTCGACGAGCTCCTCGCGCGCATCCGGGCGAGGAGCCGCGACCAGGACGGTGGGGCCACGACGACGATGACGGCCGGCGACGTCGAGCTCGACATCCCGACGCGGCGGGTCCGCGTCGGCGAGGAGCGCTTCGACCTCACCGCGCGCGAGTTCGCGCTGCTCCAGGTGCTGCTGCGGCGCCCCGGGCAGGTGCTGACCCGCGAGCAGCTGCTCTCGCAGGTCTGGGAGCTTGACTGGGACCCCGGCTCGAACGTCGTGGACGTCTACGTCGGCTACCTGCGCAAGAAGGTGGGCGACGGCCGCATCGAGACCGTGCGCGGGGTGGGCTACCGGTTCGTCGCCTGAACGGTCGCTCGGGTCAGCCGGAGTCCGACCAGCGGCGCTCCGCCGCCGGCAGCCCGGCGAGCGGCTCGAGCGCGGCCATCACGCCCTCGACGGAGGGACGGCCGGCCGCCTCAGGGGCCAGGCAGGCATCGATCAGCGCGACGAGCTCGCCGGGCACGCGCCGGCGGAGGCGGCGGATGGGGGCAGGCGGGCCGTCGAGCTGGCGGCGCGGGCGCGCGTCGCGCGCGGCCGTGTCGAGGGACGACGTCTCGCCCCAGGACGCGCCCGACGAGGGGGGATCGGCAGAGGACGAGGCGGAGGACCGCGCCTCCGGGTCCTCCTCCGGGTCGGGGTCGAACGCCGCCTGCCCGGTCACCGCCTCGTAGAGGACGACGCCGAGGCCCCAGACGTCCGCCGCCGGGCCGAGATCGCCGCCGCGCACCTGCTCGGGGGCCATGTAGCACCAGGTGCCGATCCCGCCCCCCGCCCGGCCCGGCCGGCGGGCGACGCTCATGTCGATCAGCACGGCGCGCCCGGCCTCGGCCACGATGTTCGACGGCTTGAGGTCGAGGTGCAGCCAGCCGGCGGCGTGCAGGTACCGGATCGCCGAGCCGACGTGGAGGCCGAGGTGGGCGATGTCGCGCACCGGCAGCCGGGGGTCGGACTCCTCGATCAGATGCCCGACGGTCTGCCCGGTGAGGGTCTCCATCACCACCGCCGTGCGCGGCTCGGTCAGCACCTCGTAGCCGCGGACGATGTGCGGGTGCGAGAGGCGGCGGATGAGCCTCCCCTCCGCCACCAGCCGGCGACGGGCCGGTCGGTCGTCCTCGCGGTCGGGGCGCAGCACCTTGACGATGCACCGGGTGCCTCGGCTCGCGCTCCACGCGTCGTAGACGTCGAGGGCGCGGCCGCGGCTGAGGTGCTCGATCACCGTGTAGCCGGGTGCGATCTCGACGCCGGCGGCGAGCGGCCGGGGGCCGGAGCGGCTCATGCCGGCATGGCCCGGTCGGCGGTCTCGCGCTCGTGGAAGAGGCGCGCGTAGAGGCCGCCGAGTGCCAGCAGCTCGACGTGCGTGCCGCTCTCGGCGATGCGCCCGGCCTCCAGCACCACGATCCGGTCGGCGTCGCGGACCGTCAGCAGGTCGTGGGAGATCACCAGAGAGGTGCGGCCGCGCATCAGGGCCCGCATCGGCTCGATCAGGCGGCGGCGGGTGATCTCGTCGAGGCCCGTGCTCGGCTCGTCGAGGATCAGCACCGGGGCGTCGCGCACCAGGGCGCGGGCGATGGCGATCCGCTGGCGCTGGCCGCCCGACAGGCTGCGCCCGCGCGCGTCGAGCGGGGTGTCGTAGCCCTCGGGCAGCGCCTCGATGAAGCCGTCCGCGCCGGCGGCCCGCGCCGCCGCGGCGATCTCCTCGTCCGACGCCTCCGGGCGCCCGACGGCGATGTTCTCCCGCACGGTGGCCTGCAGCACGAGCGTCTCCTGCATCACGGCGGCGATCCCCTCCCGCAGCGAGTCGAGGGTCAGCTCGCGCAGGTCGTGGCCGTCCATCCGCACGGTACCGGCGTCGGGGTCGTGCAGGCGCAGCACCATCTTGGCGAGCGTCGACTTCCCGGCCCCGCTCGGCCCGACCAGGGCGACCGTCTCGCCGGGCATCACCCGCAGGCTGACGCCGTCGAGGGCCGGGGCGTCGGCCCCCGGATAGCGGAAGCGCACGTCCTCGAACTCCAGCACCCCCACCGGGTCGCGCAGGACGCGCGCATCCGGCCGGTCCGCGACGCGGGGCTCCTCGTCGAGCAGCTCGATGACGCGCTCGGCGCCCGCAGCGGCGGCGAACACCGCGTTGCTGAGCGAGCTGAGATCGCGGATCGGCCCGAGCAGCTGGGTGAGGTAGGCCAGGAACACCAGGAGCCCGCCGATCGTCAGGCGCCCCTCGGTGACGGCCCAGGTGCCGAGGCCGATCACCAGCAGGGCGGCGATGAGCTCCAGCAGGTCCATCACCGGCGTGAAGAGGGCGCGGATGCGGGTCGACGCGAGCTCGGCCCGCATCATCCCCTCCCCCTCCTGCTGGAAGCGGCGCACCTCGACGGCCTGGCGGTTGTAGGCCTGCACCAGCTGGGCGTTCGCGAGGCTCTCCTCGGTGACCGCGCTCAACGAGCCGCTGCGGCGGCGCTTCTCGCGCGCGGCCCCCTTGATGAGCCGCGAGAAGCTACGCGCCGACAGCCAGAACAGCGGCGCCATCACCAGCGCGATCGTCGCGAGGCTCCAGTCGAGGTAGATCAGTGCCGCGCTGAAGAAGAGGATCCGGAAGACAGCCGACAGGAACTCGGCGACACCCGCCAGCGCCAGGGTCTCGATGGCGGCGACGTCGCCGCCCATGCGGCTCACGAGGTCGCCCAGGCGGCGTTTGTCGAGGTCGCCCGCCGAGAGGCACTGGACGTGCGTGAACACCCGCGTGCGCAGGCCCAGCACGAACCGCTCGCCGATCCATGCGGCCAGGTAGCTGTCGGCGAAGTTGATCAGCGCGCCGCCCAGCATCAGGCCGATGTACGCGACGGCGATCCAGCCCAGCGGCCCGAGGTCGGCCGGCACCAGCACCTCGTCCACCACCAGCTTGAAGAGCCAGATCTCGGCCGTCTCGATCGCCGGGACGATCACCGCGAAGATCAGGCTGACCGCGATCCACCTGCGGTAGGGCCGGGCGTCGGGCCAGAAGCGCCGGAAGATCTCGCGCAGCGGGACGGGCGGCGCGGCATCGACCAGCTGCGGCGACCCGTCGTCAGGCACCAGCATGCGCCGCAGATAGGAGCGGAGGCGTGTCATCGCACGGGCCGGCAGCCCCGCCGAGGGCGGGGCTGCCGGATGTCGCGGGCGTATGGGGCCGCCGGGGTCAGCTGCTGGTGTTGCGGCGACGGCGGATCCGGCGCGGCTTGCGGCGACGGCGCCGGCGCTTGGGGGCGTCGGAGCTGGAGTTCGAGTTCGAGTTGGCCGAGTGGCTCCGGGACGCGGGAACCATGGCGGTGAACTTGGCGGCCATCGTTGTCCTCCTCATGTGGTGAACGGGACTGAGGAAGACCCTAGGAAGCGCTCGTGAGGCCACCATGAGCCGGGGATGAGACTGTTCTCACCCGGACGGCGTCAGTCGAGGAGCGGCAGCGCGAACGCCTCGACGTGGCGCGGACGCACGACCGGGAAGTGCCGCCGGTCGAGCGTCGCGATGGCCGTGATGCCGAGCCGCTCGGCGGCCGCGACCACCGAGGCGTCCACCGTGCCGAGCCGCATGTCGCGATACCGGGCGACGAGCTCGGCGATGCGCTCCCAGTCGGCCGGCACCGGGGCATCGACGAGGAAGTTGCCCATGGCCAGGTCCGAGAGGAAGGCCGACTCGGCCCGCGCACCGACACGCCCGGCGATCAGGTACGCCGCCTCGGCGATCGCCAGCGCCGGCACCACCAGTGACCCGGGGTGCGCCTCGAAGAGCTCGAGGCAACGACCGTGGAACGCGGAGCCTCGATCGACGTACGCGACCAGTGGCCCCGCGTCTACGACCAGGCGTCCTCCCCGAATCCGTCCGACGCCAGGTAGTCGTCGAGCCGGGTCGCCAGGTCCGTGAGCCCGCTGTCCCCGGCTCCCGCCGCCCGCAACCTTCGCGGCCGGCCGTCGCCGAGGTGGGCGGCGATCGCTTCCCGCGAGAGCTCCGAGATCGTCATCCCGCGTCGCTCGGCCTCGAAGCGCAGGCGCGCGTCGAGTTCGTCCGGCAACTTGATCGTGGTCCGCTTCATGGTATGCCAGCATACCTCTCCGGCGCCTTCAGACGAACCGGCCATCGACGCGCACCAGCCGCACGCCCCCCGGTGCCCCGGAGGAGAGGACGCCCGTTCCACCGGCCAGGGCGAGGACGCGCGCCACATAGGTCTGCGTCTCCGGGTAGGGCGGGATGCCGCCGTGGCGCTGCACCGCCCCCGGGCCGGCGTTGTAGGCGGCGAGGGCGAGCGGCACCGAGCCGAGGGCGCGCACGTGGCCGGAGAGCAGCCGGGCCGCCGCCGGAATCGCCTGTGCCGGATCGAACGGATCGCGCAGGCCCATGCCCGCCGCGGTCGCCGGCATGAACTGGGCGATCCCCTGGGCGCCCGCCGGGCTGACGGCGCGCGGGTCGAAGCCCGACTCGGCCCGCAGCAGCGCCGCAAGCAGCGACGGCGGCAGGCCGTTGGCCGCCGACGCCGACGCCACCGCCACGCGGTACGCGGCCGGGACCCAGGCGGGGACCGGTGAGGCCGCCGCCCCGGACGCCCCGGCCCCGGCCCCGGCCCCCGCCCCGCAGCCGGGCAGGTACCCCCAATGCCAGGGCTCCCAGGAGTACCGCTGCACGAAGCCGAAGCGCCCGCCGTTGGCGCCCAGCCACGCGTGCGCCGCGCCGCCGCCGGTCATGTTGAGGTCGAGCTCGGTGGCGTCGCGATGGCGGCTGCGCCCAGGAGGCGCGACCCACTTCGGGTCGGGGTGGCGGGCGAAGAGGACGGCCTGCTCGGCGTCGCTGCGGAAGCCGCTGACCACCACCAGGTCCACGCCGTCGGCGCGCGCGGCCGCGTCCATCAGGTCGTAGGCCGCCGCCACCGCCGGGCACATCGGCTTCCCGTCACGGTAGAGCAGCGGCCCCGAGTAGCCCCCGCCCGTCGCCCACCCCGTCGGCCCGCCGCCGGCGAGCGCCGGCACGGCGAACCCCGCGCGCGCCGTCGCCCGCGCCCGGGTCCCCCGCGGCCCCGGGACGCTGACGACGACTTCGACCCCGGCGGGCGGCCAGGCCCGGTCCGGGAAGCGCAACGACTCGACCCGGGCGCCGGCCGGCGTGGCCGACCGCTGTGCGACCTCCCCGAGGCGCTCCCGCCAGAGGCCGGCGGCGCTCGCCGGCGCGAGGGCGGCCTCACCGAAGCGGGCGCTCAGCTCGCGGCCGGCCGACAGGGCCGCCAGATCCGCGGCGGTCTGGGCCTGGGCGACCGCCAACTGGGCCCGCCCGAGCACGAACAACGACACCACGCCGAGCAGCAGGACCGCCGCCGTGGCGAGGGCGAGCGGCAGCGCCTGCCCGGACTCCGCCGACCGGCGAGGTCCCCTCACGGCACCCGCACCCCCACCCGGGCGGGGACCTCCATGCCCGCCGACCCGGGCAGCACCACCGGCACGGGCGCGTGCGTCGAGACCACCACCACGTCGCCCGCCGCACCCGCCGCCGCCCGTATCGCCATCACCCGCACCTCGGCCTGCACGCGCAGGCCTGCGCCGATCACCGACATCAGCTGCCAGGCGAGCAGGCCGACCACGATGAGGGTCGGAACCATGGCGAGCAGCTCGATCGCCGCCTGGCCGCGCTGACCACGCCGTGTCACGGACGCTCCCCCGGGGCGGAGGCGGCCACCTCGAGGCGGGGCATCAGGGGGAGCACCGGCGGAACCGGCACGCGCACCCGCACGACCCCGCCGTCTGCGCCCAGCATGACGGCGCCCGCGGCGTAGCGGGGCGGCAGGGCCGCGCGCACGGCGTCGCCGGCGGGCGCCCCGACCTCGGCGGCCCGGGCGCCCGCCCGGGCCGCGCCACCGGCGAGGGTCCATGCGTACCCCGCCACGGCGAGCTGCCAGCCGATCAGCCCGACGAGGGCGAGCAGCGGCAGGATCGCCACCAGCTCGACGAGCGACTGCCCGCGCTGCCCGTCCCGTGACCGTCGTCGTCGCATGACCCCACGCTAGGCGGGGCCACCGTCACGGCTCTTCGCCGACCGGTGCCATCCGTGTGCCGCGCCCGTGCCGTCGCCGGCGCGGCTCCCCGCTCAGCGGAAGCGGCGGCTCTCCCGGACGACCCAGACGATCACGAGGACGAGGATCGCGATCAGCGCCAGCACCCCGAGCGGCGTCAGGCGGTCGCCGAGCAACGGGAAGCCCACGAGCAACAGCAGGGCGATGCCGACCCCGCAGGCGATGATCAGGTTGCGCTGCCAGGGCTTCAGCACCAGCCACGCGAGCTGGTTCTGGCGGAAGTAGTTGTAGGCGAACGACAGGATGGCCGCGACGAAGATCACCTGGATGATCAGGCTCGCCGAGAACGCCGCCCCGCCGAAGCCCTCCTGGGAGACGAAGACCAGCCCCGCGATGACGGCGATGATCGCGGCGTTCCGCACCGCGACCCAGTTGACCCTCATGAGCCGGGCGGCGTCGCCTCGGCCGCCAGCCGGGCCGCGAGGTCGTCGAGCCCCATCGCGCCCTGGTCGCCCTTGTGGCGCGCGCGGGCCGACGCGGTGCCGGCCTCGGCCTCCTTGTCGCCCACGATCAGCAGATAGGGCGTCTTCGACAACTCGCCGTCGCGGATGCGACGCCCGATCGACTCGCTGCGGGCGTCGACCTCCACGCGCAGCCCCTCGGCCCGCAGCCGCGCGCGCACGGCCTCGGCGTACCCGTGGTGGCGGTCGGAGACCGGCAGCACGCGGGCCTGCACCGGCGCGAGCCACAGCGGGAAGTCGCCGCCGGTGTTCTCGATCAGGATCCCGAGGAAGCGCTCGATCGAGCCGGTGATCGCCCGGTGGATCATCACCGGGCGCTCCTCGGTGTCGTCGGCAGTGGTGTAGGCCAGGTCGAATCGCTCGGGCAGGTAGAAGTCGAGCTGGCAGGTGCCCAGCTGCCAGGAGCGCCCCATCACATCGGTGACCTGGAAGTCGATCTTCGGCCCGTAGAACGCGCCGTCTCCGACCTTCAGCCCGTACTCGCGGTCGCCCAGCGCGTCGCGCAGGGCCTCCTCGGCGGCGTCCCACATCTCCGGCGTGCCGGTCGCCTTCTCGGGGCGGGTGGAGAGCTTCAACGAGACCTCGTCGAAGCCGAACTTGGCGTAGAAACGGTCGGTCAGGTCGAGGACCGCGTTGACCTCGTCCTTCACCTGGTCGAGGCGGCAGAAGACGTGGGCGTCGTCCTGCGTGAACGCCCGCACGCGGAAGAGCCCGTGCAGCACGCCCGAGAGCTCGTGGCGGTGGACGTGCCCGAACTCGGCGTACCGGATCGGCAGGTCGCGGTAGCTGTGGCGGCGGCTCCGGTAGACCAGGCAGGCCCCGGGGCAGTTCATCGGCTTGATCGCGAACTGCTGCTCCTCCACCTCGGAGAAGTACATGTTCTCGCGGTAGTTCTCCCAGTGGCCGCTGGTCTTCCACAGGTCGACGTTCAGCATCGTCGGGGTCTGGATCTCGTCGTAGTCCATGCCGGTCAGCTCGTCGCGCACGGCCGCCTTGATGCCGTTGACGACCGCCATGCCCTTGGGCAGGAAGAACGGGAAGCCCGGGCCCATGTCGTCGAAGTGGAACAGGTCGAGGTCGCGGCCGAGGCGGCGGTGGTCGTTGGCGCGGGCCTGCTCGAGCCGGGCCATGTGGGCCTCGAGGTCCTTCGCGCTGGTGAACGCCGTCGCGTAGAGGCGGGTGAGCTGGGGGTTCTTCTCGCTGCCGCGCCAGTAGGCGCCGGCGACCGACTGCAGCTTCACCGGGCCGATCCGCCCCGAGTCCTGCACGTGCGGGCCGCGGCAGAGGTCGACGAAGTCGCGCTGACGGTAGAGGGAGACCTCGGTCTCACCCTGGCGCTCGAGCTCGTCGACCTGGTCGACCTTGTAGGGGTCGTCGCGCTCGGCGAAGTACGCGCGCGCATCGGCCATGCTCATGACCGTGCGCTGGAAGGGGGCCTTGGCGGCGACGATGCGGGCGATCTCGGCCTCGATGGCCGGGAAGTCGTCCTCGGTGAGCGGCCGGGGCAGGTCGAAGTCGTAGTAGAAGCCGTCGTCGATCGGCGGCCCGAAGCCGAACTTCGCGCCGGGCACGACGGTCTGCACCGCCTCGGCCATGACGTGCGCGGCCGAGTGGCGCATCACGTAGAGGTAGTCGTCGCCGCTCTTGGGCGTGATGATCTGGATGGCGTCGTCGTCGTCGAGCGCGCGGGCCAGGTCGCGGATCTCGTCGCCGACCCGCACCGCCACGGCGGCCTTGGCCAGGCCGGGCCCGATGGCGGCGGCCGCGTCATGCCCGGTCGCCCCCTCGGGCAGGTCGAGCCGGCTGCCATCGGGGAGGGTCACGTTCACGCGCCTGACTCTACCAACGGCGGTCGGTGCCACCCCGAGGCCCTTGTGGGCCCGGCGGGACGGGGTGATGATCCCCGGATGCTGCAGCGGTTCCTCTACACACCCGAGGGACGTGTGATCGTGCCCCGGATGCTCGGGGTGGTCGTGACGACCCTGGCCTGCGCCATCTTCGGCAGCTTCCTGCTCGTGATCACGCCCATCCTGAGCGACCACGAGGGCCTGCGCACGGCCTGGGTGCTCTTCTCGGTCTTCCTGCTGAAGTTCCCCCTCGTGGCGCTGCTGTGGTGGTTCATCGTGCGCAACAAGGAGTGGCCGGTGAAGCCGCCGACCTGGAGCGACCGGGAGACCGGCGACATCCTCGCCTTCCTGCTCAGCGAGGCCGACCGCGCCCTGCTGCTGCCCGACGCGCAGGCCCGCCTCGCCTACCTCCGCGGCGAGGCCTGGAACGTCGCCGACCGCGTGGGAGGCGACCGCAAGCTCGATGCCGTGGACGTCGCGCTGCACATCGACGAGCTGATGGGGCGCATCCGCAGCCGGCGGGCGCCGCGCCGCTGATGTCCGGCGCGTCGCACGACGAGCTGCTGGCCGAGGCGATCGCCGCCGACGGGGACGGGTACCGGGCCCTCTACGCCGACCGCATCGCCGACGCGCACGCCTGCTTCGAGGCGGCGGCGGAGCTCTACCGGGCATCGTGGGAGGCCGCCCCGCCGCGCAGCTACGGGCGCCTGGTGGCCTACGTGAAGTCGGCGGCGCTGGCCGGGGAGCCCGAGGACGCGGCCACCTACGTGCGCGAGATCCTCGGCGGCGCCTGCGACTCCCCCACCTCCTGCTACGCCCTCGCGATCGCGGCGCTGATCGAGGACGACGACACCACGGCCGCCCGGGCCGCGGTGGCCATGACCGAGGGGGACGCGGCCTTCCTGCGCGCCGCCGAGGCGCTCGCCGCGCTCGCGGCGCGCGACCGGGGCGGCTACGCCCGCGCGGTCGCGGCGATCGTCGCCGACTTCGAGGGGCGCGAGCAGCACCTCACCGGCGTGGCGGTCGCCGACACGGCGCTGCTGATGGAGGCGCTCGCCGGACGGCGCGACATGGCGGTGCGACCGCCCTCGGAGCTGCTGCCCGACACGGTCTGAGCGCCCGCCGACCGCGAGCGCTCACGCCAGACGGTGTCGCGGGTCGAGGAAGGCCAGTCGCGCACGTCCGCGCTGGATGCCGTGGGCCGCCGTGCCGTCGGGCAGGCGCAGCGTCACCCTCCAGGCGAGCCCGCGCACTCCCTCCTGCACCAGCTCGTCCACCCGCTCCACGACCGCGGTCACCCGGCCCAGGCCGAGCACCTCGAGCGCGATGCCCTCGCCCACGGCCGGGGGCATCAGGCGACGTGCGTCAGTGGAAGGCCTCCCACACCAGGCCGATCGCGACGAGCACGAGCACCAGCGCCGCCGAGCGCGCGATGGTGTCGGCCACCTTCAGCGCCAGGCGCCGGGGCGGGTAGGGCCGGTCCATCGCATCGCGCATCGTCAGGTCGTCCTCGGTGATCCGTCGCCTGCTCACGATTCCCCCGGTTGGACGAAGCCCGACTCGTACGCCATCACGACCACCTGGATGCGGTCGCGCAGGCCGAGCTTGGAGAGTATCCGGGCGACGTGGGTCTTGACGGTCGCCTCCGAGACGACCAGGCGCTCCGCGATCTCGGCGTTCGACATGCCGCGGGCCATCAGGCGCAGCACCCCGGTCTCGCGCTCGGTGAGGTCGGCGAGGGCGTCGGGCGTCGCCTGCCCCGGCGGCGGCCGGCGCACGAAGTCCTCGATGAGGCGGCGCGTCAGCGCCGGCGCGAGCAGGGCGTCGCCGGCGGCGATGACGCGCACCGCGTTGACCAGCTCCTCCCGGCGGACGTCCTTGAGCAGGAAGCCCCCGGCGCCGGCCTTCATCGCCTCGTAGACGTACTCGTTCTGATCGAAGGTCGTCAGCATGAGGATGCGGGGCGCGGCCCCGCCGTCGGCCATCAGGCGGCGGGTCGCCTCGATGCCGTCCACCTCGGGCATCCGGATGTCCATCAGCACGACGTCCGGCCGCAGCGCGCGTGTCATCTCGATCGCCTCGCGGCCGTCGGCGGCGCCGCCCACCACCTCGATGTCGGGCTGGGCGTCGAGGATCATCCCGAAGCCGTCGCGCACGAGCGCCTGGTCGTCGGCGATCAGGACCCGGATCACGGGGCCGCCGCCGGGTCGAGGGGGAGCCGCACGCGCAGCCGGTAGCCGCCCTCCGGGCGTGGGCCGGCCTCCAGCTCGCCCCCGTAGAGGGCGACGCGCTCGCGCATGCCGACCAGGCCGTGTCCGCCGCCGTTGGACGACGGGTCGTGCCCGCGGCCGTCATCGCTGACGCGCAGCTCGAGCTCCCGGTCGCCGTAGCGCACCAGCACGTCCGCCCGGGCGGGGCCCGCGTGCTTGAGCGCGTTGGTGAGCCCCTCCTGCACGATCCGGTAGGCGGAGAGGTCGACACCCGATGCCAGCGGCCGCGGCTCGCCGTCGATGCGGACGCTCACCAGGAGGCCCGCCGCGCGGACGCTCTCCACCAGCTCGCCCAGGCCGTCGAGGCCGGGTTGGGGGGCCAGGGGGGCACCCGCCTCGTCCCTCTCGCGGAGCACGCCGAGCATCCGGCGCAGCTCGCCGAGCGCCGAGCGCCCGGTGTCCTGCACCGACGACAGCGGTCTGCGGGCGCGCTCGGGATCGACGTCCAGCATCGCCTCGGCGGCCTCGGCCTGCACGACCATCACGCTCAGGCTGTGGGCGACCACGTCGTGCATCTCGCGCGCGATACGGGCCCGCTCCTCGGCCACCGCCGCCCGCGCCTCGGTCTCGCGCTCGCGCTCCAGGCGCTCGGCGCGCTCGCGGAGCTCGGTCGTGCGGGCCGTGTTGGCCCGGTAGACGTATCCGACCAGCCAGGCGAAGCCGGCGGCCGGGATCGTGGTGAGCAGGTTGGTCCAGTGCCCCGACTCGTCGAGCGTCACGACGAACACGATCGCCCCGATCACCAGGGCGGCCCCGGCGAGCAACCCGCGCCGGCTGCGCACGTGCGCCCCGAGGACCCCTGTCGCCAGCATCACCGTGAGGAAGGTGCCGAAGGAGTAGGGCACCGACTGCGTCCAGATCACGGCCTGGGCGCACATCAGGACGAGCACGGCGACCGCGGCCGGGACGGGGGCCCGGCGGCGGCCCAGCAACAGGGGCAGGCCCCAGAGGAACGTGAAGACGGTGAGCCCGGCCGGCGAGCCCTCGATGTCGGTGCTGAGCCACACCTCGAAGAGCGTTATCGCGATGGCGATGGCGATGATCGCGTCGAACAGGTGCCGCTCGAGCAGGCGCCGGGGGGTCATGGGCGTGACGGTACTCCGCGGGCCCGCGGGCGTCGTCGCCCGGGCGGGCGGTACGGCGTCATCCCCGGGGATGACGCCACGTCACCGGCAGGGGGACCGGGCGCGGCGCAGGTCCATCCGCGCGCCCATGCCAGATCAGGACAGCGGCCGATGGCGTGGCGGGCGGGCGCTCATAGCGTCGTGGCCATCGATCCGGCCCACGTCCAGGAGGACACACGATGGCCCCCGAAGCGACCCTCCCGCACATCCGCGCGGCGCTCTCCGCGCCCGCCTCCGGCCCGTCCGCCGTCGCCGCGCGCGGCCTCGTCCGCCGCTACGGCGAGGGCGACGCCACGGTCCACGCCCTCCGCGACGTGTCGCTCTCGGTGGCCGAGGGCGAGCTGGTCGCCGTGATGGGGCCCTCGGGCTCCGGCAAGTCCACCCTCATGCACATCCTCGCCGGCCTCGACCGCCCCGACGCGGGCGACGTCTGGATCGGCGACCAGGAGATCACCGGCATGGGCGACAACGCCCTCACGCGGCTCCGGCGGCGCCACATCGGCTTCGTGTTCCAGTTCTTCAACCTGCTGCCCACGCTGACCGCCGAGGAGAACATCACCCTCCCGATGCGGATCGCCGGCGAGCGTGTCGACGCGGGGTGGCTCGGCGAGGTGATCGCGTCGGTCGGCCTCGGCGAGCGGCGCCGGCACCGGCCCTCGCAGATGTCGGGGGGCCAGCAGCAGCGCGTCGCCATCGCCCGCGCCATGCTCGCGCGCCCCACCGTCATGTTCGCCGACGAGCCCACCGGCAACCTCGACTCCCGCTCGGGAGCCGAGGTGCTCGAGATGCTCCGCCGCTCCGTGGCCGACCACGGCCAGACGACCGTGATGGTCACCCATGACGCCACGGCGGCCACCATCGCCGACCGCATCGTGTTCCTGGCCGATGGGCGCATCGTCCGGTCCCAGGGGCCGTCCACGGCGGCCGAGGTGCTCGAGGCGCTCGCGGAGGTGACGCGATGACCTGGGTCGCGCTGAAGAGCCTGATGGAGCGCCGCACCCGCGCGGCGCTCACCGCCCTGGCCGTCGTGCTGGGCGTCGCCATGATCGCGGGCAGCCTGATCGTCACCGACTCGATCGATCGGGCGTTCACCAGCGTCTACAGCAGCTCGTACGCCGAGACCGATGTCGTCGTGCGCAGCGCCCCGGTCGTCGAGGACTCGTTCGCCGGTACGCCCACGGTGCCGGCCGGGCTGCTGCCCCGCGTGCGGGCGCTCCCCGGGGTCGAGGCGGCGGGCGGCAACCTGCTGGACCTCTCCGGCACGACCAACATCGCCAAGATGGTCGATCGCGAGGGAGAGGTCATCACGGCCAACGCGCCGACCTTCGGCGCGGGGATCGACGCCTCCCAGCCGCGCTTCAACCCGTTCACCCTCATCGAGGGCGCCTGGGCGCGCGGACCGGGCGAGGTCGTGATCGACTCGACCACGGCCGCCGGCCACGGATTCGCCGTCGGCGACCGGATCGGCGTCGTCGCCGAGGGGCCGGTGCGCACCTTCCGCATCACGGGCCTCGCGACGTTCGGCGATCTCGACTCGCTCGGCGGCGCGACGCTCGCGATCTTCGACAACGCGACGGCGCGCGAGGTGCTCGGCAAGACCGGATTCGACGCGATCCAGGTCGCCGCGCGCCCGGGCGTCTCCGACGAGGAGCTGGCCCGTCAGATCGCGCCGCTGCTGCCCGGCACGGCACGGGTCGCGACCGGCGACGAGCAGGCGAGCGCCGACAAGCAGGGCGTGGAGCAGGCGATCACCTTCATCCGCGGCCTGCTGCTGACCTTCGGGGGCATCGCCCTCTTCGTGGGCGCCTTCGTCATCTTCAACACCCTGTCGATCACCGTCGCCCAGCGCTCGCGCGAGCTCGCGACGCTGCGCACCCTGGGGGCCTCCCGCCGCCAGGTCATGCGCTCGGTGATCGCCGAGGCCGCCCTGATCGGCGTCATCGCCTCGTTGGCCGGGCTGGGGCTCGGCCTGGCGCTGGCGAAGGGGCTCACCGAGATCTTCCAGGCGGCCGGACTCGACCTGCCGCAGGCCGAGACGGTCCTCGCCGGCAGCACCATCGCGATCTCGCTGATCGCGGGCACCGTCGTGACGCTGCTGGCCGGGGTGGTGCCGGCGGTCCGGGCCACCCGGGTGCCGCCGATCGCCGCGGTCCGCGAGGGTGCCTCGCTGCCCGCGAGCGCGGCCTCCCGGCGCGCGCCGCTGATCGCCATGGTGGCCGTCGGCCTCGCCGGCGCGATGCTGGTGCGCGGACTGCTGGCCGACGGCCTCGACACCACCGAGCGCCTACTGATGCTGGGCGGCGGGACGCTGGCCCTCTTCATCGGCGTGGCGGTCGTGTCGTCGCGCCTGGTCCGCCCGATCGCGGCGGTCGTCGGCTGGCCGATCTCCCGGCGCGGGGCGGCTGGGTCCCTGGCATCCGACAACGCCGTCCGCAACCCGTCGCGCACCGCCGCCACCGCCGCCGCCCTGATGATCGGCCTCGCGCTCGTCACCTTCGTCGCGGTGCTCGGGTCTGGACTCACCGGCACCGCCCGCTCGGACGTCCGCGACCAGATCTCCGCCGGCCACGTCGTCACCTCGGCGAACGGCTTCGACGCCGTGCCCGCGGCGGCCGGTCGCACGCTGGCCGAGCGCCTTCCCGGAGCGACCGTCTCGAGCGCGCGGGAGGACCGGGCCCTGGTCGCCGGCGACGGCGTCGCGGTGTCGGGCATCGACCCGGAGACGATCGCGAGCACGTTCCGCTTCCGCTGGGCGCCCGGCTCGGAGGACGCCCTCACCCGCCTCGGCCCCGGCGGCGTGATCGTGGACGACGGGTTCGCCGCGGATCACGGCCTGGTGGTCGGCTCCCGCGTCCCGCTCGTGAGCCCGTCCGGCGAGAGCACGACCTACACCGTCGCCGGGATCCACGACCCCCCGGACCTGGCCCCCGTGCTCGGCCGGGCGCTGATCTCGCACGAGGGGTTCGACGCCGTCTTCCCGCGGCCGAAGGACCGCTACACGCTCATCGCCGGCGCGGGCACCACGGCGAACGAGATCGAGGAGGCGCTCGTCGCGTTCCCCGACAC
>LNFM01003388.1_pt1 | contig 31417 bp, 31 predicted proteins | sample 596031 | NCBI WGS metagenome assembly LNFM01 (sample SAMN04254537, study PRJNA301005) | activated carbon metagenome | isolation source: dual media filters at the Ann Arbor, Michigan drinking water treatment plant | place: USA: Ann Arbor | reverse complement strand
CCAATGCCGTAAAGGAAGATGCAATGACTCAACTTGAAGAAAGCTCGACTCGCGTTCCGGTCAAGCAGAGTGCAGAAAATTACTGGGAACCGCTGACCCGCGTGCGCAGCGAATTCGACCATCTGCTCAACGATTTTTGGACACGTCCCATGGGCCTCAATCTGACCCGGCGGATACAGGCGCTGTCTGGCCCGGCGATGGACCTCAAGGACAAGGGTACCGGGTTTGAACTGGTCGCCGAAATTCCTGGCATGACGGCCGAGGACGTCGAATTAAAAGTATCCGATGGCATTCTGCGCCTGAGCGGCGAAAAGCGCGAAGAGCACGAGGAAAAGGAGGAAGCATTCCTTTTTTCCGAGCGCCGTTATGGCCGGTTCGAACGCGCGATCGAATTGCCGCAGGGTATCGATCATGAGAAAATAAGCGCCACGATGCGTGACGGCATTCTTTCGGTGCACATGCCTAAAAGCGCAGCAGCGATAGAGCAGGCGCGCAAGATACCGATCAACAACTAGGTATCGATCCGTAAACCGGTGCCGAATATCCAAGGCGGCAGACTTCATTTCACCCCGCTCCCCGAAGTGGTTCTGCCGCCGAATTTTTTCACAAGGGATGGCATGATTCAAAATCGCCGAGACTTTATCGTCGGTTCGGCAGCGACTGCCGCGATGCTGCCCCTTGCCGCTTGCGGCAAAGCCGACATGGCCGAATATGATGCCGCCGCCGCCAAGCTGCGAGAAACGCTGGCGCGCGATCCCGGCATGCTGGATTTGGTACGCTATGCGACGCTCGCCCCCAATGGCCACAACAGCCAGCCTTGGCAGTTTTCGATCAACGGCGGCTTTGCCAGCATCCTTCCCGACCTGTCGCGCAGAACGCCTGTTGTCGACCCCGACGATCACCATCTGTTTGTCAGCCTGGGCTGCGCCGCTGAAAATCTCCTGATCGCCGGAGCCGCGCACGGGCGGCCGGGTCAGATGCTTTTTCTGAACAATGACGGTGGGCGCATCGACCTCGGCCTCGATCGCGGCAAAGCGGACTCGACCGCCCTATATGATGCAATCCCCAAGCGGCAATCGACACGGTCGGCTTATGATGGACGTGCGATGCCCGTCGAAAATCTAAAACTGCTCGAAGCGGCATCAAAGGTCGACCGCGTTTCGGTTCTGCTCATCACCGACAAGCCGCGCCGCGAGGCTGTGCTCGAGCAAGTCATCGCGGCCAACACCAGGCAGATGGACGACCCAGCCTTTGTCCAGGAATTGAAACAATGGGTCAGGTTCAATCCCGCGCAAGCGCTGGCCAAAGGAGACGGGTTGTTTGGTCCGACTTCAGGAAATACGACCGTCCCGACATTTATTGGGCAGACTTTGTTTTCACAGTTTCTCGATGCCGACGCGGAGAACAAGAAATATGCCGAGCACATCCGCTCCTCACCGGGCATTGCGGTCTTTATCGGTGACAAGGCGGACAAGGATCATTGGGTCAAGGTCGGCCGCAGTTTTCAGCGCTTCGCCCTGCAGGCAACCGCGCTTGGGTTGCGGCATGCGCATATCAACCAGCCCATCGAAGTCCCGGAAGCCCGCACCCAGTTTGCCGGATGGCTCGGCATGCCGGGCGTACGGCCCGATCTGGTCATTCGCTTCGGCTATGCACCCGCGCTTCCGATGTCGCTTCGCCGTAACGTCACCGACGTCCTTATTCCATGGGAAATCAGCAGCTAATATGATGAAATCAATCTTCGTCCCGCTCGCCGTTCTCCTGCTGGCTCCGGCAAGCTGGGCGCAGGTCGATTCGCCGCCTCATTGGACATCGGCTCAGCTTGCCCAGCTGGCTTCGTGGAGACACAATGCGCCTGCGGAAGCGCTTAGCTTGCCGCGCAATGACATATGGGCAGCTGCGCTTCAATCACACGACATTGCGGCTCGCGACAAAGCAGCCACAGATGCGGCGCTTGAACTTGCGCGCGCCTATTTGTTTGGATGCACGCAATTACGCCAGCGCGCAGGGTGGCAGATAGAAAGCGACGATGCCGATATCGACCTTACGGCATGGCTCAAAGACGCTTTGGAGAGCAACCAGCTTGATAAATTCTACCAATTGCTTCGCCCGCGCCATCAAGATTATGAATCGTTGCGGCAGGCATTTGGGGTGGAACCCGATTTCGCGCGCCGCGCGACGCTCGCGCGTAATATGGAAAGATGGCGCTGGATGCCGCTTGAACTCGGCAACCGATATCTTCTGGTGAATACCGCTGCGTTCGAAGTCGGCCTGTGGGAAAATGACAAACTCGTGCAGACATGGCCAGTCATTGTTGGCAAGGCCAGAACCCCCACACCCGTTTTTGCGGCGCGGGTGACAGGTGTGACCTATAATCCATGGTGGGATGTTCCAAAAAGCATCGTCGCGGAAAGCGTCAGCGCGTTAACGCGCAACAACCCAACCGAAGCAAGGCGACGTGGTTACGTATGGGGGAACGGATCCTATCGACAAAGACCCGGACCGACCAACGCGCTGGGCAGAATGAAATTGGTGATGCCCAATCCCTTCAGCGTGTATCTGCACGATACGCCGAATAAGGCATTGTTTGAAAAGCGGGCCCGATCCTTCAGCCACGGCTGCATCCGCGTCGGTGACGCGCTCAATTTTGCCGCCACGTTGCTGGCAGGTGATACGGAGCAAGTGCGCATTAAAACCATCCTTGCCGGAAACGCGACAACGCTTGTGCCGCTCACACGTTCATTTCCAGTCTATGTTACCTATTTCACCGCGGGTGTTTCGGAAAGCGGTTCGATCATCTTCTACGATGATCATTATGGCCGGGATAAGGTCATGGGAGATGCGAAAAACCCCGTGCCAATTTGCCCTGCCTGACGGCGCAACCTGTCACCCAAATAAGAGCGGGCCTTGATTTCAATTGAAACAAGGCCCGCCCAGTCTGCCCCCCCGGGTCGCAATCAAGGGGGAAACCTGGTCATCAAATCACCATGATATTGTCTTCAACTCGGTTGACGCCGGGGGCTGCCCATGCAGCGCGCTCCGCAATCCGGCGTTCATAGCCCGAATGCACCTTGCCGGAGAGTTTGACGGTATCGCCGTCAGCGACCACGGTGATGGTACTGGCATCCAAGTCCGCAGACCGCTTGAACGCGTCCATAATCCGTTGGCGAATATCGAGCGGAGACGGTGTTTTCTTGATCTCAATTAGATTGGTCACGCCTTTGACACCGGTGATGCGTGATGCCAGATCACGCGCGGCTTGGCGGTGGTAATGATAGCCCACATCGCCGCTCAGCGTTACCCAGCCATGCTCTACCTTAACGTTGATCTTCCCTTTGGGAATTGTCACGCTCCAGTCGAACATGTCAGCAATGCGCTTGGCAATTTCGGGGTCGGCGGTCTTCGCATCGCTCGGGAAACGCACTTCAATTTCCTCGGCTAGCCCGCGCACACCCTTGACCCTGCGTGTGGCCTTTTCGGCGGCGAGCTTGGACGCATAGCTGCTGACAAAGCCTGATAATGTAACAATGCCGTCCTTCGCAGTGACGCCGATATTGGCATGATCGACGCGCGGTTCCCACTCGAGTTCAGCCATGACGTCCTTTTGCAATTGGCTGTCGGTTTTCATCGGAATTCTCCTCAATCTGCAAGATACCAGTGTCCCCTGCGCGCGATATTGATGAAGCAGCCATGCCACGCAAATCGGGAATGCCACCTAAGTAGTTTCCCTGATGCCCTCGGCGCGTTCGAGCGTGCGGGTGAGCGACGCCAATGCGCGTTCTCGTGCCGCGTCGGATGGCAGCGCGCGCAAGCGGTCGGCAAGGCCGGATTCAAGCGCAGCAAGGCTCGCGGTCCAGTCGCGCGGCTTTATGCGCGCGTGCAAATCGCTGCGTGGCTCGCCAATGCGTTTAGATGCATGCTTCGCCGTTGCCGCCCACGTCTCGCCGAGCATCGGAACAACGACACCTTTCGCAATGCCGGCATTGCGTATGTCTTCGGCCAGCACCGACAGCGAATGCTCTTCGCCGTGGACGAGAAACACCGAACCCGAAACCGGACCATGCATCTTGATCCAGTCGAGCAGCGCACGACGATCCGCATGGGTCGAATAGGAATCGAGCGTCTTGACGTCGGCCCTGACTGGCACATCATGACCCGAAATGCGGACATGATGCGCGCCGTCGCGAAGCACCGAGCCAAGCGTCCCTGCCACCTGATAGCCGACAAGCAGAACGCGGGCACGCGGGTGCGGCAGATTGTGCAGCAGATGATGGCGGATACGTCCGCCCTGGCACATGCCCGACCCTGCGATAATGATCACGCCCGTCATGCTGTTGATCTGCTTCGATTCCTCGACATCATGTGTGAAACGGATGTTGGCGACCGACAGCAGATCATAACCGGCATGCCGATGGCGCTGGGTCGCGCGGGTCACGCGCTCGGCCAGCGGCGAATCGACGAAGACGTTATATGGCCTGAGCCTCTTGCTTTCGAACAAGGCGACCAGATCTTCGAGCACGATCTGCGTCCGTTCGACGGCAAATGCCGGGATCAGCAAATTGCCATTCTTGCTGAGCGTCTGCTCAACATACACGGCCAGCTGTTCGCGACGTTCGCTGATCAGCACCGGCTCCCGCGCTCGATCGCCATAGGTCGCCTCGCAAATGATATGATCATATCCGCCAAGTTCGGCGTCGGTGCAGTGAATCGCCGAGCCACCGCCAATGTCGCCCGAAAAGAGGATGCGTTGTCCAGCCAGCTTTAGCTCGGCCGATGCTGACCCAACGATGTGGCGCGCATCCCACAGCCGGAATCCGTCGCCATCGCCCAAATCATTCCATGCGCAATAATGCGTTTCGCGTATCTGTCCGATGCATGAGGTGACATCATCCCCGGTGTAGAGCGGAATGAAAGGCGGCAGCGCCATGCGGTCGGGTCTGCGGTTGCGCCGTGTCGCATCGGCGGTCTGAAGCTTGGCGGAATCGAGCAGAAGCGGCTCGATAATATCTGCAGTTGGCGCAGTCATCCAGATCGGTGCGCGGCAACCGCTGGCGACCAGATAAGGCAGCCGCCCGCTATGATCGAGATGCGCGTGGGTCAGGATAACGGCGTCGATGGTTTGCACGTCAAACGGCAGCTTTTCATGATTTAGCGCCTCCAGCGACCGCGTGCCCTGAAACATGCCGCAGTCGACAAGGATTGATTTGCCGTTACCTCTGATTTCAAAGCATGATCCGGTCACAGTTCCGGCTGCGCCGTGGAATATGATCTCGACTGGTTCCACTTCCATTTGCCCCTATCTAAGAAAATAATGCCAGCGCACATGCGCCAGCCAAAGTTGCTGCTCCTGCCGACAAGGCGATGATCGCGCTCCGCCCGCGTTTGAAACCGGCGTAAATGATGACGACGCCGATCTTGACCAGCATATTGGCGAGAACCGCGCCGCTGAGCGCCAACCCGGCGAGGTTGCGGTCAACACTATCGGGGGCAAGCCCGCCGAGCGTGATGATCGCCGCATCGACATCGAACACACCGATTGCAGTAATCAGCGCCAGTGCGCCGCCGCCGCCAAATCTGGCTTCCGACCAGCGGGCGGCGACTGCCATGATCGCGACCAGCACCAGAAAGCCGAGTGCGGGAACGATCGCTATCGGATTTTCCAATCGGGCCGGCTCCTGCTTCGCAACCGGTGCGCGGTCGCGAAGCAGGAACAATCCGGCGACAACCCCGACCAGCACCGCAGGACCCGCCAGTCGCAAAACGGGCATGAAGGCAAAGTCGGCAATGATCGCGGTCAGCAGCAGCACCCGGACAAACATGATCGATGTTGCCAGCGCAATTCCCGCTGACAATGTGCCATGTCCAACTTCGTCACTACGCAACCGGTGCGACAGCAATGCCGTGACCGCTGTGGAAGAATAGGCACCGCCAATGGCCGCTGTCGCCAATATGCCTTTCTCCGCGCCGAAAATCCGGCTCGCGACGTAGCTGGCAAAGGATAGCCCCGTGACGAATACGACCACCAGCCAGAGCTGCTGCGGGTTCCACGCGTCATAGGGTCCATAGCGCTGATTGGGCAGAAACGGCCAGATTGCGCCTGCAATGATAGCAAAGCGCGCCAGCGCGATCACGTCCGCTTCGCCCACTTTCTGGATCAGGCCGTGCAAGGCGCTACGCAAGGCCAATATCATCGTGACAATGGCAGCGGCGGCCATAGCCAGTGCCGGATTTCCCGAGGTTGCAAGCATACCAAAACAGAGTGTCAGCAGCGCCGCAATCAGGCTGGTGATGCTGACATCCGTCGGCCCGGCCATCGAGCGCGCGTAACCGATGATCAGCATGATGACCGCAGCGCCCAGCAATATTGACGGTAAGACGATGCCAAATTCCCGCGCCAACAGACCGACCATTCCACCCAGTCCGCCAAGCAGCGCAAACGTCCTGACCCCGGCAACGCGACCGCCAGTTGTAACATCACGCTGTCGCCAACCGCGTTCGATCCCGACAAGAAGCCCGGCAGCGAGCGCAACCGCCAAATCACGATAGGCGAGATCGCTAATCGTCACGGCGCTTTAGCGTCCCATGATCAGCGGAATTGGGCACTCCTTCAAAAGTGTGCGGGTCACCCCGCCAAACAGGAATTCCCGCGCGCGGCTGTGGCCATAGCCGCCCATGACGATATAGCCTGCGCCCATCACTTGTGCTGTCGACTTAATGGCCTCTTCAACCGGAGTGTCCGAAACCGGACGCGCATGCAGCTCGGATGCGATGCCATGCCGCGACAAATAGGTCGACGCGGCTAGCGACGGCAGCATATGTTCCTTCGGCTCTTCCACAGTCACGATATGAACCGCCGACGCCATTTTCAGCAATGGTAGGGCGGCGCGCAGGGCATTCGCCGCTTCAAAACTGCCATTCCATCCGACCACCGCCGGACCAAAGACATCAAAACTGTTCAGCTCCTGCGGCTGCACCAGAAGCGGCGCGCGTGTACTTTGCAGGACATCGCCAATCAGTGTGATTGGTGTGTAGCGGGTTTCTCGGTGGTGGTAGCGGCCCATGACAATCAGGTCGGCGAGCGAAGACCGGCTAACAAGTTCCTGCGCAGCGTGGCCATCGACATGTTCATAGTACCAAGACACATCTTCGTTCTTAAGGTGCGCCTCGATGCGCGCGCGCATCTTTGCCTCCATCTCGTCGAGCGCCTTAGCAAAATTTGGCATCATGTAGGCGCCGGTGATACCGTCGGATGCAATGTAGAGGCTGATCGGCGTCACATGCAAACAATTGATATGGCCGCTAGTCGCGCGGGCTATGGAAAGTGCTGCCTGCAGGCGGGCTTCCATGCCGGGATCGTCTTGGACGTGGAGCAATAGGGATTTCATAATGGTTTCTCCTTAAGACCATGCCGCAAACGGTGCCGTTGTTCATTCCATGGTCCAGACTGTAATCAGCGATGGCGGCGCGCCATATCAGGGAAAATACGGATGCGGCGGGGGTCGCTGCCGTGCCAGATGGTCTTATCGATAAGGCAAATTCAAACCATCAGTATCCCACCGCGCAACGCAAAAAATCCGGTCGGGAAAGGATACGTACCGCGTTTGGCAAATTGGGCCCCGGCCTTGTCACCGGAACTGCGGATGATGACCCCAGCGGCGTCGCAACCTACAGTCAGGTTGGCGCGAAATTTGCAATGGAATGGGCTGGGCGATCCTGTTCAGCTATCCGTTGCTCGCCTCGATCCAGGCGATTAGCGCCGAAATTGGATCGGTGACCGGTGCAGGTGTCGCACAAAATCTGAGACGTCATTATCCGCGCTGGTTGCTACAAATCGTGGTCAATCTGTTGCTCATTGCAGATATCATCAATCTAGGCGCCGATCTGGGCGCGATGGGCGCTGCGCTCGGCCTGCTGATTGGCGGCCCAGTTATAATCTATGCCGGCGTGTTTGCGATCATCTGTGTGCTTCTGGAAATATTCATGAGCTACGCGCGCTATTCCCGTATCCTCAAATGGAGCACACTTGCTCTGTTATCTTATGTTGCCGTCGTGTTCGTCGCTGGCGTCGATTGGATCAAGGCAGCTTACGGCACCTTCGTGCCGAATTTCACATTCGACAGCGCGCACGCGATGGCGTTGGTGGCAATATTGGGCACAACCATCAGCCCATACCTGTTTTTCTGGCAGGCAGGTCAGGAGGTTGAGGAACAACATCGCCGCCATGTCAAACCACTTTAGGTTTCGCCACGCCGCGCCGGGGCGGAACTAAAGCGTATCCGGATGGATACGCTGTTGGGGATGGGATTCTCCCATCTGACCGCGCTTTTCATCGTTATTGCGACAGCTGCGACACTTAACGCGCATGGCATAACCAACGTCGAATCCTCCGCCCAAGCCGCCGAAGCGTTACGCCCGATTGCAGGTGATTTTGCATTTGCTCTGTTTTCGCTCGGGATCATTGGCACGGGAATGCTGGCCGTTCCAATTTTGGCTGGATCGGCTGCCTATCCGGTCAGCGAAAGTTTTGGTTGGGTCGAAGGACTCGACCGCAAGCCGCGTGAAGCCAAGGCGTTTTATGCAACGATCGCTGTGGCGACCATTGCCGGTCTGACCCTAAATTATGTCGGTATCGATCCGATCAAGGCGCTTTACTGGGCGGCGGTCGTGAACGGCATATTGGCGGCGCCGTTGATGGTGGTCATGATGCTGATATCAACCAACAGCAAGATCGTGGGCAAGCTGGCAGTGTCGGGCCGGTTGGCTATCTGTGGCTGGCTCGCAACCGGCATGATGGGGGTTGTGGCAATCGGCTTTTTTGTGATTTGACCTTTAATCGCCTGCCGCGCCATATTCCTTCATGCGCGTGAGCCACCGTTCCCGATGCTTTGCACTGCCTTCGACATTGCCGATCAGCGATGTCGTGACCGGGTCAATGCCTACCAACTCCAATATGTTACGCTTGAAACTGCGGACGCTGTGCGCACCGTAATAGGCGCGGTAGAAAAAGGCGGGCATACCCATGGTGACCACCAGCCGGGCCGATTTGCCTTTCATCAGCTTTTCGGGTGCCGGGCTGTCGCCATATTGCAGTGCCACACCGGGCCGCAACGCCTGTTCGAGGAAAGCTTTGAGCAAGGCCGGCATATCGCCTAGCCAGAGCGGGTAGAGAAAGACAATATGGTCGGCCCATAACATCGCCTCCTGCCCCTCCTTCACATCTTCGGGCGTGTCCTCGTGCATCCAGGTTTCGCGGCTGTGCAGGATCGGCATATTGATATCGCCGAGCATGATGTGCCGCACCTCGTGCCCCGCCTCGCGCGCGCCTTCGCAATAGGCATCGGCCAGCGCATGAAGATAGCGTGCGGGATCGGGGTCGGGATGGGCATCGAGTATGGCGATTTTCTTTGGTTTTTTTGTCATGGCATCAAATCCTGTCATTGCGGGCGAGAAAGCGGCCGTTGAAGAACATGGCGACGGGTTTTCCCGAAAAAGGTGCCTGCGCCGTGCCGGGGGTTTGTGCATGGATATGGAGATGTGGCTCGTCGCTCATCCCCGAATTGCCAACGGCGGCGAGAGCTTGGCCCGTGGTCACCTGCTCCCCAATGCGTACCTTGAGGCTGCCCCGTTTCAGATGTGCCAACACCACCTCGACGTCGCCGCAGCGCAGGCGAATGTGGTTGCCTACCATGACCTTCGGGTCGACCTTGGGGATTTCGAGATCGGGTCGCCCGTCAGTGATTGCAATGACGCGTCCTGCGCACGGTGCACGAACCGCCCGCCCGAAAATCGCATAGCGTGCGGGATCCGTCGGCCTGAACCCGTCTGATGTAATGCCGATCGGCGTAAGGGCGACCAGATCGACACCGTAGCTTTGACCATGCCAAAGCCGGTGGCGCGGGACCGACAAATCAAGCGTATCCTGATGCGCGTTCAGGAGAAGCTTGGAGCCGCCATTGGCAACGACAGCATCGTTTCGATCAAGCGGCGATGCGAGCCGGATGGAAGCAATCGAAGGCGGTTGGTGCGCGCGCCAGGCCTCGGCGATTGCGAAGCCGCCGACCATCAACAAAGCGAGGCTGACGAATGTTTGCACCCACATCAGTGCGCCGAAAGGCGACGACGGGCGGCGCGCGCCTCTGACGGCAGCGACCAGCGTGAAAAATGCAATGACGGCCAGGCTCCATCGGGGAACCAGTGTCCAGATGCCTGCCGTCGATAAAGCGATCATAACCGCGACAATGGAGGCGAATTGCAGCGTCAGCACGAAACCATTGCGGCTTGGCCAGAACCACAGCCAAGCGGTTAGCAGCACAGGCACACCCAACTGGATGACAGCGAGCAGCATCAGCCGAACTTCCCATGCATCTGCTTGCGCCCGACGAACAAGGGCATCAGCATGAACAAGGTAAGCCCGACGATATTGGCGATGGCGGCGAGCAGCTCAAAGTCCGCCCACAGCGTGAAAATGGAAATGCCGCGCAGGATGCGCGCCATGGCCTCCGCCGCAATCAGCAACAGGATGAAAGCGGTGCAGCTTATGAACAGGCGGTCGCCGGGGGTCTTGGCTTCAGGCGTGCGGTCCAGGACAAAGCGCGCTGCAAAAAAAGAAACCACCGCCATGATAGGTATTTCGATCAATAATGCATTGGTCAGGCCGACCGCGGGGGTGACCAGAAATTCCCGCACGATGCCGAGCGCAAAGCCTGCCAGACAGACCAGAAAGAAATAGAGGAAAGGGACCTTCAGACGCGTCACTCCTTGTCTCCCAAAGCTACGCGCGACAGCTCACGACCTTGAACGGTAGGCGCTCGCCGTCGGGCTCGGTGATTGTCAGATATTCGCCGAGCTTGATCGGATGATGTTCGAGGTGGAATATCCCCTCATCATCGGCATCGCCGACTTCATAGGAAAATGCCCAGCCTGCGCGTTGGCTGATTAGCACGCCGACCCGGTCGTGTTCATTGGGCCAGATGCGGTGGACGACCGGGCTTTCGCTCGGATGCTTCATGGCGGCGTGCTCAATAAAGCCATTATCGTTGATCGGCAGTCGCAAGACGTAGGCGTGAGCGGCCGACCCTTCCGGGAATTCGGGTGTGCGGGCGAGTTCAAGGCGAATGGTTTTCCAGGTCATTGCAGCATTTTGGCGATCAATTCATGCCGGCGGGATACGCAATGTTGCGTAGGGCGTTCAGGCCTTCGACAGGCGCTGCATCACGCCTAATACGCTGTCGGGATTGAGGCTGATGCTGTCGATATGGCGGTCGATCAGCCATTTTGCAAAGCCCGGCCGATCTGACGGAGCCTGACCGCAAATACCGCAATGACGACCGCTCCGGTGCGCGCCCGCAATGGCTTGCCCTATCAGCTCCAGCACCGCCGGGTCTTCCTCGTCAAAACTGTCTGCCAATATGTCGGCATCGCGGTCTATGCCCAATGTCAGTTGGGTGAGATCGTTTGAGCCGATAGAAAAGCCGTCGAACAATTTGGCAAATTCATCAACCAGAATGACATTGCTGGGGATTTCGCACATAACATAGACTTGAAGCCCATTCTCGCCGCGGTTGAGGCCGCATCGTGCAATGATATTAAGCACCTCATTTGCCTCTTTCAGGCTGCGGCAAAAGGGGATCATGACAATCAGGTTGGTCAGCCCCATATCATCGCGAACGCGCTTTATGGCCGCGCATTCCAGCTCAAATGCTGGCTGGAAGAATGGGTGCATATAACGCGACGCACCGCGAAAACCGAGCATCGGATTGTTTTCCGCCATCTCGAAATCCGCACCGCCCAAAAGCGAGGCATATTCGTTCGATTTGAAATCCGATGTGCGCACGATGACGGGTCGCGGATAGAATGCCGCCGTGATTACGCCGATCCCTTCGGCAAGGCGCGAAGTGTAATAGTCTGCGCCGTCGCGATAACCTTTGGTCAAGGCTGCAAGCGCGCGCTTGGTTTTCTCGTTGGTGACGCGCTCAGGGAACAGCAATGCCATCGGATGCGCGCCTATGGCATCGGCGATGATGAACTCGATCCGAGCCAAACCGACGCCCGCGACCGGCAAAGCTGCTGTTCGGAATGCAATGTCAGGATTGCCGATATTGACCATGATTTCGACGCCGACGGGCTGCATATTTCCGATATCTACGGTATCAATGGCAAATGGCACATGGCCGCCGCGCACCTTGCCGCGTTCGCCCTCGGCGCAGGATATCGTGATCTCTTGACCGGCCTTCAGCAATGTCCGCGCGCCGGTTGCGCCAACAATCGCCGGAATCCCAAGCTCGCGTGCGACGATTGCCGCGTGGCAGGTTCGCCCGCCATGTTCGGTGACAATGGCCGCAGCGCGCTTCATTGCCGATTCCCAGTCGGGTGCCGTCGTTTCGGCAACCAGCACATCACCTTCGTTCAGCTCAGCCAAGTCCTCCTTGTTTTTGACGAAGCGAACGACACCGGTGGCGATCCCCTGCCCCACGGCCTGGCCTGACAATATGACCGGCGCATTGCCGGTCAGCCGGTAGAGCTTCAACGCCGCCTCTCCGGTTGAGGCGTGTACAGTCTCGGGCCGAGCCTGAATGATGTACAGTTCACCGTCGGGTCCATCCTTGGCCCATTCGATATCCATCGGGGTCGGGACGCCGTAATGTTTGGTGTAATGCTCCTCGATCAACACCGCTTGCCGCGCCAGATCGAGAATTTCGGGGTCTGATATACAGGCCGCTTCCTGCATTTTTCGTGGCACTGGCTGCCATTTGGTACGTCCGGAATCGCTGCGCTTTGCATAGACTAGCTTCACGGCCTTCGCGCCAATCCGCCGCCGCAGTACATAATTTCGTCCAAGCCTCAGCGTCGGTTTATGCACCAGAAACTCGTCGGGATCGGCAATGCCCTGCACGATAGACTCGCCCAGTCCCCAAACGCCGCTGACCAGCACCACATCGCGACTGCCGCTTTCAGTGTCGAGTGTGAAGATCACGCCGGACGACGCACGATCCGCGCGGATCATCCGCTGCACTCCAACGGACAGCGCCACACTGTGATGGGCAAAGCCCTTGTCGATCCGGTAGGAGATTGCCCGTTCGCTAAACAACGAGGCGAAGCATTCGCGCACCGCGCTAACCAAAGCCTTGGCACTTCGCACATTGAGGTAGCTTTCATGCACCCCGGCAAAGGATGCGGAAGGAGAGTCCTCCGCTGTTGCACTGCTGCGCACCGCCATTGCGACCCCGCGCCCGAACTTGCGTTCTAGGCGGCGATAGGCAATTTGGATATCGGTGGCGAGACCATCGGGCAACGGCGCATCCAAGATCAGTTTGCGCAGTTTGGCCGAAGCCGGTCCGGTAGCCTTTGGGTCTTTCCAGTTGGTCTGGTCGAGGATCAACATCATCCGCTGCCAAAGGCCGCCAGCGTCGACCAATCGCCGATAGGCGTCGGCGGTGATCGCAAAGCCTTCCGGCACTTTAAGTGTATCGCCCAAAGCTGTAACCAGTTCGCCCAGTGACGCATTTTTGCCACCGACCAGTTCAAGGTCATCAAGGCCTATCTCGTCAAACCAACGGACGAAGCGGACATAATGCTGCTGCGGTTTCAATATGCAATCTCCCGCTAACAGAGCGAAAAGCGACTTTGCCAATGATGTAGTGCAGCGCGGCAAATACGTAACTCAGTAAGCCTACGTATGGCCGCCCGATACGCAATCAACCGGATGTCGCGACCCAATCAAAAGCAGTATGAATGAGGGTCATTGATGTTGCCAGGAGCCAGTCATGGACAAGATTTCATTGCAGGAGCGGCCAAAACGTGTAGCCTCTGACCGGCTGATCGAAGCCCTGCGCCAATATGCCGAGCCATTGCCGCCGCCCGAGCAGCAGGATGCGTTCGGCCAGTTTTTCGACCGTTTTGGCGATGCGCAGATCGTGTTGCTGGGCGAGGCAACGCACGGCACATCCGAATTCTACAATGCGCGGGCGGCTATAACCCGGCGGCTGATCGAACATCATGGTTTTACTGTGGTCGCAGTTGAGGCCGATTGGCCCGATGCGGCGCGGATTGACGGCTATGTCCGCCACCATGAAAAACGACCCCGGCGCGGCGAAGGCTTTGTCCGGTTTCCGACATGGATGTGGCGTAATGTCGAGCTGCTCGCCTTCGCCGACTGGATGCGGCGCTATAACGAAAATCGACCCGACCGCGAGAAGGCGTCGTTTCACGGCCTCGATGTCTACAGCCTCAGCGAGTCGATTCATTCGGTGCTGACCTATCTCGACAAGGTCGATCCAGAGGAAGCCATAATGGCGCGCTGGCGCTATGGCTGCCTGACGCCATGGCAGGATGAACCAGCGAAATATGGCCGCGCTGTCGTGAGCGGCGAGCGACCCGGCTGCGAACAGAAAGCGGTCGAGCAGCTCCACACGCTTCTCGACAAGCGTCTGGGCTATCTGGCCGAAGATGGCGAAGCCTGGTTCGATGCCGCGCAAAACGCCCGGATCGTCCGCGAGGCCGAACGCTATTATCGCGCCATCTATCAGGGTGGGGCCACATCGTGGAATTTGCGCGACCGGCATATGTTCAGCACATTACAGTCGGTTGTCGCGCATCGCGGCGTTGGCACCAAGGCGGTGGTCTGGGCGCATAATTCGCATATCGGCGATGCCTCGGCTACCGCGATGGGCTGGAACGGCGAGTTCAATATCGGCCAGCTGTGCCGTGTGGCCTATGGCGACGACGCGGTGCTGATCGGCTTTGGCACCGACACCGGGACGGTTGCCGCCGCCAGCGACTGGGGCGCGGATATGCAGGTCAAGACCGTCCGCCCGGCGCGACCCGATAGCTACGAACACGCCTTCCGCCAGACCGGCCTTGCCCGCACGCTGACCGACTGGCGTGGGCGCACGCGGCAGTCGCTGGCGCATATCCTGCGCGAGCCGCTGCTCGAACGGGCGATCGGCGTCGTCTATCGCCCCGAGACCGAGCTGCTCAGCCATTATTTCGAGGCTGTAATGGCCGACCAGTTCGATGCCTATGTCTGGTTTGAACGCACCAAGGCAGTGACGCCATTGGGCCATGAAAAGCCGCATGGTGCCCCCGAAACCTATCCGTTCGGACTTTGACGCGATGGCAACACAGACAGACATTGCACCAAGAGAGGTTCTGGTCGGGCCTCACCAGTTGCAGGCGCTGCTCAGCGTGCCGCACGATGCGGCCGGGCTCGTGATCTTCGCCCATGGCAGCGGCAGCGGGCGGCTCAGTCCGCGCAACAACCATGTCGCCCAAGCCCTGCAGGCGTACGGGCAGGCAACCTTATTGCTTGATCTACTGACACCGGCGGAGGAGCAGGATCGCGGAAATGTATTTGATATCAATTTGCTCGCCAGCCGCCTGAAATCTGCCGCGACGTGGGCACGGGAAGAGCCGGAATTGCGTGATCTTCCAATCGGTTATTTCGGCGCGAGCACCGGTGCGGCGGCGGCGCTGGTTGCTGCTTCCAACGACGCCAATATCGCGGCTATCGTCTCGCGGGGCGGTAGGCCCGATCTGGCGCGAGAAGCGCTGCGCCTGGTGAGCGCGCCGACATTGCTGCTGGTCGGCAGTCTCGATGGGCCGGTAATTACACTCAATCAAGCGGCATTCATGGCTCTGACCTGCCCGAAAAAAATCCTGATCGTACCGGGTGCAGGTCATTTGTTCGAGGAACCCGGAACGCTTGATCAGGTGATCGGGCATGCCAGAAAATGGTTCGCAATCCATTTCGCGCAACATGCAGCAAGGGAGGAATAACCATGTTCGACCGGGATTATCCGTTTGAAGACCGCCGCGACGCTGGTCAGAAACTGGCCAGACGCCTTTCCCGATTTGCAACCGAACATCCAGTCATCCTCGCCTTGCCGCGCGGCGGGGTTCCCGTCGCGTTCGAGGTGGCGAAGGTACTCGATGCAGCGCTCGACCTGCTATTCGTGCGCAAGATCGGTGCGCCCGGATATGAAGAGCTGGGCATAGGCGCGGTGGTCGACGGCGCGAGCCCGCAACTTGTCCTCAATGAGGAAATTATCCGCAACCTTGCGCCCAGCCCCGATTACATCCGCAAGGAAATGCGCCGCCAGCTTGTGGAGATTGAGCGGCGACGCAAAGTCTATTGCGGCGACCGTCCACCAGCCGCGATCCGCGGCCGCACGGTAATTGTCGTCGACGACGGCATCGCCACCGGCGGCACGATGAAGGCAGCTTTACGCGGTGCGAACAAGAATGATCCGGCATGGCTGGTACTCGCTGTCCCCGTTGCACCGCCGTCAGTGGTGGCTGACCTTGGTTCCGAATGCGACGAGGTGATCTGCCTCGAAACCTATGAACCCTTTGGCGCGGTCGGCACTTTTTACCGTGATTTTACCCAGACCAGCGATGCCGAAGTCATATCGCTGCTGACCGAAGCGCATGGCTTCGGTTTGCGCACCGCCAGGCCGGCGTCAGCCTGAACCTAGATTTGCCTCATCAGACTGCAAAAGTCCGAACGTCAGGCCACCCGGTGCGGAACATGTCACATGTTGGCCGACCCCAGGTATCGGCAGAACTGGTCCCACTATCGCACCGCCGCATGCGTTAACCTTTGCGATCATTTCTTGGAGGTTTGCCACCGGTAGGGTGAGCGACACGGCCTGGTCAAAGGGCGATCCAGCCTCCGCTGTAATCTGCCCGATACCCCCGTCGATTCCTGCCTCGTCGAGTGGACCGGCGGTGATCCGGTAATACTCAAACGGCATCGGAAAGCGTTCAAATTTCCAGCCAAATGCCCGTTCGAAGAATTTGCGGGCAGCGGGCAGATCTTTGACCGACAAGTCGAAATATATAGGTTTCATCATCGCTCCCTGGGCCGTTCAATCGATGGCCCCAAATCGTCCATTACTCGGCGCGCGTCGAACACGGTCTTGTCTTTCAGCACCGCACCGCGGCCCATGACGATTTCGGCATGGGCCTCATACTCCTCGACGGTCCGGACATCGATATCGTCCGCCCAAAACGGGTCACGGCCATAAGGATACCAGTCGCTCCAACCATATCGCGGCCGGTAGTAGCGCCAATAGGGCCGCCAATAATCATAACCATACCAGGGTCGGTAATAGGGCGACGGCTCGACATAAGTACGCCGGTCGCGTTCGGTTTCGCGATCGACGATTCGGAACCAGTCATAACCATTTTGGACTGTCAACTCAGCTGCCCGGTACAGCAGATATCCCTCGACCCGCTCACGTGATGTCAGTGTGTTGCCGTCAAAGGTGACCCGGTAGCGGTTGTCGCCGAGCTGTTCTTCGGAATAGCCGCCATGGATACGCTGGCCTCTGACTTCGGGCTGATAAGGCGTGGGGGTCATGCAAGACGAAAGAAGCATCGCTGCAGAGAGCGACGCTGCGAATGACAGCGCATGCCGGCGGGACAGATTGTGGTTCATGACAGATACTCCATCTACGTTTTCGAAACCCCAATCTGCTCTGACCCGTGGGCCGCCGCACTCCGTAATGTCGCGGAGCGATTCAGTGCGCCACCACAGCCTCCGACAGATTGGCTGACGTCTTCCCGTTAGGATGCGGGGCAGCTGCACTGACGCGCTCGCTCAGGAAGTCGGCAATCACTTCGCGAACCTCTTGGCCCTTAGAAATCAGCAGGTGGCCGCCGGTCTTGAAGACCTTGAGTTCGGCATCCGGAATATGCTCGGCAGTGAAGCGCGCGCCGGGAAGCGTGTGGTACAGATCATCCTCAGCCGAAATGATCAGCGTCGGGGCGACGATATCCTCAAGATCGGATTTGACGAGATTATTGCTGGTATCGACCAGGATGCCATCGACGCGTGCAGACAATGGCAGCATATCGGCGATTAGCCCGGTAATCTTTTCGCGCTCTTGCGGTTCCGCGTTAGCTTCCAATTCGGGATTAACACCAAAGAACCGGACCAGCGTCTTGCGCCCTATTTTGGTCGCCGTCCAATAGGGAAAATCGGCCGAGTTTTCGAACAGTCGGATCACAGTCTTGTTCTGCGGCGTCTGTTCAACGCCGACCCGGTTGGCCGGATCATAAGTGCGAGGGACGACCAGAATCAGCGCTGTCGTTCGTTCGGGAAAGCGGATTGCAAACTCAATCGCGCTCGGCGCGCCAGCGGAAACACCTATGATCATCGCCTCCTTTACGCCCAGTTTATCGAGCAAAGCCGCATGAGCATCTGCTTGCGCCGTGTGCGAGATGTCTTGCGGGACAGGCGTGCGCAAATAGCCAAAGCGCGACGGCGCGATGACGTCAAAGCTTCCGCCCAACATTTCATGCGCGAGGTAAAGCCCCTGATCATAGCCGCCACCCGCGCCGTGAATGACCAGCGCGGCGGGACCGCTGCCTTCGCGGGCATATTCGATTTCGCCTTTCGCGGTTCGCGCGATGCTGCTGTTTTCCTCGAGCGCCTTTGTCCGGTCGCTCATGTCGTGGCGATACCGCCAATAGGTTCCACCCGCGATAGCCGCTGCGCCAACCGCCGATGCGATGCCGATCCAGTTCTTGCTTTGCATGGGAGTTCTCCTGTCCAAAGACCGAAGCCTAGCGGAGTCGCCGTCCCAGTTCGTTCCGTAATGAACCGGAGGGCGCGAAGGCGGAACAACGCAATCGGGTTACCGAGACATTCTCGGCTCCTCGGCATCACTATGGCTATTGGTTCCGGCGAGCACATCGGTCTTCAATATCATTCGTGTTCGCTCGGGGTCTTCGAAAACAGGACTGTGTGCGGAGTCCTCGAAGGTGTAGAAAGCCTTCAGGGGCGCTTGCAGTTTTTCGAAATAGGGTTTCATGAGCGCGTAGGAAGTTGTGTAGTCGAACTTACCGTGGAGGAAATAGACCGGGATTTCGAGTCTCGGGACCACGGCCGTAATGTCTGTTCTCAAAACCTCATTCCAAAGCTGCGATGAACAAACCGACCATTTACCTCGCCAGATGTTGAGTTTTTCTCGCAGCGTATATTCCCCATTTAGCCATGTCGGCACGAACATGCCGCTGATCACGGAACGCATATCCCGCGTAGTGCCGACGCCGAGCCTGTGCATGGCTGCGTCACGGACTGCCATATATGATGGCGGCAGCGGAATGGTCGCCTCGAACCGAGCTGCCTCCAGTTTGCGCACCATGGCGGCGTTCCCCCGCGCCCGGTATTCGTCCAGCATATAGGCATAGGCCAATTGCTCGGATGTAAGCTGGTTGGTAAGCTGTCCGACACCGATATAAGCGTGGAATCGATCCGGAGCCTTGGCCGCTGCCTGGATGCCGATGAAACTGCCCCATGAATGGCCCATGAGGTAGATTTTGCTTTTGCCAAAGCGGGTGCGCAAATAGTCTGCCAATGCGACCGTGTCGTCGATGTTCTGCTCTACCGTCATCGTCTCAGGCGGGATGTCGGAACTGAAGGAAAGGCCAGCGCCTCGCTGTTCCCACCAAATGACCGTGAAATCCTGTTCCAGACCTGTCGGGTATCGCTTTTCGAGTGAATAGGTTGGCATCGCTGGTCCGCCGTGAAGGAAGAGAAGAACCGGATGCGCGGCATCGGTGCTTCGCACGAACATTCCTTGTCGAATGCCGTTGATGTTCACCCAGATTTTTTCCGCGATGCTGTTGGGAAGTGGATTGCCACGCGCATCCCGAACCGGCCTTATCTTTCCAGAGCTACCGAGAAGCAGCAGACCGACAGCAGTCACCGATACAGCGATGAGAAAGGTCAGGATTATTACCATTTCCGCAGACTCCTCCAGCTAATGCTTGGCAATGTGTCATGCGGCCACGCGGCTCTACACCCGTAACAATACCTATCGCGCCCCCATCGGCCACCACCCTACTCTTGTCCTTGGTTCTGGACAGGCGACGAGGAGGAAGATCAGATGGCATCTGCCCCGCCGCTTTACCGGATTGAGGGCTTGACCAAAATCTACGGCGAAGGTGACACCGCCATTGCAGCACTGCGCGGGGTCAATCTCGATGTGCCGAAATCGGCGATGGTCGTTCTCTTGGGGCCGAGCGGGTCGGGCAAATCCACTTTCCTTAATATCGTCGGCGGGCTCGACCAGGCTACCAGCGGGCATGTCCATTTCGAGGATGTCGAGCTGACAAACCTCGATGACAACGGCCTCACCGAATATCGCCGCCATCACGTCGGGTTCGTGTTTCAATTCTATAATCTCGTCGCGTCGCTGACCGCGCGCGAGAATGTTGCGCTGATTACAGAGATCGCCGATGAGCCCATGGAACCCGCCGAAGCGCTGGCACTGGTTGGCCTCGAAAGCCGGCTCGACCATTTCCCGACCCAGCTATCGGGTGGCGAGCAGCAGCGTGTTGCCATTGCCCGCGCCATCGCCAAGCGGCCCAAGGTGCTGCTGTGCGACGAACCCACCGGCGCGCTCGACAGCCAGACCGGGGTGCGCGTGCTCGAGGCGCTTGATCAGGTCAATCGCGAACTGGGTACGACTACATTGCTGATCACCCACAATGCCGTGATCGCCGAAATGGCCGACCATGTTCTGCGCTTCGCCGATGGCCAGCTTGCCGACAGCCGCCCAAATCCAAAACGCCGCAGGCCGGGTGACATGAAATGGTGATGTCACTCTCTCCGCTCGACCGCAAGGTGCTGCGCGATCTGTGGCGGATGCGGAGCCAGGCCTTTGCGATTGCGCTGGTGATCGCGGCGGGGGTCGGGATGGTGGTGATGTCGCTCGGCATGATGCGCTCGCTCGATGCCACGCGCGACGCCTATTATGACCGCTACCGCTTTGCCGATATATTCGCGCCCGCCAAACGAGCGCGCAAGAGCCTGCTTGCCGAAATGGGCGACATACCAGGCGTGAGCCAGATCGAAGGGCGGATTACCGCAGGCGCGACACTCGACGTCGCCGGAATATCCGAGCCGATCACCACCCGCATCCATTCGATCCCGGCAAGCGGTGAGCCGCGCATCAATGCTTTGGTGCTGCGCAGCGGGCGCTGGCCCGATCCAAACCGGCCCGAAGAAGTGCTGGCCAGCGAGAAATTCGCTACCGCCGCGCGAATCAGCCTAGGCGATAGTGTCGACGCGCTGCTCTATGGCAAGCGCCAGCAGCTCCGTGTGGTCGGCACTGCGCTGTCGCCCGAATATGTTTACGCCATCGGGCCCGGTCAGCTCTTCCCCGACAATCGCCGTTTCGGTGTTCTTTGGATGGGTGAAGAGCATTTGGCGGCAGCGCTGGACCTCACCGATAGCTTTAACGAAGCGCTGATCCGACTCGACCGTGCGGCGGTTCCCGACGATGTGATCGCCAAGCTCGACAATATGTTGGCGCGCTATGGCGGCGTCAGCGCCTATCCGCGAGCCGAACAGATATCCGACCGTTTCGTGACCAACGAACTCGCGCAACTGCGGACGATGACGGGCATATTGCCGCCGATCTTCCTCGGCGTCGCTGCCTTTCTGATCAACATGGTGCTGTCGCGGCTGATCGATGCCGAACATGATGTGATCGGCCTGCTGATGGCCTTTGGCTATCGGGGCAAAGCGATCATGCTCCATTATGCCAAGATCGCGGTCGCGCTGTCGATCCCCGGGCTTGCGCTTGGCATTGCGCTCGGTTCTTGGATGGGGCGCGGGCTTGCAGGCATGTATCAGGAATTTTTCGTCTTCCCCTTTCTGACCTACCGTGCGGGTGCCGATATCTACGCGCTGGCCAGCCTCGCCACACTGTTCGTCGTGCTATTCGGCGTTTTCCAGTCGGTGCGGCGGGTACGGCGGATGACCCCGGTGGAAGCGATGCGCCCGCCGCTGCCACCCAATTATGCGGGCGGTGTCGCAAAGCTGATCAGCCGCCTGCGTTGGCTTGACGAGCCAACGCGGATCATCTTGCGCGGAATCCTGCGCCGCCCGTTTCGTTCGGCGCTCGGCTCTTTGGGCGTCGCCGCAGCACTCGGCCTCTACATTACTTCCGCAGGATCGAGCGACAATGTCGCGCAGATGATCGACATATTGTTTGACCAGGCAAACCGCGCCGATGTCATGGTAACCTTTGCCGAGCCGCGCGACGAACGCGCCTTGTTTGCATTGGCCCGTGCACCCGGCGTCTGGCGGGTCGAGCCGATGCGGGCGGTGGGCGCGAAATTGAGCGGGGCGCGCAAATCAAAGTCCGACGGGCTGACAGGCGCGACCGCCGGCAGCGACCTCAACCGGCTTGTCGGCATCGACGGCGCAATCATCGAACCACCGGCGCGCGGTGTGCTGGTGTCCTATGGACTTGCCAACGAACTCGACCTGTCGGCAGGCGACCCTATCGATGTTCAGATTACCGAAGGCCGCCGCGGACGTTTCGAGCTGCCAGTGGCTGGTGTAATAAAAAGCGCAGTCGGCAGCCCGGCCTATGTCGATATGGCCATGATTGCGCGCAGGATGAACGAAGCGCCATTGGCATCGGGCGCCTATCTCGGCGTCGACCCTGCGCGCATCGACGATCTGTTTCGCTATCTCAAAGCCACGCCGATTATCGCGGGCGTCTTTCTTCGCTCGGCATCGCGCACGGGCCTCGAGGAAACCATTGGCGAGACGATGGGCATCGTCACTTTGTTCAACACCGGCTTTTCGGCGCTGATCGTGTTCGGCGTGATCTACAATAATGCGCGGATCAGCCTTGCCGAACGGGCCCGCGATCTCGCCTCGCTCAGGGTGCTTGGATATCGCCGCTCCGAAGTATCCTACATATTGCTGGGTGAACTCGCGATCCTGACACTGGCCGGACTGCCTTTTGGCATCATTTTCGGCTATTATCTCTCGCAATGGCTGAGCGCCAGCCTAGGCGGGGACCTGTTTATCATTCCCTTCGGCCTTTCGGCCAGCACCGTCGCCTGGGCAGTTCTGATTGTCCTGCTTGCGGCCCTGCTCACCGCACTGTTCGTCCGCCGCCGCCTCGACAGCCTCGATCTCGTCGCGGTGCTAAAGACATGGGATTAGCCGCATGACCAAAAGCAAATATCTCCGCCCTGGCCCCATGGCGATCGGAATTCTGATCGCGGTCGTTGTACTCGGCGCGCTCTATCTGGCCATTCGCAAGCCGCCTTATCCGGTCGATCTAGCAGAGGTCACGCGTGGCCCTATGACCGTGACCATCAATGATGAGGGTGAAACCCGCGTCCATGATCTCTATGTGGTGGCGGCGCCTATTAACGGGCGGCTGACGCGCATCGAGCTGGAGGCAGGCGATCCGGTCATCGCTGGCCGCACGGTGGTTGCGAGGATCACCCCGCTCGACCCCGATTTTCTCGACCGGCGTAGCGAAACCCGCGTCCGTGCGCAGATCCAGGCGCTTGATGCCATGATCGCGTCGTCGTCGATGCGGATCAAGCAGGCACGCGCTGCGCGTGATCTGGCAATGCAGGAACAGGGCCGTTTGGAAACGCTATTCAACCGCGGCTTTGCCACCCGCGCCGCATTGGACCGCGCAAATGCGTCGGTGTCGGCAAACAGCGCCGCCTTTACCGAGGCGGTTCGGGCAACCGAGGCGGCAAGGTTCGACCGCGATGCCGCCCGTGCCAATCTGGTGACACCCGACAGCCAGCGGAGCGGCAGACGAACGCTCGAAGTCCGCTCGCCTGTCAGCGGCGCGGTGATGCGCCTACCGCGCGAGAGCGAGTCGGCGGTGGCCGCGGGAACGCCGCTGATCGAAATCGGCGACCCGCGCGATCTGGAGATTGTGACCGACCTTCTGTCCGCTGACGCGGTGCGGCTAAAGCCGGGAACCCCTGTGCTCATCGAAAACTGGGGCGGAGAGAAACCCCTTAATGGCCGCATCCGCCGCATCGAACCTTATGGCTTCACAAAGATTTCGGCGCTTGGCGTGGAGGAGCAGCGCGTCAATGTGATCATCGACATAACCGACCCGTCCGCGCTCTGGGCCAAGCTCGGTCATGGCTACCGCGTGATTATCCGTGCGGTCGAATGGGAAAGCCGGGATACCATGCAACTGCCTGTCAGCGCGCTGTTCCGCGACAAGGGAAAATGGGCGGTTTTCGTGGTTGAAGCGGGACGGGCGCGTTTGGTCCCGGTCAAAATCGGCAGGATGAACGACGAACGCGCAGAACTGCTTGGCGGCCTCAAACCCAAAGCCATCGTCATCCTGCACCCCAGCGAAAAAATCACCGACGACGCGCGCGTTGAGGCGCGCTGATCAGCATGCCTCAAGGTCAACGGTGGTTCAGCGGCTCTTGGGGTTCGGGTTCCGGATCTATTGATGGCTGCTCGTCGGGCGGACGGTCCGGATAACGATCAGGTTCTATCAGCGGCTGCTCGGTCGGGGATTGATCCGGGCGCTCACTCGGATGACGAAATGGATATTCTACCGGAGCCGGGGGGCTGTCCGGATGTTCGTCGGGGCGTTGCTGTGCTTGAAGATCAGCTTCCAATAGCATCAGCGTCGCGTCGCCCGGATAGCTTCCGGCCTTGAACCCGATTTCGCGTTCCAGCGCGATTGCATCCTTATGCCCACGGTCTTCGATGGACTGGAGCTTCTTGATGCCCCTGGCTTTGGCCACCTGTATCACATGCTGCAACAACGTCCAACTGATGCCTTTGTGCTTGTAATCACGATCCATCGCCAAAGCGACTTCAGCCGTTTCGCCGCCGGGCGATGCAGCAAGCATCGCATTTGCGATAAGCCGCCCATTTGCAGTATTGAAGCCCAGAAAATCTTCGGATTGTTTATGATCAACATGCGTCATCAGCGCCAGAACGTCCGGCCCGACCCGCTTTACTGGCGACAAGAAGCGATAGCGTAAATCATCGGGCGTCAAATGCGAGAACAAGCCATCCAAAGCGGCTTGATCTTCCGGAGACGCCGGACGAACTGTGAATTCGAATCCGGTGCGAGTCGTCAAACCGGTTCGATCATTAGCCGTTCGAGACTGCGGTCCAGTTTGCGTCACGAACAAATCTTTGATCTCCGCCGCTGAACTGGGGTGTAAAGTGGGCATGGTTTGGCCTTTCCTGAATTCCATCGACAATTACGCGAGAGTAGGATTGATCATTGGTCGCCAAGCAATTTTTCCGAAATCCGTAAAGCAACGTAGCGTTACGTTAGTCAGCGCATAGGTTGATTGGCCAGCAACAGCCTCGGCTGGCAATGAAAAGGCCGGGGCTGCAGTCGATGTTGCTTCAAACTTCTGACGTGAATGAATGGCAGCAATCAAGATTCGCAAATCTACCGGTAGAAACTCGGATATGTTAGCAATTGCGGAAACGAAGCAGCAGCGGAAAGAAACGCGATGCAATTAGGATGAGGGCGACGGGTTAGTTACGCTACTCACTTCTCAGGAGGCTCGCATGACCCATCCGAATGGCAATCACCTGACCTATTTCGCCAAGCGGCCCGAGGTCCAATAGGTGTTTTTACGGATTTGCGCCACGGTGGGAGGTCTGCTCAGTGGAGATGCGACCCGAGGGCTCAAATATGAGTCCTCTTCTTGACCCGGCCTTGCAAAAAGGTCGGGTCTTTTCTTTTTCGATCATTTGGCGTCAGGGGCGGATCGCGACTTTCAGCACACCATCCCTCTGGTTAGCAAATAGCTCATATGCGCTTTCAATATCGTCCAGCCCAAAATGATGCGTCACCAGCGCCGATGTGTCGACGCGGCCCGATGCCACGACATCCATCAGGCGGCGCATCCGTTCTTTTCCGCCGGGGCACAGGGTTGTGACAATGTGATGGTCACCCAGGCCTGCGGCGAAAGCATCGAGCGGAATCTTCAAGTCCTCGGAATATACACCAAGCGACGACAATGTCCCGCCGGGACGCAGAACCCGAAGTGCAGATTCAAAAGTCAAAGACTTGCCAAGAGCCTCTATCGCGACATCCACGCCCCGCCCGCCGGTATATTTCATGATCTCGGCCACGGGATCGCACTTGGAGTAATCCACGACATAATCCGCGCCAAGGCGCTTCGCCATCTCCAGCCGTTCAGCAACGCGGTCAACGGCGATGATTGTGGTTGCGCCCATCAGTCTGGCACCCGCCGTTGCGCATAATCCTATCGGTCCCTGCGCAAAAATTGCGACGGTGTCGCCTATTCTGATCTTACCTGACTCTGCGCCACCGATGCCGGTTGACATGATGTCAGGACACATCAGTACCTGTTCATCGGTTAACCCGTCAGGAATTATGGCCAGGTTCGCCATGGCATCCGGCACAAGCAGATAGTCGGCTTGGGCCCCATCAATGGTATTGCCGAAACGCCAACCACCAATCGCAGCCCAGCCATGTCCTTGAGCACCGCCGCACTGCGAATGAAAGCCGCTGAGCGATGCGTTTGAGGTTCCTGAAGGGGTGATTGCTCCTGCAATGACGCGCTGACCAACTTTGAAACCCTCCACCGCCGACCCCAGCTTTTCGATTACGCCGACGGGTTCATGCCCGATTGTCAACCCTGACTGCACGGGGTATTCGCCCTTGAGGATATGTACGTCAGTCCCGCAGATGGTCGTCATGGTGATCCTGATCAAAGCATCAAGCGGACCTGGCTTTGGAACCGGCTTTTCACCCAACACAATCCGTCCCGGCTCGATAAATATCGCGGCGCGCATCTTGATCGGCATGGTTGCTTTTCCTTTTGACGTTTCGCTGACGAGTCCAGCGAAGCAGACTGGTGCTGAGATAGCTGGTATAACCCGGCTAGCGCGATAAGTATTGCTACGGAACGAGGCTGGTGCTTCGCCCGCAGGCTTCGCTGAGCGATCAGAACATGCAATTCAGGAGGGTTCAGGATCTAGGTACACTCACGGATGTTGAGTGCTGGCAGGCGCGAATAGGTTCGCATCCCTTCCCGATTGCAGGCGAATTGCGAAACACGTCAACATCCCGAAACCCCGGCAGCAGATTGGCGCGTACGCACCAGTCGGCAGCGCCCTCTTGGTTTTGCGGACATTGATGAAGGTCGCATTCTGCTTGATGGCCGCGATCTGACGAACCTGCGGCGGGACCACTGAGCCCGGTTAGGCTTGGGCTATCTGCCCGAAGAACACTCGATCTTTCACGGGATGACCGTAGCCCAAAATGTTGAAGCAGTCCTAGGCTTGAATCAGGACTTAACGAACTAACGTTAGTTGTTAACTTGTTTCGATAATGCCTTAAATTTTGGCAGTCGGCAGTGGCCCGGTGTAATGCAGAAAATCGGTTCTAGTGGAATATACCGTCCGTATAATTGCGTATTGGCGTTCCCGGGCCATGGGTTCAATTTCTCCTTAGTCGAAAAAGAGGAGAAGCTTCAATGCGTACCAGAACAGCGGTATTGGTTGGGGCAATTCTCCTTGGCGGATGTGCCACGGACAGCAGCTATGATCGGCCTGAAAGGCAGTGGCGGAACTATGATCACAACCGCCCGGACCCTTCGTATGGCGGTTACGACGCCAGCCGGTATTATCGCGAAACGCCCAGGCAGCGCGAACGCCGATTGTCTGAAAGGGACCGCATCTACCGCGGCCAGGATGGACGCTATTACTGCCGTCGTTCAGACGGCTCGACGGGGCTGATTGTTGGCGCAATCGCTGGCGGCGTTCTCGGCAACATGATTGCACCGGGCGGATCGGAGAGGCTCGGAACCGTTCTTGGCGCCATCGCTGGCGGAGTGGTCGGGCGCGAAATTGATCGCGGTGATGTAAAGTGCCGTTAGAGCTGTCCGACCAGTCAATGAAAATCCAAGGCTATCGGTAATCAAGCGAGTAAAAATGTCTCTGATCAAAGGAAAGCGAATATGTCACTTGGCCTTATTCTAGCCGTCATCCTCGTGATTTTTCTGCTTGGCGGCTTTAGCGGGCGGTTTGGCGGCTATGGTTATGGTTTTGGTCACGGCGGCGTCGGCATCATTGGTGTCATTTTGATTGTCGTCTTGGTTCTGTTGTTCATGGGACGCCTGTAGCCGCGGCGATTTTTTGACGCTGGCATCCACAGGAGACAAAACAACACAGCGCAGGACTGATTTCCTGCATGCATCGCGCAATGTCTGTGAGACTAATCGGAGAGTGATAATGGGCGAATTTATAGACAAGGCAAAGGGCGCGGCCAATGAGGCTATCGGCAAGGCCAAGGTCACTGCTGGCCAAAAAACCGACAATCCAGACATGATTATCAAAGGCGCAGAGCAGCAGAGCAAGGGCAAGTCGCAATAAGTGGTCGGCGCGGTCAAGGGCATGCTCGGCGACAAAGTATAAGTATCGCATTTTTATCCACGCATCGCAGAACGTCACGAGGAATTATTTATGTCTAATTCTATATCCAACGAGATCGCGGCAAATGTCGAGGATACTCTTGATGTTGTTGCGCGATCGTTACGCGAAGCCTCTGAACGCACGCAGGATCTCTCAGAGGAGGCAAGTGAAGTCTTGTCTAATGCTGCCGAAGATGTGGTTCGCGTCGCCGAAAAGCTAAGTAAGCACGCGCTCGATGCAGCTAAGGATGTTGCTCGGCAGGCTACCCATGAGGTTCAGCAGCATCCGATCATGTCGCTCGCTGCCGCCCTTACTGCGGTTGCGGCTTTGGTGGGCCTGATTGCCGCTACCCGGAGCAGCAAAGACGCGCTAAAGTGAGCGCATCATACTGATGTCAGCGATGAAGGGACATGCGATCACGATGCTTTGCAAGACAACCGCACAGGTTTTCAAGCGCGAATGGAGGCTGCGTGCAAAGACGAAGTCGCCTGCATGGACGACGCGAATTGATGAGGTGCCCGTAGCCCGGGCCATCTGAGTCAAATTCTCCGCAGGCGCCTTCATCACGTGCCAGTGCCGACGCCTACGATGGTCATTACTACTAAACGACGTCTATTTGACTGTGTCACAATTGTGTCCTGAAGTGTGCCATTCACTGTGGCTTGCGCATCGTGCAAACCTGCGAATACTCAGTGAAAACAACCGATTTCTGGGGCTTTCAATGTTTAGGTGAACCCTGATTTGTTTGGTTGGGAATCCTGTCGTCCCGACCAATTTTACAGAATCAACATACCAATAAATATCGTGACATTTGCGTCGCCTAAAAAGTTTGTTATGGGTGACAAACGGGCGATGCGGACGCCCGTTCAGACGATGCTGTCCAAGTTCCGCTCCATGGCCCGCATTTGCGGTTGGAGCGACCTATGACGAATGATATTGCAGAACAGCAACCGCCGCATATCAGCCTTCCATCCCTGTTTTTGAAATTTCTCCGGTTCGGATGTCTTGCATTCGGCGGACCCGTCGCGCAGATCGCCATGGTCAGGCAGGCTCTGGTTGACGAGGAAAAATGGATTAGCTCGGCGCGTTTCAACCGCCTGCTTGCAGTAATGCAGATTTTACCGGGGCCTGAGGCGCATGAGTTGTGTGTCCATCTCGGCATAACGGCTCGCGGCAGGATCGGCGGGTTGCTGGCGGGGTTGGGATTCATGTTGCCAGGCCTGATTTTAATGTTGGCGGCGGGTTGGGCCTATGAAAGATTCGTAATGGGGCGAGCAGGCTTTGGCGGGATATTGCTTGGCATTCAGATCGCGGTGCTGGCAATCATCTTGCGCGCTATCCAGCGGATCGGCAGCCATATATTGGAAGATCGGCTGCTATGGGCACTTGCCATTGCAAGTATTGGCGCGACCTTGGCAGGCGTTCCGTTCTGGATTCCGCTTGGTGCCGCCGGTTTGATCTATGCCTTTCACCAAAGGCTGTGGATGATCACGGCGATTGTTGCGAGCGCGGCGCTATTGGCTTGGCTGACGTCCCAAGCGACCGCCGATATGACGCCACAAACGCAGAATGTCGCATCGGTGACCACGCTTGCGCTGTTTATTGCTGGCCTGAAAGGCGGATTGCTGACCTTCGGCGGAGCATATACCGCGATACCCTATGTGCGGCAGGACACAGTGGCGAAAGGATGGATATCCGATGCGACTTTCCTCGATGGCGTTGCGTTGGCCGGCATTTTGCCTGCGCCGTTGGTAATTTTTGCCACATTTACCGGCTATATCGCCGGAGGCTGGCTTGGCGCGCTGGCGATAACCGCTGGCATGTTTTTGCCGGCATTTGCGTTTTCGATTATATTTTACGAACGGTTGGAAGCGGTCGTCGAAAATCCCGCACTGCACAAGTTTTTAGGCGGCGTCGCTTCGGCGGTCGTCGGCGTCATTGTCGCGACATTGGTGCAGTTAGCGTTGTCAGTGGGCGGGCGTGTCACAAGCTATGCTGCGGCAATCGGCATTTTTCTTCTCTGCTTGGTCGCTGTCTGGCAGATCAAAGGGAAATGGGTGATGCCCACGATAATATTAGCGGCAGGCACCGCAGGTTGGTTGCTTAACCCTTAGCCTATCAACGCAGGAAATTTAGGATTGGTCAATTATCACTTTCCTAAAACAATCCATATTGGTTATTCTGATTCGCGAAAGGCAGGCTTGCGATGACGAATGCAGATATTGACCGGTTGATTGAGGGTGTGATCGAGCGCGAGGGGGATTATGTCGACCATCCTGCTGACCGGGGCGGGCCGACGCGGTGGGGAATTTCGCAAGCCGTGGCGCTCCAGCAGGGTTATATGGATGATATGCGCCGTCTGCCGCAAAGCAATGTGGCGGCGATCTACAAGCGGCTATACTGGCTTGTTCCCGCCTTTGACAAGGTCGCAGAAACTGCCCCGAAGCTTACAGCAGAGCTGTTTGATACCGGCATCAATATGGGCACCGGAACCGCGACGGGATTTCTGCAACGCGCGCTCAATACGCTTAACCGTAACGGTAGCGACTATGGCGACATTGTGGTTGATCGACGCATCGGCCCGGGGACCTTGCTCGCACTCTACGCCTTGCTTCGCAAACGCGGCAAGGGCGGCGAAGACGTGCTGCCCAAAGCTGTCGAGGCGCTTTAGGGTGCGCATTATGCCCGGCTCGCCGAAACGCGGCCATCACAGGAGGCATCTTTACATGAATGGATTGCCAACCGTATTGGTTATTTTTTTCGGCGCTCCAGGTACCAACTTAGTGCCAACTTCCGATCTTGATTGAGACAGAAATGCCATTTATTGGTGCATTAATTGGCCCGATCACCAACCTGATCGACAAGATCATCCCAGATCCCAAAGCCCGCGATGGGGCGAAGCTTGAGCTGGTCAAATTGCAGGGCGGGCAGCAAATGGAGGCATTGCGCACGCAATTGTCGGCGATCCTGGCCGAAGCCCAGTCGGCGGGCCCGTGGACCAGCCGCGCGCGGCCAAGCTTTCTATATGTCATGTATGCAATCATCCTGTGGGCGATCCCGATATGTCGGTTTTCTGCCGTCCGCCCTGAGGCTGCCACCAATATCGCAAGCGGAATGAATGCCTATCTCAACGGGCTGCCCGAACGGCTCTATGCATTATTCGGAACAGGCTATCTTGGCTACACCGCCGCGCGGCAATGG
>LNFM01003387.1_pt1 | contig 31418 bp, 27 predicted proteins | sample 596031 | NCBI WGS metagenome assembly LNFM01 (sample SAMN04254537, study PRJNA301005) | activated carbon metagenome | isolation source: dual media filters at the Ann Arbor, Michigan drinking water treatment plant | place: USA: Ann Arbor | reverse complement strand
GGCAGCGCGGTCCCTGCGCAATCTCGGGCTCGCGTGTCTGGTCGCCGAATCGATCAACGGGCTTTTCTTTCGCAATTGCGTGAACTTCGCGTTTCCGGCGATGGAGTGTCCCGGGGTGGCCGAGGCGTTCGAAGAAGGGGATGTCGCCGCTGTGTCATTCGAGGATGCGTCGATCGTCAACACGCGTACCGGGGTGCGATTGGCCGGTCGCGGGATGCCCGCGGAATTGCGGACGATCGTTGCGGCGGGGGGGCTCTTTCCTTTGCTGGAACAACAGGGCTATATTGCCTCCAGGGCAACTGCGTGATGTCCGCCGGGAAACTTTGCCTTCCGCTGGGGGTCTGGCTTGATTTGGCGGTGAATGGTCCACATATCGAAGCATGATGATGAGTGCAACCGAGCGTTTCAGCGTTGATTTCTGCCGTCACGATGCCACTGTGGCACAGGCATGGGCGCGTGCGCCCGTGGAACCGGGGCCCGTCGAGCGACGAGATCTCAAGGAAAGTATCCGGCGGTTGCTGAAAGCGCACGACGCCACGCTGCTCGCACACTACTACGTGCATCCGGACTTGCAGGATCTCGCCGAAGAAACCGGCGGCTGTGTTGCCGATTCGCTCGAAATGGCGCGCTTCGGACATGAGCAGCGCTCATCGACCCTGGTGATTTGCGGCGTTCGCTTCATGGGCGAGACCGCGAAGATCCTCAACCCCGAGAAGCGGGTACTGATGCCCGATCTCGAAGCTACCTGCTCGCTCGACCTGGGCTGCGCCGCCGAGGAGTTCGTTCCGTTCTGCGATGCCCACCCGGATCGCACGGTAGTCGTCTACGCAAACACGAGCGTCGAGGTCAAGGCGCGCGCCGACTGGGTGGTGACATCCGCGATCGGGTTGGACATCGTGCGCGAGCTGCATCGGCGCGGCGAAAAGCTGCTCTGGGCACCGGATCGGCATCTCGGCAATTACATCCAGCGCGAGACGGGCGCCGACATGCTGATCTGGCAGGGGGCCTGCGTCGTGCACGACGAATTCAAGGGTGCGGAGCTCGCGACGCTCAAGGCGGCTCATCCGAACGCAAAGGTGCTCGTGCACCCCGAGTCGCCGGAATCGGTGATTGCAATCGCAGATGTGGTCGGTTCGACCTCACAGCTCATACGTGCGACCCAGGAGTCGGGCTGCGACGAATTCATCGTCGCCACCGACGGCGGCATCATCCACAAGATGCGTAAGCTGTCTCCGGGCAAGCGCTTCATCGAGGCGCCCACTGCCGGCAACGGGGCCACGTGCAAGAGTTGCGCGCACTGCCCCTGGATGGCAATGAACGGGCTGAAGAACCTCGCCGAGACGTTGGAGCGGGGCACCAATGAGATCCACATCGATCTCGCCGCAGGCCAGAAGGCGCTGAAGGGCATATACCGGATGCTGGACTTCGCGCAGGCACGCAAGGCGGCGATCGCCGCGCCCACGGATGCACAATACGGTCGGGCGTATGCGCATGGCATGGGCCCGGCCTGACGCGGCAGTTTTTGCCAGTCCCACTCCGTCGCCGAAGTAGATAGCCCGGGATTTCCCCGGTGGCAATGCATGTGCCCGTGGCTGTTTACATTCGCGGCGGCCGAGCGTGACTTAGTGCACAAAATCGGTCACATTGACCCGTTAGCATCTCTTCGCATGCGGGCGCTCTTCGCAATGAAGTCGTAGCGAAGTCGCATCAGCCCGCTCTCACAGTCCATCGCGGGTCGCGCGAATAGAGACGAAGGCAGACGGGGGTCGGTCGATGCGTACACGCGTGCAAGGCGGCTTCACGCTTATCGAAATCGTCATCGTACTGGTGATCCTGGGGCTGCTCATGGGTGGTGTGCTCAAGGGGCAGGAACTCATCACCAGTGCTCGGGTGCGCAGTCTCACTGCGCTGATGGATGGCGTGAAGTCGGCATACTACGGATTCCAGGATCGTTATCGGGCATTGCCTGGTGACTATGTCTACGCCGATAAGCTGCTCCGTTGCGCAGGCGGACCCTGCCTCAAGGGCAACGGCGACGGCGTGATCGAGCGCAACGCGACGCCGCTCGCAGGATCCGAGCCCAACGAGTCGATGCTAGTCTGGACGCATCTCACCGCAGCGGGCCTGCTCAACGGCAACTTCAGCATGACTGCGGGCGAAACCGTAGCCACCGACACGAACACGCTGAAGAACCCGTTCAACATCTACATGCAAGTCGTCTACGACGGACGCTACGCCGACAAGATGCCGACGCCGGCGAGCCGCCACAACGTGAAGACCGGAGCACTCGTGCCCGTGGAGATCGCCGCCGAAGTCGATCGCAAGGCGGACGACGGCAATGGCATCAGCGGCAGCTTTCGCTATTCGACCTACGGCGATGTGGCGAGCGGCGGCAATGCGCCGGCTGCTCCGCTTGCTCCCGCGGCAGCCTACGTTTCCGGACAGTGCGTTTCCGATACCGGTACGTGGTTCGTGGCGCAAGGGGAAGCGAACTGCGGAGCGGCAGGCTTTCTGTAGCGGTTGACTCCGTCGATAGGTACGTTGTCGAGCGTCGTTTGCACGGTGCGGTTGCTGTCTGTCAGGCCACCACAGATTTCGGAAATCGAAATACGTTGCACGGCTCGGCAGAACGATCGTGCATGCGCCTGACCCGGTCCGCCATGGCGAATGCATAGGGTGCCGCTTCCAGCAGCAATCCCATCTGCCGATCATCGAGTTTCAGTCCCGCCTTTTTCGAGAGGGCTTCGACCAGTGCGACACTCGAGCGATCGAAGTCCTTCGGCAGCTGAGGCTCGTGACGCGCCGGCGCGAGATGCGGTTTGGGTGTGTCCAGGTTGAGTGCGGGGCGACGCGCATGCCACTCGGTCGCCTGCTCGTACGCATGTCCGATCCGCAGGACGGTCGCTTCGTCGAAGGGGCGCCCCATGAGTTGCATGCCGAGCGGGAGACCCGAAGCGCTGAAGCCGTTACAGAGGGCGAGCGAAGGACAGCCCAGCACATTCGCCATCGGATTGGCGTTCGGTCGCGCCCAGAAATTCAGGGGATGGTGCTTGTCCAGCCTTGGTGCGGGGCCGAACACGACGCTCAGCAACGCATCGTATTTTTTCCAGATCGGCGCCATCTCGTCGATCATGATGCGCTGCTCGCGGCTGGCCGCCACGTAGTCGCTCGACTGGAACAGGCAGGCGGGGAGTGCGCGCGACAGGAAGTCCTCGCCGAAATCGCCCGGACGCCGGGCAAGATCCGGATAGTTGATCGTATAGATCTCCGTTTCGGCAAGCACGACCTTGACGTCGCTGTACTGAAGCGCCGGGCGCACTCGCACTTCCTCCACCTTGGCGCCGAGCTTGCGCAGCACTGCGGCTGCGTTCTCCATCGCTTGCGCGACTTCCTCGGACTGGGGCACGTCTTCGGTCCACACATGGCGCAACAGGCCGATGCGCATGCCCTTGATGCCCTTCCTGAGGTTTGCGCGATAGTTCGGGATCTTGACCGGTATGCTGCCGCCGTCGTCCGGGTCATAACCGGCGATGGCCTGCAGCATGATGGCGCAATCCTCGACGGAGCGCGCCATCGGGCCGCAATGGTCGAGGGTGAACGAATTCGGGATCACCCCGGCGCGGCTCACCAGGCCGGCGCTCGACATGATGCCGGCAATGCCGCAAAACGACGAGGGTCCGCGGATCGACCCACCGGTATCGGAGCCGAGGGCGCCGGCCACGAGCGATGCGGCGACAGCGGCGCCCGATCCGCTCGACGATCCCCCCGTGAAGTGCTCGAGTTGCCATGGGTTGCGCGCCGGAGGCCACGGCAAGTCGAACGATGGCCCGCCGTGGGCGAATTCGTGCGTCTGCAGTTTTCCGAGCAGAATGCCGCCCGCCTCGTAGAGCTTGCGGGTGCAAGTCGAATCCTTCTGCGGCAGGTTGTCCCTGCACAGTTTGGAGCCGCCGGAGGTCATGATGCCTCGGGTGGCGTAGATGTCCTTCAGCCCGAACGCAATGCCGTGCATCGGCCCGCGATAGTCGCCTGCGGCAATCTCCTTGTCGGCTCGCCGAGCCTGGCGCAGGGCGAGATCGCGTGTGACGGTAAGAAAGGCATCGAGCTTTGGCTGATACGCTTCTATGCGCTCGAGATAGGCCCGGGTCAGTTCGATGCTGGAGAGCTTGCGCGAGCGCAGCAGGCGGGAAAGTTCCGTGATCGTGAGTGAGCAAAGGTCGGCCGACATGAGGGGCTCCGGATTTGGTATCGTTCCGGCGGGCAGTATTCGGGCGGGCATGGTGGGTGTCAAGCATCGCAGAGGCACAGCACCTCACGCGTCGGCGGAAGCGCGGTGCCGGGTGCTCGGCGGGTGTAACCCGGCTCATACACGAAACGAATAGCAGAGTAGGGCGTCGGAAGGATGAGCAACGGGGCGTCGAACGGCTCGCTACACCTTCCGGCTGCTGATTTCTTCTTCTTCGGAGCATTGGTCATGAAACGACGCACGTTCTTCGGTTTGTTCGGCATCGGTGCGGCAGCAAGCTTGGGTACCCGCGCGGCTGGAGCGCCGGCCGACATGAAACCCATCGTGGACATGCAGAACAGGTGGCAGACCTTTCTGGCGCCCAATGCGAAGTTCGATCTGTCGCGAACGCCCATCAAGCGTTCCGCTGCCGAGTGGAAGAAGCTGCTCACACCCGAGCAGTTCCACGTGCTGCGCGAGGAAGGGACCGAGCGCGCAGGTACCAGTCCATTGAACGCCGAGAAACGTCCGGGCCTCTTCGTATGCGCGGGCTGCTCGCTGCCGCTGTTTACCTCCGAGATGAAGTACGAAAGCGGCACCGGCTGGCCAAGCTTCTTCACGACCATCCCGGACGTGTTCGGCACCAAGAAGGATTTCGTGCTGCTTCTGCCACGCACCGAGTACCACTGCATCCGCTGCGGCGGCCATCACGGCCATGTATTCGATGATGGCCCGCGACCGACGGGGCTGAGGTACTGCAACAATGGGGTGGCGTTGCGGTTCGTGCCGAAGGGGTAGCGCGAGCGGGCTCACGAGGGCGAAGAGGGAAAGGGGAAAAGCAGGATATGCCGACGCCGGCTGATGCGCCGGTGGGCGCATCGAGCGATTGGGCCAGGCTTCGGAAAGTATCGCCCGATGTGACCGTTCCGGCCTTCCCTTTTCTCCCTTTCCCTGTCCCTCGCTTGCCCCGACTATTTCCTCACAAGTTGAACCGGCTTCGTCACCGCTTCGAAAAAGTCATTGCCCTTGTCATCGACGACGACGAATGCGGGGAAGTCCTCCACTTCGATCTTCCATACCGCTTCCATGCCGAGTTCCGGGAACTCGAGCTGTTCGACCTTCTTGATGCAGTCCTTGGCGAGGCGTGCAGCGGGGCCGCCGATCGAGCCGAGGTAGAACCCGCCGTACTTCTTGCAGGCCTCGGTCACGGCTTTGGAACGGTTTCCCTTGGCAAGCATCACGAAGCTGCCGCCGTTGGCCTGGAACTGGTCGACGTAGCTGTCCATGCGGCCGGCAGTCGTCGGGCCGAACGATCCTGACGCGTAGCCTTCGGGCGTCTTGGCCGGGCCTGCGTAGTACACGCAGTGATCTTTCAGATACGCGGGCAAGCCCTGGCCGGCATCGAGGCGTTCCTTGATCTTGGCGTGCGCGATGTCGCGTGCGACGATCATCGGGCCGGTCAGCATCACGCGCGTCTTCACGGCACACCCGGAGAGTTGTTGGCGGATCTCGGACATCGGCCGATTGAGATCGACGCGCACCACATCACTGCTCAACGCTTCTACCTTCACCTCCGGCAGGTAGCGGGCGGGATCGCGCTCGAGTTCTTCGAGGTAAACGCCGTCGGCCGTGATCTTGCCGAGCGCCTGCCGATCCGCGGAACAAGATACGGCAATCGCCACCGGCAGCGAGGCGCCGTGACGCGGCAGGCGAATCACGCGGACGTCATGGCAGAAATACTTGCCGCCGAACTGCGCGCCGATTCCGAAGTCCTGGGTGAGCTTGAGGATCTGCGCTTCGAGTTCCGGATCGCGGATCGCATGGCCCCGGTCATTGCCGGTGGTGGGCAAAGTGTCGAGATAACGGGTCGAGGCGAGCTTGGCGGTGTCGAGCGCGAACTCGGCGGACGTGCCTCCGAGTACGATGCCCAGGTGATACGGGGGACAGGCGGCCGTGCCGAGTCCACGCAGTTTCTCGTCCAGCCAGGCCATCAGGCTCTTGGGGGAGAGCAGGGCACGGGTTTCCTGATAGAGCACGCTCTTGTTGGCCGAGCCGCCGCCCTTGGTGATGAACAGAAACTTGTAGGCATCGCCGGCGACGGCCTCCACCTTGATCTCGGCGGGCAGGTTGTTGCCCGTATTGACCTCGTCCCAGGTGCTGATCGGCGCCATCTGCGAGTAGCGCAGATTCAATCGGTCGTAGGCATCGTGGACGCCTTGCGAAATGGCTGCGCGATCGTCGCCTGTCACGAGGACTTCCTGGCCCTTCTTGGCCTTGACGATGGCCGTGCCGGTATCCTGGCAGGACGGCAGGATGAACCCCGAGGCAATGGCTGCGTTCTTCAGCAGGTCGAGTGCAACGAAGCGGTCGTTTGCCGACGCCTCGGGATCGTCGAGGATGTTGCGCAGCTGCTGCAGATGGCTCGCCCGAAACAGATGCGAGATGTCGCCGATGGCCTCGCGCGTCAGGGCGCGTATCGTTTCGGCCTCGACACTCAGAAAGCGACGGCCGGCCGCCTCGATCACCGAGACGCCGCCCAGGGGCAGCTTGCGGTAGCGCGTCGTGTCGGGCCCGAGCGGAAACATTTCCTGATAGGCAAACGGGGTGGCGGCGTCGGGATTCTTCTTGGCTTGGCTCATGCTGGACTCTCGTGGACGGCACGCAAAGGGGGTGCCAAGAGAATTATCGGGGGTCGCTCCTTCCTTCAGCAAGTCGACGCGCCGGGTCGGGGACTTTGATGCGCTCGAAAGCGGTGATCTTCGAGGCATCGGTCCGTGCTTGCTCTCGGGATCTGCGTCTTGCGTCGACGCGATCGAAACGTTCCCTACGCAGCCGCGCTTCGGATACTCTCTTTCATTTCTGATTACAGGAGAGGGGAACGACATGCACGTAGGTTTCGTCGGGCTGGGCGCGATGGGCGAGCCGATGGCGGCCAATCTGATCAAGAAGGGGTTCGAGGTCGGCGTATTGCAGCACCGGCGAGCGGATCCGGTCGAACGACTGAAGGCCGCGGGTGCGAAGGTGCAGCCCGCCCCGAAGGCGCTGGGCGCCGCAGCCGATGTCATCGTATTGAGCTTGCCGACATCGCGTGAGGTCGAGGCCGTGATGCTCGGTGCAGAGGGCATCATCGCCAATGCGAAGCCCGGGTCCGTCGTCATCGATTGTTCGACCAGCGATCCGCCGAGCACGCGCAAGCTCGGTACGCTGCTCGCGGAGCGCAAGATCGGTATGGTCGATGCCGGCATGACACGCGGCGTGGCCGGCGCCAAGGCGGGCACGCTGGCATTCTTCCTCGGCGGTGAGCAGGCTCACGTCGACCAGGCGATGCCGGTGCTGAAGGCCATGGGCGACACGTTCGTGCATCTCGGCCCGTTGGGCCACGGGCACACGGCCAAGCTCATCAGCAACGTGCTGAGCTATGGGACCGTCGCGCTGGTCAACGAGGCGTTCATGCTCGGCTCCCGGGCGGGCGTCGATCTCAAGCTGCTGTTCGATGCGCTGATGCAGGGGGCCACCAGCAAGGCGCTCGAAGCGTTCGGGCCGCGCATCGTTTCGGGCGATTATCATCCGCCGCGCGTGACGGTCGAGCACGTGTGCGACGACATGGGCATGCTGCAAAGCTTGGCCGCCAGTGGATCTGCGCCGGTGTTCATGCTCTCCGCGGCGCAGGAGGTCTATCGGCTCGCTCAGCTGCGCGGCGAGGGCCAGGCCGACATGTCGATGATCGCGGAGTTGTGGCGTGCCGCTCCCGGAGGGAAAGCATGACGGCGCAGGTCATCGACTTCCGGTTGCGCCCTCCGGTCAAGGGCTTTCTCGACCTGGTGATGTACGCCAAAGCCGAGCGGCGCGACGGCATCACGCGCCAGCACGGCATGGAGCCCGCAGCATCGGCGCAGGCGAAGTCGATGGATATGCTGCTCGCCGAAATGGACGATGCCGGGGTGACTTGCGGGGTCGTGATGGGCCGCTACTCCGGGCTTTACGGCACCGTGAGCAACGACGATGTCGGTTACATCGTCAAAACCTGGCCCGGCAAGTTCATCGGCGTGGGCGCGGTGGATCCGAGCAACCGTCGCCGGGCCATCGCCCAGATCGACGAAGCCCTGGCCATGGGTCTCAAGGGCATCAATCTGGAACCCGGCAGCTATCCCGAGGCGATGTATGCGGATGACCGCCGGCTCTATCCGATCTATGCCTATTGCGAGGACAAGGGGATTCCGGTGAGCGTCATGGCGGGCGGCAGCGCCGGGCCGGACCTTTCCTATACCAATCCGATCCACATCGATCGGGTGGCCGGAGACTTTCCAGATCTCAGGATCGCGATCACGCATGGCGCCTGGCCCTGGGTCCATCAGATCCTGCACGTTGCCTTCCGGCGTCCGAACATCTACCTGTCGCCGGATCAATACCTGTGCGGCATGCCGGGCTCGGAAGATTACATTCGAGCCGCGAACGGGTTCCTGGCCGATCGTTTCCTGTTCGCCAGCTCTTATCCGTTCATCGGCGTAAAGCGCTATATGGACTGGTTCCTCACCCTGTCCATCCGGCCCGAAGTATTGCCGCAGCTCATGTACGGCAATGCGGCGCGCTTCCTGGGCTTGACCTGACCTTCAGATCGCTCTGCTGTCGCACGACGTTAGTCACGAAGTGCGGCATCACATCTGAAGCGTAGGTTACTCGCCCTTGATGCCGGCGGCGCGTGCGACCTTGGTGTACTTCGTCAGTTCGGTCTTGAAGAAGGCTGAGGTTTGTTCGGGCGTCGTGGCGACGATCTCGGCGCCCAGCGCCGCGAGGCGTTCCTTGACGTCGGGCAATGCCAGGGCCTGAAGCATGGCCTGGCTGAGCTTCGTGACGATCTCGCGCGAGGTCTTGGCCGGAACCATGGCGCCATACCACGTGCTCGTCGCATAACCGGGAACCGTTTCGGCGATGGTCGGCACCTCGGGGAGCACGGCGGCGCGCTTGTCCATCGTGACGGCGATCGCCCGCACGCGACCCGCCTTCACGTGCGGGATGATGGGCGGCATGGTGCTGAACGACGTCATGAGATGTCCGCCGACGAGATCGATGGCGAGCGGGCCGCCGCCCTTGTAGGGAATCATGGCGATGTTCGTGCCTGTCATCATCTTGAACATCTCGCCGGCAAAATGCTCCGGACTCGCCACCCCGGAAGTGCCATAGGTGATCTCGCCCGGCTTCGACTTCGCGAGCGCGATGAACTCCTTGACCGTTCGCGACGGCAACGAAGGATGCGCGGCCAACACGTTCGGTACATTGGATACGACCGTGATCGGTGCGAGATCACGCTCGATGTCGTAACCGAGCTTGCTGTAGACCGGCTTGCTCATGATGTGGGCGACGGACATGAAGAGGATCGTGTAGCCGTCCGCAGGCGCATCGGCTGCGATCTTGGCCGCGATGTTCGCGTTGGCGCCCGGTCGGTTCTCGACGACGAATTGCTGCTTCAGGCTGTCCGCGATCTTGGCAGCCACGGTGCGAGCCATGATGTCGGTGCCGCCACCCGGCGCGAATCCGACCAGAATGCGGACGGGCTTTGCGGGATAATCCTGAGCCCATGCCGACAGGGTGCTTAACGCAAGCACCGCACCCAGGGAGGCGATTCGTTTCGATCTTGTCATGGTTCTCTCCGGTTCTGTTCTGTTCGGTGCATGCGCGATTCGCGAAGGTAAACGGCATCATCCTTGGCAAGGAGCATCAGTTTAAACGGTTGGTCGGCTACACTAAGCGGCTGCATGTGCCGGTGTCAAACGATACGGGCATCCGAACAATGTGCCCCGGGAAGATACAAGTTGAACGATCGTTTGAAGCGATTTCAAGTACTGCTGCTGGTGATTGTCGCGTGTGTCGCATCGGGTGTGCAGGCGCAAACCCCGCCGAACGTGAAGTCGCTCGGGGATGCCCCTAAATCGATCATGTGGGTGGGCAACAGCTTCTTCTACTACAACAACGGCATTCACGGTCACTTCGGCCGACTCGTGCGTTCGGCCGAATCCCGTGTGCGCGGCACGCTGGTGACGATCGGCGGGTCAGGTCTCGACTGGCACGACATGGAGTCGCTCGTCCGGCCCGATGGTCTCGGGCGCTATTCTTTCGTGGGCAATAACGAAGTCCGGTTCAACAAGCCCGGGCCTCAGTACGACACGGCCATCATGATGGATTGCAGCCAGTGTCCCGTGCATCCGCAATTGCAGAAGAATTTTCATGAGTACGTTCGCCGACACTCGCAGACGCTGCGAAAGGCAGGATTGCGCCCGGTGCTGTTCATGTCCTGGGCGTACAAGGACAAGCCCGACATGATCGATGGGCTCGCCGAACAATACACGCTCGCAGGCAACCAGAACGAAGCATTCGTCATCCCGGCCGGACTTGCGTTCGCGAGATCGATTGCGGCGCGACCCGAGCTGGAACTCTATCAGCCGGACAAGCGCCACCCGAGCCTCGCTGGTACGTATCTCGCCGCTTGTACTGCGTATGCCGCGCTCTACGATAAATCTCCGGAAGGGCTCCAGTCCGCGGCTGGCCTGGTGCCGGACGTCGCCAGCCATCTTCAAGCCGTCGCCTGGGAAACGGTCAAGGCGTACTACAAGCGCTGATTCGATCTCACGCCGGTTTCTTCGCCGCAAGATAGGCGACGAGATCGTCCAGGGAAACGAGACGGGCGTAGTCCGATTCCGGGATATCCACCTTCAGGCGCTCGTGCAATCCGACGATCACGTTGAGGAAGTCCATCGAATCGAGATCGATCTGATCGCGTAGCGGCGCCGTCGGGTCGAGCGCAGAGAATTCCACCTCCGGAGCGATGCCGGCAAGCACCTCGGCGATCGTCGCGCGCACGTGGGATGCATCCATGAGGGGCCTTTCACAGGTTTTCGGGTTGTTGCAGAAGCTCGCGGATGCGCGTGAGGAATAGCGCACCGCGATGACCGTCGCTCACGCGGTGATCGGCGGCGAGACTCAACGTCACGACCGGGATCAGCTTGAGGGCATTGCCTTCGACCCACGCTCGCTGCGTCGGCTTGCCGAAGCCGACCAGCGCGACTTGCGGCGGATAGATGACGCCCTGCACGAGTTCGACGCCCTGGTCGCCGAGATTCGTCAGCGTCAGGGTCGGCTGCGAGAATTCCGAGGCCTTGAGCGAGAAAGCGCGTGTTCTCCTGACGAGATCCGCCAGCGAACTCATGACTTCATCGATGGATTTCGAATCGGTTGCCATCAGTGCCGGGGCAACCAGTCCACCCTGGCGTAATGAAATCGCGACGCCGACATGGACGGCCGGCGCTGGCTCGAACAAGCCGTCGCGATGGTAGCCGTTCATCTCGGGAAACTCTCGCGCGGCCAATGCCGTCGCCTTGATGAAGAGCGCAGCCATGAGGATGCGAGCCGTCACGGGGCGTTCGGCATTGGCTCGGGCAAGCCAATCGGTTGCCCGTTCCAGCGGAACCTCCGTGGCGAGGTAGTAGTGCGGGATGTCTCGCTTGGATCGCGTCATGGCCGCCGCGATCGTTTGGCGCATCGCCGCCGCGCGATCCGCAACCGAAGTGGCGGGCGCTGAGGCTGGGGTAGGGGTGGGCGCAGTCGCAGGCGCAGGCGCCGATTGGACCCGTCCGGCCCGAAGTACATCGTCGATCGTTACGGCATTGTCCGGACCCGTGCCGACGACGGCATCGAGATTCAGTCCCAGTTCCTCTGCATGTCGGCGCGCCGCCGGCGAGATGCGGCGGCGTCCGACATTCGGCACGGATGAAGGGACGCTTGTCACGGGTCGCGGCTGCGATTCGACTTGAAGCTGCGGCTGATCGGGGACTGCAGATTCCAGGGGTGGGTCGGCATGCGCCGTTGTGCCGGGCAGCGTGGTGTCTTCGACGGTTATGTTCAGCATCGGCGTGCCGACGGGGACGTCGTCACCTGGCTGCAACAGCAGGGCTTCGATTCGCCCGGGCTGCCAGATCTCGACGTCGATCGCCGCCTTGCTCGTATCGACCACGGCCACGACATCGCCCTTCCTCACGATGTCGCCGGGCCGCACGCGCCATTCGAGCAGCTTGCCGCGATCCATGTCCGCACCCAACGACGGCAGCTTGAACGCCTGCGTGCTCATCGTTTTCCCAGCATCCGTTCGACTGCCTCGACGATCTTTGCCGATTGCGGCAACGCTGCTTCTTCCATGTGACGTGCGTAGGGAATGGGGACCTCTTCGCTGCACACCCGTGCCAGCGGGGCATCGAGATCGTAGAAGGCCTTCTCGGCGAGGCGGGCCAAGATTTCAGCGGCAAGGCTGCAGCTGCGCCAACCTTCGTCGACGACGAGCGCGCGGTGCGTACGCGCAACGCTTTCAAGAATGGTGGCTTCGTCGAGGGGGCGCAGCACACGCAAGTCGATGACCTCGGCTTCGATACCCCGTTCAGCCAGCGCCGAGGCGGCGTCGAGCGTCTTCCACAACGTGCCGCCGTAGCAGACGAGCGTGACGTCTCGCCCGCCACGTCGCACCGCGGCGTGGGCGATGTCGATGCTCGGCCATGTCGCGGGACGCTCCGCTTCCATGTTATAGAGCATCGCATGTTCGAATATCACGACCGGATCGGGATCTGCGATGGCGAGCGCGAGCATGCCCCGCGCATCTTCGACGGTTGCCGGCGCCAGCACCTTGATGCCGGGCACGTGCGCGTACCACACTTCGAGACTGTGGGAGTGCTGGGCCGCGAGCTGTCGACCGGCGCCTGTTGCCATGCGAATTACCACAGGCACCGAGAACTGCCCACCCGACATGTGCCTCAGGGCGGCTGCGGTATTCACGATCTGATCGAGCGCGAGCAGACTGAAGTTGACGGTCATGATCTCCACGATGGGACGCATGCCACCCACCGATGCGCCGATGCCCGCGCCGACGAAGCCCAGCTCGGAGAGCGGGGTGTCCCGAACGCGCTCCGGGCCGAATTCATCCAGCAGTCCCTTCGATACGGCGTAGCTGCCGCCATAGCGGCCGACATCCTCGCCCATGAGGAATACGCGCGTATCGTTGGCAAGGGCCTCCCGATGCGCTTCCCGCAGCGCCTCTCGATAACTGATTCGAGCAGCCATGCTCATGCGGCGGGCTCCGTGTAGGTGTCGCGCGCAAGCTCGCTTGGGTCCTCCCAGGTGCCGGCATCGGCGAACTCGACCGCATCGTGCACTTCCAGCGCAGCGGCGGCGTCGATGGCGAGAAACCTGGCCTCCGTGAGATGGCCCTCGGCCTTCAGGCGCGCCGTGAGCGTGTGGATCGGCCCTCGCTGCTTCCAGGCTTCGATCTCCGCCTTGTCTCGATAGAGATCGGGATCGAACATCGAGTGTGCGCGATAGCGGTAGGTCAGCAATTCGAGAAAGCAGGGGCCGTTGCCCGCGCGGATCGCGTTTGCGGCTGCCCACGTCGCCTGATGAACGGCAAGCACGTCCATGCCGTCGACCTGTTCGCTTCGGATGCGATACGAAGCCGCCTTGCGGGAGAGGTCGGTTTCGGACTCGGCGCGCTCCAATGCCGTACCCATCCCGTAGCGGTTGTTCTCGCAGAGAAAGAGCACCGGAAGCTTCCACAGTGCAGCGAGATTGAGCGATTCGTGAAATGCACCTTCGGCGACGGCGCCGTCGCCGAAGTAGCACGCCGTCACGTTCGCTCGGGACTGCATGCGGTCCGCTAGGGCGAGCCCGACAGCGAGGGGCAGCCCGCCGCCGACGATTGCGTTGCCGCCATAGAACCGGGTTGCCGCATCGAACAAGTGCATGGAGCCGCCGCGACCGCGGCAGCACCCTTCCTGCTTGCCGAACATTTCCGCCATGATACTTCTTGCCGTCATGCCGCGTACGAGTGCATGGCCATGTTCTCGGTATGTGGCGACGATGTTGTCCTCCGTGGCGAGTGCATGCAGCGTGCCGACGGCAACAGCTTCCTCTCCGACATAGAGATGCAGGAACCCGCGGATCTTTCCCTGCCCGTAGAGATCGGCACATGCTTCTTCGAAGCGGCGGATGCGGACCATGTCCGTCAGCATGTGCAGGGCAGGTTCGCGATCGAGGGCAGCGGACGCCAGGGTTGTGCTCACGTCTATCCTTCCAGCATGGATGTGTCGCCTTCCGGGAGGCCCAACTCGCGAGCCTTCAGCAGTCGCCGCATGATCTTGCCGCTGCGGGTACGCGGCAGCACGGGAAGAAACGCGATCTCCTTCGGCGCTACGGCGGCCCCGAGGCGCCTGCGCGCGTGGCCGAGCAGTTCCAGACGCAACGCATCGGTGGCTTCGAACCCGGCACGCAGCGACACGAAAGCCTTCACGACTTCGCCCGATACCGGATCGGGCTTGCCGATGACGCCGGCTTCGGCGATCGCCGGATGCTCCATCAGGATGCTTTCGACTTCGAACGGACCGATGAGATGCCCGGCCGACTTGATGACGTCGTCGGCGCGGCCCACGAACCAGTAGTATCCGTCGGCGTCCCGCCTAGCGAGATCGCCGGTGAGATACCAGTCCCCGTCGAAGCACTTGCGATAGCGTTCGTCCTGCCCAAGGTAGCCCCGGAACATCGATGGCCATCCCTTGCGCAGCGCAAGTTCGCCTTCCACGTCCGGATCGTCGACGAACTCGATGCCGCCGCCTTCGGGGCGGCGCACGATCCGCGCGTCGATACCCGGCAGCGGCATGCCCATCGAGCCGGGCTTGATGTCCAGCGCGGGCGTATTTCCGATCATGATGCCGCCGGTTTCGGTCTGCCACCAGTTGTCGTGGATCGGCAGACCGAGGACGTCCTGACCCCACCAGACGGCTTCGGGATTGAGAGGCTCACCCACGCTTGCGATGAATCGCAGTGCAGGGAACTTGTACTTGCGCGCGAGCTCCGGCCCGGCCTTCATCAGCATGCGAATCGCGGTCGGCGCCGTGTACCAGACGCTCACGGCTTCCTCCTGCAGGATGCGATACCAGCGTTCGGCATCGAAGTCGGCTTCGTCGACGATGCTGGTCACGCCGTGCAGCAGCGGCGCAACGATGCCGTAGGAGGTGCCGGTAACCCAACCGGGATCGGCCGTGCACCAGTAGATGTCGTCGGGATGCAAGTCGAGCGCGTAGCGTCCGGTCGCGTAGTGCGTGACGACGGCTCCATGAACATGGATCGCCCCCTTCGGTGTACCGGTCGTGCCGCTCGTGAAGTGCAGCAGCGCCATGTCTTCTTCCTGCATCGGGACGCTGGCGAATTGCTCCGATGCGCTCGACAGGAGGTGGTCGAAATCGACGGTGTCGATTGCCGGTCGTGCCGACGCGGTATCCGGGACGACGAAGACATGGCGCAGCCCCGTCAATTCATGCCGGATCGCGGCGACCTTGCGCTGATAGAGCGATGACGTTGTCACCAATACGCGCGCGTCGCCGATCAGCAGTCGCGTCTTGATCGGTTCAGGGCCGAATGCGGAGAAGAGGGGAGACACTACGGCGCCCGCCTTCAATGCGCCGAGTGCTGCAACGTAGAGTTGCGGTATGCGTGCGCAGAGCAGGAAGATTCGCTCGCCCTTGCGGACGCCGAGCGTGCTCAAGGCGCTCGCGAACCGGTTTGCTTGCCGATTCAACGTTTCGTAGGTGATGTCGGTGCGATTGCCGCGACGATCGATATGGCGAAGTGCTACATGCGTTGCTTTTGCCCCTGCCGCATGACGCTCCAGAGCGGCGGCCGCGATGTTGAGCCCGGCAGGTGTCTCGCTTGCCAGTTCCTCGTGCATGGCAGCCCAGGAGAAACCCGCTCGCGTCGTTGCGTCGAGATTCGGTGCGACGCGTAAGTCGACGGGTGATTTGCGTATGATCGAAGGGCGCATGCGTCATTCCTCCACACTCCTGCCTGCAGTGTAAGGATCGTCGCGGCGCGCGCCTTGACTCAAGTCAACGCGCGGTGCTGCCGCACGATGGCTCGGTCAGAATCCGTACAGTCCGGCAGGGTTCTCGACGAGTACGCGGTGCCGCAGGGTTTCGTCAGGCGCCCATGCCGACAGTACGTCGCATAGATCGCCGTCGTTCGGCATCGGCCCCTTCATCATGACGTGTGGCCAGTCGGTCCCCCACACCACGCGATCAGGCGCAGCTTCGAGCAATGCATGCGCGAACGCAGTCGTATCGGGGTACGGCAGAGGTTGGCTCGATATCCGATAAGGTCCTGTAAGTTTGACCCAGGCCTTTTTCCTGCGCATGAGGCGCAGCAGCGCCTGAAAACCCGGATCCTCCGTGCCTTTTTCGGTGCGCAGGTAACCGAGATGGCCGAGGACGATATCGACCGGGAAGTCGTCGAACGCGCGGTCCATGTCGGGGAACTCGTCGGCATGCATCAGCAGTTCGATGTGCCAGCCGAAGCGGTGGATCTTGGCGGCCAACCGCGCCAGCATAGCGAGCGGCAGCTTGCCCTTGTCTTCGGCGATATCGACGATGTTGCAGCGAACGCCCCGAACGCCGAGTGCGTGCATGCGTTCGAGTTCGGCATCGCCGATCGAGTCTTCAACGACTGCCACTGCGCGGAAGTTCGGCCCTGCTTCGCCCAAAGCGTCGAGCAGCAGGCGATTGTCGGTCGCATAGACGCTCGGTTGAACGAGCACGGCACGTTCCACGCCGAGCGTTTTCAGGAGGTGCCGATAGTCGCCCAGCACGCAGTCCGGCGGCGTGTAGATGCGTCCCGACCAGTACGGATAGCGTGTGGCGGGTCCGCAAATGTGGGCGTGCGTGTCGCAGGCAAGCGCGGGTAGGCGCAGCTTCGATTGGTGCGGTGTCGGATCCGGCGCCGCACACAGGGGCGGCTCGCTTCTGCGGGCATCGGAGCGGTTGTCGGAAGTCATGTGAATCGCCTCGTACAGGATGCGTTGCGTTCGAGTTTACTGCGTCGAACGGCTCGCACCTTGTGGTAAGTTCATCGGCCCCGGCGTGCCGCAACGGTGCGGTGTCCGAAGATCGATCGAGGAGTGGACGATGAGCCTAGACTTCCGAGTGCTGAGCGCCGGCGCGGTCAAGACGGGCGTTCGCGCCGCCGCCGAAGTGTTCCAGGCGCAGGGCGCAGGCAGCGCCGAACTCCGGTTCGCGACGGCCCCGACGATACGCGGTGAAATCGCCGCGGGTCCGCTGGCGGCCGAGGTGCTCGTCGCACCGCCGGGAGTCATGAACGAGGCCGCCAGACTCGGCAGGGTGGACGAAGCAACACGGGTGATGCTCGGCCGGGTGGGGGCGGGCATCGCAGTTCGAGCCGGTGGCCGCGTGCCGAACATATCGTCGGTGGAGACGCTCAGACAAGCACTCGATGCTGCGGACACCATCGCCTTCAACAAGGCGTCGACAGGCATCTACGTCGAGTCGTTGTTCGACAAGCTTGGACTCGCCGCGACGCTCGCCGCCAAGATACGGCGCCAGGACAACGGTGCCGGCGTGATGAATCATCTGCTCCAGCACAGTGGCTACGACATCGGTTTCGGGGCGATCACCGAGATCATCGTGTTCACCGGCAAGGGGGTGCAGCTGGTCGGACCCTTGCCGGACGAGATCCAGAATTACACGCGCTATGAAGCGGCTGTCGTCAAGCCCTTGCAGCATGCCGAAGCGGCAAGGGCCTATGTGACGTTTCTGCGTAGCGAGGAGGGCGCACAGCTGCTCGCCGATTGCGGCATCGAGGCCGTGTAGTGCGCGCTCCGCGGTGGGTTACGGGCGCTTGAGTTCGAGGATCTCGAAGCCGGTGTAGCGGTCCACGATGTAGATCAGGCCACGGTGGTCGAGCGTGCAGTCGTTGGTCTGCGGGGCCGCTTTTCCGGGCGCCGGTTCGGGAATGTAGTAGCCGACTTCTTCCGGCGCACTAGGATCGGCGACGTCCACCACGCGCAACCCGCCAGCGAACCACGCACAGTACACGAGGGTGTCCTGCATGAACTCCTGAAACTGATGCGCGCCGAAGCGGCCCGGCGCTGCGCGGCTCCAGGGTGAATCGAGTTCGCTCACTTCATAGATTGCCAGCGGCTGGATGTTGGCATAGTCGGTCACGTCGAGCACCCATAGGCAACCGTGAGGCCGGCCGCGCCGCCGCGCCATTTCTTCGGCGCTGTGGGCGTGATCCTCCTCGTCGATCGCGAGTGCGATCTTGCGGCCCTTGAGCAGTTGCGGCACCGGCATGAATGTGTGCGACGGTTCGGGGAAGGGCGGGTGATAGTTGTACGCACCGACCGTCCTGGGGTTGCGAATGTCCTTCACGTCGATGATCCGCACGCCCCCATGCCACACGCCTGCCCACAATTCGTCGCCGAAGCGCAGAGCGTGATGAAGCCGATGCTGCCGCCCCGGCCAGGTGGGGGTTTCGCCCCCTGCGATATGCTGCCCCGGCATCCACCAGCGCGAGACCTCGTCGGGCTTGGCAGGATTGCGGATGTCGTAGGTGACGAGGATGTTGCCGACATACCCGGGCATTTCGGTGGAGATGTAGGCGTAGTCGGCATCCATGTCGAAGCGATGCACGCCGATGCCGTGCGTCTTGTGATGTACGATCTGCTTCGGCTTGGTCTTGTCGGATACGTCGTAGACGCGAAATCCGCCCAATTGATATGGGCGCTTCTCCGCAGCTTCGACCGCTGGAATGTCGGACTCCGCAACACCGAGTTTTGCCGCCAGCTCGGCGTGTGTTGCATCGCGGCCGAGTTCGGCCCGCAGCCGGGTTCGCAGACCGGGCAATTCATCGGCCTTGCGGCCGATGCCGGTCATGTTGCGTTCGTGATTGACGATCATGATGTCGCCGATGACGCGCGCCTTGTGGCTGTGCGAATCGGGATCGTCCAGGAATACCTGCGAGACCAGTTTCGGCTTGCGCGGATCGGAGATGTCGAGGATGGACGTGCCGAGCCGCTGCTTGTTGGTGATGTGACCGATGTAGCAATGATTGCCCGAGACATAGACCTGGCCTGCGCCGGGCAGATCGAGATACGAGACTCGGGTGACGTTGTGCGACAGCGGCATGCTGTTGGGTACGGCGGACATGGTTTCCTCCAAAGTCGTTTCGACGGAAGTCTACCTGACGCGGGACGCGAGGAGGCAGCGATTCGTTGCAGTATTCTCGATTGCCACCCATGATGTCCGGATGGGTGGCGATTTGCGTTGTGTGCAAGCCCGATCCCTTTTGGCAAAATCGGGCGTCGCACGATCTTGCTGCCAAACGCGAATCCGCGGCGGCGCATCGTCCCTCCTTCAGAAAGGTCACCCACCATGGCAGGCACGCGTAAACGCCCCGAAGACTTGCGCAGTCATCTCTGGTACGGCGTAAAGGATCTGCGCTCCTTCGGACATCGTTCGAGAACGTTGCAGATGGGCTTTGCGCGCGAGGATTTCGCCGGCAAGCCGGTGATCGGCATCATCAATACGTGGGCGGACATCAATCCGTGCCATCATCACTTCAAGCAGCGCGTGGAGGAGGTCAAGCGCGGCGTCTGGCAGGCCGGTGGGTTTCCGCTCGAGTTGCCGGCGATCACGCTCGCCGAGCCGTTTCAGAAGCCCACGACGATGATGTATCGCAATCTGCTTTCCATGGATACCGAGGAGTTGTTGCGCTCGTATCCGGTGGATGGCGCCGTCTTGATGGGCGGTTGCGACAAGACGACGCCAGCGCTCATCATGGGTGCGACGAGCATGAATCTTCCGGCCATTTTCATGCCTGCCGGCCCGATGTTGCGCGGCAATTGGCACGGCGAACATCTGGGCTCGGGAACGGATTCCTGGAAGTACTGGGCCGAGCTGCGCGCCGGCAACATCACCGAGCGGGATTGGCAGGAGGTCGAGGAAGGCATCGCGCGTTCGCCGGGTCATTGCATGGTGATGGGTACGGCATCGACCATGACGTCGGTGGCCGAGACGCTCGGCCTCACGCTGCCAGGGGCGGCGTCGATCCCTGCGGCGGATGCCAATCACGGCCGGATGGCGACAGCGACCGGAAGGCGGATCGTCGACATGGTCTGGGAAGACATCAAGCCGCGCGACATTCTCACGGCGAAGGCGTTCGACAACGCGATCACGGCGATCCATGCGTTGTCCGGTTCGACCAATGCGCTGATACATCTCATTGCGATGGCGGGCCGCGCCGGCATACCGCTCGATCTGGAGCGTTTCGACGTCATTTCGCGCACGACGCCGGTGCTCGCGAACATTCGTCCGGCGGGCCAGTATTTGATGGAGGATTTCTACTACGCCGGCGGATTGCGCGCACTGCTCGCCCAGTTGCGCGACGTCCTGGCGCTCGACTGCATGACGGTCAACGGCAAGTCGCTCGGTGAGAACATCGACAGCGCCCGCGTATACAAACCCGAAGTCATCCGTACGCGTGACAATCCATTGAGCGAGAGCGGCGGCCTGGCGGTGCTGCGCGGCAATCTCGCGCCGGATGGTGCGGTCATCAAGCCCACCGCGGCCGAACCGCACCTGCTCAAACACAAAGGGCCCGCCGTCGTGTTCAAGAACTACGACGACATGAATGCCCGCATCGACGACGAAGCCCTGGGGATCGACGAGCGGTCCGTCATCGTGCTTCAGAACGCAGGCCCGCTCGCGGCCGGCATGCCGGAGTGGGGGCAGTTGCCGATTCCGAAGAAGCTCCTGAAGCAAGGTGTGCGCGACATGCTGCGCATCTCCGATGCGCGGATGAGCGGCACGTCGTACGGGGCTTGCGTATTGCACGTTGCGCCCGAGTCGCATGTCGGATCGCCGCTTGCGCTGGTGCGCGACGGTGATCTGATCGAGATCGACGTCGATGCGCGCAGGCTTCAGCTGCATGTCGACGACGCGGAGTTGGCGCGTCGCCGCCAGGCGTGGCAGGCACCGGCTCCGAAGTTCAAGCGCGGATTCGGTGCATTGTATGCACAGCACGTAACGCAGGCCGACAAGGGATGCGACTTCGACTTCCTGGAAGGAACGGCGGAAACCCCCGAGCCGGACATTCACTGATTACGGGGTGGCGCGATCATTGACGACATGGGCGACGGGTGGGGCCAGCCGGACGTTGCATAGGCTCGGACTCCAGGTCCTGTTTGCGCTATGCATGGCGCTCGGTTCGACACCGATATGCGCTGCGGATCTGCGCGTCTATTGCCCGAGTGCGTTACGCGAACCCATGATGGAGGCAGCTCGCTCGTACGCGCGTACGACGAGTCATCGATTGGAGTTCGTGTTTGCCAGCCTGGGTTCGATTCAGAAGCGGGTCGCGATGGGCGAGCGTGCCGACGTGGTGATCGGTAGTGCAGGGGGGGTCGAGGCGCTCGTCAAGCTGGGCATGGCCCGCGCGGAGTCGCACGTGCGAATCGCAGAGACGATGCTTGCGGTCGCAGCCCGTAGCGGCGTGGTGCTGCCTGAAGTGGGTGACACGGAGGCATTGCGACGCACCCTCGAGTCACCGACGCCGTTCGGCGTGCCGGACGTAAATCGTGGTGCACCGGGGGCATCGCAGGCCGACGAGTTGCTGCAGGCGTTGAAGCTTTCCGGCGACGCACACGCGAGAATGCGCCGATTCGGCAGCGCGCCGGAAGCCGTCAAGCTTCTGCGGTCGGGACGCATCGATCTCGCATTGCTCTGGATGAGCGACGTCGTGGGCGTGCCGGGGATCGCGCTGTCCGCTCCCATCGTCGTTGTGCCGACGCAGGGGGCGAGTTATTCGGCCGCCGTGCCGCGGTCCGCCATCCAGCCGGATGTGGGCGCGGACTTCATCGCTCACCTTCGTTCGGCGGAGATCGCGAAATCGCTGACTCGTGCAGGCTATCGGGCGGCCGAGTAGATCCGTTGCCTTCGGTCCATTGAGGAGTTTCAGTCGTTGCCTTTCCGTACCATTGCCAGTGTCGTACTGGTTGTCGCCGCAGTCGCCCTCTTCTTCGCACCGCCGCCTGCAGGGTTTTCTCCGCTTGCGATGAAGGGGCTTGGTCTCGTGGTGTTCGCCATCGGGATGTGGGCGATGCAGGCATTGCCGGAGCATCTCACGGGACTGCTGTTTCTCCTGCTCGTCGTCATCACGCAGACGGCGCCGCCGAACGTCGCATTCTCGGGATTCACGTCGGGCACCTTGTGGCTCGTTCTCGGCGGACTCTTCATTGCCGAGGCGGTCCGGGCCACTGCGCTCGGCGAGCGCTTCGCCCTCGCGCTACTGGGGCGATTTACGGGTTCGTATGTGCGCCTCGTGACTGCTACCGTCGTGGTGTCCACGCTCCTGTGCTTCGTCATGCCGGCGACGATGGGGCGTGTGCTGCTGCTGATCCCGATTCTGGCTGCGCTTGCCGGGCGGATCGGGTTCGAGGCGGGGAGTCGGGGTTACATCGGTCTGATCCTTGCTGCGATTCTGAGCACCTTCCAGATCGGTACGACGATCCTCCCCGCCAACGCGCCGAATCTCATGCTTGCCGGTGCGGCCGAGTCGCTCTACGACATACACCTCAGCTATGGCGAATACCTGTGGGCCCAGTTTCCTGTGCTTGGCCTGCTGAAGATGCCGATCATCGTGGCGGTGACGTGCTGGCTGTTTCCGGCACGCATCGCGGCAGGGGCTGCGGATCGACCTGCGACGCCGATGAGTGCCAGGGAATGGCGGCTTGCGATCATCCTCCTGGCTGCGCTGGTGCTGTGGGCCACCGACGTGAGCCACGGGATTCGACCGGGATGGATTGCGCTCGCTGCCGGGTTGCTCGTGATTCTGCCCAGGGTCGGCGTGATACCGATGTCGAGCTTCAACGAGAACATCCGCTATGGCCCGTATTTCTATATCGGCGCCCTGCTCGGGATGGGGGCGGTGATTACGCATACCGGCGCGGGGACTGCCCTCGGCGCGATGGTCTTTCCGGCGCTCGGACTGGAGCCCGGCGAGGATTTCCGCAACTTCATCGTGCTGACGCTCTTGTCGTCGGTCGCATGTCTGATGACGACCAATCCGGTGCAGCCCGGCCTTCTCGCGCCGCTCGCGAACCAGATTGCCGCTGCGACCGGGTGGTCACTCGAGACTTCGCTCATGACATCGGCGCTCGGGTTTTCGAACACGTTGCTGCCCTATGCGGTGCCCCCGCTGGTGGTCGGGATGCAGCTTGCCGGCATCGGCCTGCGGGATGCAGCCCGCTATACTGTGACGCTCGCACTTGCGAGCCTCCTCGTGCTCATTCCGCTCGATTTCCTGTGGTGGCGCGCGATCGGCTATTTCGGTTGAGATCGGGGTATTGCCGCCAGTCGTTCAATTTCGTCGGGAAGGTTTCATGAGCAAACTGTTTTCACCGCTACGAATCGGCGGCGTCGATGTCGCGAACCGGGTTGGGGTTTCGCCCATGTGTCAGTACAGCGCCCGCGATGGGTGCATGACCGATTGGCATTTCCAGCATCTGATGAACATGGCGCTGTCCGGTGCCGGACACATCACTGTCGAGGCGACGCACGTGCTGCCCGAAGGTCGAATCACCTTGGGCTGCGTTGGGCTTTGGTCGGATGAGAACGAAGCTGCAATGAAGCGGGTTCTCGATGCCTGCCGAAGCATTTCTTCGGCGAAGTTCTCGGTACAGCTAGCGCATGCGGGGCGCAAGGGTTCTGCCCAGCGGCCGTGGCAGGGCGGCCGCGCACTTTCGTCCGCGGAGGGTGCCTGGGCGACTGTCGCGCCCTCCGACGTACCGCTGGCACCGGGATGGCATACGCCCACCGCGCTCGATGAAGTGGGGATGCGGCGCGTTCGCGATGCATTCGTCGCCGCAGCCAGGCGTGCCTTGCGTCTCGGCTTCGACATGGTCGAGATGCATTCGGCCCACGGGTATCTCCTCAACGAGTTCCTGTCGCCGCTCACGAATCGGCGCTCTGACCGCTACGGCGGCTCGCTGGAGAATCGGCTACGCTTCCCCGTCGAAGTGTTCGAGGCAGTACGAGCAGTTTGGCCGACCGGGCGGGCGCTGGGCGCTCGCATACCCGGGTCTGATTACGTCGACGGCGCTTGGGGCTCGCAGGATGCCGTGATCTATGCGCGTGCTTTGCAGGCATCCGGATGCGATTTCGTCACGGTCTCCGGAGGGGGCGTGGTGCTCGATGCGAAAGTCCCGACCGGGCCAGGCTATCAGGTACCCTTTGCGCAGGCGGTGCGCGATGCGACAGGCATGGTTACTGGCGCCGTCGGTCTCATCAGCGAACCGCGGCAGGCAGAAGCGATCCTGCAGGAGAACCGGGCGGACTACGTGGCGATTGCGCGGGCGTTTTTGTTCAACCCTCGCTGGGCGTTGCACGCGGCGCTTGCGCTGGGGGACGACGCGGTGTTCGCGCCCCAATATGCGCGGGGGCATCCCTCGCTGTACGCACCGGCGAAGGGTTGGATCGCGTAGACGACCTGGGACGCCAGGCGCACATCCTGCGCCCCGAAAGCCCGTGGATCAAAGCGACCACGGGGGTACGGCTGGGTCGCGCAGTTGCGGCCGAAACGACGCTCAGCTGCCGTCGTCGCCGCGGCGACTGGAGAGTCGATGACGGGTGTGCGGCGGTTCGAACAAGAGCACGCGCGTCAGTCCCGCAGCAATCCACAGGGCCCAGATCAGCAACCAGCCTGCCAGAGCCAAAGGCACTTGCGACCAGGCGTGGACCATGCCGGAGGTTTCCTGACTCACGTCGAGCATCAGTCCCATGCTGCCGAGGACGCCCAGGGCGACGGTGACGCCTGCCATGATCAGACAACCGCGATTGCGCCGGGAGTGCCAGGAAAATGCGCCGACCGTGGCCCCTACGAGTCCGACGACCGAAAACAGCAGCGCGGCGGACCAGCCATTGTTGCCGGATGCGAGAAAAGCGCCCAACGCGAGCTGACCCGCGCCGACGGCAACCCCGATGACGCCCAGGACGATCTTCGTCGTCAGCGAGCCGGATTGATGAGTGCGGCTCGTCCGGGACTTATGGGGGCGCGCTGAACCGCTGTGCTCCATGAAAACCTCTTTCTGAACGATGTTCGCCGATCGCAGGGCGAAGTCGGCTGGAACTGCAGCGACCCCTTTCGTACACGAACGGCTCGACGCCGGGATTAACGGCATCGGCACGACGAATCTGCAGCCCCAATGCAGAAGCAATGACACAGCGCGTGAATCTGCGGAGGAGCAGTGCACCTCGGCGAACGTTGCGATCCGGCCGCACAAGGGCTCGCACCAGGACGTGAGTCCGCTTCCAGATAGGAAGCATCGAGCCGGGGAACATGGTCCGACCTGCCATTGCGAATCGGTTGTAAATATGCTCGGGGCGCCGGCTTGTCAAGCGTCAAAATAGCCGGGGCAGCTCGTCAGCGCAGGAGCATGACGAACGCATTCCTGCAAATTTAGGTGATGCTAGGCCCGGATCAGTAGCGAGGCGCAGGCGGATAAGTGCCTGGCGGAGGCGGCGGGGCGCTGCCCGAGGGCGGTGGAGGCGGTGCATAGGTGGGCGCCGCAGGCGCGGAAGTGAAGCGTCCACTTACCGGAACCTTGTGGCCCTTGGCATACATGCATTGGGTATAGGCGACGTCGTAGCGTTGCTGCATGGTGCGCCCGGAGGCATCTCCCGCGCCGGCGCCCGCAGCGCTTCCGAAGAGCAGTCCGGTGCCGGCGCCGACTGCGGCACCGCGGCTATTGCCACCGATCGCTGCACCGGCCACTGCGCCAATTGCGGTAGCGATGGCCGCGCTCTTTACGTTGCTGTCGACCGCGGCCTGTTGTGCGTTCGTGCCGCCGATGCTTTGTGCCGCATAGTTGCGGCATTCGTGATCGTCGAACCGAAACTGGTCGAAATTCATGCGGGTGCCCGGCAACGCCATGACGCTCGGGCCGGACGGAAAGGTGGCGCATCCGGCGACGAAGACGGTTGCCAGGACGAGCGTTACGCGCGATCGGGTATTCATTGTCGGAGTCTCTCCTCAGGGTATCGCGGGGCGAGCCGGGACACGTTCCCAGGGGCTGGGACATTCCTTCACATAAGGGTAATAGGTGTCCGAATCGCGACAGAAGTACCAATACTGCATGCGAGCCGGCGGCACCGGGTCTAGGGCAACCTGATCCTCACGCTCGACGTAGACCGTCGGAGGGGGTCTTACGACAACAGCGGGCGGATACGAGGGGTACCCATAGATGGGAGGCGGGTGATAGTAGTACGGACCCGGATACCACAGCGGCACACCGAGGGTGAGGCCGAAGTGCACGCGTCCGCCGCGGTGATGGTGGTAGCCCCGATCGGCCGAGGCAGAACCGCTCAGTACAACGAATGACACGGCGGCCGCGGCCATCAATACGTGTTTGGTGTTCAGCATGGTCGTCGTTCCTTCGATGCTCCGGGGAGTATCGGAATCGCGCACGGCGGTGCGAAGATACTGCCGCGCGCCGATTCGGGTGCGTCCCGCCGTCGTGCTCGGATTATGCGCGCCCTGCGCCAGTCGAGCCTCCCGCAACGCGTAACACTTTGTAAGCGGTTGTTTCACCTTTGGCCCCGAAACGAGAGCAACGTGCAGGCCCGATCCCGGTGGAGGGCCCCCGATCGTGCATCGTGCCGGCTAACGGCGCTGGAGCGAAGCGCCGTTCGAATTCGCGCTGTGCGAGTTCGGCAAATGCCTGGACATCGGTGCACGCGATTCAGGGGACGAGCCGATCCAGTCCGTAGAATCGCAGCAGTTCTTCGATGCGCCGTGCGGGTGGACGTCGCCGGAAATAGCCCTTTCGACTCGGCACTACCCCGGTCGATCTGCGCAGATCGACCAGCGTTTCGGCCATCTTGATGGTGGCACCGATCGAGTCGATGACCGGGCAGTCGTCTACCCGGTTGATCCCGTTCATGGCGAGCAGCACGTTAAGAGGCGCTTCGCCCGGAATGATCACATCCGCCCCGTCGCGAATCAGGGCCCGCGCCGATTCCTTGAAGCGTTCGATGAGCGGTGCCGGTTCTGCAAAGCCTTTCAGTACGTCGTGGAACGCGAACCCTGCGGATCGAGACGCGGCGCACCGCTCCCGGAGCCCGTAGCGTGCCACGTTGTCCGCGATCAGTTCCGGAAGATCCTCGATGAAGGTCATGACCCCGAACTTCGCTCCGAGTGTGCATGCGGTCAGCATCGCACTTTCGCCGTAACCGACCACGGGGATGTCCACGACGGCGCGTGCTTCCTTGAGCCCCGCATCCGGAATGGTCATGATGGCGTAGGCATCGAAGCCGTCGCGCTCGGCTGCCAGAGCGCCCGCGATGAACTGGTTGGCGTGGAAATGCTGGATCACGTGGTGCCGGATGTCCGTGCCCGGATACTCGGTTTCGTAGGTGCCCGCTTTCATGCCGTGCATGACCAGTTCCGTGTCCGGTCGCGCGAGCTTTCGGAAATGCGCCTTGAGCGCTGCTTCGTAGGCGGGCAGATCGGACAGTACGGTAAAGCTTTGGTGCCAGATGCGAATGCTCATGTGGGATCCATCCTTGGGGGGCGGGCGACGCTCGAAGCCTAGACGGCGTTGCGAGCATCGCCGTTGTGATGGCGGGGAGTATATTCGCTGAGCCCGTTCCGCGCCCTGGCGTAAACTTCGTGGCGAAGAACATGGCGAAATCGTCCGGTGGTGCCGGCGGAAGAGGAGAACTGACAATGTCCATCGAATCGCACAGCTTCGATGTCATCGTGGCGGGATGCGGCGTCGGCGGCCTGGCGGCCGCGGTGACCGCACTCGAAGCGGGCGCCAGTGTCGCGATCATCGAGCGAGCGGCCGAGGCCGAGCGCGGCGGCAACACCCGCTACACCGAGGCCTACTTCCGGATGCAGAGCGACACCGAGGTCACCGACGACTTCGAGGCGCATTTTGCGAACAATGCCGGCGGCTACCTGGATCCCTCCCTCGTCGATGCCACGAAGGAGGACTACGCGCAGTGGCCGACCATCGTGCGTTCGTTGTCGTTCGCAGATCCGGAAGTCGTTGCCGCATTTGCGGCCGGTTGCGGCCCTGCCGTCCAATGGCTCAAGGGCCTCGGCGTTCGCTTCGATTTTCTGCCGACGCAGTTCCTGACCAAGTCCCAGCCCCGTTTGCTGCCGATCGGCGGCGGCCTGGCCCTGCTCGAAGCGCTTGCAGGGCGCGCGACGCAGCTCGGGGCAAGGTTTTTCTATCGGACGACTGCACACGAACTCATTCAGGATGCGCGCGGCGCGGTGATCGGCCTGACCGCGTACGCGCAGGGTCACCGTCCGGTCGAGTTCCGCGGCGGCAGTGTAGTGCTCGCAACCGGCGGTTTCGAGGGCAATTGGGAGATGCTTGCGCAATACATGGGCTCGCAGGCTGTGCATCTGCGACCGGTCGCTCGCGGGGGCTACTACAACAAGGGCGAAGGAATTCGCATGGCACTGGCTGTCGGTGCTGCGCCCGGGGGCGACTTCGCGAGCTTTCATGCCGAGCCGGTCGATCCGCGATCCGGCATCGCCGAGCCGACCGTTTTCGTCTTTCCCTATGGTGTGCTGGTCAACCGTCAGGGCTTGCGGTTCGTCGACGAGGGGCCAGGGACGGTGGATGCGGTTTACGACACGATCACGAAGACGATCTGGCGTCAGCCGGACGGCATCGCCTACGCGATCTTCGACAGCAAGTTGGGTGACGTACCGAACTACCAGCTCGGCGTTCGGACCGATCAGCCGCCGATCGTTGCCGACTCGATCGAGGCGCTCGCGGCGAAGCTCGGTCTGCCTAGACACGTGCTTGCGGCGTCGGTGACCCAATACAACGCCGCGTGTCGTCCGGGCCCTTTCAGGCCGCTCGAACTGGACGGGCTCGCGACGCAAGGGTTGAATCCGCCCAAGTCGAACTGGGCCCGGCCTCTCGACACACCGCCCTATCAGGCCTGGCCGGTGATCGCCTCCTGCGTATTCACCTATGGCGGACTCAAGGTTGACGCGCGAGCGCATGTGCTCGACGCCGACGGCGATCCGATCGAGGGCCTTTACGCCGCCGGCGAGGTGGTCGGGCTCTATTACAAGGTGTATACCGGCGCGACTTCCGTGCTGAAGGGCGCCGTATTCGGCCGTTTCGCCGGGCAGGAAGCGGCGAAGCGGCGGCGTGCCTGATCGCTTGGGAAGTTCGCGCCGCGGCGGAAACAGACGCGGCCGCCGGTGCGTTGCTGCGCGCGCCCGCGATGGCCGATCGCTTTCGCTCCGCGATCGGTCGATGCAGCCAGTCAGTCCAGCTTGATGCCCGCAGAGCGGATCACCTTGCCCCACTTTTCCACTTCGTTGCGGAAGAAGGTCGAGAATGCAGCCGGCGACCCGCCCATGGGCTCGCACCCCAGGCCTTCGAGACGCTCGCGCACGGCGGGCAATTTCAGGGCTCGGTTGGTTTCCGAGTTGATCCGGTCGATGGCCGTCGCGGGGGTGCCCGCCGGGGCAAAGAAACCGAACCAGGCATCGGCTTCGAAGTCGGTGACCCCGCTTTCATGCACCGTCGGTATGTCGGCTGCGATGACCGCTCGGCGTTTCGACGAGACGGCAAGGCAGCGCAGTTTGCCCGCCTTGTGCAAGGGCACCATCGAAACGATGTTGTCGAAAAGAAAGGCCACTTGGCCGCTGATGACGTCGGTCATGGCCGGGACGGCGCCCTTGTAGGGGATGTGCTGGGCATCGACCCCCGTCGCGCTTCGGAAGTACTCCATGAACAAATGCGCTCCCGATCCAGCGCCTGCCGACGCGTACTGCATCTGACCCGGCCGGGCTTTGGCGAATGTGACGAGTTCCTTGACCGTCTTGACGGGAATGGACGGGTGAGTGCAGAGCATGAACGGCGTGTTGGTGATGTGTATGACGCCGGCGAAGTCCTTGCGTGCATCGTAGGGAAGTTTCGCGTACAGGGTCACGTTGTTTGCCGTGGAGATGCTGCCCATGAATAGCGTATAGCCGTCGGCGGGCGACTTGGCGACCAGGTCCGCGCCGATGTTGCTCGCTGCGCCGGGACGGTTGTCCACGAGGACCGATTGTCCCAGCGACGGACCGATCTGCTGGGCGATGGTTCGCGCGACGATGTCGGTAGCTCCGCCAGGGGTGAATCCCACGATGATGCGTACCGGCTTCGCGGGATACGACTGCGCGCCGACCGTTTGGGTTACGGCAACCGCAGTGGATGCGGTCAGGACCAAGACCGCGTTTCGCGCGGCTTTGTTGATGCTCATGGCAAGTGCTCCTCCCGAGTTTTCACTGATGCGCGTCATGCGATGCATGCCGTCCGGGTGTTGTGATCGTTCCGGGGCGGCGCGCGACGATACAACCGCGGATGCGTGGGTTGCAAGTCCAGGCCCGAATCGTCATGGAGCCTCTCCTTGAAGTGCATCCGCGGCGCGAAGTGCGCGAGTCGGCAGGTGGGAAACGCAACTTTGGCCGGCTGCCAGATCGGCTGGTTCGGGATTTCTCTAGCGAGCCTCGGGAGTTTGCTCAACCATTCCGCGCGGCGGATCCGGTCCCCTGAGACCTGTGATGGCCGGCTGGGCGGATCGGGTCGGCTGGAGGAGGCTGGAGAGCGTTGATTGTCGACGCGCCGCGATTATCGTTTGACACCTGGCGATTGCCTCAAGATAATTGCCGGTTTCGTCAGGGATTCCGGAGGGGTTCCCGAGCGGTCAAAGGGAGCAGACTGTAAATCTGCCGGCTCTGCCTTCGAAGGTTCGAATCCTTCCCCCTCCACCAAGTTCGCCCGGCGATTGCATGCGGTGTCGCGAGAAGATGGGGTTCGATGCGCGCGGGTGTAGCTCAATGGTAGAGCAGAAGCCTTCCAAGCTTACGACGAGGGTTCGATTCCCTTCACCCGCTCCACGCATGCCTGAACCGGTACTTCGCGACGCCATGGCAGGTTGATAGACGAATAACGGCAAATGTTTCGGCCCATGTAGCTCAGTGGTAGAGCACTCCCTTGGTAAGGGAGAGGTCGCGCGTTCAATCCGCGCCATGGGCACCATCGGATAAGGTGCGTATATGCCGCTCGGCAGGGTGCGCAAGAAGCGGTAAGTGGTATGAGCAGCGGTGCCCCATGTGGGACGTTGCGTGCGATGACGGATCTTGCGACGCCAGTTCGCGAGACTGCAAGGCAAGAACTAGACGACGGAGTTGATAACGATGGCCAGGGCGAAGTTTGAGCGGACGAAGCCGCACGTGAATGTCGGGACGATTGGTCACGTGGACCATGGGAAGACGACGCTGACGGCGGCGATCACGACGGTGC
>LNFM01012900.1_pt1 | contig 31419 bp, 33 predicted proteins | sample 596031 | NCBI WGS metagenome assembly LNFM01 (sample SAMN04254537, study PRJNA301005) | activated carbon metagenome | isolation source: dual media filters at the Ann Arbor, Michigan drinking water treatment plant | place: USA: Ann Arbor | reverse complement strand
CGTTCGCGGACCTCGGGTGAGAACTTGTTTGACTTCTTGCTCATGGCTCAATCCTCTCAGAGAAAAGAGCCTCCTCAAAACCCGGGGCGGTTCACAGTGACACCAACGTCGGGTCTGATCAGAGCGCGCTCACATACCCCTGAAGTCGGATACGAGGGACGCTCCAGGCCTGGCTCAATTCGTTGCCCTAAGCACCCCCCCAGAATGCCTAAGGCAAGCTCTTAGAAAGCCAGCGTGCGCACGCCAGGTTTGAGCAGATGCGCTGCAATTTCTGCTGGCTTTGCAGGGGTCACGCCGGCCAAAAGATCTTGGGGCTGGCGCCCGGTGTTGGGCAGGTACAGCGCGCAGACTTCGACCTTTGCACCAGCCTTGATCAGACCTTGCAGCATTTGCTGCGGTGTCACATTGCGGGGTTTGAGGGTGGGCATGCTCTGCCCGGTGACGGCGATGTCACCAGCCGCGTCGCACAAGAGCACCCGCACATCGACCTTCTGTTCCAAGGCCTGGCTGGCGAGGACCAGACCTGCGCCTTGGGCCATGGCAGCGCTGGAGTGGATGGACACGAACAACTCGTCGGCATGGGCCACGAGGGCGGTCGACAGCAGGGTGGCGGTGATCAGGAAAGACTTCTTCATGGCTTAAAGCTCCAGTGGATTGGGATTGAGGAAACGGGGATGCGGGGGAAGGGGGAAAGGTGGAAATTCGGCGTTCAGCGTGCGACCGTGCTCGAGAGAAGCCCCAGAGCCTCACTCAATGCCGCAGCATTGCGCACGGCTGTGACCTCGGCGATGCGGCCGTCTTGAAGGCGCAGCAGCGTGGCTGAGCCACTTTGGCGCGGCAGATCGGCAACTTGACTCATTTCAGCTGCCCCTCGCACGAGGGCGATCGGATAGGGAAGTTCGCGCAGCCTGGGCAATGCAAACATGCGCGTGATCACCGCGGGCATACCGCTGATATCGGCCACATAGACCAGGTGCAGGCGGCTCAGCACTCCGACGGGCTCAGCTGATAGCACAGTGCTGATCATGTCGCTCACCGATTTCTCACTGGCGAACAACACCCAGCGGGTATCTGGCGGGATGGAGACCGGCTTGTCGTGCTGATCGTTGAGCGTCAGAGCGGGTAGCGCCGAACCTGCCGTCAGTGCAGCTGCCGAAGTTGGGCAGTGCAGAGTGAGCAGAGCAGTGCACAGCGTGGCCGACAGGGCGAGTGTCCGCCATGTCCACGGAGCTTGGCGTTTTCTTTCAAGGGTCATGGTGTTTTTACAAGGATTGGGCTTTTGGTGAGTGTTCAATGCGAACATCCTGTCGAGTTTTCTCGATTGATCAGGTGGTCGGCCATATCGGAGAACGCACGCTCTACACCTGTGCGAAAAATCAAGTCATCAATCTGCTCGGCGAGCGCCATGCGCATGCACAACATCCACTCGTCACGCTCCAGCACATTGATTGTGTAGGGCGCGTGGCGCATGCGAAGCCGCGGATGCCCCCGATCACGGACGTACAGCGGCGGTCCTCCGAACCAGCCACTGAGGAACTTGAACAAACTGTCGGCGCTGCCGATCAGGCTTGGCGGGTGCAACTGGCGAACGGTGTGCGCTTCCGGCAATGTGTCCATCAAGCCGTAGAAGCGATCGACCAATCTGTGGATGGCCGGTGCTCCACCCAGCCGGGCATAGACGCTGTTGGGATTGACTTCCGATATTTCGGTGTGTGTATCCGTGAAAATGGAGGTGTGCATGGTCTTTACCCCATCAAGACCCGTGCCAATGTCATCAAGTCCAAAACATTCAATCAAATCAATGGGCTTTGGAGCCGAAGCTTGTGTGCTGCCATCGAGTGAGCTGCGCACTTGTGCCATCCGTGGTCAAAGTCTGCCAAAGTGGCATGCCTGCAGTCAGTGTGCGACGGTGCGCTACCGAGCTGCCTCGTTCGCGGGCAGGTGAGCGTAGTAACTGGCCAAGGCCTCAATCTCTGCGCGACTGAGCTTCTTGGCAAAGGTACTCATGCCTGCGGCTGCGTCGTTTGAGCGCGAGCCACGCTGGTAGTGGAGCATGGTGCGGGTGAAGTACAGCGGGTTTTGCCCCGCCAGGGCCGAGGCTTCAAGCTTGCCGCCCTGGCCCTTGACGCCATGGCAACTGGCGCAGGGCGTCAGCAGGCGCGACGGATCGCCTTTTTTCACCAGCTGTTCGGCTGTGAGACCTTTGCCATCGGCGACGGGGCGTGGCGTGCCGTCGTCGCGCGGTGTGGGTTGGACTGCGTAGAAGGCCGACACGTCGGAGATCTGCTGCGGCGTCATCATCACGGCGATGTCGTGCATCAGCGCAGCGCCTTTGTTTTCGCTGCGCAGGCGACTCTGGTAGTCGAGCATCATCTTGGCGGTATAGGCGGCCTTTTGGCCGGCCAGGTGCGGCCAGTTCTGCGTCGGCGCCACGCCGGTGTCGCCGTGGCAGGAGGCGCAGAACAGCTGCTGGTTGACCACACGGCCGCGTTCTGCATTGCCCTGGGGCAGGTCAGCGAGTGCGCCGCGCAGGCTTGCTGGCGTCCAAGCCTTGGCCGCAGGCGCGGTTGCGTGGTCGGCGGCCAGCGCTTTGGCGGCCAAGAGACCAATCAGCACCACGGTGGCAGAGAGGAGCAGCGCGGTGAAGGCGCGACCGACCGGTCCGCGGGTGGCGGTGGCGAGCTGGCGCAGGTGAAGGGTGTGTGAGGTCATGATCGGGTCCTCTTCAAGCGAAGCAATCGGCGGTGAAGGTACGCAGCCAGGCTTGCTGGTAGCGCGCGCCGAGCTTGATCTGCGCTGGCGTGGCGTTCAGCGGCAGGTAGCGACTCTTGCCGTTGATGCGGCCGATCTTGCCGTCGATGATCTTGAACACGTCGGCCACAAAAAGGCCGTAGTCCTTGCCGGCGAGCGCGTAGCAGGTGTTTTCCAACAGCGGCTCGGGGGCCTGGCGGCCCGCCAGTTCCTCGACGATGGCATGCGCAACTACCTTGGCCTGGGAGTTGGCCGAGAAGCCGCTCTTGGGCATGGCGTCGGCGATGCTGGCGTCGCCGATCACGTACACGTTGGGTTGCAATGTGGACGCGAAGTTGCGGCGGTTGACAGGACAGAAGCCGCTGCCATCGACCAGGCCCAGGGTCATGGCGACCTGGCCGGCCTTCATCGGCGGAATGACGTTGATCACGTCGGCCTTGATCACCTCGCCTTCGGTCTCGATGCGCAGCTGTTTCGCATCGATCTTGAGCGTGCGCCCGCCTTCCTTACCGCGCACCCAGCTCAGCATGCTGGTGCCGCTGTGCTGTTTGACCTCAACCTCGGTTGACATCTTCTTGACGTAGTCTGCTGGCAGATTGAAGTTGTAGAGCCGGTTCCAGCCGAGCATCATGGTCTCGTCGGTCACGAAGCTGTCCTTCGGGTCGACGATGATGACCTTGGCGGTCGGGTTGTGTTTCGCGAACCACTCGGTCATGAGCGCGGCGCGCTCGTAGGGCCCGGGCGGGCAGCGGTAGGGGTTGGGCGGTGCGGCCAGCACGAAGGTGCCGCCCTGTCGCATGCCCTGCAACTGCTTGGCCAGCAGCGCGGTCTGTTCACCCGGTATCCAGCCCGAGGGCACGGCCGTGCGGGCCACCTGTTCGGTGTAGCCCGCGTAGGCGCTGTAGATGAGCTGGATGCCGGGCGAAACGATGAGCTTGTCGCAGACGATCTTCTGCTTGCCTGCCGTGCTAACGGTGCGCGCGACCGGGTCGAAGCCGGTCACGGTGTCGAACACGAAGCGGATACCGTACTTGGACTGGAGCGTGTCGTAGCTGACGTTCAGATCGTCCATGGACGCATGACCGTTGAGCACTTCGGACGAGCCATAGGGTTTGAGGTAGACCGAGTTCTTCTCGATCACCGTTACCTTGAGCGCTGGGTTGAACAGCTTGAGGTATTTGGCCGCAGTGGCCCCGCCCACACCGCCACCGACGATGACGATGTGCGCGTCGTTCTGGGCGAAGGCCAGCGAAGGTGCAGCGGCTGCCGACATCAGGCCCAGGGCTTGGGTCAGCCATTCGCGGCGTGCGGCGCTGAGTGGGGCGTTGTCAGGCCTCTTCATCTCGGGGCTCATTTCGGGACTCCCTGGGCGGCGGCCAGGCCATCCGCCAGCGGCGGCACGGCAGCGAAGAATTCGCCCATGGCTTTGAGTTCGGCGTCAGTGAAGCCCTTGGCCACATGGCCCATGAGCGTGGACGCCCGCTTGCCTTCGCGGAAATCGGTCATGGTGCGTACGAACTGCTGTACCGGCAAACCCGCCAGTGGCTTGAACGATTCGTCGCCCAGCTGACCGTTGGTGCCGTGGCAGCCGGCGCAGCTGTGCGCCATGACCGAGGCGGGCACCGGGTCAGGGTTGGTCTTAGGGCCGGGTACGACCGGCGGCGGGGCTTTGGCAGATGCAGCGGCGGGCGCGGTCTGCGCCACGGCCTTCAAAGCCAGCGAGGTAGCCACGGTGGCGCCGAGTGCGACCAGCAGCGACCAGCCCAGGACTTTGCGCAGGGCCGCGGTAGATGGCCTTGCGGCGGAAGAAGAAGCGGTGTGTTTCATGTTCAGCGCGCCCAAACGAAGAAGCCGACGGCGAAGTAAAGAACCGTCCAGGCCACCAGCAGGCCGACCGACCACTGGCCTATGCGGGTAACGGCGGCGCTCGGGGTGTACAGGCCTTTGCTTTGCCCGGCCTGCCAAGCCACGGTTAGCAGGTAGGCCAGCGTCACGCCGCCGACCAGACCGAAGGTAGTGAAGAACAGGCCGGTGCTGTACCAGTCCATGTTGATCTTGTAATCCATGGCGTTGTAGCCGTGGCCGCCGAGCAGGGTGACGAAGCGCAGCATCTCGCGCGCCGCGCCCACTACGATCAGCCCCGCCGCGCCGGCGCCGAAGATGGCGTAGCCCCAGACGCCGGTGTCGATGCGCTCGCGCAGCACCAGCGGCAGCGCCACCACGGCCAGCAGGGCCACCACGGCCATCAGCATCCAGATGGAGCCGAAAAACCAGGCCATCTTCTCGGGCAGCGTGGCCATCCACAGCGCGCCGATCAGCAGCGACACCACGCCACCGACCACCATGAGCTTCTGCGCCAGACCGCGCAGCCAGCCCAGGTAGGCGGCATCGATCTCGGCGGCGCCCTGCAGGTAGCGGCGGTATCCGTAGAGCCAAGCACCTGTGACCGGGGCCGAGAGCGCGATGAAGAAGAAGAAACGAGGCAGGTGCCAGTAGTGCAGATCACGCCCGGCCGGGTTCACCACGCCTTGCGGCGCGTACCACTGCATCCACTGCTCGGGGAACAGCATCTGGTTGGTCAGGCTGTGCACGATGAAGCCCACGGCCAGCAGCAGCGCGATGGACAGGACCATCCAGATGCCACCCTTGCCCCCGTCGGCCATGATGTCGTGGTTCTTCCAGTAGAAGACATACATCGCGATGTAGCCCAGGATCAGCAGCACGATGAAGCCGATCACCCACCAGGCCGAGAGCACGTTGGAGGTGTACCAGAACGGGTCGTACACCACCTGCACGAAGAGCAGCGGCGCCACGCCGATGACAATTGCGACCGAGACCGCGATCTTGGCGGTGGTGATCATGGCGGCAGCCAGGCGACGCCATTTCAGGTCGGCGCTGAAGGCGCCACGAAGCGTGAGCGAGGCGGCGCCGAGCATGACCTGCACGGCCGCGATGTGCAGCGCGAAGGTGAGCACGCCCAGCACAAGGAACACCAGTGGGTGCGAGGGCACACCGGCCTGGTCGCGCAGCGCGTAAAGCATTTCAGGGGTCATGTTCTTATTCCTTGACCACGGCGGCACTGGCCGGGGCTTGCACGGTGGCAGTGGTGGCTGCGGGTTGCAGCGTTACGATGAAGCTCGCCAGGGCGCGGGCCTCTTCATCGTTGAACGGGATCTGCGGCATGTACAGGGTGTTGCCACCCGAGAGCGCGGCCTGCAGGTACTCGGCCACTTCAGCCTCGGTGTGCGTGCCGGCGAAGTAATTGCGCAGCGGGCGCATGCCGGTGCTGCTCAGCGAGTGGCAGTTGGAGCAGGTGTTGAGCGCCAGCAGGCGCCCGGCCTCGACGCGGTTGCCTTCGTTGATGGCGCGCAGCGCCTCGGGCACGAACACCAGCGTCTTCATGAAGCCGTGGGCTTCAATCTTCGGAATGTCGGACTTCACACCGATGCCCGGCACGTCGCGGCCGATCACCTGGTTGGAGTACACGTACTGCCCAGCCACCCAGGGCTTGCGGATCGATTCGCGCGCCACTTCTTCGGGCCAGAGACCGAAGACCAGCATCACCACCGTCATCACCGCCGCCACGCTGGAGACCAGTGCGCGCGGCTGCACCAGCGTGAGGACGAAGTACGCTAGCATGCCCGCCACCACCGCCATGAGCGCGGTGGGGAAATACTCGGGCAGTCGGTTTTGCAGCACCACGTCGGCCGACTCGGGCAGCGTGGTCAGGTACCACTGCAGCATGCCGGCACCAGCCAGCGTGGCGCCAATACCCAGCCAGGCCAGCTTGGCGGCGATGCTTTTCTTGAGCGCTAGGTCCTTGAAACGGCCGGCCACGATGCCGCCGACCACGGCCGTCATGGTGAACATGAAGGCCGTGCGCATGCCGAGCTGGGCGAAGGTGTTGGGGCCGTAGAAGGCGTTGAGCACGCCGCCGGTCTCAGTCCATGCTGCCTTGCCCGGCCACATCATGAAACTTAGGATGCCCACGATCACCAGCATGGTGGTGTAGGACGTGAGGCCAAAGATCAGCGCGATGCGTGTGTGGGTCTTCACGTCGACTTTGCCGACGAGGTAGATCAGCATGTAAACGCCCACCACCTCGATCACGAAGAACACCCACTCGGTAGCCCACATCCAGACAAAACTGTGGATCAGGGCCGAGATCCCGCGTGGACTGGCCACGGTGGTGGAGAACCATATGCCAGGTCCCGTGATGGAGCCCAGGACATAGCTGAACACCAGCAGAAAGAGGCCGTAGCGTTTGATGAACTCGAGCAACTCGGGCCGGTTGTGGCGGTGTGCGTGGTTGGCCAGCCAGGCGAAAAATACAGCTGCGCCGACCGAGGTGTGGGAAAACAAGACGTGGATTGTGGCGATGAAGCCAACGATCCAGCCACTGCCCACACCTGGTTCGAACCAGGTGGGATACAGACCAATCATTTCCATGTGTTTGTCGTCCTCTTTGCAATCCTGAAGGGTGCCCACACGGCTCGTTCCGTTAGCGCACCGACGACGATTCATCTACAAGATGTGTGCCAGCGCAAAGCCTCGCGGAATTCCCATGAAAATCAACGCTTGGGAGCGACCTGCCCACCGTAGAGGAGCGACGGCGCTATTCGCGGTTGGCAGAAGACCGCCAGATATGGCAGTTAACAACCTCGCATGTCACGACGACTGGCCGGATGCGGGAGGTACCAACGAGAAGGGACGTGATGAACCGCTACCGCGGTTCCCCATCATTCAAAGGAGGGTTGCGCTGGCTTTACGATCGGCTTGCCAGCTTGTAGCCACGCCTCGTAGCCGCCGGCAATCGACACCACGTTGAGGTAGCCCATCGACTGCATGGTGGTGGCCGCCAGTGCGGCGCGCCCACTGGTCTTGCAATACAGAACCACATTCAAGTCGCGCTGATCCAGCGCCGGGGTCCCCGACAACTTGAATTCAAGCAGACCTCGGGGAAGGTTGATGGCACCTGCCAGATGGCCTGCTGCGTATTCATCGGCCTCTCGGACATCAATGACCACATCGGCAGTGACGACCGTGTTCATGGCCTCTTCAACGGAAATTTCACGGATTTGGCTTTTGGCGGCGAGGACCAGGTCGTGGGCGGATTTCATGAGGTGTGTGAGATGGGGGGAGGTTGGAAGGATTGGATGCAGGCCGCAACGGCCGTCGAGGAACGCACCCGTGACAGGAACTCGTCGCGCGTCGTACCGCCGAACCACGGATGCCAGCGCCGTTGTTCGAGCACGTTCGACACGGCACGCCCCTGAGTTGCATGGCTGCAGAACAACAAGGTCTCACTCGGCAAAGTGAAGACGTGACGTGTGGCGCTGTCCCACAGTGCCTCGGGCAGAGCCGGTCGCGGCTGGAAGGGGCAAGCGTCAACCGAAAGCAGACCACCGCAGAACAGCCGGTCGCGCCAAAGGAAGCTCAGACAGCCCGGCGTGTGACCTGGCGTGGGTATCACGCGCAGCGTTTCGTTGCCGAACACCAGTGTGTTGACTCCCTCGTGGCGTGACATCCAGTTCGCTGGCACAGGGTGCTGGATGCGTGTTGCGCCAAGACTGTCCAGGGCAGCCACCTCGCCGGGAAGGCGGTCATCGTGTTCGTGGGTGCGCAACATCCAGCACAGACGCAGATGGTGTTCATCGAGCATGGCTTTCAGCACTGGAACGTCGGCACCGCGAGCATCCAGCAGCACGCACTCCCGGGTATCCAGGTCCGCCATCAGATGGCTCACTGCACCACTGGCTTCGTCGTGAAGAATGCGGAAGTACACGTGGTGTTCTCGGGTGAATCAGGCCTTCAGCACCCAGCGCAACGCCATGGCCACAACCAGCAAAGCGGCAATGCTCGCGGCCCAGATACCCGCCATCCATAGCAATCGGTTCCACAGCGGTGGCAATGGCCGTTCGGTGTCTTGGGCGGTGATGGCCGGCCAGCGAATGAGGGAGGTTTTCATGCGTGGTATCCGTCAGCGTTGACCTTGCCGCGGAACACCCAGTACGACCAGGCCGTGTAGCCCAGGATCATGGGCAGCACGAAGGCCGTGCCCCAGAGCATGAAGACTTGGCCGCTGCGGTCGGTAGCCGCGTCCCAGATGGTCACGGCCCCAGGCACGACATACGGGAACACGCTGATGCACAGGCCCACGAAGCTCAGCAGGAAGATGCCCAGCGTGAGCAGAAAGGGAGCGGTCTCATGCCCAGCCTTGAGGCTGCGCACAAAGGCCACGCTGGCCAAAGCCACCAGCACCGGCACCGGAGCCACCCACAGGGCGTTGGGCCAGTTCAGCCAGTTGCTGAAGTAGTCGGCGCTCAGGAACAGGGTGGCGACGCTGACCGCCCCGATGGCCGCCAGCGTGGCGCCACCCAGCCACCAGGCCATGGCGCGTGCCTGGCGCTGCAAGTTACCTTCGGCCTTCATCACCAGCCAGGTGGAGCCGAGCAGCGCGTAGGCCGCGACCACGCTCACGCCGGTGAGCAACGAGAAGGGCGTGAGCCAGTCCCACCAGCCACCGGCGTACGCCCGCCCGCTGATGGCCACACCTTGCAGCAGCGCGCCCAGGATCACACCTTGCGAGAACGCGGCCAGCAGAGATCCACCGGTGAACGCGAAGTCCCAGAAGCCGCGGTGGGCCGGGTCGCGCCAGCGGAATTCAAACGCCACGCCGCGAAACACCAGGGCCAGCAGCATGGCGATGATGGGTGCGTACAGGGCGGAGAAGATCAGGCCGTAGGCCAGTGGAAAAGCCGCGAGCAGGCCGCCGCCGCCCATCACCAGCCAGGTCTCGTTGCCGTCCCACACCGGTGCGATGCTGTTCATCGCGGTGTCGCGGTCGTGGCCGACTTCGAAGGTTTTGAACAGGATGCCGATGCCCAGGTCGAAACCGTCGAGCACCACGTAGATGAAGACGGCCACCACGATGATGAGGGCCCAGATGACAGTCAGGTCGAAGTTCACGCGGTTCCCCTTATTCGGTGGCCAGGGCGTCGGGGCGCAGCGCCACGGCGGGCGTGGTGCCGGCGGCGCGCGCCGCTTGGCCATCAGCTTCAGGATGTAGAGCACACCGGCACCGAAGACCGCGAAGTACACGACCACAAAGGCCACCAGCGAGGCCGCCACGGCGGGGGCCGCCAGCGGTGAGGCCGACTCGGCCGTGCGCATCAGGCCCTGGATGGTCCAGGGCTGGCGGCCCACCTCGGTGGTGATCCAGCCCGCGAGCACCGCGACTAACCCCGACGGACCCATTACCAGGGCGAAGCGGTGCAGCCACTTCCATTCGTACAGCTGGCCCCGGGCTCGAGCCCACAGGCTGAGCATGCCCAACCCGGCCATCAGGAAGCCCAGACCGACCATGATGCGAAAGGCCCAGAACACCACGCCCACCGGCGGGTGGTCGGCCACCGGCACGGTGTCCAGGCCCTGCATGGGTGCGTTGAGATCGTGCTTGAGGATCAGCGACGACAGCTTCGGAATCTCCACCGCGTAGTCGACCCGCCCTTCGGCGCTGTTGGGGATGCCGAACAGGATCAGGGGTGCGCCTTCCGGGTGGCTCTGGTAATGGCCTTCCATGGCCATCACTTTCACCGGCTGGTGCTCCAGCGTATTGAGCCCGTGCAAGTCACCCAGAAAAATCTGCAGCGGCGCCACGATGGCCGCCATCCACATGGCCATGGAGAACATGAGGCGGGCGCGCGGGTTGGCGCGGTCTTTCAGCAAATGCCAGGCACCCACCGCGCCCACCAGGAAGGCGGTGGTCAGGTAGGCGGCAGAGAGCGTGTGGACCAGCCGGTAGGGAAAGCTGGGGTTGAAGATGATGGCCAGCCAGCTTCCGGCGGAGATGAACTGCCCGTTGGCGTTGATCGCGTAGCCGGCCGGGGTCTGCATCCAGCTGTTGACCGAGAGGATCCAGAACGCCGAGACGAAGGTCCCCAGGGCCACCATCAGCGTAGCGGTGAAGTGCAGGCGTTTGCCCACGCGGTTCATGCCGAACAGCATCACGCCCAGGAAGCCGGCTTCGAGGAAGAAGGCGGTCAGCACCTCGTAGGCCATCAGCGGGCCGATGATCGGGCCGGCCTTGTCGGAGAACACCGCCCAATTGGTGCCGAATTGGTAGGACATCACGATGCCCGAGACCACGCCCATGGCAAACACCAGCGCGAAGATCTTGATCCAGTAACGGAACAGGTTCATGTAGTCCTCGCGACCGGTCTTGAGCCACAGGCCTTCGAGCACCGCGAGGTAGCTGGCCAGGCCGATGGTGATGGCGGGAAAAAGGAAGTGGAAACTCACCGTGAACGCAAACTGGATGCGCGCCAACAGGAGGGCGTCGGGCAGGTCAAACATGGTGAAATCCTTGCGTGGGTGAGGTTGCGTTCTTCGTTTACCTATCAAGACCCGTGCCAATGTAGCCTCGGGAAAAAATTCAATCAATTCAAGTCACTTCTGGCGCCAAATCGGCCCACTGCCAGCCAAGCGGGGCCACCATTGCGCCAGGAGTGCTTGTTGTCTGCCAAACTGGCACACTCGGATGGCAGACAACAGACATCCGAGACGTTTTGAAGAAGATGTGCGCATCTGCGTATATCCAGGCGGCCAACGCCTTTGAGCCGTCCAGCACCAATGCTGAGGCCTTTGTGAAACCTTCGCGAAAGACTGAATCGATGGCCCATGTGTTGCCTGAACTGGTGTCGTACCTCGAAAGCCTCGGCGAGCCGCACATCCTCCTGGACCGTCAGTACCGGATCATTGCTGCCAACACCGCTTACCGCAGCCAGTTCAGCCCGAGGGCTTCCGTAGTTGGGCGCACCTGCTATGAGGTGTCCCACCAGTTCAGCGTGCCGTGCGACCAGGCGGGCGAGAGTTGCCCGCTGGCGCGTGCCCGCGAGTCGGGTCAACGCGAGCGCGTTCTGCACCTGCACCATACGCCGCAGGGCGAGTCGTACGTGAACATCGAGTTGGTGCCGGTGCTCGATGCTGGTGGTGAACAAGCCTATTTCATAGAAAAGATGGAGCCCTTGCGTGTGGCGAGGAGCCATCCTGCCGGACAGGGCATGGTGGGTCGCTCTGCGGCCTTTCAGCGCATGCTCGAACTCGTTGCTCGGGTAGGACCATCACAGGCCAGCGTGCTGCTGCTTGGTGAGTCCGGCACGGGCAAGGAATTGGTTGCGCAAGCCGTACACGAAGCCAGCGCACGTGCGGCCAACCCGCTGGTGGTAGTTGACTGTGCGAGCCTGCCCGAGAACTTGTTCGAGAGTGAGTTGTTTGGCCACGAACGAGGCGCCTTCACCGGCGCCAATACCAGCAAGCCTGGGCTGGTGGAGGCAGCCAGTGGCGGCACGCTGTTCTTGGACGAGGTGGGTGACATCCCACTGGCCATGCAGGTCAAGCTCCTGCGCCTACTGGAGAGCGGCACCTACCGCCGTGTGGGCAGCAACGAGCTGAGGCGCACCGACGTGCGCGTGGTCTCGGCCACCCACCGCAACCTGAAGGCCATGGTGGCCGATGGCCGATTCCGCGAGGATCTGTACTACCGACTCAGCACCTTTCCCATCGTCTTGCCTGCTTTGCGGGAGCGTGCGGATGACATTGCCTTGCTGGCAGCGTCGCTGCTGGACCGCGTGGCACCGCAAAGGCGTTTGAGTTTGTCTGCGGGCACGCTGGAGCTGTTGAAGCGTTACCAGTTTCCAGGCAACGTGCGCGAGTTGCGCAACGTGTTGGAGCGCGCGGCCTTGCTGGCCGACGGCCACAGCATCGACCCGGTACACGTGGAGCTTGCATTGGATTGTGGCGCAGCGCTGTCTTCGGTGGACCTCCCACGCACAGCATCGCCTGCGCCGGGACCGAGCGCTTCACTGCGCAGCGTGGAACGAGCGGCCCTGCAGGGCCAGCTCAAGGCCCACCGCGGCAGCCGCGCAGAGCTGGCACAGAAGCTAGGAATCAGCGAGCGTTCGCTTTACCGCAAGCTGCGTGAGATCGGTGACGATCCCGACGCGGCGTGAAGTGCTGATCCATGGCTTCAGCTTCAGAGTTTGCGAGTCGAGAAGTACCAGTCCTTCATGGCGTAGCCCTCGCCCTTGCGCGCTTCGATCGCGGCCGGGGTTTTGGGCGGTGGCACGATCACATCGCAACCGGGCGTCCAGCCTTCGGGGGTTGCAATCTTGTGGGCGTCGCTGGTCTGCATGGCGGTCAGCAGGCGCACGAACTCGTCGATGGAGCGGCCGTTGCTCATGGGGTAATACACCATGGCGCGCAGCTTGCCTTCAGGGTCGATGAAGAAGGTCGCGCGCACGGCTTGCGTGTCTGCGGCACCGGGGTGGATCATCCCGTAGGCACGCGCCACGTCCATTTTGATGTCATCGATGATGGGGAACGGGATCTCCACACCGAAACTGTTCTTGATGCTCTGCATCCAGGCCAGGTGCGAATAGATGCTGTCGATGGACAGGCCCAGCAGTTCGCAGTTCATGCTCTTGAACTTGTCGGCAGCTTTGGCGAAGGCAATGAATTCGGTGGTGCAGACAGGCGTGAAGTCGGCCGGGTGCGAGAAGAGGATCAGCCACTTGCCTTTGTAGTCGTCCAGACTGCGTTCACCGTGGGTGGTGTTTGCCTTGAAGGCCGGTGCGGGTTCGTTGAGGTGGGGGAAGCTCGATGCGTTTTCCATGAGGGACTCCGTTGGAAGGTTAAAGATTCAATCAAACAGGTGATGCCCTGCTCGATGACTTCAGTGTCGGCTTACCCCTGCCTGCCGGGCATGACATGGATCATGGCAGCGGTTGGTTTGCTCTATGCCGCTGATAGCCGGGGTGCACCCTGCAGTCAGTTGTCGGGGGAGGGCACCAACAGAGATTCGTCCACTATGCAGTAGAGGCGACCGAGCTTGTCCATGGGTTGCAGGCTCCCATTTTTGACCAGTGCCGAAATTTCGCGGCTCACGGTTTCCTGCTTCAAGTCCATCATCGCGCCCATGTCTTCGCGTGAAAAAAGCGTGACGATGCTTGGGTCTGTGGAGTGGCGCATTTTCAGGATGAAGTGGCACACCCGCTGGCGCGCAGTGCCGAAGTTGATCGAGGCCAGCCAATCGTCTGCTTCCCGCAGCGCCTTCTGCCACTTGTCGAGCAGCCCAGCGTGCATCCGGGGTGAATTCTGATTCAGCTTGTGCACCACCTCAGTGGGGATGCGGCACAACGTGACGTCGGTCAGGGCTGCTGCCTCGCTGTCATAGATCCCCGTTGCCAGAGCCTCGAGGCCGACCACATCACCTGGGCGCAGCAGTCGCAAGATGCGCCGTCGCCCATCGCCAGTAATTCGCGACAGTTTGACTATGCCGGAGCGCAGCGTGAAGATGCCACTCGCTTCATCGCCTTCGTTGAAGATCACCTGATGGGCCCGGTACGCTAGGTCGTCGATCGGTGCATGGATGAGGGCAAAGTCATCTTCAGTGAGGTTGGAGAAGAGTGCTACTTCGCGGACGGCACATGCACGGCAGTCTGAGATGCCGCGCCAGGCGGACTGTGTCTTTATGGGAATCATGTTGGGTATGAGACTTCGCCAAGCGGAAATTCAAGAGCCAGGCTGAAGTAGGCATTGGCCTGTTGGTGGAGCTTCATGATGCCCCGTCTACACCACGCGCAGGCGTTTGAAGTCAGGTGAGTCGCAAGCGAGCCGAATCAGCGCAATCCCGACGTCACGCCTGGACGTTAGAAATCATGCACGATACGCGGGTGTGGCATGTAGCCCAGTCGATCGATGAAAGTCCAAGTGGAGGAACCCTGGGTGGCTCCATGGGCCAATTGCCAGTGTGACGGACACGCATGCATAGCTGAAGTGCATGCCCTTTTTTATCATTCTCAGAGGCCCATATGGCATACACCGAAAAATTTCAACAACTAGCTGATGCAGCGCGAGCTCGCGTGGTTGAAGCTCTCCCCGACGAAGTGGATGAGTTGATGGCCGGCGGCGCGGTCGCGCTCGACATACGAGACAAAGAAGAACACGACGCGGACCACATTCCCGGTTCCTTGCACATCAGTCGGGGAAAGTTGGAGATGAACGTGGAAGGGGCCATCCCCAACCTTGACACAACCATCCTGTGCTACTGCAACGCACACAATCGAGGTGCGTTGTCTGCCGACAGTCTGCGTTCCATGGGCTACCGCAACGTGCGCTATATCTCTGGAGGCCTGAAGGCATATCGCACTTTGCACCCATCAAAGTGACAGTGCAGCGGAGCTTGCGCCAGACACCAGTCGAACGACGCAGCTTGGTTTAAGGCTCGATTGGGGTGACCTGTTTGATCCTCAACAAACAGGCAAGCTCGTCTCAGGGTTTGATGTACGCGTAGCCCTGTTTCTGCAGTTTGGCAAGCCTGAGCACTCCCGATGGCGTGAAGTCAGCTTCCTGAATGAACTGCTCCTTCCTCAAGTTCCTGTTCTTCAGCGTGATTTCACAGATCTCGAAAGTCACGCCTCGGCCCTTGAGGGCCGACACCAGGGGCGCGTACTCTGTGCCATTGCTCGCTTTGCCCCCTTCCATCAGCATGTCTACACCTTCCGCGTGGGTCACGACGGTGATTTTGGCTGTTGGGTCAGAGTCAATATGGTTTCGAATGTTTCTCAAGCCCTTCAGGCCTTGAGTGGCTGCATTGTCGACGTGGTACACGACCGTGTCCTGTGCGCTGGACACTCCAACTGCCAGTATCAAAGCCAGGCTGATGACGAAGGACTTGATCGACATGGATATCTCCTGAGGTTGTAGACACCTGGTTCATCGGTGTATGCATTTGCACTGATGCTAAAGATCCGATGGGTGGCGGAGCATAGGAATTACCCTCGCGAGCCGGAACAAAGACAAGGTTGTTGTGGAGCCCCGCTGGCTCGTAGGCGGCCCTGACTAGGAGGGAAAGCGTTGCCATTGCAGCGATTGCGTCTGGGAAAGACATCTTGACAGTGAGCCAGGGGTTGAGCCGAGGCTTAGCGCGAGTAAGTACAATGACGCGGTGCAACATACCCTCGCAGCCGCTCTTAAGCACCCGGTGTTCTACCCGGGATGGGGCCTGCCACGGGGTTTCTTTTGCTCGGTGACTCCACCGTAGTTCCCCTGGGCCGCCACGCGCCCTACGTGCTTCGCCTGACCAGCATCAGTTGGTCACACCCCTCTTGTCACTTCAAACACTACGCCAGGACTGGCTGTCCAACGTGCGCAACGACCTCCTCGCGGGTCTGGTTGTTGCCCTCGCCCTCATCCCGGAGGCGATTGCCTTCTCCATCATTGCCGGGGTAGACCCCAAGGTGGGCCTGTACGCCTCCTTCTCCATCGCCACCATCATTGCCTTCACCGGAGGCCGACCGGGGATGATTTCCGCTGCCACGGGTGCCATGGCGCTCCTCATGGTCACCCTGGTCAAAGAGCACGGGCTCGAATACCTGTTGGCCGCTACGGTGCTCACAGGGGTTCTCCAGGTCATCGCAGGGTGGGTCCGTTTGGGCGCCTTGATGCGATTCGTGTCGAGGTCGGTGGTCACGGGTTTCGTGAACGCCCTTGCCATCCTCATCTTCCTCGCCCAACTGCCCGAACTCACGAACGTGACGTGGCATGTCTACGCCATGACGGCAGCGGGTCTCGGCATCATCTACGGCCTGCCCTACATCACCAAGGCGGTGCCGTCGCCGCTGGTCACCATCGTGGTCCTCACCGGGGTCGCTATCGCGCTGGACCTCGACATCCGCACCGTGGGCGACATGGGTGACCTGCCCGACAGCCTGCCGATGTTCCTCATCCCGAACATCCCGCTGACCTGGGAAACGCTCGCCATCATCTTTCCGTACTCGCTGACCCTCATGGTGGTGGGCCTGCTGGAATCGCTGATGACAGCGACCATCGTGGACGACCTCACGGACACCAAGAGCGACAAGAACCGCGAGTGCGTTGGCCAGGGCGTTGCCAACATTGCCACGGGCTTCATCGGCGGTATGGCGGGCTGCGCCATGATTGGTCAGTCCATCATCAACATCAAGTCCGGGGGACGTGGTCGGCTGTCCAGCTTCGCAGCTGGCGCCTTCCTCCTGCTGATGGTCGTGTTCCTGGGTGACTGGGTGGCGAAGATACCCATGGCCGCCCTGGTGGCCGTGATGATCATGGTCTCCATCGGCACCTTCAACTGGGGTTCCATCAAGAGCCTGCGCGAACACCCCAAGAGTTCCAGCGTGGTGATGGTTGCCACCGTGGTCGTGACCGTGGCGACCCACGACCTCGCCATGGGCGTGCTGACCGGTGTGCTGCTCTCCGGCTTTTTCTTCGCCCACAAGGTCGGTCAGATTCTGCGGGTGAGGTCGCAGAGCGAGGACGAAGGACGCACACGTACCTATCAGGTCATCGGGCAGGTGTTCTTCGCCAGCGCTGACCGCTTCTCCAACGCCTTTGACTACAAGGAAGTCATCGACAAGGTCCGCATCGACGTGAGCCGCGCCCACTTCTGGGACATCACTGCCGTGAGCGCCCTGGACAAGGCGGTCATCAAGTTCCGCCGCGAGGGTGCGGAGGTCGAGGTCATCGGCCTGAACGAGGCCAGCGCCACCATAGTGGACCGCTTCGGTATCCACGACAAGGATGGCGCTGAAGACATGCTGATGGGCCACTGAAGGAGAACACCCGATGAACGACGACACAAAAGTGCTGGCCTGCGTGGACCAATCGAAGTACGCCGAGAGCGTGGCGGACTACGCCACCTGGGCGGCCAAGCGGATGCAGACGCCCATGGAACTCCTTCACGTCATCGACCGGCATCCCCGCCTGGAGGCCGTGCAGGACCACAGCGGAGCCATCGGCCTTGATGCGCAAGAAAACCTGCTCAAGCAGTTGAGTGAAGAGGATGAGAAGAGGACTCGCGCCGCCCGGGAGATGGGTCGGGTGTTCCTCAACGGCCTGCGCGAGCGGGCCATGGCATCGGGGGCGTTCGTAGTTGACGTGCGGCAACGCCATGGCGAGTTGGACACCACGCTGCCAGAGCTTCAGGGCGATGTCCGCCTGTTCGTGCTGGGCCGTCGCGGCGCTTCTGCGCAGGCCACCCAACGAGACCTGGGCCGCAACCTGGAGTGGGTGGTCCGCTCGGTGAACAAGCCCGTGCTGGCGGTGACGCGTTCGATGGCTCCAGCGTGACCCGCCAGGGCATTCAGATGATTGCCGGGAGTCCGCTGCTCAAGGGGCTGCCCATCCACCTGCTGATGGCAGGGAAGGCGCAAGCCCAAGGGCCGAAGCAGATCGAGGAGGCCAGGAGCGTGCTGGAGGCGGTGGGCTTCCAGGTCTCAATGGAGGTTCACCTGGGTGACCCCGAGACCGTGATTGCCGAAGCGGTGAAGTTTCAGCAATGCGACCTCCTGGTCATGGGTGCCTACAGCCATTCGCCATGGCGCAGCCTGTTTGTGGGGAGCAAGACCAAGGACTTGTTGCGCTCGGCTGCGGTGCCTACTTTACTCTTGAGGTGATCGACGAAGCGCCAGGAGCTCTGCAGCAAGATGGGTCTAACGTGGTCGCATCACACGAACGTCGCTGATGCTTGTGCCCTAGGTCTGAACACTTGCCATAACCAAGTGCAACCCATTGTCGCCCCTAGCAACATCAGGCCGACACCTGCACTCCACTGGCTATCCAAGGAGTATGCATTGCAGAGTCGACGTTCTGAGGTCGCCAGAAATGCACCAGCCGTCAGGAGCATTGACACTGCATATCCCACGAAAAAGAGTTGCAAGGTGGCGGGCGAGTTTTTCAAAGAGCGGTGCATCAACACACCGAACGCGATCAGTGAGGCAAGCTTCATCGCATCCGCCTGGAAAATGACCACTGCACGATCAATTTCAACTGGAAGCATCCAGAAGGTGAAAATGATCTGCGCTGCCATGAAACTTGTCAGGCCGTATCGGTTCCAGGAGATGGGTCTTGCGCTGGGATAGAGGCGGCTCAGTAACTGGGACCAGAGCCATCCTGCGGCAGCCAAGAGAGGCATCTGTACTACCATGTGCCACACCATACTTTGCTCGATGAGTGCTCGAAGCGGGGGAATGGACAGAGCGCACCCCAGTGCTGTCACTGCCATCGCAATCGTCGTTTGCAGACGCAATGACAGACCCGCGATCATGGAGCGTAGGCGTGCGCGATATCGAGTGCCACTGTCGCCAACTCGTAGTCAACGATGCGAGTGAGGAGGCCTGTGTTTGTCACGATGTGCAAAGCGGCATTGTGCTCAAACTCTCCCAGCGGGGCGGGTATGACCATGATCCCAAAAGCATCGAGTAGTTCACGGCGGTCGCTGGGAGAGACCAGTGTGACCACCTTCCAGATTGTCGTGTCCATGCGCATGCGGGCTGCGTATTCGCGCAGAGCCTGCGGGGAGTCGTTGGCAGGATCAAAACTGATCGACAGAAGTCCCACTTCGTGCTCCAAGCCACGCTCTTGGATCTGCGCCTGCAGCTGTTGAAAAACCGTACCCAGCGCTGCGCACACCGTTTGACAGCGGAGATAGACAAAATCGACGATCCACACCTTCGGCTCGGCAGCAAGCAGCACCGGCAGCGCGGTAGGGGCGCCGTTTCCGCCAACAACATTCAGGTGAGGGATCGGGAGCGACGCTTTTTCAACCTGGGCTCTTCGCAGCGTCTCTGTGGTGAAGCCACTTCCAGCCGAGGTGGATTGCGCGAGCAAAAGTAGCCCAAAGGCAAGCACCACTATTGTGGCTAGGAAAGTCTTCCAGAGTGCGGGCGGCGCACCGCCCTGGTCAGTTGCTGGACTTGAGCTCTGCGTCACCGTTGTAGGGCTCCGTGCGTGTTTTGGTTGCCTCTCTCTGTGCTGCCACTGTGGCCGGCAAAATGTCACCTGCCTTGTTGCCCCAATCATTGCGGATGTAGCTCATCACAGCAGCCAGTTCGTCGTCGTTCATCGAGTTCCAGGCGGGCATGGCTCCTTTGTAGAGCGTCCCTTTGACGCTCATTTCGCCATTGACCCCATGCAGCAAGATGTTCACCAAGACCTTCTCATCCCCGACGACCCATTCGGATTCTGCGAGTGGCGGAAACACACCCGCTACGCCCAGGCCATTGGCCTGGTGACAGGCCGCGCACTTGCCTCCGTAGATCTGCTTGCCATCCACTTTTGCAGCTGCGCCCGCGACCACCACAGGAGGGCGCAGGTCGGCAACCGTGCGTTGGTCTCCATAGGCAGAGTCCTCACCTGAGGGCGTGCTGTAGATGTAGAAGGCACCCCACATCGCCATGGCACCCAGGAACATGGTGAGGAACCATGGTAGTGGACGTACACGTTCATCAGGATCGTCGTTCTCTCGACGTCGTTGCGGGGTCTGATCCGGTTCAAGGGGCTCTTTGCTCATCACTTGTCCTTCATTGGTTCAGCCAGCGGTTTGAGAGCTGGATATGTCCGGTCCAACGAAAGCAGGTATTCCACCAAGGCCAGTACTTCTGGCTTGGCGACAACGACTTCACCCGCCTTTGTGTAAGCCGGTGGTAGATTCACCACCGTCTCGCCAGGTTGCGCCGCGCCCTGGCGAACCTCGAACAGATATGGGTAGGGCGGCATGATGGAGCCTGGCGTGTAGGCCCTTGGTTGGTACAGGTGTCCAAGCTGCCAGTCCTGACTGGGCTGGCGGGCGCCGATGTTCAGCAAATCAGGGCCTGTTCGCATGGTTCCAAGCAAGTGAGGGGTGTCGTACGCATAGTCCCCGGCCACTGAAGCACGACCCCAGCCGCGTTTTATATCGGGTGCCTGCTTGATGTCTCGCGGCTGCTGTGAGTGGCAGTACACACATCCGTTGGCGATGTACGACTGGCGCCCAATGACCTGTGTGTCTGTGTAAGGCTTCAGTCCTTCTGGCGGCGCAACGTCGTCAAGTAGAAAGTAAGGGACGACCACCAGCAAAGCGGTCGCACCTCCAAGAATTACCATCGCACCACTGACGATGCGCATCTCGTCCATTTCCCAGAACGTCTTGCCGGCGCTCATGCTGCCACCTCTTTCTTGAACATCTTTGGAAAGAGCGAGGTTCCCAGCAGCGCAGCTCCCAAACGACGCGGACCGAACTTCCAACCCATGGCAAAGAAGTGGGCTGCAAAAACCAAGTGTCCCAGAGTCATGAGACCACCACCGATGGATCTCGCCTCGAGGTAGGGAAGGGTGAGTGCAACCGACTGCATGAAGGGGGTGTTCTCATCGAGCATGGCGAGGCCTTGCAGCCAACCTCCAATCGACAGCCAAATGAAGTAGATCGCGAATCCAATCAGCACCAACCAGAAATGCAGCGATATGAGTTTTGGAAACGGCCATTCCCAGTTCATGACACGCGGCATGATGAAATAGATCGAGCCGAACATCACCATTGAGAAGAATCCATACAAGCCTAGATGGGCGTGGGCGACGGTGTAGTGGGTGAAGTGCGTGATGGTGTTGACAGCTCGCAACGCTTCCAGCGAGCCTTGCACTGAAGCGGCCGTGTACATCATCGCGCCCAGCACGATGAACCGGAGCGTGGGGGAGTACATCAATGCGCGAAAATTTCCCAACACGGTCATGTGCTGGTTGACCGCGACGGCAAATACTGGAATGACCATCATCATGCTTTGCACGATGGAGATTGTGATCAGCCAAGATGGCACGGGTCCACCAATCAGATGATGTCCACCGACCTGGCTGTAGAAGAACGCGAGTGACCAGAAGCCCAGCAACGAAAGGTTGTAGGAGTGGATGGGCTTTCCAAGTACTTTGGGGATGAAGTAGTAGGAAGCCGCCAGCCCAATCGGGGTGAACCACAAGCCCAGCACGTTGTGCCCAAACCACCAGTTCATGGTTGCCTGTTGCACGCCGAAATGAACCCCTGGCCAGTTGGCAATGAGGAAAAGTACTGGAAACCACAGCAACCCTGCACCGATGTACCACACCGACACGTAGAGGTGTTTCACCTTTCTTTGCATCAGGGTCAGCCACAGTGGAATTCCAACCAAGGCACCTCCCACCACGAGCAAGATGTCGATCTGCCAAGGGTATTCAAGCCACTCAAGGCCGTCTGAGTAACCCAGCGCAATAGCGACAGAACCCGCGAACACGCCAATGCTCCACAGTGCGCCGCCAAAGAGCGCGTACTTTGCACCCACCAGTTCAGTCTTGAGCAATCGGGGGATCAGCCATAGGGCCACACCAACGCCAGCCAAAGAGCACCAGCCATACGCCACCATGTTGAGGTGAATGGGACGCATGCGGCCAAACGTCAGCCATCCGTATTCAACCCACCAGTCTGGAGCGTGCAGCTTGATGGATGAGATCAGCCCTGCAAAGGAGGCCAACACCAGCCAGATGACTGCAAGTGTCAGGCTCACTCCGACAACCAAGGAAGTGGATTGATCAGCGCGCGCGCGGGCACGAGCGTCCTGTTCGGTCAGGTGTGCGCTGCTGGATTCACTTCCACCAGATGCCTCTTGCAGGCCACCGCGCTGCAGTGCTGTCGCTGCAGGATCCTCAACCTTGCCCAATTCGTTCGGGGCAAAAATTTCGGTGGCTGCAGCGGTGCCATCTCCAAACAGGCCGTTTGACATCGACCAGATGAAAACGAACAAGGCTGCGATCGAAAGTAAAAAGGTGGCTAGCAGCACCCCAACAGTGAAATCCATACGACGTTATCTCCTCGATTCGTTCAAAACCCAGTCAGGCGCCTGGGCTCGGCGCATTCTTTTCGTGCACATGTGTCTTGGTCTTTTCAACCGACCAGATCAGGCTTGGCCAGCCACTCGCGACCTTTGAGCATCGCGTCCCAGTAAAGAGGCGGAAGCACGCGCTCCTTCAAGTACCAGGCCAGCGTGGAGGGCCGAGTCCCGTCAATGAGCCACTTGGGGAAACTGGGGGCAAGCTTGCCTGCATACGTAAATTCGGCGAGAACTATCTTGCCCCTTTCCACGGTCAACGGACAGGATCCATACCCGTCGTAGAGGGCTACCCCTCTGGCCTTGCCGCGTTCGACCAGGATGTTGTGCGCTATCACGGGCGCTTGTTTTCGCGCCGCGGCGGCCGTTTTGGCGTTTGTAGTGTTGCTCACATCTCCCAGCGCGAACACATTCGCAAAGTTCTTGTGTCGCAGGGTCGTGGGATTGACGTCGATCCAACCTGTTGCGTCAGCCAGAGGGCTTACACGAATGAAGTCAGGTGCTTTTTGTGGTGGAACAACATGCAACAGGTCGAAGTCGCGCTGCAGAATTTCTTTTTTTCCATCGGGAGCGCTCCTGCTGAATGTGGCGCTCTTGCGCGCACCATCCACTGCAATCAATGTCTCACCAAAATTTAGTCCGATGTTGTAGGCCTTGATGTATTCCATGAGCGCTGGAACATACTCTGCGACTCCGAAAAGTACGCTGCCTGCGCTGCAGAACTGGATGTCTATGGATTTCAATGCGCCATGGCGTCGCCAGTGGTCTGCCGACAGATACATCGCCTTTTGCGGAGCGCCCGCGCATTTGATGGGCATCGGCGGTTGAGTGAATAAGGCCTTGCCCGTCCCCAGACCCTGGACGAGTTCCCAGGTGTATGGCGCGAGGTCGTAGCGGTAGTTGCTGGTGACGCCGTTACGACCCAGGGTCTCCGCGAGTCCTTCGATGCCATCCCAATCCAGTTTCAAACCGGGGCAAATCACAAGTTGCTTGTAGTTGACGACGCGACAGCCTTCCAGAACGAGCGCATTGCGTTCGGGCTCAAAAGCGGCCACGCCTGCCTTTATCCAATGCACGCCTGGCGGCATCACCGCGCCCATTGGTCTGGCAGTGGAGGCTGGACTGAAGATGCCAGCGCCCACCATGGTCCAGCCTGGTTGGTAGTAGTGGGTGTCTGCCGGGTCGATGATGGCAATGTCCAAACCGGGACTGCGCTTGAGCAAACTTGCCGCGACTGAAATACCGGCAGCACCACCGCCCACGATCACGACCTCGTGGGACGCGGCGGCCACCTCAATTGGCGTCTTGCCACCATTGACGATGCGTCGCACAAGCCCTTTGAGGTCGAAGCCGGCTTTGGTCGCACTCTCCAGGATGTGCGGCAATGGAGTCGAGTTTGCTTCGGACAGCGCCCACAAGGTGGTGGAGCGCATGCCCGTGCGGCAGTACGCGAGAACCGGCTTGGGCAGTTCGGCCATGAGAACCCCGAATGCTGTCGCCTGAGCATCTGTGACTTTGCCTGATTCTGCTGGCAGATAGCGTGTTTCAAGTCCCAACCCACGAGCTATCCGTTCAATTTCCAGATGCCCGGGTTGGTCTGCGCCCTCACCATCCGGGCGGTTACAGATGATTGAACGGTATCCCGCCTCGTGAATGGCGGATAGTTCGCTGGTAAATATCTGGGGCGCAACCGAAAGATCGCCCGTCAGTGTGCGAATGTCCATATTTGTCTCCTGAAATGATCGGCCCTTCGAAGGGCTCTATCGGGGCGAGCAGGCGGTCAGACCGCGTTGAGGGGGATCTTGATGTACCGAGTGCCGTTCGATTCCGGCGCAGGCAAGTCACCTGCGCGCATGTTGACCTGAACCGATGGCAAGATCAGTGCAGGCATTTTTAGGGTGGCATCCTTGGCCTGGCGCATGGTCACAAACGCGTCTTCGCTGATGCCGTTTCGTACGTGAATGTTCTTCTCACGTTCATCGGCAACGCTGCTGACAAACCGGAGTTCACGCCCGCCAGGCTGGTAGTCGTGGCACATGTAGATGGCGGTTTGCGGTGGCAGACTCAAGACTTTGTTGATCGATCTGAACAAGGTGCGTGCATCACCTCCGGGAAAGTCGCAGCGTGCGGTTCCATAGTCGTGCATGAAAAGGGTATCTCCCACAAATGCCGCCATTTGCTTTTCAGCACTGACGATATAGGTCATACAAGCCGGCGTGTGACCAGGCGTATGCATGGCGCGAGCCTCCAGGCTTCCAATCGAAAAGGCCTCACCATCCTGAAACAGGTGGTCGAACTGTCGGCCATCTCGTTGGAATTCGTCACCCGCATTGAACAGCTCACCGAAGACGTTTTGTACCTCGACGATGTACTGCCCAATGCCTATGGAGCCTCCGAGCTGTTGCTTCAAATAGGGGGCGGCAGATAAGTGATCAGCGTGGACATGGGTCTCCAGGATCCATTGCACTTTGGCACCAAGCTCTTGCACGCGAATGATCAATCGGTCAGCTTGGGTGTGCAAAGTGCGGCCAGATGAGGGCACGTAGTCCAACACGCTGTCGATCAAGGCACAGTGCAATGTCTGTTTGTCCAGCACGAGGTAGCTCACGGTGCTGGTGACAGGGTCAAAAAATGCTTCGATGTGCATGCAGCTCCGGTGCGTCGTCGGAAAGATTGCGGCATTCGCCGCAGTTGCCCAGAACACGCTGGGAGAGCATTGGCTATCAAGACCCATGCCAACCTTCAAAGTATCCGAACACCTGCGGCAAGTGATTGATAAGAATGGGGTTTTTTCTCTTCTGAGTTTTCCCGGCTCAACGTTTGTGGCTGAAGCTGCCTTTGGCAGTGCCAAATTACTGCCAAAAACTGCCATGGCAGCTGCTGGTGGCACAATGCTCACATCTGAAACGAGTGCGCGAGCCCAGGAACCGCTATGTCTGCACCCAATCCACATCTTGTTGCGGCTACCAGCGTCGGCTCCACAACCGACGTGCAGGCGCTGGTCTCGTTCTTAGAGCACGAGGCTCAGCCCATGATCGTTCTTGACCCCGACTACAACATCCTCGCTGCCAACATCGCATATCAGCGTCAGTTCGGCACCGCTGGACAAACCTACATCGGTCGCAAGTGCTATCAGGTCTCGCATCACTATGAGGTGCCTTGCGACCAGGCTGGTGAGCACTGCCCCATGAAGAAGGCGTTCGAGCTCAAGGGTCCCGATCGTGTGCTGCATATTCACTTCACACCTCGCGGGCCTGAGCATGTCGACGTTGAACTGCGACCCATTCTGGACGCGCAGCGCAATGTCGTGGCATATGTGGAGCGTTTGGCAACAGTGCGTCACGCGTTGGCACGACCCAGTGCGGAAGGCCTGGTGGGCGGTGCTCCAGCATTCAACGCTGCATTGGAAGCGGTGCAGCGGGTCGGTCCCTCGATGTTGCCGGTACTGCTGTTGGGTGAGTCAGGAACCGGGAAAGAACTGTTTGCACGGGCAGTGCACGAAGCAAGTCCCCGCGCTTCCGGTCCCTTTGTTGTCCTCGAATGTTCGGGCTTGGCCGAAGCGCTATTCGAAAGCGAACTTTTCGGTCACGAAAAAGGTGCTTTCACCGGCGCGAATGCCCGCAAGCCTGGGCTTGTGGAAACCGCCAAAGGCGGAACGTTGTTTCTCGATGAGATGGGCGATGTGCCGTTGTCGATGCAGGTCAAGCTGTTGAGGTTGATCGAGTCCGGCGCTTACCGCCGCTTGGGCAGCGTGGAAACCCAGCAAGCCGATTTCCGGCTGGTGGCGGCCACCCACAAGCCGCTGGCTCGCATGGTGCTTGAGGAGCGCTTTCGGCAGGATCTGTACTACCGAATCAATGCGTTTCCGATTCAGCTTCCCCCGCTGAGAGAGCGCTCTTCGGATATCCCCATGCTGGTCGAGTCCTTTTTGCGGCGCTCCAGTGGCTCAAAGGTGCAAACCCTTGTCGAAGACCAGACGATGGAGCGCCTTCAGTCATACGATTGGCCGGGGAACGTGCGTGAGTTGCGCAATGTCCTCGACAGAGCGAGCTTGTTTGCCGACGATGGTGTGCTGCGAGTGAGCCACCTCCCGGAAGCCCTTTCATCTTCCACGCCCAAATCGGCAGACTCCGCTTCCAGCAGCGGGTCGGCACCTGCAAAGGGCGTGTTGGACAAGGCAGAAATCAAGCGGTTGCTAGAAGAGGGTGCCCACAGCCGCAAGGAACTGGCGCGGCATTTGGGCGTGAGCGAACGCACGCTGTATCGGCGATTGAAAGAGCTGGCACCGTCTTGAGGCAACGCAGTATGGATCACGGACTGATGGGCCCGAACATGCACAGCAGACCAACTGGGCTGGAAGCTTCAGTTTCACAGACCTTGGTCGATATTCTGATGTGAAAGCAGCGCAGTCGCACGACGTTGACTGCAGCGGTGCTTGCAAACTTTCAATGCATCGGACCTCCAAATGAAGTTCAGCCAGCGACTTATTCTTTGCGCAGTTGCACCTGCGCTCTTGTTCATCACTGGCCTTGCAGCAAGTATTTGGGGGCTCGTATCAACACAGGCGCAGTTCGATCACTACATTCGAACAGAACAGGCTCGCGCAGCCAGTTTCAACGAGATGTATGCCCAGGGTTTGCAAATGGGGCAGGCTCTGCGGAACATGGTGCTGGATCCGGCCAATCCCAAGGCGCGCCAGAACTTGGATACCGCCAGCTCAGGATACGAGAGGGCTGCCGCAGCCCTTGTCAAAGGGTCTGAAGGTACAGCCTTTGCGAAGGATCTGGAGGTACTTGCCTCACTTCGCAGCGCACATTCGGCTGCGCAAAATAAGGTACTGGCTTTAATAGCGACCGATGCAAGTCAAGCCGTCGGAGCCTTGAATTCTGAAGAAACGCCTGCTTGGCGGGCACTCAGGGCAGGACTGCTCAAACACCTGGAAGATGCGAGGGGTGCATCGGAAGAGGCCCATGCGACGGTGAATTCAGATGCGGACCGGATGATCGCTTTTGCCACTGCGCTCGCCGTTCTGGCCTCGTTGGTAAGCGCGGCGCTTTGCGTGTTCATGCAACGCACGGTGGGTCACGAGTTGGGAGGAGATCCAGCATCAACGCGCACGTCATTGCTGCATATTGCCAGCGGAGATCTCTCCAAATCCTTAATTCTTAAAGAGGGCGATGAACAAAGCCTGATGCACTCTCTGGGACAAATGCAGCATTCGTTGCGGGGGTTGGTCGGGTCCGTTAGAAGTTCGGTGGACTCCATTTCGACCGCCAGTGCCGAGATTGCGACCGGGAATCAAGACCTCTCTATTCGTACTGAACAGACCGCATCCAATCTTCAGCAGGCAGCTGCGTCCATGGAGCAACTGAGCGGGACCGTGAGGCAGTCCGCGGACTCTGCTCGGGAGGCTGACGCTTTGGCTTCTTCAGCTGCGGAGGTCGCTGCTAGAGGCGGGCGTGTGGTTTCAGAGGTTGTTGCAACAATGCAGGAGATTGCACACTCTTCGCAGCGCATTGCAGACATCACTGGAGTCATCGACGGGATCGCGTTCCAGACCAATATCCTTGCATTGAATGCGGCTGTCGAAGCTGCTCGTGCAGGAGAGCAGGGGCGTGGCTTCGCGGTGGTCGCCAGCGAAGTGAGGAGCCTTGCAGGTCGCTCTGCCGAGGCTGCCAAGGAAATCAAGTCGCTGATCGGGACCAGTGTTGAGCGCGTCCAGGCCGGTTCCAGGCTGGTAAGCGACGCGGGTCAGACCATGACCGAGATCGTTGTCTCGGTGAAGCGTGTATCTGACATCGTTGCTGCCATCACTGCGTCTGCCGCTGATCAGGCCAGTGGGATTGAGCAGATCAGCGCGTCAGTGTCTCAACTTGATCAAATGACACAGCAAAACTCTGCATTGGTCGAAGAGTCTGCGGCCGCGGCGGAGAGCTTAAAGGAGCAGGCCCATCGGATGGCTGATGTGATCAGCACATTCAAGCTGCACTGAGCTGGCCCGCTGAATTGGGGGGTGGAGCATCCATGAAAAAAGCCCCGGATGGGGCTTTTTTCATGTGTGGACGATGGGCTTCAGGCCAGGGTATCGGCCCAGATATTCTGTGCCCAAGCCTTGGCGTAGACACCTTCCAGCTCGCTCGCTGCGCTCGACAGACCGCCGTCGTACTTGTGCACGCTGGCCACGTGCACCACGTCCTTGGCGGTCACGAAGCTGTAGCAGGTGTTGGCGTAGAGCGGGTTGGCCAGTGGCTCTTGGCCGTTCAGCAAGGCGACCACGGCGGCCGCGCAGGTCTTGCCGTGCTGGTTGGCCATATGGCCCGATTTTGGCATCAGTGGTGCGATCTGGATCGCGTCGCCGAGCACGTGGATGTTTTTCTGGGCTTTCGATTCGAAGGTCAAGAAGTCCACCTCGCACCAGCGCGCATTCGCCGTGGCCAGGCCGGTCTTCACCGCGATGTTGCCCGCGCGCATGTCGGGCAGCACGTTGGCCACACCGGCCTTGAAGTCGTCGTTGAACTCGAACTTCAGGGTGTTGACTCGATCATGCCGGCGTAGTGGTCGGCCCAGGCCTTGGTGAACAGGCCCTTCTTGGAGGTGATGTCGTCGTTGGCGTCGAAGATCACGACCTTACTTTTCGGCTTGGCCACCTTGAAGTAGCTGGCCACCATGCAGGCGCGCTCGTACGGGCCGGGCGGGCAGCGGTAGGGTGCCAGAGGGATGCTGATGGCGTAGGTGCCGCCGTCGGGCAGGGCTTCGAGCTGCTGACGCAGGGCCACGGTTTGGGGACCGGCCTTCCAGGCGTGCAGCACCTTCTCGGCCGCACCGGGTTTGACCATGCCGGGCAGGGTGGGCATGAAGTCGATGCCGGGCGAGAGGATCAGGCGGTCGTAGGGCAGCTCGCCGCCGCTGGCCAGCTTTACCGTGCGCTTCACCGGGTCGATGCTGTCCACCATGTCGCGCACCACCTTCACGCCGTGGCGCGCAGTGAGGTTGCTGTAGGGCGTGGTGATCTCAGCCATGGTGGAGTGACCACCGACCACCAGGTTGGACATGGGGCACGAGACGAACGCGGCGTTGGGCTCGATCAGCGTCACGTCGATGCTGTTGTTGGAGAACAGGCGCAGGTATTTGGCGGCGGTGGCGCCACCGAAGCCACCCCCGACCACCACCACCTTCGCGCTGCTGCCGCCAGTGGTGGCGCAGCCGCTCATGAGGCCGATGCCCGCCAGTGCGGAACCCGCGCCGATGCTTTGTACGAATTGACGACGTTTCATGGCGGGTTCCTCACAGCTGCTCGTCGGTGTAACCCTTGGAGATCTGGTGCATCAGCGTGGCGGGGCGGGTGCCGGCCTTGTATTCGAGCAGGATCTTCTGCAGGTCGACCTGGCTGCGACCAGCCAGCGAAGCCATGCCGGGTTGAGCTCGGCCTTCAGTGCCGTGGCAGCTGGCGCAGGCGGACGCCCACACCTTGGTCTGATTCACTTGGGCCTGCGCCCCAATCGATGTGGTCATCAGTACTGCAGTCGCTAGCCATTTCATCGTTTCAGGCATCTTTGTCTCCGTGGGTTCTGTGGCTTTGTTTTCGTGCTTCATTCACGCAGCGAAGTCATGTTGATCTTTGGAATTCAACGAGTTGACGATCAAAAATCATTGAATGTGAATATTTGCAACAGTAGGCTAGTTGGAATACTTGATTGGACACACCGGAGAAACCCTAGGGAGCTGTGGTGCGTTGACGTACCTTTGGCCTGGGTAGCTGACCCTGCTGCAAAGCAGCATAGGGTTTATACGAATCACAATATCAGCAAACAATCATAGAGTTGCAGATATCGTAGATTCGTTGCCCAGCATATGCCGTATGACCCAGAGCTCATCGAGTCCATGGCGCGCCAGTTCGGGGTGCTCTCCGAGCCAGCGAGGCTGAAGATACTCGCCTCATTGTGTGAGGGAGAGATGTGTGTAAGTGATCTGCTGGTGGCGACGGGCTTGTCTCAAACAAACGCGTCAAGGCACCTTGGCCTCATGTACCAGGCAGGTGTCCTGTTCAAGCGTCGCGAGGGCAACCATGTGTTTTACAAAGTGGCCAATACGCTGTACGTCGACCTGTGTTTTTTGGTGCTGAAGCAATCCGAAGAGAACCCGCTGTCCACAGCGCATGCAATGTGAAGGACTATCCAGTGTCAGTAGATTTGAATCAAACCATTGGTCGAGTGCTCCCCGCCCCCGAGAATCACCTGAGCGCCGAGAAGTTGGAGCTCGCCCGCAAGGCGCGCCGTAGCTTCATGGGCAAGGCCCTGGCCATGGGCGCGGGTGTGGCGGCCAGTGCCGCCGCCACCACCCGTGCGGTGGCGGCCGAGGGCGAAGAGGCCATCTTGAAATTGCCGCCGCACACCACCGGCCTGGGGCAGGGCGTGGCCACTGAGGGTTATGGCAAGCCCAGCACCTGGGAAGCCAACCTGCAGCGCCGCCAGAGCCCGGGCCTCACGCGTGTGCCGCAGGCATCTGTCAGCTTCACGCCGCTGCAGGGCCTGTTCGGCATCATCACGCCCAGTGGTCTGCACTTCGAGCGCCACCACCAGGGCTGGTGGGACATCGATCCTTCCAAACACCGCCTCATGGTCAACGGCCTGGTCAAGCGCGAACGCGTGTTCACCATGGACGACCTGATGCGCCTGCCCAGCGTGTCGCGCATTCACTTCATTGAATGCGGCGCCAACTCCGCGCCCGAGTGGGGCAACGTGGCCTTGCCCGCGGTGCAGTACACGCACGGCATGGTGAGCTGCTGCGAGTTCACCGGCGTGCTGCTCTCCACGCTGCTGGAGATGTGTGGCTACGACAAGAAGAACGGCAAATTCGTGCTGGCCGAAGGCGCGGACGGTTCGTCGATGACGCGCACGATCGACATCGACCGCGCCATGGACGACTGCATCGTGGCCTGGGCCATGAACGGCGAGATGCTGCGCCC
>LNFM01003384.1_pt1 | contig 31428 bp, 29 predicted proteins | sample 596031 | NCBI WGS metagenome assembly LNFM01 (sample SAMN04254537, study PRJNA301005) | activated carbon metagenome | isolation source: dual media filters at the Ann Arbor, Michigan drinking water treatment plant | place: USA: Ann Arbor | reverse complement strand
GCGATGGGCGGCATGGTGCGCGTGGGACTCGAGGATTCGCTGTGGGACGGCCCGGGCACACTGGCGCAGACCAACGCCGCGCAGGTTCGCCGCATCCGCACCGTCATCGAAGCGCTGTCCCTCGAAGTCGCCACGCCCGACGAGGCCCGCCAGATGCTCAAACTGAAGGGCCGCGACAACGTGGCGTTCTGAGCCGAAGAATCTAGCCACGGAGGGCACGGAGGGCACGGAGATTGATATCGGATTGTTGCCGTGTGGCCGGTGTTTCGTGCCCGCTTACTGGAGTCTGCGTAGCCTACTACGTTAATTCGTTTTCTCCGTGCCCTCCGTGCCCTCCGTGGCTAGATTCATGAGTCCTCAATACTTGTCGATCACCTCTCTGCCGAACTCGCGGATCATCTCGCGTGCGTCGGTGCCGCACACGTTCAACGCGATGTTCGTCACGCCCGCGGCCTCGAGTTCGCGGATGCGATCGATGATTTCAGGACCTGAACCCGTCAGCGTGCCGGCCTTGATCAGTTCCGGGGTCAGGTAGGCGCGTTCACCTTCGCGCATGAACACGAGGTGGCCGAGGTGCATCTCCTGGAAGCGGCGGTCCATCGGCGTTTTCATCTTCATGATGTGGGCGTCGAAGTATTCCTTCGCCCGGCCGGCGACCGACGGCGGCGCAAACGGCCCGACCTGGATGTCCTTGGGATCCCAGTTCGTGTGCAGCAGCAGGATGGCCATCGGGCCGACCTGCTGCGCGACGCGATCACTCATGATCGACTCCCCCGGCCGCAGCACACAGGCGGACGTCAGGTTCGTGCAGTAGACCTCGGGCATCGCGCGCCCGGCGGCACTCGCGGCGGCCTTGATCGCCTGGATGCTGCTGGCGATGTAGCCAGGATCGAGACCGATCGTGACCCAGCCGTCAGCGAGTTCGCCGGTCATCTGGATTGCCTTCGGTCCGTTCGACGCCATGTGGATCGGAATGTGATCGCGGATATTGATATAGCCGTGATCCGGATGCACGAATTTGATGTGCCGCTCGCGCTCGCCTTCGCGATACAGCGCCTCGCGACCGGCCAGCAGGTCGCGGATGATCTCGACGTGCTCGCGCATGGTCTTCAGGGTGATCGGGGGCATGCCCATCACGTTGCGCCCGGTGAAGCCGGTGCCGACACCGAGGATCACGCGGCCCGGCGCGAGTTCGTTGATGGTGGCGATCGAATGGGCGGTGACCGGCGCGATGCGGTTGCCGAGGATCGACACGAGAGTGCCGATCTTGATGCTGCGCGTGTGGTGCGCGACGAGCGCCATGCTGGCGTAGACATCGCTGTAGCACATCTGGGAGTCATAGAACCAGGTGTGCGAGAAGCCGTAGTCCTCGGCCATCTTCGCGTCTTCCCAGGCGCGAATGTAGGTCGGAAAGCTGATACCGAAATCCATGCAAGGTCTCCCCTCGGGCTGGTGGTGGACGATCGAACTGCGGACAATCTGGTGGCTGGGGTGAAGTTGTGTCAACTCGAGTATCTCCCTCAGGCTGGGGACTGGCCCGCGCTGCGGTCCCGCGCTAGTCTCCAGACTGCGACCCCCGTTCGTGGGGGCGGCATCCCAACCAGACGACCAGAGGCCACAATGCTCTACAACGTCGACAGGCGCCGCGCAGCGCGCCAACCCCGGCAGGACGTGTTGTTCATCCAGTTGACCGTTGACACCACCGGCCCGACGCGCCGCACGGTGCGTTGCAGGGCGGCGGACGTCTCGGGCAGCGGCCTGCGTGTGTCGCTGGACGAACCCGTCTCGCGGGGCACCGGCCTCGATCTGTGGATCCGGCTCGACGATCTCGCGCGCAACTACCTGCTGCGTGGCCGCGTGCGCTGGAGCGATCCGGCCCGGCGCGAGGCCGGTATTGCCATCCTCGGCGCTGAAGGCACTGATTACTGGGAATGGCAGTCGCTGGCGCTCGGCTGAGCGCGGCGCCTGCGTCGTCCGAGGGGCCCGGGCCCGGGTTCCTCCGTCTGGGGTCATTGCCGCCGGTCCGCGCGGCGCATTAAAATGCCCATACGCCACCGTATGGAGTGGCGGCCTAAAAGCGTGCCGCGCGCCGCTGGAGCCCTATGACCCCCATGAGCGAATCCGCCAGCAGACTCTCGACCGGTCCAGATCTTGTCCTTGGCATTCAGGGCTACAGTTACGCCGATCTCTACGACCCGGTCGCGCTCGCCCGCCTCAGCACCGAGTTCGACCGCTTTCTCGCCGATGAGGCGCCTGGCCTCGCCGAACGCTTCCGGGCCTATCAGCAGTGCGGCGGCGACGGCATGTCGCCGGAAGACATCTCAGGCGTGCTGACCGACACCGGTCCGCACGTGGGGCAATTCATCGCGACCCTGTTCGGCATCGAAGACGCGTGGGGCGCGCAGCGCGCGCTCATTCGCGACGAAGACGAGACGCTGTTCCGTTTCCGCACCGAAGTCGTCGCGGGCCTCGCGAAACGCTTCAAGGGCGTCGACGTCGCGGGCTTCGACTGGCCCCGCCTCGCTGCGCGGGTCGCGGCGCTGCGCGCCGCGGTCGCGCCCGGTGCGCGTCTGCCGCAGGATCCTGAATACCTGACGGCCCGGGCCGGGCTCGTCACCGCCGGCCTGCTGCCGATGCCGCAGGCGTTTCGCCTGACGCTGACAGCGCACGCCGGCCACTTTCCCGAACTGCAGGGCGACGACGCCGCACTGCTCGCGAGCTGCGCCGAATCGATTGCGCAGTGGTCGCACGGCGTGCGCATGGACGCCTCACGCGATCCGGACGCCAGCCAATGGGTGTTGTTCAAGGAGCCGGCGAAGACCGACGTCGAGCACCTCGTGCACCACCAGGTCAACGAGCGGGCCGGCTTCCGGACATGGATGGCGCCGCTGCACGACATGCGTCGCCGCGACGGCTTCAAGCTGACCGACCGCCGCATGGACGAACGTCACGTGCTGTACGAGGTCGACCACTGCATCTATTGCCACGATCGCGATGCCGATTCCTGCTCGAAGGGCATGCGGCAGAAGAAGGGCGTCGAGGGCTTCAAGGTCAATGCGCTCGGCGTCACTGCCACCGGCTGCCCGCTCGGCGAGAAGATTTCCGAGATGCACGTCGTCAAGCGCCAGGGCGACAACATCGGCGCGCTCGCGCTGGTGACGATCGACAACCCGATGTGTCCGGGTACCGGTCACCGGATCTGCAACGACTGCATGAAGGGCTGCATCTACCAGAAGACCGAGCCCGTCAATATTCCGCAGATCGAGACGAGCGTGCTGACGGACGTGCTCGAACTGCCGTGGGGCTTCGAGATCTACGGCCTGCTGACGCGCTGGAATCCGCTGAACGTCAAGCGCCCGCAGGCGCTGCCGTACAACGGTCGCAAGGTGCTCGTCGTCGGCATGGGGCCGGCCGGCTACACGCTGTCGCATTACCTGCTGAACGAAGGCTTCGGCGTCGTCGGCATCGATGCGCTGAAGCTCGAGCCGCTGCCGGCGGCGCTGACGGGCACGGCAAGCCTCGCGCCGACGCCGGTGCATGATTTCAAACAGCTCTACGACGAACTCGACCGCCGCACGGTCAACGGTTTCGGCGGCGTCGCCGAGTACGGCATCACCGTGCGCTGGGACAAGAACTTCCTGAAGGTGATCTACCTGACGCTGCTGCGCCGGCAGACCTTCCGGGTCTATGGCGGCGTGCGCTTCGGCGGCACGCTGACGCTCGAAGACGCGTGGGATCTGGGCTTCGATCACGTGGCGCTCGCCACCGGCGCCGGCAAGCCGTCGCTGATCGGCCTGAAGAACAATCTCGTGCGCGGCATCCGCAAGGCGTCGGACTTCCTGATGGGCCTGCAGCTGACCGGGGCGGCGAAGGACGATTCGCTCGCGAACATGCAGGTGCGACTGCCGCTGGGCGTGATCGGCGGCGGCCTCACCGCGATCGATACGACCACCGAACTGATGGCCTATTACCCGAAGCAGGTCGAGAAGACCCTCGTGCGCTACGAGGCGCTGTGCGCCGAACTCGGCGAAGACGCGGTGCGGGCACGCTTCGATGACGAAGAGCGCGGGGTGCTCGACGAGTTTCTCGGCCACGGTCGCGCGATCCGCGCCGAACGCGAGCGCGCGCAGGCTGCCGGCGAGGCACCTGACTTTTCGCCGCTGGTGCGCGCCTGGGGCGGCGTCACGCTGTTCTACCGCAAGGCGCTCAGCGATTCACCGGCCTATCGCCAGAACCACGAGGAAATCAACGAGGCGCTGAAAGAGGGCATCGAGATCGCGGCCGGCATGAACCCGCTCGAAGCCCTGACCGACGAACGCGGCGCGCTGCGTGGCGTGATCTTCGAACAACTGCTCGACGACGGCCGGAAGGCCACGCTCGAGGTGCCGCTGCGCGGCCTGTTCATTGCCGCGGGCACGTCGCCGAACACGATTTACGAATCCGAGAACCCCGGCACGTTCGCGCTCGAAGGCAAGTTCTTCGCCCGCTTCGAGCCCGATGGCCCGGGCGCCGCGCCGGGCTTTGCGCCTGGTACCGGCGAGGGCGGTCCGAAGCAGGCGCTGCCGGCGCCCTTCACGTCCTATGTCAACAACGGCCGCTACGTCAGCTTCTATGGCGACAACCACCCCGTCTATGCCGGCAATGTCGTGAAGGCGATGGCGAGCGCGAAGGACGGCTACCCGTACATCGCCAACCTGTTCGCGCACGAGCGCGCCAGCCTGTCGCCGGCCGAGCAGCCGACGCGCGACGCCGCATTGCGCCGCTTCTTCGGCGATCTCGACGATGCGTTCATCGCGCGCGTGGTCGAGGTGAACAGGCTGACGCCGACGATCATCGAAGTGATCGCGCGTGCGCCGTTTGCCGCGCGTCGTTTCGAGCCCGGCCAGTTCTATCGCGTGCAGAACCTCGAAGCACTCGCCCCGAGCGCCGGGGGCACGAAGCTCGCGACCGAAGGCCTGGCGCTGACCGGTGCGTGGGTCAACAAGGAAGAAGGCCTGGTGTCGCTGATCGCGCTCGAGATGGGCACCTCGTCACGCCTGCTGCAGCGCTTCAAGCCGGGTGAGCCGCTGGTGGTGATGGGCGTGACCGGCGCACCGACGCACATTCCCTGTGACACCACCGTCGCCATGGTCGGCGGCGGCCTCGGCAATGCCGTGCTGTTCTCGATCGGCAAGGCCCTGCGTGCAGCCGGCAACCGGGTCGTCTACTTCGCCGGCTACAAGAAACCCGTCGACGTGTTCAAGGTCGAGGACATCGAAGCCGCCGCCGACGTGGTGGTGTGGGCGGTCGATCCCGCGCCCGGCGTCACGGCCATCAAGACCAACCGGCCGCAGGACATGAGCAATGTCGGCAACGTGCTCGACACGATGGTGGCCTACGCCACGGGCAAGCTCGGCGACGTGAAGATTCCGCTGGCCGATGCCGAGGAACTGATCGTGATCGGGTCGGATGCGATGATGGCCGCGGTCAAGCGCGCGCGGGCCGGGGTGCTCGCGCCCTACCTCAATCCGAAGCATCGCGCGATCGGCTCCATCAACTCGCCGATGCAGTGCATGATGAAGGGCGTGTGCGCCCAGTGCATGTGCCGGCACGTCGATCCCGAAACCGGCAAGGAGAGCTTCGTGTACTCCTGTCTGAACCAGGATCAGCCGCTCGACCTCGTCGACTTCGATCACCTGCGCGCGCGACTGCGTCAGAACACGGTGCAGGAGAAGCTGTCGAATCTGTGGCTGGACAGTGTGCTGAAGGCCTGACCGGCCACAGGGGCGGCCGGCACCCCGGTCGCCCCGGCCACACCGCGCCAGGCGGCGCCCGGTCAGGGCCCCGGTGGTGGCGGCGGCTGGCCGTCGAGGCGCGGCAGCCGGTCGTCGAAGCAGGCCCAGGAGGGCGCGCTGGCGGCCCAGATGGTGGCCCCGGGCCGGCCGAGTTCGGGGTCGTCGAGCGTGCCGGCGCGGATGATGGTCAGGTGCGGACGGACCTCCGCCTCGCTGAACAACGCCGTGCCACATTGCGGACAGAAGCGCCGGTGCATCACGTTGCCGCTGTCGGCGACGCTGCGGTAATCGCGCAGTTTGCCGGTCACGCGCAGCGTCTGGTTCGGGAACACCACGTTGATGGTCGCGCTGCCGGCGCCGAGGTACTGGCACACGCGGCACCAGCAGGCGCGTGCGCTGATGGGTTCGGCCTCGATTTCGTAGCGCACCGCGCCACACAGACATCCGCCCCTGATGCTCATAGCAACCTCCGCCTCGCGTTGGCGACGCATGTCGCCCGCTGATTCTACCGGGCCAGGGTGGCTACGCCGAGGGATGCGGACGCCCGCGTTGTGCGGCATAGTGCGCGTGGCGCGAGAACAGCCCCATGAACAGCCTGGGCGGTGCTGCGCAAACCCCACCCCGCGAGGAACCGCCCGTGCAATTGGCGCGTACAGGCTTCGATGTCGGCCTTTTCTCGAACCACACGGATGCCCAGCTGCGCTTCTGGCAATACGAGGTGGGGCTGGCCTATGACCATCTCGGCAAACTGGGGGGCGGCATTCACCAGCATCGGCATCACCTGCATGGCGCGATACTCAAGATGAACGGCGCGCGCGATCCGCTGCCACTGCTGCCCGCCGCCGGCTACTGCGGGCTGCGCATCGCGATGCCCGGCCTCGCCGCGCCGCGCGCACTGCACGACCCCGACGGCACGCCGGTCACGCTGGTGCATGCCGGCGACCACGGCACGACCAGCGTCGACCTGTTGATGCAGGTGTCGAACCTGGCGGCCCACATCAGGTTCTATCGCGATGCGCTGGGGCTGCCGGTCGACACCTCTGGCACGGTCAGCATCGGCGGGGCCCGACTGTGCGTCGAGCGCATCGCGCCGGTGGCGCGCAGCGCCGACTGGCGCGGTCCCGGCCTGCGCTACCTCACGCTGCAGGTAATGGATGCCCGCGCCGCGCTCGCCGAGGCACTCGCGCAGGGCGCAGAAGCCGCGGATCCCCTGCGCGACCTCGGCGATCTGGTGCGCTTCGCGTTCATTCGCGATCCGGACGGCAACTTCATCGAGATCAGCGAGCGCACGACCTTCACCGGCCGGCCGCTGTGCTGAGCGCGGCCGCGCTGCGGGCCGGGCTGCGATGAGCAGCGCGGTCACCCTCGAAAGCACGCCGGTCAGCTGGCGCGAAGACGCGCAGGTCATCGGCTGCGTCGGCGTGGCCCACCTGGTGAGCCACTTCTTCCAGCTGATTCTCGCGCCGCTGCTGCCGTGGGTGAAAGCCGAGTTCGGTCTGAGCTTCGCCGCGATGGGCTTCATCATGACGGTGCTGTTCGTCGTCTCCGGCATCACGCAGGCGCTCGCCGGCTTCATCGTCGACCGCTATGGGGCCGGCATCACACTCGGCATCGGCCTGCTGCTGTTCGTGGCTGCTGCCCTGACGCTGGCGACCAGCACCGGCTACCCGATGCTGCTGGCCGGCGCCGCGCTCGCCGGCATCGGCAACGGTGTGTTCCACCCGGTCGACTTCTCGCTGCTGAATCATCGCGTGACACCCTCGCGGCTGGGGCCTGCGTACTCGGTCCACGGCCTGACCGGCAGCCTCGGTTGGGCGCTCGCGCCGGTGTTCCTGGTCGGCATCGCAGTGCCGTTCGGTTGGCGCGCCAGTCTGTTCGCCGCGGCCGCGCTGCCGTGCGCCGTCGGCCTGCTCCTGTGGGTGAAGCGGCCGCTGTTCGCGAGCCCTGCGCGGCACCTGCCACCGGCACCCGCAGTCCCCGTGCCGCTGCTCGCCTTTCTGCAGCAGCCCGCGATCTGGTGGTGTTTCGCGTTCTTCGCCATCGTTGCGGTGGCCGCGAGCGGCGTGCAGAATTTCGCGCCCACGGTGTTCAGCGCCGTGTACGGGCTCGGCGTCTCCGGGGCCGCGATGAGCGTCACGCTGTTCATGCTCGCGAGCGCTCTCGGCATGCTCGCCGGCGGCTGGCTGGTCGGGCGCGAGGGCCGGCTCGAACGCAACATTGCGATCGCGTTCGGCCTGTCGGTCGCGGGCGCCGTGCTGATCGGCCTGTCGGTGCTGCCGGCGGCGGCCGCCCTCGCGGCCATTGCCGTGATGGGCTTCGGCAGCGGGCTGTCGGGCCCCTCGCGCGACATGCTGATCCGGTCGGCGGCGCCGCGCGGCGCCACCGGTCGTGTCTACGGCGTCGTGTACTCGGGGCTCGATCTCGGCATCGCCGTCGGTCCCGTGATGTTCGGTGGCATGCTCGATGCCGGCCACCATGGCGCGGTGTTCTATGGCATCGCCGCCTGCCTCCTGGTCGCGACGCTGATGGCGGCGCAGGTGGCCTCGCGCACGACGGCCTGAGGGCACCGTGCATTTCGCAGCATGAATGAAGGAACAGTGACGATGAATTTCGCGGATTACCCGATCAAGACCCTGATGGACATCACGGCGCGGCCGGAGATGGTGTTCGTGCGTGGCGAAGGCTCCTGGCTGTGGGACAACGCGGGCAAGCGTTATCTCGATTTCGTGCAGGGCTGGGCCGTCAATGCACTGGGTCATTCGCCGCGCTGCATCGTCGACGCACTCGCCGCGCAGGCGCCGCTGCTGATCACGCCGAGCCCCGCGTTCTACAACGAACCATCGCTGAAGCTCGCCGAGCTGCTGACGCGCGCGTCGTGTTTCGATCGCGTGTTCTTCACCAACAGCGGCGCCGAGGCCAACGAAGGCGCGATCAAGCTCGCGCGCAAATGGGGCCGCCGGCATCGCGGCGGCGCGTTCGAGATCATCACCACCGTCAACAGCTTTCACGGCCGCACGATTGCCACGATGTCGGCCTCGGGCAAGCCCGGCTGGGACACGATGTTCGCACCGCAGGTGCCGGGCTTTCCGAAAGCCGTGTTCAACGATCTCGCGTCGGTGGAAGCGCTGATCACCGGGCAGACCGTCGCCGTGATGCTCGAGCCCGTGCAGGGCGAGGGCGGCGTGAACTGCGCGACGCCCGAATTCATGCGTGGCCTGCGCGCGCTGTGCGACCGGCACGGCCTGCTGCTGATCTGCGATGAAGTGCAGACCGGGATCGGGCGTCTCGGCACGCTGTTCGGCTATCAGCATTACGGCGTGGAGCCGGACATCATGACGCTTGGCAAGGGCATCGGCGGTGGCGTGCCGCTGGCGGGCCTGCTGGCGAAAGAGCACGCGAGCGTGTTCGAGCACGGGGAGCAGGGCGGCACCTATAACGGCAATCCGCTGATGACAGCGGTCGGCCTTGCGGTGGTGCAGGAAGTCATGAAGCCCGAGTTTCTCGCGCAGGTGCGCGCGCTCGGGGACTACCTGGCGACGCAGCTGGGCGCGCTGTCGGCGGCGCTCGATCTCGGCCCGGAGCGCGGCATCGGCCTGTTGCGCGCGCTGGAACTCAAGCGCGACATCGGCGCCGCTGTCGTGACCACCGCCCGTGACGGCCTGACGGGCAGGCCGGGCTGGGACAGGACGGGACTGTTGCTGAATTCGCCGCGGCCGTCGCTGCTGCGTTTCATGCCGGCGCTGAATCTCACGACCGCCGAGATCGATCTGATGATCGACGGCCTGCGCGCAGCGATCGAACTGCAGCCCTGAGAGGGCCGCGCGTGGCGGCCTGACTCAGGCCGCCGGCGCGAGCCGCAGCGCGGTCCGCCCGCGCAGGTCGACGGTCCAGCGCGCGCGGCCGTCGCCATCGGCCTGCACGCTGTCGCGCGCGTCGCCGTCGATCGCGTAGCGCTGTCCGGGCTGCAGCTGCGCGAAGCCGAGCGTCTGTGGGCCATCGCCTTGACCCGGGTACAGCACGAGCCGCAGGTCGCGACCGTCGCTGACGGCGTGCGCGACCAGCACGTCCGGATAGCGTGCGTCGTCGAGCACCGGCCCGGTGAAGACTTCGGGCGCGGGACCCTTCACGAAGGAGTTGCGGAAGTCCCCGGTGCGCAGCAGGCGACCTTCGATCGCCCACAGGTTCGCGAGGCCCGAAGCCTCGGTGTAACGTGCCACGCCGTTCTCGATCACCCGGCCGCAGTCCTGATCCATCGAGCGCAGCGCGGCATCGGCGAGTTCGTCGTCGCCGAACTCGCGCGCGCAGATCGCGACCGCCGCATAGCCGAACAGGGCGCCAGGGCGGTAGTGACCGGGATCGATGGTCTCCAGGAAGCTCAGGGCTTCCGGCGGAATCGTGAGCCGCGTGGCGCCATCCGGCCCCGGCGCGAGACAGAACGACAGCTCCTTGCGCCCGATCGCCCACAGGCGGCGCGCGAGCGGCGGTGAGAACACGTTCGCGAAGAACGCAAAGCCCGCCTCGCCGGCGTAGAACGGGATCTCGATGCCGGTCCAGTAGGAGCGCAGCCCGATCAGCGAGCCCTTGCGATCGGTGAATTCCGTTTCCAGCATCCGCATCCAGCGCGGCAACACGGCGTTGACGTAGGCTGTGCCGAACAGGCGGTCGTGCGAGGCCAGCGCGCCCATGCCGTACATGTTGCACACCGGGTAAATCCAGTTCGGCTCGCAGGGGAACAGGCAGAAGTCCGAGCGCTCGTGATTCATGCGCACTGAATCAACGAGCGTGTGCGCGCTGTGCGGAAAGGCGGTCTGCGCATTCAGGCGGAAGGTCAGGCTGCCGGGCTCGGCGTAGCGGCGGTCGCCGCTGTTCAGCATGTACTGGTTGACCTGCATGCCGAAGTAGCCGGTCAGCATGATGTTGTCTTTTTGCGCGGGGTCGAAGTTCGAGAAATTGAAATGCCCCCACATCGACTCGAGCACCCAGTAATCCCAGACGCGGCGATTCAGGTAGGTCTCGATCAGATTCCGCTGCGCCTGCCCGAGATAGCCGCGGAAGCTCGGCGTGTAGTGCCCCTGTACGAGACCCAGTGCATAGCCGAGATGGTTGATTTGATAGCGCAACGCCGCCGGCTGGAACTGGTCGATGATCGTGTAGCCCGCGTATTCGCCGACCGGCTGCAGCGCGCGCTCGAGCAGGTAGCGCACGGACAGCAACTGATCCGGCGTCAGTTCGCCGGTGACGTCGGCCGCTTCGGCCGCTGCGCGCGTGTTGACCTCGGCGAGTGATTCGCCGAAGAAACCCTGGCGCAGGGCATGACGGGCGACGTCGGCAGCAGCGCGGGCCGCCGCCTGTCTGCGCACGTAGACCACGAGGCCCGCGATCGCGAGGGGCGTGACGACGTAGGCACCGGCCCACAGTTCAGTGTCCGCCAGCGCACCGGCGAGCACTGCGCTGCCGAACCAGATCAACAGCGGCGCGGCCACCATGCCGCACCAGAACCAGACGATGATCGCGAGGTAGGTCAGCGCCAGGGTCACCGGCAACGCGAGCAGCCACGCGCCACCGAGCGCCGGGAAGCCGCCACCGGGCAGCAGCAGGCCGAGTCCCGCGGCGCGCCACGCGGGCGCGGCACCGAGCAGCGTCGGCAGCAGCCCGAGCACGCAGAGTGCGCCATAGATCATGAAATTCCGGCGATGCCGTGCGGCGCTGATCGGGCCGACATTCGCCGCTGCGAATTCGCGCGCGGCGTGAAGGGCTTCGGTGCTCGTACTAGCCATGGGGCGTTGCTCCGGGTGAGGCGGCGATGACGGCGGAAGCCGGGCGGAGGCGGCGACACATCGAGTCGTAGGCCGCAGTCGAGCCCTGCCATACCGCCTGCGCGCCCTGTTGCAGATGATCGCGATGCTGATAGGCGAGCGCGCCCCCGAGTCCGAGTTCGAAGGCGGCGAAGGACACCAGCAGTGCGGGGCGCCAGCGTCGCGCACGCGCGCTGTGCTGCCAGGCCAGCAGTCGGGAACACGCGCGTGCCGGCAGACCGCACAGCGCGCGCAAGCGCTGCCACGCGTCGATCAGCTGGTAGACCAGCATCAGTCCCACTACACAACAGGCCATGCGCGTTGCCCTCGCGGCTGCCCCGCCTTCGGGGTTCCGGGAGTCTAACCGAGCCTCCGGGTGCTATCTATCGGCGAAGGCGCCGAGGCGTGTTGACAGCCCTGTGGCGGCCTGTGCCACTATCGACGCAGCATCAGGCGGGTGCAGATTCGATGAGAGCGCCTTGCGGCAGGCGCCTTCAGCCATGCCGCAGCAGCCTGCCCACCACACAGAACGAATCGACGAAGGAGACACCATGCCGGCGTTTCGATGGGGAATGATTGGATCTTCGGGCTGGGCGGAGCACACGTTCACCCCGGCCATCGGCCGCGCACGCAACAACCAGCTCGTCGCCGTGCTCGGTTCGAAGCAGGCGGGCGCCGATGCGTTCGCGGCCCGGCATCCGGTCGAAGCCGCGTACAGCGATCTCGCGAAGTTTCTCGCGCATCCCGATCTCGACGCCGTCTGGGTGGCCAGTCCGCCCGATTTGCACAGCGCGCAAACGCTCGCGGCGCTGGCCGCCGGCAAGCACGTGCTGTGCGAAAAGCCGATGGCCGTGTCGGTGGCCGAATGCAAGGCGATGACGAAAGCGGCCGCCGCGGCCGACCGGCAGCTGCGCATCGGGTTCAACAACCGTTCGCATCCCGCGCTGCAGAAGCTCGCCAAGGCGGTTGCAAGCGGCCGCTATGGCGATCAGCTCGAAGCCCGGGTGCAGGTCTACCATCCGTATGCGACGCCGCCGCCGGCGTGGCGCCAGAACCGCAAGCGCAGCGGCGGCTGGGCGATCGGCGACATCGGTACCCACCTGCTCGATGTGCTGCGCTGGCTGATGGGCGCGGAAGCGGCCGCGGTGTCCGGCCACCTGACGAATCGCTGCTGGGGCTTCAAGACCGATGACCACGCTGCACTGAACGTGCGCTTCAAGAACGGCGCGATCGGCAACGTGACGGCGTGTACGGGCGCCGCAGGCGGCGCGCCGCGCGTGGAGTTCTACGGCACCAAGGGCTACTTCGCGTTGCGCGGCGGCCTGTTCGGCATGCCGGGCGATCTCGAATCCGGGCTCAAGGGACAGGCGGCGAAGTTCGAGAAGATCGAAGCCTTCGACACCTACACCGGCGAAGTCGAAGCGTTCTGCGCCCAGGCCCGCGGCCGCGACACGGGGCTCGCCACGGGCGAGGACGGCGCGGCGAACATCGCGATGGTCGCCGACGGTCGCGGCTGGTAGGCACGGGCGTGACACCGCGATGATCGACAAGACCGTGGCGTCGGCCGCTGCCGCAGTCGCGGGCATTCCCGACGGCGCCACGGTGATGATTGGCGGTTTCGGCACCGCCGGTCAGCCGGCCGAACTGATCGACGCGCTGATTGCGCAAGGCGCGCGCGATCTGACCATCGTCAACAACAATGCGGGCAACGGCGACACCGGACTCGCGGCGTTGCTGAAGACCGGACGCGTCAGACGCATCGTGTGCTCGTTTCCGCGCCAGGCGGATTCGCAGGTCTTCGATGCGCTGTATCGCAGCGGTGCACTCGAACTCGAGCTCGTGCCGCAGGGCAATCTCGCCGAGCGCATCCGCGCTGCCGGCGCCGGCATCGGCGCGTTCTACACGCCGACGGGCTATGGCACGGCACTGGCCGAAGGCAAGGAGACGCGCCTGATCGACGGCCGGGCGTATGTGCTCGAGTATCCGCTGCGTGCGGACTATGCGCTGATCAAGGCGCGTCTCGGCGACCGCTGGGGCAACCTGGTGTACCGCAAGACCGCGCGCAATTTCGGCCCGATCATGGCCACCGCCGCGACGTGCACGATTGCGCAGGTCGATGCCGTCGTGCCGCTCGGCGAGCTCGATCCCGAAGCCGTGGTGACGCCGGGCATCTTCGTGCAACGGGTGCTCGCGGTAGGCCCGGCCGCGCAGGCCGCGCCATGAAGCGTCTGACGCGCGAGCAGATGGCCCAACGCGTCGCGCGCGACATTCCCGAAGGCGCGTACGTGAATCTCGGCATCGGGCTGCCGACCCTGGTCGCGAATCATCTGCCGGCCGGGCGCGAAATCCTGCTTCACAGCGAGAACGGCGTCCTCGGCATGGGCCCGGCGCCGCCCGCCGGCGCCGAAGATCCCGATCTGATCAACGCCGGCAAGCAGCCGGTGACGCTGCGCGACGGGGGCTGCTATTTTCATCACGCCGATTCGTTCGCGATGATGCGCGGCGGGCACCTCGACATCTGCGTGCTCGGTGGCTTCCAGGTGTCGGTGACGGGAGATCTCGCGAACTGGCATACGGGTGAACCCGATGCGATTCCGGCCGTCGGCGGCGCGATGGATCTCGCGATCGGCGCGAAGCAGGTGTTCGTCATGATGGAACATCACACCAAGCAGGGCGTCAGCAAAATCGTCGGGCGCTGCAGCTATCCGCTGACGGGCATCGCCTGCGTCAGTCGCATCTACACCGATCTCGCGGTGCTCGACGTGACGCCGCACGGCCTGTCGGTCGTCGATATCGTCGACGGCCTGTCGTTCGATGAACTGCAGCGCCTGAGCGGCGTGCCGCTGATCAATCCCCGCGCGTAGGTGGCACGTGTGTGTGGCGGGCCGCGGTCGCCCGCTGCGCGCTGAGCGCGCCACGCGAAACGCTGAATGTTGTACGGGCAGACGGGATTCTTCATCATGCGACGCGCCAGCAAGGTGCGGATGACCGCCAGGCGTGCCTGCACCAGATCCGCCGTCGCGCTCCTGGGTTGCCGGCGACCATGCCCCGCACGAGACGAGTGCCTTTGATGCGACTGACCAGCTTCACCGACTACAGCCTGAGGGTGCTGATCTATCTCGCCGTGGCGCCCGACATCCGGTCACGATCGAGACGATCGCCAGAACCTTCGACATCTCGCGCAACCACCTGGTGAAAGTCGTGCATGTCCTCGGCCAGCTGGGGCTGCTCGACAACGTCCGGGGTCGCGGCGGCGGTTTGCGGCTGGCGCTCGATCCGGCTGCGATTTCGGTGGCGGAGGTGATCAGGGCCACGGAGGGAGAACCCTGCCTCGTCGAGTGTTTCGATCGTGTGCACAACACCTGCCGGATTCATCGCGTGTGCATGCTGCGTGGCGTGCTCGCCGAGGCGAGCGCGGCTTTCTATGCGGTGCTGGCGAAGTACACGCTCGCGGACCTCATCGACAATCGCCAGGCGCTGACACGCGATCTGGGCCTCGACGCCTGAGGCGCCGCACGCCGGCGTTCGCGTCATCCCGCGCTGACGCCTGATCGGCGACAGGCGGCGAGCACGCTCACTCACCGGGCGCGCGTTGCGGCTAAGGCGCGAACGACGGGCGCGACCGAACCGCCCTCCGGTCGCGGCGGACGCGATTCAATCCCGCGGCGGTGACGTGCGGCGCGTCAGCAGGTAGAGCAGGGGCCCGAAGGAGCCGAACGCCAGTGTCGCCATCAGCCACGGCCAGAATGGACGACCCTGCGTGCTGGCGTCGCGCCACATCCAGATCAGCACGAGCGTCAGTGCAATCAGCAGATCCGCAAAGACCTGGGCACCGGCAGTGCTCTGGAAATGGGGGGTGACGATACTCCAGTAACCGTGCTGCCAGAGCGCGGCCGCGCTGACGGCGCCGAACAGCACGAGCGTGATGACGATCAGCTTCTGTGACATGAGCGAACTCCGGGCTGAGGGGACCGTGAGTATCCGGGCCGGCGGTCGTTGCCGCGATTACCTGCGAGGTCATTGCTTTGAGGCAGCACTGTGCTTCAATCCGGCGATGGAAGTCGTCGCTCACGCCCTGCCGGTCACCCTGCAGCAGGCCCGCAAGCTGCGCCGCCTGAGCCAGCTCGAACTCGCACTGCGATTGGGGATCTCGCAACGGCACGTCAGCTTTGTCGAAACCGGGCGGGCCCGCCCGAGCCGCCCGCTGTTGCTGGTCTGGCTGGCCGCGCTCGACGCACCGCTCGTCGTGCGCAACGCCGCGCTGCTGCAGGCCGGTTACGCACCTGCCTACGGGGCCGCCACCCTCGAGGATCCGGCGCTGCGCCAGGCCCACGACGCGCTGCTGCACCTGCTGCACTCGCATGACCCGATGCCGGCCCTCGTGATCGATGCGCACTGGAATCTGCTGCTTGCGAACCGCGGCGCCCGCTGGCTCGCCGCGACGCTCATGCCGTGGACCGCCGCCGCGCCCGCCGGGACGCCGCTGAACCTGTTCGACCTGCTGGTGCACCCGGAAGGCTTCACGAAGTCGATGCTCAACCTCGATGAAACCGGCCCCGCGATGCTCGCCCATCTGCGCGAGGCGGCTGCGGCCCAACCGCGGCTCCGATCCAGAGTGGACATGTTCGCGGCGCTGCTGCGCGATCGGATCGGCACCCTGGCACTGAACACGGGGCAGCCCCGACCCATGGCGCCGGTCATGACCACGCGTTTCGCGTCACCGCGGGGCGAGTTGGCGTTCTTCAGCATGTTCACGACCTTCGGCACGCCGCAGGACATCACGCTCGCCTCCTTGCAGGTCGAGCACATGTTCGCGGCGGACGAGGCGACTCGCGCAATCCTGTTCGCGGAAGTCGTCTGAATCGCTCAGCGCCCCTATCAATCGCTCGTCGTGAGCGTGGGCGGCGAGCCGGGCTGAGCGTGCCGCTCGCCGTGAATGGGCCTGTCCGGCGCCCGCGTACAGTGCCGCGCCCGGGCGCGACCTGTCGGATTCCGCAGATCCCGGATCTTCATGAGGCTCGGTCAGGCATGGCCGTTGGGCTGACGCTGGAAGCCCGACGGGCGCGTCGCTACTGCCCCCGCTCACGGCGCGCAAGCGACGCTGGCGGACGGTGTGCCCGGGCGCGCGAGGAGGGCGCCTGCATGGGGCTTCGCGCGCCGGCTCCACGACCGGCGCAGATGTGCCGTCAGCTGTGTGGTCGAACGTGCTGTGTGAGCCGCGCGCGTGCGTGGCGCAACGCACGGTGCGTCGCGGCACCGGCGTTCATGCTGTGGGCCAACGCACGGGTGGGGCGATTGCCCGGCCTGAACCCCGGCTGGCGTGGTGTGTCGCCATCCGTGCCCGCATGACCCACACCAGGGAGACAGAGATGAATGAATTCATCGAGTTCGTCCGGGACTATGGCTGGTACGTGGCCGTCCCGCTCGTCTTCATCGCGATCGTTGCCTGGGTCTATCGACCCGGTGCGAAGAAGTCCTACGCGGCCGACGGCAATATTCCGTTCGAGGAAGACAGGAAGAACGGGACGAGCGGCCCACCGCCCGCCTGAAGCCGTCGGCGGCGCGCTGCCAGCGCTCAGCCCGATTGCCAGCCGAGGCCCGCAATCAGCAGCGCGCCATGGCTCATCGCCTGCATCACGCTGGCCTGCAGTGATACGCGCTGCAGCGGCAGTGCGCGGGCCGTCCGTGCGCTGCCCGTGGCCCAGGCGAGCAGGCCGAAAGGGAGCGCGCCGAGTGCCCACAGCGCGCCGGCCGGCAGCCAGTCGCGCAGCACGGCGAGCACCACCCAGCCGTAGGCGGCGAGCGACAGCAGGCCATAGACACGCATCGCTGAGGATGCGCCGCCCCGCACGGCGAGCGTGCGCTTGCCGCAGGCGGCGTCAGCGGCGATGTCCGGAATCTGGTTGATCAACAGCACCGCCGCCACGAGCAGCGCCAGGCTGGTGCTCGCGAGCAACGGGAGCCACGCGAAGGCGCCACGCTGCACGTAGTCGGCGCCGACGACGACCAGCGCCCAGCCCAGCGCCACCGCGAACTCGCCGAGGCCGCGCGACATCAGGGCCAGCGCCGGTTGCGAATAGGCCCAGCCGACGAGCGCGCCGAGCGCGGCGATGGCGATCAGCCCCGGACCTCGCTGGGCGGCGAGCATCAGGCCGCCAACGGTGGCCACGAGGGCGAGCACACCGGCCAGCCGGTACATCTCGCCGAGATCCAGTTCGCCGTTCTGGATCACGCGCGAGCCGCCGGTGAAAGGTTCGACACGCGCGTCGTTGATGGCATCCGTGCCGATGACGGCGTCCCCGCAGTCGTTGTAGACGTTGACCGCCGCATGAGTCAGCGCCGCGAGCACCACCGTGGCGAGCGCATAGCCAGCCTGCAACGGCAGGCCGTCGACGGCACTGGTGGCGAAGCCGACCCCACAGGCAATGACCGTCAGCACCAGGAAGCCGGGCCGTACGGCCTTCAGCCAGGCCGTCCAGCGGACAGGCGAAGGCGGTGAGGCGCGAGACGGGTGGATCTGCATGCGGACACTGAATGACGTGGGTGAATGCCGGTCTTTTTAGCGCATCGGTCCGTCAGCGAACCTGCGCTGGCTCAACCGCGCGGCCTGGCGCCCGCCACGCCAGGCGTGCTTCAGGCCTTCTTCAGGAAGCAGGCTTTCAGCACCAGACCCTTCACCTTGTCGGCGTTGCATTCGACATGCTCGGCATCATCGGTCAGGCGGATATTCTTGATCACCGTGCCGCGCTTGAGCGTGACCGATGTGCCTTTGACCTTCAGATCCTTGATGACCTGCACCGCGTCGCCGTTCGCGAGCACCGTGCCGTTGCTGTCTTTGACAATGACAGTTTCTTCGTCGCTCATATCATCGTGTACCCGCCGTCGACGGCCCAGGTCTGGCCGTTGACGTAACTCGATTCCCCGGAGGCCAGGAACACCGCCACGGCGGCCACTTCCTGGGGTTTGACCATGCGTTTGATCGGCACGGTGCCCTTCAAGGCGTCGAGCATCTGCTCGGGGCTGACGCCGTTGACGGCCGCATGCTCGCCGATGAAGCCGACCGCCATGTCGGTGTCGACGACCCACGGGCAGATCGCATTGACCAGGATGTTGTGGGGTGCCATCTCCAGTCCCAGGCAGCGCGTCAGGCCGACGACCGCGTGTTTCGACGCGTTGTATGCGCTCTGGTTGCGCGATCCCCATTTGCCGGCGGTCGATGCGAGATTGATCACGCGGCCGGCCTGGCGTTCGATCATGCCGGGCAACACGGCCTGGGTGATGTGCAGCACGCCGTAGACATTCGTCTCCAGCACGGCCCGAAACTCCTCGAATGTGTAGTCGAGAAAGCGCCTGGCCATATGCACGCCGGCATTGTTGACGAGCACGTCGACGGGCAAGTCGCCGAGCGCCGCGACCGCCGCGAACACCGCGTCGCGATCGGTGACGTCGCAGGCCGCCGTGTGCACGGCGACGCCATGGGCCTGTGCGATTTCGCGGGCGACGGCGGCAAGCTTCGTCGCGTCGCGTGCGTTCAGCACGAGATTCGCGCCTTCTGCCGCATAGGCGTCCGCGATGGCGCGGCCGATGCCGCGTGATGCACCGGTGATGAGGGCGGTCTTGCCGCACAGGCGTTTGCTCATGACAGGTCCCGGCCGAGATAGTCGATGAAGATCTGGCTGACCGCAGCCGGGCGGTCGAGCATGAACCAGTGGCTGCCGCCTTCGAGCCGGCAATAGTCCCACGGCGCGTCCATGTACCCGGCGGACGACACCATCTGCGTTTCGGTCAGATAGGCGTCGCCCGTACTCCAGACACCCAGCGTCGGCACCTTCACGCGCGGCAGCACCCAGCCTTCGCGTGTCCAGGTCTCGACGCCGACGTTGGCGCGATACCAGTTCAGTGCGGCGGTCAGTGCGCCCGGGCGACCGAGATCCTGCAGCCAGCTCTCCATCTCGGGATGATGCTGGAACAGATCGCGGAACCACTGCCAGTTGTCGCGCTGGAGGATGTCTTCGGCGACACCGCGGTTCATGAACAGCAGCATGTACCAGGCCAGACGCCGCTGCGCGATGCCGGCATGCCACAGTGCCGACAGGTGGCCGACCGAACAGGCGATGTGACGTTCGACGCGTTCCGGCATATACGCCGCGAACGCCCAGCCCAGTGCCGCGCCCCAGTCGTGGCTGACGAGTTTCACCTGGCTCACGCCGAAATGATCGAGCAGCGCCGTCACGTCCCCGAGCACGCTGCCGAGTGTGTACGCGGATTCTTCGGCCGGTTTGGCGCTGGCGCCGAAGCCGCGCAGGTCGGGGGCAATCACCCGGTAACCGGCGTTCACGAGGGCCGGTATCTGATGGCGCCACAGGCGCGCCGAATCCGGAAAGCCATGGAACATCAGCAGCGGTTCGCCGCTGCCTTCGTCGGTGACGGCGTAGTCGAGGCCGTTCAAGGTGAGCCGATGGACTGTCATCTGCGAGTACTCATGTAAGCCCTGACAGGCTGGTGAAAAAGAAAGGCGATCGCCGTCCGCCGCAAATTCATGCGTGGGAGGCGCTCGCCTGCGACGCTCCTTCGGCGCCGGTCAACCTTGCTGCCGTCGCGCGCGCCTTGCGGCGGACGGCCTCGCTGCGCGTTTCAACCGCCGGCTAGGACGCAAAAGGTTCGTTGACGACGGGGGACTCGATACCGTCGAGCTTCTGGTGTTGCCACTCGCGGCACCACGCGGAACAGAACAGCAGCTTGCCCGCCGTCGGATGCGTGACGGCAATGCCCTCATTGTAAATGAGCACGCCGCAGCAGTCGCATTTGACGTACTTCTCGATGTAGTAACCGTTCGCGCTGAATCGCATCGCTGGCTCCCTGTCTGTGGCTCAACGGCCGTAGTCGCGTTGGGCGGCGGCACTGGACACGAAACCGTCCCGCAGGTCGGCATCGAGCCGCGCGGCATCGCGTTCGGCGGGTGGGCCGAAGCCGCCGCCGCCCGGCGTCAGGATCTGCACGCGATCGCCGGGCCGGAAAGTGACGTTCGACCACTTGCTCGTCGAGCGTTTCGCGAACGCCTCGACCATCGTCTGCCAGGTCGCGCTGCCGTGCGCCTGGTACCAGGTCATGCCGGCGGCGCCGGGCAGGCCGCCGTCGAGTCCATAGGCCTGATGCTGGTGACGATCGGTCAGCTGCGAGGCGGTGATCTCGGCGTCCAGGCAACGGTAGATCTTCTGCGTGCCGAGGCCGCCGCGCTGACGCCCGGCGCCACCCGAGTCCGTGCGCAGCGCGTATTCCTCGGTCAGCCACGGATAGCGCGTTTCGAACACTTCGACGGGCATCACGCGGCAATTGCCGTTGATCGAATCCGTGGCGTCGTTGCCGTCCGCCTGCGCCCGCGCCCCCCAGCCGACGACCTCGATGTCGTAACAGGCGAAATATTCATCGTGCTTCGGATCGTGCCCGCCGAACACGAAGTTCAGGTGCGTGCCGCCTTCACCGGCCATCGCGCGCTTCGGGGCCGCCTGCGCGAGCGCCCCGATGACTGCGCCGGCGATGCGTGGATGTGCTTCCGTGTTGCCGCCGACTTCGGGGGCCGGATAGTCGACGTTCACCACCGTGCCGCGCGGCGCGATGATCTTGATGGGGCGGAAACAGCCCGAGTTCTTCGGAATGCTCGGATCCGTCAGGTGCAAGACGGCGTTGTACGCGGCGGACCACGCGACGCCGAGGGTCGCATTGATCGGGCCGCGCACCTGCGGGCTCGAGCCCGTGTAATCGACGACGAGCCGATCGCCGATCACATGACAGTGCGCTTCGATGCGGATCTCCGAATCCGACACGCCGTCGTTGTCCATGTAGTCGACGAAGCTGTAGCGGCCGTCGGGGATGGCGGCGATTTCCGCCCCCATGCGCTTCTCGGCGTAATCGAGCAGGTCTTCGCAGTTCTGCTTGAAGGCTTCCCGGCCATATTTGCGCACGATCTCGCCCAGACGCTGCGAACCGAGTTCAACGCCGGAAATCATGGCGCGCATGTCGCCGTAGTTGTAGCGCGGCGTGCGCACGTTCGCGAGCCACAGCTTCCAGACTTCGACGACGTCTTCGCCGCGCTTGCGGATCTTGACCGGCGGCACGCGGATGCCCTCGTGGAAGATTTCGGTGGCCTCCGACGGAAACCCGCCCGGCACCATGCCGCCGACTTCCGCGATATGGCCGATGGCGACCGTGAAGGCGACCAGTTCGTCATCGACGAACACCGGGCAGAACAGCGTGTGTTCCGGCGTGTGCAGGCCACCGCGGTAGGGATCGTTGTGGATCAGCACGTCGCCCGGTTCGATCTCGGACAACGGCACTTCCTGCAGGCAGGATCGGATCAGCAGCGGCAGGCCGCCGATCTGGGCCGGGCAGAACTCGGCGGCGGCGAGCATCTCGCCTTTGGGCGACGCAATGCCGCAGGTGAAATCGAGGGCCTCGTTGAAGATCGTCGAGTAGCTCGTTTTCATCAGCACGATGCCCATCTCGCGGCACAGCGAGAGCATCGTGTTGTCGAGGATGTTCATCGTCACGTAGTCCATCGCGTGCTCCCGGTGTGGTGCAGGGCGGAAAGAGTTCAGGCTGCGGTCACGAGCAGATGGCCCGGCGGCGTCACCCGCAGCTGGTGATGCGGCGACAGCACGGTGACCGACGCCGCTTCCTCGATCAGCGCCGGCCCCCTGATGACGTCGCCGGCGCAAAGCTGGTCGCGGGCATAGACGGGCGTGTCCAGCGGACCGGCGCTGAACACCACGCGCCGCATCGAATGCGGCTCGAGGCGTCCGGCACGCACGGGCAGCGGCAGGAATTCGGGCTGACCGGTCGAACACTGCACCGTGCAGCGCAGGGTGATGGCTTCGATCACCTCCTGCGGAATCTGGAATCCGAACCGCGCCTCGTGCTGGGCGTGGAAGTCGGCCCACAGCCGGGCGAGGTTCGCGTCGTTGAATTCGTCGAAGTCGAACGGGACTTCGAGTTCGTAGTTCTGACCGAGGTAGCGCAGGTCTATCGTGCGCGTGATGCGCGGTTCGCCGTGATATCCCTGGGCGGCGAGATCGGCGCGGGCGATGCCGATCAGCTCCTGCAGGAAGGCGCTCGCGCGGGCGGCGAGGAAGCGGCTGGACGTCATCTGGATCGTGCGTTCGAGATCGACGCGCGCGTCCGTGAGCACGAAGCCGAGCGCGGAGAACTGGCCCGGATGCACGGGGACGACCCCTTGCGGAATGCCCGCCTCATCGAGCAGATCGGACAGGTGCAGCGGGCCGGCACCGCCGAAGGCGAAGAGGGCGAACTCGCGCGGATCGAGTCCGCGTTCGAGCAGCACGGTCCGCAGCGCGCCGGTCATGTTGTTGTTGACGATGCGCAGGATCGCGAGCGCAGCGTCGTCGAGGCTCATGCCGAGCGGGGTCGCAAGGGTTTCGATCGCCCGCTGCGCGCGCTCCGCGGCCAGCGCCATGCCGCCACCGAGGAAGTTCGCCGGGTTGATGCGACCGAGCACGAGATTCGCGTCCGTCACGGTCGGGCGTTCGCCGCCGAAGCCGTAGCACGCCGGGCCCGGTTGCGCGCCGGCGCTTTCCGGGCCGACGCGCAGCATGCCGCCCTTGTCGATCCACGCAATCGAGCCGCCGCCGGCGCCGATCGTGCGGATGTCGATCATCGGGATCTGGATCGGCAGGCCGAACTCGATCTCGAAATCGGTCGTGAAGCTGATCTGGTCCTCGACTATCGTCGAGCAGTCGGTCGACGTGCCGCCCATGTCCAGCGTCACGGCGCGTCGCAGACCGAGTTCGTGCGCGACTTCGCGCGCGGCGACGACGCCGCCGGTGGGGCCTGAGAGGGTGAGCTGCACGGGTTGCTGGCGCGCCGCCTCGAGGCTCATTTCGCCGCCATTCGACTTGATGAGCACGACCGGCGCCGTCACGCCGCTGGCCGTCAGCCGCTCGCGCATCGTGCTCAGGTAACGCTGAAGAACGGGCTTGACGTAGGCGTCGGCGAGCGTCGTCGAAGCCCGCTCGTATTCCTTCCACTTCGGCAGCACGTCGTAGCTCAACGACACCGGAATCGTCGGCAGCGCGGCCTGCAGGCGTTCGCGGACGGCGCGTTCGTGCGCCGGGTTGATGTAGGAGAACAGCAGCGTGACGGCAATCGCCTCGATGTCGCCGCTGGCGCGAATCGCGTCGATCACCTGCTCGATGCTGGCCTCGTCGAGCGGCTGCAGGACTTCGCCGGTGGCGAGCAGGCGTTCATCGACTTCGTGGCAGTCACGGCGCAGTACCAGCGGGCGCGACCGTGTCCAGCCACTGTCGTAGTGCGCCTTGCGGTGGCCGCGCTGCAGAAACGGAATGTCGCGGAAGCCGCGCGTTGCGACGTACGCGATGCGGGCCCCTTTGCGTTCGAGGATGGCGTTCGTCGCCACTGTGGTGCCGAGACGCAGGTTTTCGATCGTCGCCGGATCGGCGATGCGGGCCAGGCCGGTGAGGATGCCCGTGGTCGGATCCGAGGGTGTCGTGAGGTTCTTCCAGACCTGCAGGGCCCGAGTGTCGCGATCGTAGGCGACGAAGTCGGTGAACGTGCCGCCGACGTCGACGCCAACCAGGTAACGGGCCATGTGCCACCCTCAAGCTAGGTATGCCTGCAGAGTAATCACCTCCCCTCACACGCCGCAAGTCTGCTCGCGGCCGGGGCGGCCACTCTGTATCATCGGGCCTCACCCAGGTTGCCCGCATCGTGCCCAGATCCCGCTCCGTCCCGACTGTCCGCCGTCGCGCCTGCCGCGCGCGCAGCGCCGTGACAGCCCCTGGCCGGCGCGTAGCGCAGCCGCCGCCGACGCGTGGCACCGGCGGCATGCGCCGATGACGCTGCTGCTGATCGCGCTCAGTCTCGCCGGTTTCATCGTCGTCGCCTGCATGCGGGTCACCGATCCGCTGCTGCCGGTGATTGCCGGTGAGTTCGGGGTCAGCGTGGGGCAGGCCGGCATCGTGGTCACGGCCTACGCGGTCGCCTATGGGCTGTTCCTGCTGGCCTACGGGCCGCTCGGCGATCGCTACGGCAAGCTGCGCATCATCGCGATCACCCTGACCGGCGCCGCGTTCTGCGTGGCCGCCTGCGCGTATGCCGGCAGCCTCATGAGCCTTGCCGCCCTGCGTTTTCTCACCGGTGTCGCGAGTGCGGCGACGGTGCCGCTGGCGCTCGCCTATATCGGCGACAACACGCCCATGGAGCGGCGACAGGCGACGATCGCCCGCTACATGAGCGGCATCATCTTCGGGCAGATGCTCGGCAGCGCGCTCGGCGGCGTGCTGTCCGACTGGCTCGGCTGGCGTGCAATCTTCCTGCTGTTTGGCGGCGCAACGGCACTCGCCGCGCTGCTGGTCTGGGGCCTCGTGCGCAACGAGGTGCGGCCGATGGCGCCGCCCGCGGCGCTGCGGCAGGCCGGCGCACGCTACCTCGGGCTGCTGCGCGATCCGAAAGCGGCCGATCTGCTGACTGCAGCGCTGGTCGAGGGTTTCTGCGTGTTCGGCGGACTCGCGTTCGTCGGCGCGCTGCTGCACGAACGCCACGGTCTCAGCTTCACGCTCGTCGGCCTGTGCCTGCTGTGCTACGGCATCGGCGGGCTGGTCTACAGCCTGTCGGCGCCGCTCACCCTGCGTTATCTCGGCCAGCGCGGCATGATCGTCTTCGGCGGCATCCTGATGGCCTGGAGTTTCATCGCGATCGCGATCAGCACGGCCTGGAGCCTGTGCGCGGTGGCGCTGGCGGTGCTTGGCTTCGGCTTCTACCTGATGCACAGCACACTGCAGACGCTGGCGACTGAAATGGTGCCGAGCGCGCGCGGCACGTCGTTCGCGCTGTTCGCGTTCGCGTTGTTCGCCGGACAGGCGCTCGGGGTCGCGGCGGTCGGCTGGCTGATCGATCGCGAAGGCTACACGCTCGGGCTCGGCCTGGTCGGTCTCGGCATCGGCCTGTTGGGACTGTGGATGCAAGGTAGCCCGATGGTGCCGCGCCGCGTGGCGCGATGAATTTCCTCGAAGTGCTCGAACTGTTGGGCGTCGCCGTGTTCGGTGTTTCCGGCGCGCTCGCTGCCGGGCGCAAGCACCTGGACCTGCTGGGCGTGGTCGTGATCGCGCTCGTCACTGCGATGGGTGGCGGCACGCTGCGCGATCTGATGCTCGGCGAGCGGCCGTTCTGGATCGCGGATCCGCGCTACGTCGAAGTGGTGATCGTCGCCGCCGCGCTGACGGTGTGGTACGCGCGTTTTCGCGCCGTGCCGGCGCGCGCGTTGCTGATTGCCGATGCGTTCGGCCTGGCCCTGTTCTCGATTGCCGGCGCGCAGATCGCCGAACGTGCAGGCGTCGACGGGGTGGTCGTGATCGCACTCGGCACCATGACCGGCGTGGCCGGCGGCATGCTGCGCGATGTGCTCGTCAACGACGTGCCGATGATTCTGCGCAAAGGCCAGATATACGCCACCGCCGCGATCCTCGGCATCGCGCTCTATCTGCTGCTGCAGCGCGCGGGCGTCGCGCGCGACGAAGCGGCGCTCGGCGGCATGGCCGCCGTTGCCGCGCTCAGGCTCGCGGCGATCGTCTGGAACCTGAGCCTGCCGGTGTTCCGCTATCCCGAGCCTTGACCAGGAGCGAACCCCCACGGGCCGTCAGCGGGGCGTCCGGCGGCTCGGCAGCCGGGCCTCAGGCGGATTGCATTCTCGCGTCGAGATAGCGGCCGGGTTCGTTCGACGCCGTCTCGACCAGCAGCACGTCCGCGCGGCGATAGTACTCGGCCTTCGCACGCCGCACCGGATCATCCGTTCCGGTCTCAATGTAGCTGCCGAGGTCCTGACCCCATTGCAGCGCCGCGCGGCCGTAGCGCAGGCGGGCCGCTTCCCAGTTCGCGAGCGCCGTCGCGCGCTCGGGCATGCACAGCGCGGCGGCGAGTGTGCGCGCGTCTTCGGCGGCTTTCGATACGCCGAGTCCCACGTGCGGACGCGCCGTGAACGCGGCGTCCCCGATCAGACACGCGCGGCCGACCACCATGCGCGGTGACGCGAGTTCGTAGATGGCCTGGATATACGGATTCGGCGTCGCCTCGACGATGCGCTGAATCGGCGGCGCCAGTTCTTCGTGCGCCTGTCGACGCATCGCGTCGACGAGGGCGGGATGCATGCGATGGTGCGGAATGCCGAGCGGGTAGTGGCGGCCGTCGGCATCGGTCAGGTGCGCGCGCAGTGCATCTTCATCACCACGACGGTACCAGCCCCAGTTGTACCAGCGACGGCCTGGCGTCAGATCGTCATTCGGACCGGCGACGAGATAGCCGAGCCAGTGGCCGCGCGGCGTTGCGCTGAACGCCATACGACCCGCGACGCGCTCGAGCGCGGCGGTCGGCACGCGCGCCTCGTCGAACAGGCCGCGCCAGGCGAAATATCCGCAGTAGTCGAGCGTGGCCTCCGGCAGCAGGCGCTGGCGCACGGTGGAACGCGTGCCGTCGGCGCCGATCAGGATATCGGCGCGCGCGCGCCGCCCGTTGCTGAAGCGCGCTTCGATGCCGCTGGCGTCTTCGAACAGATCCTCGAAGGTATAGCCGCTGTGGTAGTGCGCGTCCGGAAAGCGCGCGCGCAGGAATCGGAACACGAAGCCCCAGGACGTCATGATCTGCGGCATCGCGCATTCACCGAGCACCTCGCCCGCGTGATTGAACGCGATGCGGCCGGTGGACTCGACGCCCATCTCGGCGCGGAGATCGATGCCGGCCGCGACGAACGCGGCGTAGAGTTCGTCGTGCGTCGCGATGCCGGCGCCTCGGCTCGCGAGTTCGTCCCCCGCGCGCTCGTAGATGTCGACGTCCCAGCCGACGGCGCGCAACAGGACGCCGCAGAACAGTCCCGCCATCGATCCGCCGATGATGATTGCGTGCGGCGCGCGTGTCGCTGTCGGCTCAGGCATCCACGTCCTCCAGGTACTGCCTGGGATGGGCGGCGGCCACCTGCGCCATCACCTGTGCCGGCAGCCGGTAGTGCGCGGCGGCGCTGGCATCGCCACTCGCGCCGATGTAACTGCCGAGCCGTCGGCTCTGCGCCATCGCCGCGCGTGCGAAGCGCAGCCGGCCCGCTTCCCACTCGGCGAGCGCCGCGTCGCGCGCACTCGCCGGTTCGTCGAGGGCAGCGGCCAGCCGCGCCGCATCGTCGGCGGCCTTCGACACGCCGAGGCCGATGTGCGGGCGTGCCGTGCACGCCGCGTCGCCTATCAGCAGCACGCGACCGTCGATGAAACGCGGCGCGCAGACATCCCAGATCGGCTGGATGAACGGACGCGCGGTCGCCGCCACCACGGCACCGAACTGCGGACACAGCAGGCGCGCGGCGTCGCGCCGCATCGCCGCGACGTGTTCATCGCGCAGCAGCGGCGGCGGAATCCCCTGCGCGTGCAGGTACCCGTTGTCGTCGGTCAGCAGATCCGGCAGGACGGTGTCGGCCGGTGCCGGGCGATACCACACCCAGTTGTACCAGCGCTCGCCCGGGGTCAGCCGGTCGTCGGGGCCGGCCACGAGATAGCCGAGCATGTGTTCATCCGGCGGCAGGCAGAACGCCATGCGCCCGGCCAGTTCGTCCAGCACCGCCGGCGGCAGGTCGCACTCGTTCGCGAGCCCGCGCCACGCGACATAGCCGCCGTAGCGCAGGCCGACCTCCGGCATCAGCTTGCCGCGGATCGTCGAGCGCAGGCCGTCGGCGGCAATGACGTAGTCCGCGCGATGGCGGCCGCCGTCGCCGAGGAAGAGGGTGACTCCGTCGGCGTCCTGCGCGAGATCGATCACGCTCATGGCGCCGACGTAGTCGCCGGTGGCGCACTGCGCGCGCAGAAAACGGTACATCAGGCCCCAGGACGTCATGATCTGGCGCATCGGCAGGCGCCCGATGACGCTGCCGTCGCGTGCGAAGGTCACGCGTCCGGTCGATTCGACGCCCATCGCCGCCGACAGCGTCACGCCGGCCTGGGCGAACGCCGCGTACAGTTCGTCGTGAGTCGCAATCCCGGCGCCGCGGCTGGCGAGTTCGCCCTCGCTGCGTTCGAAGATCTTGACCTGCCAGCCGGCGCGCTGCAGCAGCACGCCAGCGAACAGGCCCGCCATGGAACCGCCGACAACGGCGACGCGGCCGCGCGGCGCGCGGGCGGGAACAAGCGATGGGTCTTGGCTGGGTGGCACGGGGCACGACGCGGCGTTAGAGTGCGGATCATCCTAACGCAGTTGACCACCCGCTGGCCGCCCCAGATCCGATGAGACACGAATCCGACCTGCGTGCCCCCGACCAGCGCGGCCACCGCGCATTTTCGCCGGCACGCTGATGGACCGACGCCTGCCTTACGCGCTCGTCGGCGCGATCGTGTTTGCCGGCGTGATGTGGTGGGCCTCGCGGCCGCCCGGCGAACTCGTCAGTGAAGAGGTCGCCTCGGCGACGGTGATGGCGGTCGACATGCGCCAGCGCGGGCCGGACAAGTCAATGCCGAGGCCGGTGCTGGTCACCGTCGAACTCGATGATGGCGGCCGCGCGAAACTGTGGGTGTCGCCGCCGGCGCCTGCGGTGGGCGCGACACTACAGGTGCGCATCCAGACTTTCGACGAAGGCAGCCGCAGGCTCACGCCCGTGCGCTGACGCGCAGGCTGCCGGACTCCCATCGACCCGAGCCTCAGGCCAGCGGCGGCACGCCGAGCGCGCCGAAAGCACCGGCGTCCGTCAACACCTTCAGCCGATCTGCCGGATAGCCGAGAAACTCGCGCAGCAGCGGGCCCGCATCGGCGTGCAGCGACGGCGGCGGTGAGGGTTCGACGATGGTCGCGGCGTCGCCGCTGAACGCGCAGCTGTGGACACCACGCAGCGGCTGACCGTTGGCGTTGCCCGTCATCAGCATCGCCTGCGCGCCGGGCTGTTCGAACACCGCGGCCATGTCGTTGACGAAGCCGTAGGGCACCTTCGCCGCGCCGAGGGCCGCGGCCAGTTCGGTCGAGGTCATCAGGGATGTTTTCGCGCGCACGCGCGCCAGCAGATCGTCGCGGCGCGCGACGCGCTGCCGCGCGGTCTGCAGATCCGGATCCTCGGCCAGCGCCGGCAGGCCGATCGCCTTCACGAAATCCCGGTATTGGCGCTCGGTCGCCGCCGCGAGCACGATGCCGCGGCCGTCCGACCCCATCAGGATGGTGCCGTAGGGCACGATGTTCGGGTGCTCGGAGCCCATGCGCTGCGGAATCATGCCGCCGACGAGGTAGTTCGTTGCCTGGTTCGCGAGCGACGCAACCGCTGCCTGCAGCAGCGACACCGACACGAAACTGCCGCGCCCCGTGCGCTCGCGCTTCAGCAGTGCGAGCAGCAATGCTTCCTTCAACTGGTGTGCCGCGAGCAGGTCGACCAGTGCGACGGGCATCTTGGTCGGCGGCCCGTCCGGTTCGCCATTCAGAAACGTGAAGCCCGCCTCGGCCTGCACGATCGCATCGAAACCGGGACGCGGGTCGTCTTCCCCATAGGCGTTGATCTGCCCGTAGATGAGTCGCGGATTGTGCGCGGCCAGCGACGCGTAGTCGAGTTTGAGCTTCGGCGCGTCGCCGGGCTTGAAGCTGGCGGTCACCATGTCCGCACGGGCACACAGGTCGTGCGCGATAGACAGGCCCGCCGCGGTGGTCGTGTCAATCGCTATCGATTCCTTGCCCCAGTTCGCGCACGAGAAGTAGGACGAGACATCGTGCGCGGGATCCTCGTTCAGCGTGCGCCAGCCGCGCGTGGCGTCACCGCGCGTGTGCGGATTCTCGACCTTGATCACACGCGCCCCGAGTTCGGCGAAGTACATCGAGGTGATCGGCCCCGCCAGGATGTTGGCGAGTTCGACGATCACGAAGCGGCGATCGAACATGTGAGAGGCTCCTCTTCCGGATTGCAGACACGTGAATTGTACGTGACGTGCCGGTGACAGTTCTTAAACTCAGGTAAACCCGATCAATAACGGTTCTGGATTCCGATGAACCTGTCATTGAACGGACGCCGGACGGCCGCGTGCGTGTCATGCGGCGCGCGCATTGTCTGCGCGTCGGACGCCAGTCCGACACGACGTCTCTAACAATCAGGGGGAATCCACAATGACGAAGACCAGAATCGCGCTGGCAGTCGCTCTCGCACTCGCGGGCGGACAGGCACTTGCCGCCAACACCTTGTTCGACACCTTCACGCCACTTGGCGCGTCCGCCGGCCCGACGGCCAACGAAGCGGTGCCGCTGACGCTGTCGAGCCCGAACTTCACGCAGGTCTCGATTGCCGATCGCAACAGCCAGCTCGGGGCCGGCCAGTTCGACTCCGGCAACTGGGACATGATCACGTCCAACGAAACCGGCCCGCAGGCGGGCCGTTACCTGTTCACCGTGTTCGAGACGGCGCAGGCCGGCATCATTCGCCACGACCTGCAGACCGGCTCGACGAAGACGATCTGGGCCGCACCCGCGGCCGCGCCCAATGCGAATTCGGCCGTCGCCTTCGACGCGTCCTACTGGACCCCGTGGGGCACGTTCATCACGGCCGAAGAAAGCTGGGGCAGCCAGCCGCAGCCGTATGGCCGCCTGTTCGAAGTCAAGAATCCGCTGACCGCGAACGGCCTCGCCAATGTCACCCACCAGAACATCATCCCGCGCACCTCGCACGAAGGCATCGAGTTCGACGCTGCCGGGCATATGTACTTCATCGACGAACTGAACGGCGGCAGCCTCTACCGCTATACGACGGCGGCGAACATGGCCGATGTGATGACCGGCTCGGCCGACTATTTCGCGGCCGGCACGACGTCCGTGCTGCGAGTGGGCGACGGCAATAC
>LNFM01007165.1_pt1 | contig 31433 bp, 27 predicted proteins | sample 596031 | NCBI WGS metagenome assembly LNFM01 (sample SAMN04254537, study PRJNA301005) | activated carbon metagenome | isolation source: dual media filters at the Ann Arbor, Michigan drinking water treatment plant | place: USA: Ann Arbor | reverse complement strand
CTTGAATGCCTCCGGGTACGGCGGCTTGCTCTTGGGCATATCGGACTCCTTCCTTGTTCACGGTAAGGTGTCCGCGAAAGTGGGTCAACTTCAGCACCACGGCCGCGCCCGTCTTCGCTGCAACGTGGGTGAGCGTGCGAGTCAGTAAGGTCACTGCCTCGGAGTCGTTCACGTCACCACTCATGGCGAGACGGGCATGGTCCACGACGATCAGCCGGACGGGCATCCCGCAAGCCTCAGCGTGCAACTTGGCCTGCAAGGTCAGCCGTTCGGCTAGCTCGGTGGCGGCCAGATATGAGAACGCCTTGGACGTGAACCGGCCATCAGCGCCGGCCATGGCGATGATCCCGAAACGCTTCTGTAGCTCGGTGGTTTCGGCATCAGGAAAAGCAGTGACGGCAGCCGCCCCGACACGTCGCGCCATCTCGTCCGCGCCGTCCTCCAGGGAGAGGAACAACACTGCACCCGGTGCCACGTCATGCCCAGCGAACGGCGCTCCGGCTGCTACGCGCATGCCAAGCAGGATCATCAGCGCCGTTTTCAGCGTGCCACCCGGCGCCCCTAGCGTTGACACGTAGCCCAGCGGGAACATGCCCCCCGCGCCGCGCCCTATGGCGAACCGGTCAAGCGACAGCTTAGGGGCCGTCGTGGTCCAGGGGGCTACGTACTGGCGGAGGTCGGCGACGGGAACAGGCTTGGCGAGGGTGCCGCGTTGCTGTGCGTGCGTGGCCGATCCCCTTTGTCCGACGGGCGCCATGCGCGGAGTCGCGCCACGGTCCGCTGCCATGCGCTTCGCGAGTTCCGCCAGAACGTCATCGAGGTCGTTGGCCGGAGCGCCTTGCACCTTCTGCATCGTCGTCCGCACCCGCTGTTCGACCGTGGGGGTCCCCGGGGAGAGTGCGTCCGCGAGGGCATCGGAGTCCGCGTCTGCCGCAAAGACTTTGCCGACCCAGCCGTCAGCACTCATTGGCCAGCCCCCGACGTGTTGTCACGCGCCGCGACTCGCTCTGACAGCCATTGGTCGATGTCGCTGCGCAGCCAGCCCACGGCACGGGGCCCGAGCTTGATGGCCCGTGGCAGGCGACCTGCCCTCATGTCCTCGTAGATGGTGGCCCGTGCTCGGCCGGTGAGTGCGACCACGTCGCGCAGCCGCAGGACTTGCGGGATGGGTTGGGTTGGCATGTCTTGCTCCGTTCGTTAGCTGCTGGTGCAGCGGCAGAGCGACTATTGCCGTCCACGAATTAGCGCGTTTTGTGGCTACCCAGGTCTCGGCGGACCGTCGCGATGTCCTTGCGCAGCGTCTCGACGGTTGGGCGGCCGTCGGACCAATCAAAAACGCGGCGGGTGTGCCAGCGCCATAACGCCGCGTCGTCATGCAGTGCCTGCGCTACCTCTCGGACGGACCGCCCGTCACCGAGCTTGCCAAGCCTATCGAGATCGTCGAGCGCCTTCCGGACGATGCCGCGCCTGTAGGTTTGGCGGCTATGGCGGGCAGCTGCGAGGGTCGCCATCCGGGCATCGTCGCGGTCCTTGATGCGGGCTTCCTCGATTGCCTTTGACCAGCGCCCCGGAGCGCGTTCGCGGTCTAGCCGGCATGCCTCCTTGAACGCTGCGTCCCACGGGTCCTTCGGGGGCCTTCCCCGGCCGCGTTTGACTATGGGCGGCGGTCCGTCCTCTAGTGGACCACTCCACGCCTTCCGCCAATCCCCGCTCATGCTGCCTCGCGGATGCTGACCACGTTCGACGGTGCCGCCCGACCTGTCGTCAGCGCCTCCAGCTTCGCGCCGAGTGCATCGAAGGCGCGCGCCTGCTCCGCCCGGCGCCGGTCGCGGATGTAGGTCCGCCGCACGCGGCTTTCGATCACGTGGTTCAGGCACTCGTCGATCACGTCGCCGCTCACGCCTAGCTCAGCCATGAGTGTCGCCGCCGTCCTCCGCAGGTCATGCGCGGTCCACCGTCCGCCCGGGAGGGCAAGGGAGGTCGTCAGCTTGGACCTGTGCTGCATCCTGCGCTGCGGGGGCCGCTGGCGGTCCGCTAGCTGCTTGCCGAACGACTTGATGCACACGTGCCCGTCTCCCGCCGAATTCGGGAACACCCACGGGCTGGCCTTGCCGTCCGGGCTGGTGCCGCGCAGGTCGGCCAGCGCTTGGACCTGCCGTAGTGCGAAGTCGGATAGGTGCACCGTGTGGTCGCGCTCGTTCTTGGTGATGGGCAGGTGCCACGTGCGAGCGTCGGTGTCGATGTGCTCCCAGCGGGCTCCCATGGCTTCACTGATCCGGCACCCTGTCGCGAGGATGAACCACACTGCCAGTTCACTGCGCTTGCCCAGGTTCGCGGCGGGCACTGCCTGAGCCAGTGCCGCCACTTCGTCGGCGCTCAGCACCCGGTCTCGCTGGGTCTCCACGCCCCCGACCTTGCGGCGGGTCACAGTGTCTAGCGGGTTGCGCTCGATGTGGTCGCGCTCCAGGGCAAAGCGAAGCATCTGCTTCAGGTCAGTCAACAGGACGTTGGCGGTGCGTAGCTTGCCGTCCGCCTTGACCGCGTCAAGGATCGCCATCAAGTCGCCCTTGGTGACCGCCTGCACTGGCACGTCGCCCACCGCAGGGAACACCCGCCGTTCGAACTGCTGGCGGATGTACTCGCCTCCGTCCTTGCGGCCCAGCCGGGAGCCATCAGCACTCACGCGGGGGGCGAGGTCGGTCGCAGCCCATCGGCGGAACAGTTCCCGCACGGTGATGCGGCGTCGGGCCTCCGCCTCCGCTGCCGCTGCCTCCTCCCGCTTCGCATCGAGAGATGCGCGGCGTTCCCGGACGAGGTCTGTCTGCGTGTCGACGGCACGAATCCGGGCGGCAATGGCGCGCTTGCGGGCTTCGGCCAGGGTGGCATCGGGGTAAGGCACGCCCGGCAGCAGGCCGGCCCAGGTGCGCGCGCCTGTCAGCGGGTTGACCTGTCGGAGTGCCCAGAAGGCGCCATCTGCGCGGCGCCGCAGGTACAGGCCCCCTCCGTCGTGCAGGAAGTCTGGCCCGCCCTCAGTGCGCAGCCATGCGCGTATCGCCGTGTCGGTCAGCCGACCGCTTGTCGTTGCACGTTCCTTCGCCATGTCCAACCCTCTGGGATACCACCGGGAGACCTAATTCTATCGGTCTGTACCAGACGGTCGCCGTCAACCAGGGATGAGAAATCTGCGCTAAGTGCTTGTCTTACATGGGTGTGTGCGAGTCGATAGCGACAAAGGCGGTGCTTGCCGGAGGTCTCCCGGAATGCATGGGGTGCAAGGGGTAGCGAGTTCGAATCCCGCCACCCCGACCAATTGAATCAACGGGTCAGTTCCTTTCGGGACTGACCCGTTCGGCTTTGTGGGGGACGCAACCGAGTTCCGGCAGGTCCGTCTGCGCAGCGCGGCACAGTGGCTGCCGTGTTCTCCCAGCCAAAGAAAAAGGCCGGCATCGTGCCGGCCTCTTTTGATGGTGCGGGATCGACCGTCAGCGCTGCATCACTGAAGCGCGACCTCGACGCGGCGCGCCTGCGCTGCATCGCCACTGCCTGTCAGCTGTTCGGGCTTCTTCAGCTCGATCTTGTCCTCGGCAATGCCGGCGGCCTTGAGCGCGTCACGCACCGCGAAGGCGCGCTGCTTCGCCAGCTCCTCGTTCTTGGCCGGGTCACCGCTGGCATCGGTGAAGCCGCTCAGCACGGCCTTCTTGCCGTCGGCCACGCCCTTGGCCACATCGGCAAGAGCCTGGTTGGCGCCTGTGGCCAGCTCGGCCTTGCCGGTCGCGAAGAAGAACTTCACGACCCCGTTCTCGACCACGAAGGATGCCGCGTCAGCACCGGCTGCCGGCATGGCTGCGGGGGTGGCGGCCGCGGTGGCGGGGGCAGCAGAGTGCGATGCCGAAGGCGCCTTGGCAGCGCCAGCCGGCAGCAGTGGCACGATCAACAGTGCAACGATGTTGATGATCTTGATCAGCGGGTTGACGGCCGGGCCGGCGGTGTCCTTGTAGGGGTCGCCCACGGTGTCGCCAGTGACAGCCGCCTTGTGCGCTTCGCTGCCCTTGCCACCGTGGTGGCCGTCTTCGATGTACTTCTTGGCGTTGTCCCAGGCGCCGCCGCCCGTGCACATGCTGATGGCGACGAAGAGGCCGGTGACGATGGTGCCCATCAACAGGCCCCCCAGTGCGGCCGGGCCGAGCAGCAGACCGACGACCACCGGGACCACCACGGGCAGCAGGCTGGGGACCACCATCTCCTTGATGGCCGCCGTGGTCAGCATGTCCACCGCCTTGCCGTACTCGGGCTTGGCAGTACCTTCCATGATGCCCTTGATGTCGCGGAACTGGCGACGGACTTCGACCACCACGGCGCCCGCAGCACGGCCCACGGCTTCCATCGCCATGGCACCGAAGAGATAGGGAATCAGGCCGCCGATGAACAGGCCCACGATCACCTTCGGGTCGCTGAGGTCGAAGGACACGCTCATCCCTCGCCCTTCCAGCGAGTGCGTGTAGTCGGCAAAGAGCACCAGAGCGGCCAGACCGGCCGAGCCGATCGCGTAGCCCTTGGTGACGGCCTTCGTGGTGTTGCCGACGGCGTCGAGCGGGTCGGTGATGTCGCGAACACTCTTGGGGAGCTCGGACATCTCGGCGATGCCGCCGGCGTTGTCGGTGATCGGACCATAGGCGTCCAGCGCGACGACGATGCCGGCCATGCTCAGCATCGAGGTCGCGGCGATGGCGATGCCGTAGAGGCCGGCCAGCGCATACGACGCCATGATGGCCATGCAGACGAAGATGACGGGCCAGGCCGTGGACCGCATCGACACGCCGAGGCCGGCAATGATGTTCGTGCCGTGGCCGGTGGTCGAGGCCTGGGCGATGTGCTGCACCGGGCTGTATTGGGTGCCGGTGTAGAACTCCGTGATCCACACCAGCGCTGCCGTCAGCACCAGGCCCACGGCGCAGGTGCCCCACAGCGCAAAAGCGCTGGCGGTGCGGCCGTCGGTCAGCTTCAGGGGCTCGGGGAACATGGCCACGGTGACGAAGTAGAACGCCACCAGCGACAACACGCCCGCGATCGCCAGTCCCTTGTAGAGAGCAGGCATGACGTTGCGCATGCCGGGGCTGGCCTTGACGAACGAACACCCGATGATGGACGCGATGATCGACACCCCGCCGAGCAGCAAGGGGTAGACGACTGCGGCCCCGGGTGCCGACATCACGACCAAGGCGCCCAGCGCCATGGTGGCAATGAGCGTCACGGCGTAGGTCTCGAACAGGTCGGCAGCCATGCCGGCACAGTCGCCGACGTTGTCACCGACGTTGTCGGCGATCACCGCCGGATTGCGAGGGTCGTCTTCCGGGATGCCTGCTTCGACCTTGCCCACCAGGTCAGCGCCGACGTCGGCGCCTTTGGTGAAGATGCCGCCTCCCAGCCGCGCGAAGATCGAGATCAGGCTGGATCCGAACGCCAGGCCGAGCAGTGGCTTCAGGGTGGCTGCATCGGGCTTGGCCATGCCGCCGATGAAGAGGAAGAACGCGCCCACGCCCAGCAGGCCCAGGCCCACCACCAGCATGCCGGTGATGGCGCCGCCCTTGAAGGCGACGTCGAGCGCGGGTCCGATGCCCTTGGTGGCGGCCTGGGCCGTCCGGACGTTGGCCCGGACGGAGACGTTCATGCCGATGAAGCCGCAGGCGCCCGACAAAACGGCGCCGAGCACGAATCCGATCGCCGTCTTGGTGTCGAGGAAGATGAAGATCAGGACCGCCAGGATGGCGCCGACAAGCGCGATGGTCCGGTACTGACGCGACAGGTACGCGGCGGCGCCCTGCTGGATGGCGCCTGCAATCTCCTGCATGCGCGCGTTGCCGGCGTCCTGCCGGAGGATCCAGCTTCTCTGCACGAATCCGTATATGACGGCAGCCAAGCCGCAAGCGAGCGCGACGTACAGCGCCATGGTGGTGGTCATCGGGTGAACTCCTTCCTCGAACGTGGTTCTTGATTGGATGCGCGGACCCGATGTGCACGAGGCCTTCAGGGCCGCGACTGGCCGTGAAGGACAGGCCGCTTCATACGCGGCGGGATGCTACGGTAAGGTCTCCCCGACCGGCATGGGGTTTCCCTGCGGTCGAGCGTACTCGCTGATCTGCGTCAGGCGTCGGCAAGGCGCACGCCTAGAATCGGGTCATTCCCCTAGAGAGAGTCTCCATGAGCCTGCACAACGTGACGCCTGGCCCCAAGGCGCCCGACGAGTTCAACGTCATCATCGAGATCCCGATGAACGCCGACCCGATCAAGTATGAGGTCGACGAAGACAGCGGCGCCTTGTTCGTCGATCGATTCATGGCCACCTCGATGCACTACCCGTGCAACTACGGCTACATCCCGAAGACCCTGGCCGACGACGGCGACCCCGTCGACGTGCTCGTCATCACACCGGTGCCCCTGATCCCGGGCGTGGTCGTCACCTGCCGCCCCCTGGGTGTCCTGAAGATGGACGACGAGGCCGGTGGCGACAACAAGTTGCTGGCTGTGCCCATCGACAAGATCCTCTCCATCTACTCGCAGTGGCAGAAACCGGAGGATCTGAACCCCTTGCGCCTGAAGACCATTCAGCACTTCTTCGAGCACTACAAGGACCTCGAGGCCGGCAAGTGGGTGAAGGTCATCGGCTGGGAAGGCGTGGACAGCGCCAGGGCCGAAGTCGTCGATGGCATGGCCAACTGGCAGAAGAAGCACGGCGGCTGATCAGTCCTCGCGGCCCTCGTCACCGAGGGTCGTGGTGCCGTCCTTGAACGGGTTGCGCTCGCGCAGTTCGTCGACATAGCTCTGCATGCCCTGGCCTTCCTGGGCCAGAAAGTCGGCCACCGCAGACGCGAACCGTGGGTCGCGCAGCCAGTGCGCCGATGTGGTGCGGACAGGCAGCAGCCCGCGAGCCATCTTGTGTTCTCCCTGGGCGCCTCCTTCGAAGCGAAGGTAGCCCTGGGCGATGCACCAGTTCAGAGGCTGGTAGTAGCAGGCCTCGAAGTGAAGACAGGGCACGTATTCCGTGCAGCCCCAGTAGCGGCCCCAGGCCACGCGCTGCGACTCGTCGATGGTCACGAGAGACGCCGCTATCGGCCGGCCGTCCCGGTGGCCGACGAACATCAGCCAGTGCTCGGGCATCAGCCGAGCCATCTGCTCGAAGAACTCGCGCGTCAGATAGGGCGTCGAGTGATGCGCGGCGTAGGTCAGCGCATAGCACTGGTAGAAGAAGTCCCACTCGGCGGCGCCGATCTCGCGACCTCGATGCGCCGTGAAGCTCACACCTGCGTCGGCGACGCGCCGGCGCTCCTGCTGGATCTTCTTGCGCTTGTCGCGCTGCAGACGTGCCAACAGGTCGGCAAAGTCGACACACGGCCGCATGGCGTCGCTCTGCCAGTGGAACTGCACGCCCTCTCGCAGCATCCAGCCGTCCGCTTCGAAGGCGGCCCGCTCGTCGTCCTCGATGAACAGCACGTGCGCTGAAGACAATCCTTCACGTGCGGCGTGATCGCGCAGGGCGCCCACGAGCGCCTCTCGCACCCCGTCGGTGGCGGCCAGGATCCTGGTGCCGGGCACGGGCGTGAAGGGGATGGCGCCGAGCAGCTTGGGGTAGTAGCGCAGGCCATGGCGGCGGTAGGCGTCGGCCCAGGCCCAGTCGAAGACGTACTCGCCATAGGAGTGGCTCTTCAGAAACATGGCCGCACCTCCCAGCAGCTGGCCCCCGCGTCGCAGCGTGACGATGCGCCAGGCCCACCCCGTGTCGGGTGTGGCGCTGCCGGAATCGTGCAGTGCACAGAGGTATTCGTGCTTCATGAAGGGCAGCGGCGAAGTCTGGGCTGCCAGCAGGCCGTTCCATTCCCCGCGGCCCACGGCGTGGGGATCGTCGAGGAAGGCAATGAGGTAATCTTGTGGTGTGATGTCCTACTCCATCGAACGGCTCGTGACGTGCTGAAGATTGCTCTTGCGCAGTTCAACGCCACCGTGGGCGACATGCCCGGCAATGCCAGCCAGATCGAGGCCATGGCCCGTCGGGCCTGGGACCAGGGCGCGCGCCTCGTGGTGGCGCCGGAACTGGCGCTGACAGGCTACCCGCCGGAAGACCTGCTGCTTCGGCCCGCATTTTTGGAGGCTTGCGACAGCGCACTGCAGTCGCTGGCGGCTGCGCTGGGGGACTGCGTCGGATTGCATGTGGTGGTGGGTCACCCGCACCACGGCGGCGCGTCGGCCGATGTTAGGTCGAAGTCCATCACGATGCAGAACCGCTACAACGCCGCCTCGGTGTTGTCGGGTGGGCGAGTCCTCGGCACGTACTGCAAGCGGGAGCTGCCCAACTACCAGGTGTTCGACGAACGGCGCTACTTCGTGTCCGGTCGCGATGGCGCGCACGGCGCGCTCGTGTTCGAGTGCGGTGGGTCCCGCTTCGGCGTGCTGATCTGCGAGGACGCCTGGTTCGACGAGCCAGCCAACCTGTCCAAGGCCGCCGGCGCCGAAGTTCTGCTGGTCCTCAATGCATCGCCTTTCCACGTCGACAAGGCCGGTGAGCGCGAAGCGCGCATGGGCGAACGTGCACGGGTCGTCGGCCTGCCTCTGGTGTATTCGCACCTGGTCGGCGGACAGGACGAGGTCGTGTTCGACGGTGCCTCGTTTGTCGTCGATGCGTCGGGCGCTGTCGTTGCGCGGGGGCTGAGTTTCGAGTCCGATCTGCTGCTCGTCGATTTCGACGGGCAGCGCAACCCATCCGGCCGCATCGAGCCCGTGCCGCCGATCGAAGCCCAGGTCTGGCAGGCGCTCGTCGTTGGTGTGCGCGACTATCTCGGCAAGAACGGCTTCCCCGGCGCGATCATCGGCCTGTCGGGTGGCATCGACTCGGCGCTGGTGCTGGCCGTTGCGGTCGATGCGCTGGGCCCCGATCGGGTGCGTACGGTGATGATGCCGTCACCCTACACGGCCGAGATCTCCTGGGTCGATGCGCGCGACATGGCCCTGCGCCTGGGCGTGCGGTACGACGAGATCCCCATCGCACCGATCTTCGACGCCTTCCGGGAATCGCTGGCCCTGCAGTTCGCCGGCCTGCCCGAGGACGCGACCGAGGAGAACCTGCAGGCTCGCGCGCGCGGCACCTTGCTCATGGCGCTTTCGAACAAGACCGGCTCCATCGTGCTGACCACCGGCAACAAGAGCGAGATGGCCACCGGCTATTGCACACTCTACGGCGACATGGCAGGGGGCTTCGCGGTGATCAAGGATGTCGCCAAGACGCTGGTCTATCGGCTCGCGGCCTGGAAGAACGAACAGCCCACGCTGCGGGCCGATGGCACCCATGGCCCGGTGATTCCCGAGCGCATCATCACGCGGCCGCCGTCGGCTGAACTGCGGCCCGACCAGACAGACCAGGACAGTCTGCCGCCCTACGAGGTGCTCGACGCCATCCTGGCCCGCTACATGGAAGAAGACCAGGGCATAGAGCAGATCGTGTCGGCGGGGTACTCACGCGCCGATGTCGAACGCGTGACCCGGCTCATCAAGCTGAACGAATACAAGAGGCGGCAGGCCCCTGTGGGCATCCGCATCACCCATCGGGCCTTCGGCAGGGACTGGCGTTATCCCATCACCTCGAAGTTCCGTGCTTAAATCGAAACGCAGTCATCCGGAGCCCGCATGAAACAGATCACCGCCATCATCAAACCCTTCAAGCTCGAGGAAGTTCGCGAGGCCTTGGGGGACATGGGCGTGTCGGGCCTGACCGTCACCGAGGTGAAGGGCTTCGGGCGTCAGAAGGGCCACACCGAGCTGTACCGCGGCGCCGAGTACGTGGTCGATTTCCTGCCCAAGGTGAAGGTCGAGGTGGTGGTCAACGACGGCGATGTCGACCGCTGCATCGAGGCCATCGTCAAGGCAGCCAAGACCGGCAAGATCGGTGACGGAAAGATCTTCGTCACCGCCGTCGAGCAGGTGGTGCGCATCCGGACCGGCGAGACCGACCAGGCGGCGATCTGATCCTCCGGCAGTCCCGGCGGTGCGACTGCAGTCGGGCCGCGCGGCGCCGTAGGCCTCAGATCCTGCCGTAGTCGTCCGGGCGGGTCGAGTTGGCCTGGGCCGCCAGCGTGGCGATCAGCCTGTCGATGTCGTCGTCGACCACGATGCTGTCGAGTTGCTCGGGCGCCAGGAACCCCTCGCTCACGCTGTGCCGCATGAAGGTCAGCAAAGCGTCGTAGTAACCGGCCACGTTGAGCAAGCCTATCGGCTGGTCGTGGTAGCCGAGCTGGCGCCAGGTCCACACCTCGTAAAGCTCCTCCAGCGTACCGATGCCGCCAGGCAGGGCGATGAAGAGGTCGGCGCGCTCCGCCATCATCTGCTTGCGCTGGTGCATCGTCTGCACGACGTGCAACTCGGTCAGGCCCGGGTGCCCGACTTCACGCCGCATCAGGGTCTCGGGGATCACACCGACCACCGTCCCGCCGTGTTCAAGCGTGGCGTCTGCAACTTCGCCCATCAGGCCGACTTTGCCGCCGCCGTACACCAATCGCCATCCACGCATGCCGATGGCGCGCCCTGCCGACCGCGCCGCCGTCGCGTACTCGGGCCTCGTCCCTTGGCGCGATCCGCAATAGACACAGGCGGTCAGGACGCGGGTTTCCATCACATCAGCTTTCTGACAAGTGCGCTGAGCCACAGGGTGGCACAAAGGGCCAGGGACAGCATCACCGCCGCGGACGCCAGGTCCTTCGCGCGCCCTGACAGGTCGTGCAATTCGAAGGAGATGCGGTCGACCGTGGCCTCGATGGCCGAGTTGAGCAGTTCGACGATCAACACCAGGACGAGGCTGCCCACCAGCACGGTCGCTTCGAGCCAGCTGCCGGCCAGCCAGTAGGTGCAGGGCAGCAACGTCGCCGCCATCCACACTTCCTGACGGAAGGCGCTTTCCTCGCGGTAGGCGATGCGGAGGCCGGAGAGGGAGTTCCGCGTGGCATGGAAGATGCGCGTCAGCCCCTGGCGACCCTTGTGCGGGTTGGTGCCCGATGGGACTGGAGGCGATGAAGGTTGGGGTGAGGGAGGCTGCACGCTTGCCGCCGGTCTCGGCGGCGCGTCGACACGCCGTTCGGGGACCGTCATGAATCCCGGGCCGGCGATGACACAGGCGACGTCTGAGCGGCAGCCTCGGTTGACGCGCCCGGGGCTGTAGCCACCGGTCGGATATCGACCAGACGGGTGCCACAAAGCGCGTCGTGCCAGAACTGCCGCTGCGGATGCAGTCTGCACAAGGCAGCGTAGACCAGCACGCCGGCGGCGATGACGCCGAAGAGGGCTCCCATGCTCTTGAGGCCCGACAACTGCAGGACGAGCAAGGCGGGCAGGAGCCAGATCCAGCAGCAAAGGTAGCGTAGCGTCGCGCGTGCTACCGAGGGCAGGGCGCCGTCCGCGGCAACGACGAGACGGATGTGCCAAGTCTGCATGGGCAGCGTCTGCCCCCGGCGCGTCCAGAACCCGACGAAGTAAAGACCCAGCACCACGAGGATCCAGATCTGCATCCCCCGCATCCCGGCCAGCGCGTGCCGCTGGCCCGTGACGATGCTGTACAGCAAGCCCGCCGCCATCACCACGCCGAACAGCAGAACGGCTTCGTACACGAGGCAGGCCAGTCGCCGAGACAGCGCAGGAGTGCCCCGTTCGAGAGGGGGGACACTCCCCTGTACCGTCTTCGGCGGAACCGGTGCCGGCGGCATGGCCGGCGTCACGGCGCTGGCGTGGGCCCGGACGCAGCGGCCGAACGGACGGCGGCGCCTTGGGGGCCGCGGTTCGGCAGCAGCGTGGAAGGATTCACGAAGCCCGGCGTGGCGGCGATCTTCGGCAGCCCTGGCTGCTGATGCAGCGGCGGCGCCGCAGGACGCGTCAGCAACGTGGTGGTCGCACCGGGTCGGGCCTGGACCACGGTGGGCGTCACGGGCTTGGTCGGCGCGACCTTGGGCGTGGGTGTGTCGTTTCGCTTGGCGACTGCGGCCGTGGACTGCGACTTGCCGTCGGCCGGATTGCCGGGACGGGCCACGGGGCGCGCCCGTTGCGCCAGTTCCTTGCGCGTTGCCTCTGGAAGGGACTGATAGGCCTCCCATTGCGCCTGGCGGTCAGGTGCAGGAATCTGTCGGGACTCCTGGAACTGCTGCCGGGCACGCCCGCGCTCGGCCGGCGTGAGGTTGGCCCACTCCGCCATCCGATCACGGATGCGTTGCCTTTCATCGGGCGCCATCTGCGGGAAGCGGTTGGCGATTTCGAGCCACTTGGCCCGCCGACTGGCTTCGATGGAGGGCCATTCGCGTTGCAGCGGCGACAGCGCTGCCTTCTGCGCCGGCGTCAGGGCGTTCCAGTTCGGGTTGTCGGACAAGCTGACGATCAAGGAGCTGGGGGCCGACGATTGGGTGGTCGCTGCGCGTTGCGGTTGCCCAAACGCGACGCCCGCGAACACCATCGTGCCCAGCAACAGCCCTGCGCACGGCGCCATCCAGCGCAGGGCAGAACGGGTGCTGGAGCATCGCGTCATGGATGCCTCAGGGCGCCGGGGGAGACTTCATGAACTCGGCGAAACCCGGGTCCGCGTAAGCGTCGGGCGGCAAGTCGTCCGCCAACAGGACAGCATCGATGTCGGCAGCTGCCATGACCTGTTCCTGCTGGTTGACGTGTTCGATGAACACCAGGCCGAACAGCAGGACGAGCAAGGGAGCCACTGACGCAAATCGCCAGCCCCAACCGAAGGAAGAGCCCCCCATCGCCAGGGACGCTCCGCCTGAGACGCCGACACTGACGAGACCGGGCGCCCACCCACGCGACGCCACGGGGGCTCCAGCCGTCAGGCTAGATCGCGCCACGGCCTGTTCCCGCCCGACGCGCAGGCGCTCCGTGATGTCGTGAGGCAAGGCCGCCGCGCGCTCACCCAGGGCGGCTGCCAGGCGCGTGCCCAACCGGCCCTGCAAGGAGGGGGCGTCGAGATCGTTCAGTCGCGCGCTCATGATGGTGTCAATCCCTTGGATCTCAGTGCCTTGGACAACGCCTGGACCGCCCTCGAACAGTGCGTTTTCACGCTGCCTTCGGAGCATCCCATCACAGCTGCCGTCTCGGCCACATCGAACTCCTCCCAGTAACGCAGCAGGAAGGCTTCCCGTTGACGCTCCGGCAGATCGGCCACGGCGCCTTCGATGACCAGCAGGATTTGCGCCCGAGACACGGCATCGGCCGCACTCTCGGCACCCAGGGAGCCTTCGACGGTCTGCAAGGTTTCGAGCAGGTCGAAATCGCCTTCCTCGTCGCCCGAATCGAAGTCCGACATGTTCTGCATGACGGAGTTCCGCACTTTTTGGCGGCGGAACCAGTCCATCGTGGCATTCGACATGATGCGCTGGAACAGCATCGGGAACTCCGCTGCCGGCCGATCGGCGTACTTTTCGGCCAGCCGAATCATGGTGTCCTGGACGATGTCGAGCGCTGCATCCTCATCGCGCACTGCGTAGAAGGTGCGCTTGAACGCCCGTTTTTCGACACTCTTGAGGAAGTCTGAGAGTTCTTTGTCGGAGGCCAAGGGGGTCCGGCGCCATGCTCGCCCTGTAGCGGGTGCGCGATTATGTCACCGCACCTTGGCGGGCCCCCGTGAGTGCAGGTGCCGGGTGCCGCCCACGAGGCAGGCCCGTGCGCGATGCCATAATGCTGCTTCGCACAACGTTTTTTTGGTCTCGGACTGGCTGTTCGACAGGAACCCGCGCAGGCACCACACCCGCCTCACGAGGGCGCGGAGAGGTGCACCGATGGTTTTTCGTCAGAGAAATTCACAAAGGTTCGAAAATGGACATGTCTGCCGCGGAAGTCAAGCGTGCCGCCCTGGCACAGCCGCAATCTCCCACCGCCGAACCCAACGGGTCGGAAATCCTGGTCAAGTGCCTGCAAGCCGAGGGGGTCAAGTTCCTCTGGGGCTACCCGGGCGGGGCCGTCCTCTACATCTACGACGCCCTGTACAAGCAGGAGACGATCGAGCACGTGCTGGTGCGCCATGAGCAGGCGGCCGTGCACGCCGCCGACGGCTATGCCCGCGCCACGGGCGAGGTGGGCGTCGCGCTGGTCACCTCCGGCCCGGGCGTGACGAATGCCATCACCGGCATCGCCACGGCCTACATGGACTCGATCCCGATGGTGATCATCACCGGGCAGGTACCGACGCCGGCGATCGGCCTCGACGCCTTCCAGGAATGCGACACCGTCGGCATCACTCGGCCGATCGTCAAGCACAACTTCCTGGTGAAGGACGTGCGCGATCTGGCCCTGACCCTGAAGAAGGCGTTCCACATCGCCCGCACCGGCCGTCCGGGCCCGGTCGTGGTCGATATCCCGAAGGACGTCTCGCTGAAGACGACAGCTTTCCACTACCCGGAAACGGTGGAAATGCGCTCGTACAACCCCGTGCGAAAAGGCCATGGCGGGCAGATCCGCAAGGCCGTGCAGTTGTTGCTGGCTGCCAAGCGGCCGTACATCTACACCGGTGGCGGTGTCATCCTGGGCAATGCGTCGGCCGAGTTGCGTCAGCTCACCGACCTGCTGGGGTTCCCCTGCACCAACACCCTGATGGGGCTGGGCGCGATCGCCTCGAGCGACCCCAAGTTCCTGGGCATGCTGGGGATGCACGGCACCTACGAAGCCAACATGACGATGCAGAACTGCGACGTCCTGCTGGCGGTCGGTGCCCGCTTCGATGACCGCGTGATCGGCAACCCCAAGCACTTCGCCTCGGTCGAGCGCAAGATCATCCACGTCGACATCGATCCCTCGTCGATCTCCAAGCGCGTGAAGGTCGACATCCCCATCGTCGGCGACGTCAAGGAAGTGCTGATCGAGCTGATCTCGCAGATCAAGGAAGCGCAGTCGCGCCCCGACGCCGGTGCGCTCAACGCCTGGTGGAGCCAGATCAACGAGTGGCGCAAGCGCGAATGCCTGGCCTACAAGGGCAGCAACGACGTCATCAAGCCGCAGATGGTGGTCGACAAGCTCTGGCAGCTCACGAAGGACCGCGACACCTACATCACGTCCGACGTCGGCCAGCACCAGATGTGGGCGGCCCAGTACTATCGCTTTGAGGAGCCGCGCCGCTGGATCAACTCCGGCGGCCTGGGCACGATGGGCGTGGGCCTGCCCTACGCCATGGGGATCAAGCTCGCCAAGCCCGATGCCGATGTGTTCTGCATCACCGGCGAAGGCTCGATCCAGATGTGCATCCAGGAGCTGTCGACCTGCCTGCAATACAAGACGCCGGTGAAGATCGTCTCGTTGAACAACCGCTACCTGGGCATGGTCCGGCAGTGGCAGCAGCTGGACTACGGCGGCCGCTACTCGCACAGCTACATGGATGCACTGCCCGACTTCGTCAAGCTCGCCGAGGCCTACGGTCACGTCGGTCTCCTCGTCGAGAAGCCGGGCGACGTGGAAGGGGCACTGCGCGAGGCCATCCGCCTGAAGGATCGCACGGTGTTCCTCGACGTGCGGACCGACCCCACCGAGAACGTCTGGCCCATGGTGCAGGCCGGCAAGGGCATCAGCGAAATGCTGCTGGGGTCCGAAGACCTGTGATCGCCGACGGCCGCTGGCGGCCGGGCGTTACCGCGCCCGAGCCGGCTTGCAGCCTGACCCATCGCGGAATCCACTGAACTGACAGCCTACGCGGCGTGGCCAAGGGCCGGCGGTTACCGCCGCCGTCCTGAAGAGCGCGTCGCCAGAGACCGAACATGAAACACATCATTGCCGTGCTGCTCGAGAACGAGCCCGGCGCCTTGTCCCGCGTGGTGGCCCTGTTCTCAGCGCGCGGCTACAACATCGAGAGCCTGACGGTCGCGCCGACGGAGGATCCCTCCCTGTCGCGCATGACGATCGTCACCACCGGCTCCGACGAGGTGATCGAACAGATCACCAAGCACCTCAACCGCCTCATCGAGGTGGTCAAGGTCGTCGACCTCACCGAAGGCAGCTACACCGAGCGGGAACTCATGCTCGTGAAGGTGCGTGCGGTGGGCAAGGAGCGGGACGAGATGATGCGCATGGCCGACATCTTCCGCGGCCGCATCATCGACGTCACCGAAAAGAGCTACACGATCGAGCTGACCGGCGACGCGGCCAAGCTCGACGCGTTCCTGTTGGCCATCGACCGTGCGGCCATCCTGGAGACCGTGCGCACGGGCACGAGCGGCATCGGCCGCGGCGAGCGCATCCTCCGGGTCTGAGCCCGCGAGCCTCCCGACAATCATTTTTACTGGAGAAGAGCATGAAGGTTTATTACGACAAGGACGCCGACCTCAGCCTGATCAAGGGCAAGAACGTCACCATCGTGGGGTATGGCTCGCAAGGCCATGCGCACGCGCAGAACCTGAACGACAGCGGCGTGAAGGTCACCGTCGGCCTGCGCCGTGGCGGCGCGTCGTGGAGCAAGGTCGAGAAGGCGGGTCTGAAGGTGGCCGAGGTCGGCGAAGCGGTCAAGAGCGCCGACGTCGTGATGATCCTGCTGCCCGACGAGCAGATCGGCGCGGTCTACAAGAACGACATCGAGCCTCACATCCGCCAAGACGCGTCGCTGGCTTTCGCGCACGGCTTCAACGTGCACTATGGCCAGGTCGTGCCGCGCGAGGATCTCGATGTCTGGATGGTCGCGCCCAAGGCGCCCGGCCACACCGTGCGCAACACCTACAGCCAGGGCGGCGGTGTGCCGCACCTGATCGCCGTGCATGCCGACAAGTCGGGCAAGGCCCGTGATCTGGCCCTGAGCTACGCCGCGGCGAACGGCGGCGGCAAGGCCGGCATCATCGAGACCAACTTCCGCGAAGAGACCGAGACCGACCTGTTCGGCGAGCAGGCCGTGCTGTGCGGCGGCACCGTCGAACTGATCAAGGCCGGCTACGAGACGCTGGTGGAGGCCGGGTACGCGCCCGAGATGGCCTACTTCGAATGCCTGCACGAGCTGAAGCTGATCGTCGACCTCATCTACGAGGGCGGCATCGCGAACATGAACTACTCGATCTCGAACAACGCCGAGTACGGCGAGTACGTCACGGGCCCGCGCATCGTGAACGACGAGACCAAGAAGATCATGAAGCAGGTGCTGAAGGACATCCAGACCGGCGAATACGCCAAGAGCTTCATCCTGGAGAACCGCGCCGGCGCCCCCACGCTGATGTCTCGCCGCCGCCTGATGGGCGAGCACTCCATCGAAGTGGTGGGTGAGCAGCTGCGCGCCATGATGCCCTGGATCAAGGCCAACAAGCTGGTGGACAAGAGCCGCAACTGATTTCCTGCGGAGCTCACGTGGCCACGGGGCCGCCTTCGGGCGGCCCTTTTCGTTGCGCTATCCTCGGCGGTGATGAACGATGCGCCCGATCTCGACCCCGAAGACGTTGTGACGCCGCCCCGTCCGCGCCGCAAGGGCATCTATGCCCTGCCCAACGCCATCACGCTCTCGGCGCTGTTCGCGAGCTTCTACGCCATCGTGATGGCGATGAACGGGCGCTACGAAACGGCGTGCATCGCCATCTTTGCCGCCGCCATCCTCGACAGCCTGGACGGCCGCGTCGCCCGCATGACGAACACGCAGAGCGCCTTCGGCGAGCAGATGGACAGCCTGGCCGACATGGTGAGCTTCGGCGCCGCGCCGGCGCTGATCGTCTACCAGTGGGCGCTGAAGGACATGGGCAAGCTGGGCTGGATCCCGGCCTTCGTCTACATCGCCGGCGCAGCGCTTCGGCTGGCGCGCTTCAACGTCAACATCGGCGTGGTCGACAAGCGCTTCTTCCAGGGCTTGCCCAGCCCGGCCGCCGCGGCCCTGGTGATGGGCCTGATCTGGGTCGTCGACGATGCCGGCTTGAAGGGCGTGAGCAAGATCGAGTGGGTCTCGTGGACAGCCTTCGGCGTCACCCTGTTTGCCGGGCTGACCATGGTGACGAATGCGCCGTTCTACAGCTTCAAGGTCTTCGGTGGCCGGCGCACGGTCCCTTTCATCGTGCTCGTGGCCATCGCGCTGTCGATCGCGCTGATCGCCCTGGACCCGCCGCGCGTGCTCTTCGCGCTCTTCTGCCTTTACGGCCTGTCCGGCTATGCCGTGTACGCGTGGCGGCGCGCCAAGGGAAAGCCCGCGAGCGTCATCGCGATCTCCACCGACGAGCCCGAAGAGCAGGGCCTGCATCGATAAGCTCGCGGCGGCCGTGCTATATTGTTCGGCTGATGAATACTTCGACGCTCTTCCTGTCGCTGCTACTAGGCGTGCCTCCGGCGCGCTGACCATCCACGACTGAACGCTCTTCATCCGGATCGACGGCCCGCCAGCGCAACGCAGCGGGCCGTTTGCTTTTCCGCGTCAGGCAACCGGGCTGCGTGCAACTCCACACGAAGGACCCCCACATGCCGATGCTCGCCAACCCTGCCACCAAGTACCGACTGTTCACGCCGGTCCGCCTGGCCGACCGCACCTGGCCCGATGTGGTGCTGACGCACCCGCCGGTGTGGGCCAGCGTCGACCTGCGTGACGGTAACCAGGCCCTGATCGAACCGATGGACCCGGCGCGCAAGTTGCGCATGTTCGAGGCGCTGGTGCGCATCGGCTTCAAGGAGATCGAAGTCGGCTTTCCTTCGGCCTCCCAAGCCGACTTCGATTTCGTGCGGCTGCTGATCGAGCAGCGCCGCATTCCCGACGACGTGACCATCCAGGTGCTGACCCAGGCACGCGACCATCTCATCGAGCGCAGCTTCGAGGCGCTGAGGGGTGCCCCTCGCGCCATCGTGCACGTCTACAACGCCACGGCGCCGGTGATGAGGCGCGTGGTGCTGGGCCTGGACGAGGATGGGATCGTCGAACTCGCCACCCGCCATGCCGCCCTCGTGCGCGATCTCGCAGCGCAACAGCCGCTCACGCGCTGGACCTTCCAGTATTCGCCAGAAATGTTCTCGGGCACCGAGCTGGCGTTCAGCAAGCGCGTGGTGGACGCCGTGACCGAGGTCTGGCAGCCCACGCCGGCCCACAAGTGCATCGTCAACCTGCCATCGACGGTGGAGCACAGCACGCCGAACATCTTCGCCGACATGATCGAGTGGATGCACCGCCACTTGGCGCGGCGCGATGCCATCGTGCTGTCGGTGCACCCGCACAACGACCGCGGCACCGGCACCGCGGCGGGTGAACTCGCACTGATGGCGGGTGCCGACCGCATCGAGGGTTGCCTGTTCGGCAACGGCGAGCGCACCGGCAACGTCGACCTGGTGAACATCGCGCTGAACCTGTACACGCAGGGCGTGCACCCGGGCCTGGACTTCTCCGACATCGACGACATCCGGCGCACCGTCGAGCACTGCAACCAGTTGCCGGTGCACCCGCGCCACCCCTACGTGGGCGACCTGGTCTACACATCGTTCTCGGGCTCGCACCAGGACGCCATCAAGAAGGCCTTCGCCGCGCGGCGCGAGGGCGATGTCTGGGACATGCCCTACCTGCCGATCGACCCCAAGGACCTGGGACGCAGCTACGACGCGGTGATCCGCGTGAACAGCCAGTCGGGCAAGGGCGGCATCTCCTACCTGCTGGAAAGCGAGTACGGGCTCGAGCTGCCGCGGCGCCTGCAGATCGAGTTCAGCCAGGCCGTTCAGCGCGTCATGGACGACCTGGGCCGCGAGCAGAGTGCGGCCGACCTGTGGCGCCTGTTCGAGGCCGAATACCGCCTCGTCGATGCACCCCGCATAGACCACCAGCACATCACCGGGATGGCCGACGGCCGCGTGCAGGTGGCTGCCGTGGTTCACCCGGAAGGCGGTCCGCTGCGGGTGCAGGGCCAGGGCCATGGTCCGGTGGAGGCCTTCGTCGAAGGCCTCGCCCAGGCTGTCGGCGTGCCGATCCGTGTGCTGGACTACCACGAGCACGCCATCGGCGCCGGCGCCCAGGCGCGTGCGGCGGCCTACCTCGAATTGCGCGTCGGCGGAGACCGCACGCTGTTCGGCGTGGGCATCGATGCCAACATCGTCACTGCCTCGATGCTGGCCGTGCTGTCGGCCCTGCAGCGCGCAGGCCATCCGCTGGCCGCGCAGCCGTGTGACGCGGCCACCACCCCCTGAATCGAACCCAGAAGGAGACCTCGACATGACTGACAAGCTGATCATCTTCGACACCACCTTGCGCGACGGCGAACAGTCGCCCGGCGCTTCGATGACGCGCGACGAGAAGCTGCGCATCGCGCGCCAGCTCGAGCGGCTGAAGGTCGACGTCATCGAGGCCGGTTTCGCCGCGTCGTCGAACGGCGACTTCGCGGCCGTGAAGGCCATTGCCGACGTGATCAAGGACTCGACCGTGTGCTCGCTGGCGCGTGCCAACGACCGCGACATCGCGCGGGCTGGTGAAGCGTTGAAGGGGGCGGCGCGATCACGCATCCACACTTTCATCGCGACCAGCGAACTCCACATGGAGAAGAAGCTGCGCATGACGCCCGACCAGGTGTTCGAGCAGGCGCGCCTGGCCGTGCGCTTCGCGCGAAACCTGTGCGCCGACGTCGAGTTCTCGCCCGAGGACGGCTATCGCTCCGACCCCGATTTCCTTTGCCGCGTGCTGGAAGCCTGCATCGACGAGGGCGCCACCACGCTGAACATCCCCGACACCGTGGGCTATGCCGTGCCGGAGCTCTACGGTGAGTTCATCCGTTCGCTGCGCGAGCGCATCCCGAACTCCGACAAGGCGATCTGGTCGGTGCACTGCCACAACGACCTGGGCATGGCGGTGGCCAACTCGCTGGCCGGTGTGAAGATCGGTGGCGCGCGCCAGGTGGAGTGCACCATCAACGGCCTTGGCGAGCGCGCGGGAAACTGTTCGCTCGAAGAGGTGGTCATGGCCGTGCGCACGCGGCGGGACTACTTCGGCCTGCAGGTGGGCATCGACACGACGCAGATCGTGCCGGCCTCGCGCATGGTGAGCCAGACCACGGGCTTCGTGGTGCAACCCAACAAGGCCGTGGTCGGCGCCAATGCGTTCGCGCACGCCTCCGGGATCCACCAGGACGGCGTTCTGAAGGCGCGCGACACCTACGAGATCATGCGGGCCGAAGACGTGGGCTGGGCTGCCAACAAGATCGTGCTGGGCAAGCTGTCGGGCCGCAACGCCTTCAAGCAGCGCCTGCAGGAACTGGGCATACAGCTCGAATCGGAAGCGGACGTCAACAACGCGTTCGCGCGCTTCAAGGACCTGGCCGACCGCAAGAGCGAGATCTTCGACGAGGACATCATCGCCCTGGTCGGCGACGAGAGCGTGACCAGCGAACACGAGCACTACCGTCTTCTGGCGCTTTCCCAGCGGTCCGAGACGGGCGAGCGGCCCCACGCATCGGTGACCTTCGCCATCGGTGAGCAGGAGCACCGGGTGGAGAGCGAAGGCAACGGCCCGGTCGACGCGAGCCTGAAGGCCATCGAGTCGACGGTCAAGAGCGGGGCCGAACTGATGCTGTACTCGGTCAATGCGATCACGTCCGGCAGTACGGAGTCGCAGGGCGAGGTGACGGTTCGCCTGCAGCTTGGTGGTCGGGTCGTCAACGGTGTTGGCGCCGACCCCGACATCGTGGTGGCTTCGGCCAAGGCCTACCTGTCGGCCTTGACCAAGTTGCACAGCAACGCGGACCGGGTGGCCGCACAGGGTTGAGGAAGGTCTCGCTCGCGACGGGTCACGCACGGCCTGACCCGTCGCTGCCGGCGCCTTCGCGTGCCGGCAGATCGGCCGCCCAAGTGAACCAGTGACTTGAAAAAAGGGCTGCAAGTAGCTGAATTCCTTGACTCCCGGTCCTGGGTCTTGCGGTATTCTCCGGCCTTGACTCATGCTCCGGGGCGATTACCGATGCGGTTCCCACGAACGAAGTTCTGGTCTGTCCTGCGATCACTGCTGATCGCCCTCTCGGTGACGGTGCTGGCCATTTCTCCGTCCCACGCCTCCAAGTCCCCGACCAAGAAGTCGGCTGCCAAGCCGGCCGCAGCGGCCGCCAAGAAGGGCAAGGCAGTTCGAACGCCGACGGCGCGCGCACCGAATCGGGCCGATCGCGCAACGTCTCGCAAGGTCGCCGCGAAGATCGTGCCAGCGCGTCCCTCGATGGGGCAGACGATCGGCTTGCACAACACGGCGGACCCCCTCGACCTGAAGTCGAGCGTGGCACTGGTGATCGATCAGGACACCAACCAGGTGCTGTTCAGCAAGAACTCGGGCGCGGTGCTGCCCATCGCCTCGATCACCAAGCTGATGACGGCGGTGGTTGTCGCCGAGGCTGCCCTGCCGATGGACGAGATGTTGCCCGTCGAGTCGATCGATGGGCTGGAGCCCACCAAGTCGAGCCGCTCGCGGTTGACCGTCGGCACCCATCTCACGCGAGGCGAATTGCTTCATCTGGCCTTGATGGCGTCCGAGAACCGCGCGGCCTACACCCTGGGGCGCCACTATCCCGGCGGCATGGATGCTTTCGTCTCGGCCATGAACCGCAAGGCCGCCGACCTTGGCATGGGAGACACGCGCTACGTCGAGCCTACGGGCCTGTCGAGCCAGAACCAGTCCAGCGCCAAGGACCTCACCGTGCTGGTGCGTGCAGCGATGCTGCATCCGATGATCCGCGAACTGTCCACCTCGCAGGAGATGCAGGTGGCCGTGGGCAATCGCCAGGTGCAGTTCCACACGACGAATGGCCTCGTACGCAATCCGTCGTGGGAAATCGGCCTGCAGAAGACCGGCTACATCTCTGAAGCAGGGCGTTGCCTGGTGATGCAGGCGAAGCTGGCCGGGCGCCAGCTCATCATGGTGCTGCTCGACTCCGCCGGGCGCTACTCACGCATGGGCGATGCCGAACGCATCCGCCATTGGCTCACGGAGTCGGGTCTGGCGTCGAAGGCCGCGGAGACGGTGATTCGCTGACCCCATCAGCCGCGGTGGCCCAGGGCTGCCGAGATCTCGCTGGCGGTCTGCCTGACCTTGTCCAGCCAGGACTCCTCGAGCCGGTCTGCGGGCGCTGAAACCGACAGTCCGGCCAGCAGCTTGCCTTGGTCGTCGAAGATGCCGGCCGCCATGCAGCGCACGCCCAGTTCCAGTTCTTCATCGTCGCGCGCATAGCCCAGGGCCCGCACATTGGCCAGTTCCCGCTCCAGCCGCGTGATGTCGGTGATGCTGTTGCGTGTATGGCCGGTCAAGCCGGTCCTGGTCGCGTAGGCCCGAACCCGCTGCAGGTCTTCATGCGCCAGAAACAGCTTGCCCACCGACGTGAGGTGAAGTGGCGCATGGCCCCCGATGGCTCGCACCACCTGCATGCCTGAGCGTTCACTGTAGGTTCGCTCCACATAAACGATTTCGTCGCCCTGACGCATCGACAGATTGATGGCCTGGTGGGTCAGCTTGTGCAGTTCGCGCATCGGCCCGAGCGCGGCTTCGCGCACATCCAAGCGCGCTTTCACCAGGTTGCCCAGTTCGAGCAGACGCATTCCCAGCCTGTAGCTCCCGGCGTGCGGCCGGTCGACGTAGCGGCCGATGGTGAGGTCGCTCAGGATGCGGTGGGCAGTCGAGGGATGCAGGCCGGTGGTGTCGCTGATGTCCTTGAGCGTCATGGGCTCGGACTGCGAAGCCAGGGTGTCGAGCAGCGAGAACATGCGCTCCAGCACCTGGATGGTGGGTGACTGAGGGGGCTTGCCGGTCATGGGTCCTGGACACAGGGGGATGTGCCGAGATTTTGCATCGCGGAAGCAACGGTTGCATAGCGGCATCGTTGCGTGGCGCCAAGGCGTCGACGCCGCGCGTTCAACGCAGAAGTTGGCGCACTGCAGCCGACCCAGCGCGCACCGCGCCTTCCAGGGTGGCGGGGTAGGGACCTTCGACGTAGTCGGCAGCGGCCTGCAGCCCTGGGGCGATGTGCGCTGCCGGTCGGTCCAGCGCGGGTGTGCAGCGGAAGGTGGCGCGCTTTTCCGCCACCGTGGTGACGAGTCTGATCGGCCCGGGCCATGCCCCCTGCGGGAACGCCTCGACCAGCTGACCGATCACGGCACGACCCGTGACGTCGAGGCCGGCGTCGACCCACCGCGCTGCACCGCTGACCACGCAGGCGAAGAGGCCGGCCTCGCCGCCGAGCGCGCCATGGTCGAAAACGAACTGCGCCGGCCATGCTTCACCTTCTACCAGGGCCATCATCGGCGCAGGCAGTCGAGCGCCGTCGCACTGCACGAAGACGGTGACGATCGGCTCGAAGCGCAGCGACGCGGCCCTGGCCGACCACTCGGGGGCGATGGGCTCCACGAGGCGGGCCGCCTCGAACGCAGGACAGGCCAGCACGACGGCGTCGAAGCAGGCATCGCCGATGCGCCACCCTGCGCCTTCCCTGCGCAATTCCTGGACGCGCGTGCGCAGGGCGAGTGTTGCGCCGCGCGCGGCCAGCCAGTCGGCAGCGGGCGCGGGCAGCAAGGCGTCCAGCGGCTTCCGCGGCAGCAGCAGGTCAGCGCTTCCCGGGCCGCTGAACAACGCGTCCTTCAGCACGCGCAGGAACACCGCGGCGCTGGCCTCGCTGGCGGGCGTGTTCAGGGCGGCCACGCACAGCGGGTCGATGAGCATTTCGCGCACGGCCTGAGGCAGGCCGACGCACAGTGCTGCCACGCTCAGGCCTGGATCACAGCGAAATCCCGCCGCAGCCCAGCGGCCGGCATGGGCCAGCAGAGACAGCCGCTCGCCCCAGCGCCAGCCTCGGCAAGCTGCGACGCCGCGCAGGAAGGCGAGCAGGGGGGAGCCCGGCGGCAACTCGAGCGCACGCCCGTCCGGATAGGCCAGCACGAGCGGCATCCTGTGCAGCGCCGCGGAAGTGTCGACCCCCACGGTCTGCATCAGGGCCAGCGTTTCGCGGTAGGCGCCGATCAGGATGTGCTGCCCGTTGTCGAGCTGGCGGGATCCCTGCAGCGTGCTCCGCGCGCGGCCTCCGAACTGCGGGGCCATCTCGAAAACCGTCACCTGAGCGCCGGCCTGGACCGCTTCGACTGCTGCCGACAGGCCCGCCCAGCCGCCCCCGACCACCGCCAGCCGCCGTGCCGCGACCACGGCCTTCAGCGCCCCTGCAGGTGGGTGCGCGCGGCGATCCACAGCTTGCGCAGCGGCGTGAGCGAAGTGCGCTGGTGCAGAACCTGGAAATTCTGAGCCTCGATCTCGCGGAGCAGGGTGCGGTAGATGTTGGCCATCATCAGCCCCGGTTTCTGCGAGACGCGGTCGACTTCGGGCAACAGGGCAAGGGCCTCGTCGTACGCCTCATGCGCACGGCGGGCCTGAAAGCGCATGAGCGCCTGGAACCGATCGCTGTAGCCCCAGGGGGCCTGTCGCATCAGCAGTTCGTTGGCCTTCACGTCGAACTGCTGCAGTTCCGACATGGGCAGGTAGATCCGTCCCCGACGCGCGTCGTCGCCGACGTCGCGGATGATGTTCGTGAGCTGCATGGCCCGGCCCAGCTTGTGGGCGTATTCGACGGTCTGTGGCTGCGTGCGGCCGAAGATGCTGCTGGCCACCTCGCCGACGATGCCGGCCACGAGATGGCAGTAGTGCTGCAGCCCGGCGTAATCGAGGAAGCGCGTCTGCTGCAGGTCGACCTGGCAGCCTTCGATGACGGCCAGCAGATGTTCGCTGCGGATGTCGTAGTCGGCCGCCAGCGGCAGCAGGGCCTGGGTCACGGGGTGTGTCGGTCGGCCGGCATACGCCGCTGCCACCTCGCCGCGCCACCACTGCAGCTTGGTGGCCGCCACCGATGGGTCCTGCATCTCGTCGACGACGTCATCGACTTCGCGGCAGAAAGCATAGAAGGCCGTGATGGCAGCCCGCCGAGGCGGCGGGAGGAACATGAAGGCGTAATAGAACGACGAGCCGCTGGACGCCGCCCGCTCCTGCACGTACTGCTGCGGGGTCAAGCGTGTGTCCTTGCGGGCGCTGCCATGCGTGCGGCTCGCCACAGCAGCACTGGCACGTCGTAGGCCGACAGCTTGGGACGGTGGCTCACGGAAGAGAAGTTCATTGCCGCGATTTTCTCCAGAATGCGCAGTCCCCCTTGCACCACCAGCCGCAGCTCCCATCCAGCGCGGCCGGGGACACGCAGCGCCAGCGGTGCGCCGCGATGCATCAGCGAAGCCGCCCACTCGCACAGCGAACGCACCAGGGCACGTGCTTCCTCGCCAGTCGTGCTGTTCATGAGCCGGGGCAGGTCGAGACCGTGGCGCTCCAGGTCCTGCTGTGGCACATAGACCCGCCCTCGCGGCAGGTCCACGCTCAGGTCCTGCCAGAAGTTGATGAGCTGGAGCGCAGAGCAGATGTCGTCGGATTGCTGCAGCGACTGCGCATCCGCGATCCCGTACAGATGCATCAGCAGCCGCCCGACCGGGTTGGCCGATCGCGAGCAGTAATCCATCAGCTGCGCCCGTGTCTCGTAGCGGGGGTTGCGCACGTCCTGTTCGAACGCGTCCAGCAACGCTCCGAGGGGGGGCTGGGGCAGGGCGTGCGTTTGGCGGCATCCCGCGATGCCTGCGAACACCGGTCGCCACCGCGGCGAGGGATCGGACCCCTGGTAGACCTGTGTCAAGTCAGCACGGAAGGCGGCTAGGTCGGCCAGCCGTTGTGCGGAGCTCGCCTCGCCTTCGTCGGCCAGGTCGTCGGCGGTCCGTGCGAAGTGATAGATGGCGACGACGGCCGGCCTGATGGCCGGCGGGCAGAGCACGGATGCAACAGGAAAGTTCTCGTAATGGTCGACGCCCACCGATCGATTCTCGCCTCCTGGCGGGGTCCGGTCCGGCCGTGCCTGGCGCGTTGACACCCCGGAAAACACTTGTATATTACTGACCGGTCAGTCAGTAACTTGGGTTGCTGCTGCCACAGCTCAGGTCTAACCCTTGGCTCTCGTCTGTCGAAAGCTTCGCGCCATGCCCTCTTGCCTCCGTGTGTCTCTGCTGTCGTTCATCGTTGTCACGCTGCTGGGCTGCGCCAAGCCGCCACCGGAACCGGAGCCCGTACGCGCGGTAAGGACGGCAACCGTCAACTCTGCAGCCCATGGGGGCACCGCCCAGTACGCAGCGGACATCCGGGCCCGCACCGAGACACGCCTGGCGTTTCGGGTGGGCGGCAAGCTGGTCACCCGTCCGGCTGAAGTGGGCATGGCGGTGAAGGCCGGGCAGGTGCTGGCCCGGCTCGATCCTGAAGATCTTCGCCAGGCGGAGACCTCGGCACGCGCTGCAGCGACTGCGGCAGACGCCAACCTGGAACTCGTCGGCGCAGAATTCCGCCGCTACAAGGAACTGCGGGACCAGGGATTCATCAGCTCGCTGGAACTGGAACGCCGAGGCACGTCGCTGAAGGCGGCCCAGGCGCAGGCCGAGCAGGCCCGGGCGCAGCTGGGCGTGCAGCGCAACCAGGCGGCCTACACCACCTTGGTGGCTCCCGCCGCCGGCGTGGTCACGGGCATCGACGCAGAAGTCGGCGCTGTGGTCGCTGCCGGCACACCGGTGTTGCGTCTGGCGCTGGACGGGCCGCGCGATGTCGTCTTCTCGGTGCCCGAGCAGGCGGTGGCGTCGCTCAAGGCCCTGCAAGGCAAACCCGGTGCGCTGCGGGTCAAGACGTGGGGCGCAAACGCCGAGATGCCCGCCACCCTGCGCGAGGTGGCGGCTGCGGCCGACCCCGCCACCCGGACCTTTCTGGCACGCGCCGATCTGGGCAAGGCCTCCCTGCAACTGGGCCAGACCGCCACGGTGATGATCGACGGACCCGCTCTGCCCGGCATCGCCCGCCTGCCCCTGGCCGCCTTGACCAAGGCCAAGGACCAGACGGCCGTTTGGGTGGTCGACCGCGCGACGATGACGGTGAGGCTGCAGCCCGTGTCGATCGGCGGTGCCGACGGCAACGACGTCGTCATCACGCAAGGTCTGTCGCCGGGGCAGGATGTCGTGGTGGCCGGCGTGCACGTGCTGACAGCCGGCCAGAAGGTGAAGTTCTTCGACGCTCCGGCCGCTGCCGCCGCGTTGCCCGCCGCTTCGGCCGGACGCTGAGGCCATGGAGACGCCGCAGAGTCCCGCCGCCGCGCATGCCGGCAGCCGCGAGCGCTTCAACTTGTCGCGCTGGGCGCTGGAACACCCCGCCCTGACACGCTACCTGATGATCGTGCTGATGGTGCTCGGCGTGGCCGCGTACTTCCAGTTGGGGCAGGACGAGGATCCACCCTTCACCTTCCGCATCATGGTCGTGCAGGCCTTCTGGCCAGGCGCCTCGGCGCAGCAGATGGCGGAACAGGTGACCGACAAGGTCGAGCGCGCGCTGCAGGAGGTGCCGTACGCCGACAAGATCCGCAGCTTCACCAAGCCCGGCGAATCAGTGACCCTGTTCGAGCTGAAGGACTCGTCACCCCCGAAGGAAGTCCAGGGCGTCTGGTACCAGGCGCGCAAGAAGGTCAACGACATGCGCGCCACCCTGCCGGTGGGCGTCATCGGACCGGTCTTCAACGACGACTTCGGTGACGTCTACGGCTCGATCTTCGCGTTGTCGGCCGATGGCTTCAGCCGCGAGGAACTGCGTGTGCAGGCCGAGCGCGTCCGGCAACGCCTGCTGAAGCTGCCCGACATCGGCAAGGTGGAGATCTTTGGTGCCCAGGCGGAAAAAATCTTCGTCGAGGTTTCCCAGCGCCGACTGGCCCAGCTGGGGCTGGACATGGGACAGGTGATCGCCCAGATCGGGGCCCAGAATGCCGTCGAGGGCGCCGGCCAGCTCAACGCCGGTGCCGAGTACCTGGCGGTGCGCGTGGGCGGGCAGTTCAACTCCGTCGAACAGCTGCAGCAGTTTCCCATTCGCGTGGTGAACCCCGCCACCGGGGTGGCCAGCAGCTTGCGCCTGTCCGACATCGCGCAGGTGGTGCGCGGCTATGCCGATCCGCCGTCGACCAAGGTTCGCCATCAGGGCAAAGAGGTCATCGCGCTGGGCGTGTCGATGGCCAAGGGCGGCGACATCATCGAGCTGGGCAAGAGCCTGCGTGCGGAGACCCGGCTGGTCGAGGCCGAGTTGCCTGCGGGCATCACGCTCGAGCAGGTGCAGGACCAGCCGCGGGCCGTAGCCAAGTCGGTGGGCGAGTTCGTCTCGGTGCTCATCGAGGCCGTGGTCATCGTGCTGGCCGTCAGCTTCATCAGCCTGGGGCTGCACATGCGGCCGCTGCGGGTGGACATCTGGCCGGGGTTGGTGGTGGGCATCACCATTCCGCTGGTGCTGGCCATCACCTTCGTCACCATGTTCTATTGGGGCGTCGGGCTGCACAAGATCTCGCTGGGCTCACTGATCATCGCGCTGGGCCTGCTGGTGGACGACGCCATCATTGCGGTCGAGATGATGGTGCGCAAGCTCGAAGAGGGCCACGACAAGATGCATGCCGCCACGTACGCCTACGAGGCAACGGCGATGCCCATGCTCACCGGCACGCTGATCACCGCGGCAGGTTTCCTGCCCATCGGCCTGGCCAAATCCGTGACCGGCGAGTACACGTTCGCCATATTTGCGGTCACCGCCGCGGCGTTGATCATCTCCTGGGTGGTCTCGGTGTACTTCGTGCCTTACCTCGGCGCGTGGCTGCTGCACACGCGCGGTCTGGCCGACGGGGGCAAGGAGCACGAACTCTTCGACACGCCGTTCTACTCGCGCTTCCGCGGCGCGGTGCGCTGGTGCGTCGACCATCGCTGGATCACCATCGGTCTGACGGTGTTGACGTTCGCCCTCGGCATCGTCGGCATGGGCCGCGTGCAGCAGCAGTTCTTCCCCGACTCCAGCCGGCCCGAGTTGCTGGTCGATCTGTGGTTGCCCGAGGGGTCGACCCTGCAGCAGAGCGAAGAGATCGCCAAGCGCTTCGAGGCTCGCCTGATGAGGGAACCCGGCGTGGCCTCGGTCACCACCTGGATCGGTTCCGGCGTGCCGCGCTTCTACCTGCCGCTGGACAACATCTTTCCGCAAGCCAACGCCAGCCAGAGCATCGTGCTGCCCAAGGACCTGAAGGAACGCGAGGCCTTGCGCCTGCGACTGCCCAGGCTGATGGCCGAGGAGTTTCCGGAGGTGCGCGCGCGCATCAAGCTGCTGCCCAACGGCCCGCCGGTGGCGTTTCCCGTCATGTTCCGGGTCATCGGGGTCGACGCCGTCGAGGTGCGGGCCTGGGCCGACAAGGCGCTCGACATCCTGTCGAGCAACCCCAACATGCGCGGCGTGCACGACAACTGGCACGAGTCGATCAAGGTGCTCCGGCTCGAGATCGACCAGGACAAGGCGCGCGCGCTGGGCGTCACGAGCCAGGCCATCGCGCAGGCGTCGCGCGTGATCCTCACCGGCAGCACCATCGGCCAGTACCGCGAAGGCGACAAGCTGGTGGACATCGTGCTGCGCCAGCCGGTCGAGGAACGCCGCGTCATCACCGACCTCGCCAACGCCTACATCCCCACGGCGAGCGGGCGTTCGATCCCGCTGTCGCAGATCGCCACCACCCGATTCACCTGGGAGCCTGGCGTGATGTGGCGCCATGCGCGCAACTTCGCCGTGACGATTCAAGGTGACGTGGTCGAAGGCCTGCAGGGTCCCACGGTGACCGCCCAGGTGTGGCCGCAACTGCAGGCCCTGGCCGCCACCATGCCGCCGGGCTACCGCATCGAGGTGGCCGGCGCGGTGGAGGAGTCGAGCAAGGGTCAGGGCTCCATCGCCGCGGGCGTGCCGGTGATGCTGTTCATCATCTTCACCTTGCTGATGCTGCAGCTGCAGAGCTTCAGCCGCGCGATGCTCGTGTTCCTGACAGGCCCGCTGGGCATCGCCGGCGTGGCCGCTGCGCTGCTTCTGCTCAACCGGCCATTCGGCTTCGTGGCCCTGCTGGGCGTGATCGCGCTGATGGGCATGATCATGCGCAACTCGGTGATCCTGATCGACCAGATCGAGCAGGACCGGCGCCGAGGGGTGGCTGCGGTGGAAGCGGTTGTCGAGGCCGCGGTCCGCCGTTTCAGGCCCATCGTGCTGACCGCGGCGGCGGCCGTGCTGGCCATGATCCCGTTGTCCCGCAGCGTGTTCTGGGGTCCGATGGCCGTGGCCATCATGGGTGGCCTGGTGGTGGCAACGGTGCTGACCTTGTTGGCCTTGCCGGCGATGTATGCGGCATGGTTCCGCATCGGTGCCGGCGACAAGGATCGCGCAGTCTAGAATACGCGGTTCCTCGGGCCGTCATTTCCCGTCGGGGCGCATGAATGTCAGGAATGCCGGAGGCGCAGGTGCAGACTTGCACAGGTGCCGAACGCACGATGTCACGCTCGCCCCGTCTGTCCTGCATCAGCGCGGGTGGCGAAATTGGTAGACGCACCAGGTTTAGGTCCTGACGCCTTCACGGGCGTGCCGGTTCGAGTCC
>LNFM01003382.1_pt1 | contig 31445 bp, 25 predicted proteins | sample 596031 | NCBI WGS metagenome assembly LNFM01 (sample SAMN04254537, study PRJNA301005) | activated carbon metagenome | isolation source: dual media filters at the Ann Arbor, Michigan drinking water treatment plant | place: USA: Ann Arbor | reverse complement strand
TCTTGAAGGCCCTGGTCGACAAAGAGCAACCCCAGCTCATCATCCTGGGCAAACAAGCCATCGACGACGACGCCAACCAGACCGGCCAGATGCTCGCTGCCCTCGCTGACCTGCCCCAGGCCACCTTTGCCAGCAAGGTGGAACTCGCTGCTGACAAGGTCAGCGTGACCCGCGAAGTGGACGGCGGCCTGGAAACCCTGCAGCTCACGCTGCCCGCCGTCATCACCACTGACCTGCGCCTGAACGAGCCCCGCTACGTCACCTTGCCCAACATCATGAAGGCCAAGAAGAAGCAGCTCGACACCGTCAAGCCCGAAGACCTCGGTGTGGACGTGACGCCTCGCCTGAAGACCCTCAAGGTGACCGAGCCCGCCAAGCGCGGTGCTGGTGTGAAGGTGGCTGACGTTGCTGCCTTGGTCGAAAAACTCAAGAACGAAGCGAAGGTGATCTAAATGTCGGTACTCGTTATTGCTGAACACGACAACGCGTCCATCAAGGGCGCCACGCTGAACACCGTGACGGCCGCTGTGGCCTGCGGTGGCGACGTGCACGTGCTGGTGGCCGGCCACAATGCCGGCGCTGCTGCCGCTGCTGCCGGCCAGATCGCCGGTGTTGCCAAGGTCATCCACGCTGATGCCCCCGGCCTGGAACACGGCCTGGCCGAAAACGTGGCCGCGCAGGTGCTCGCCATCGCCTCCAGCTACAGCCACATCCTGTTCCCCGCCACGGCCAGCGGCCGCAACATCGCCCCCCGCGTGGCGGCCAAGCTCGATGTGGCCCAGGTCAGTGACATCACCAAGGTGATCTCCGCCGATACCTTCGAGCGCCCCATCTACGCCGGCAACGCCATTGCCACCGTGCAAAGTGCCGACAGCGTGAAGGTCATCACCGTGCGCGCCACGGGCTTTGATGCCGCAGCCGCCACCGGTGGCTCTGCCGCGGTGGAAACGGCTGCCGCCACGGCAGACAACGGCAAGAGCACGTTCATGGGCAGCGAAATCGCCAAGAGCGACCGCCCCGAGCTGACGGCTGCCAAGGTCATCGTCTCCGGCGGCCGCGCCCTGGGCAGCAAGGAAAAGTTCGACGAAGTGATGACCCCCCTGGCCGACAAGCTGGGTGCCGCTTTGGGCGCCAGCCGCGCTGCGGTGGACGCAGGCTACGCCCCCAACGACTGGCAAGTGGGCCAGACCGGCAAGATCGTGGCGCCGCAGCTGTATGTGGCCGCGGGCATCTCGGGTGCGATCCAGCACCTGGCCGGGATGAAGGACTCCAAGGTGATCGTGGCGATCAACAAGGATGCCGAGGCGCCGATCTTCAGCGTGGCTGACTATGGGCTGGAGGCTGACCTGTTTGCGGCCGTGCCAGAACTGGTCAAGGCACTTTAAAGCCCCGTTGCTTGCACAAAGGCATCGCTCGCGATGCCTTTTTTTTGACGAAATTTCGCTTTCCCGGAGACACCCATGAGCTACACCGCCCCCGTCAAGGACATGCTGTTCGCCATCGAGCACCTGGCCAACATTGAACAGATCGCGCAGATTCCTGGCTTTGAAGATGCCGGCCTGGACACGGCCGCTGCCGTGCTGGAAGAGTGCGCCAAGTTCAATGAAGGCGTGCTGGCCCCGCTCAACTGGGAAGGCGACAAGAACCCGTCGAGCTTCAACGCCGGCGTGGTGACCACCACGCCCGGCTTCAAGGAAGCCTTCCGCCAGTACGGTGAAGGTGGCTGGCAGGGGCTGCAGCACCCGGCCGACTTTGGTGGCCAGGGCCTGCCCAAGACCATTGGCGCTGCCTGCATCGAGATGACCAACAGCGCCAACATGAGCTTTGCGCTGTGTCCGCTGCTGACCGACGGCGCCATCGAGGCGCTGCTGACTGCGGGCAGCGACGAACTCAAGGCCAAGTACCTGGAAAAGCTGGTCACCGGCCAGTGGACCGGCACCATGAACCTGACCGAGCCCCAGGCCGGCTCCGACCTGGCCCTGGTGCGCACGCGCGCAGAGCCGCAGCCTGATGGCACCTACAAGATTTTCGGCACCAAGATCTACATCACCTACGGTGAGCACGACATGGCCGAGAACATCATCCACCTGGTGCTGGCCCGTGTGCAGGGCGCGCCCGAGGGCGTCAAGGGCATCAGCCTGTTTGTGGTGCCCAAGTTCATGGTCAACGACGACGGCAGCCTGGGCGCGCGCAACGATGCGCACTGCGTGAGCATCGAGCACAAGCTGGGCATCAAGGCCAGCCCCACGGCCGTACTGCAGTTTGGCGACCATGGCGGTGCCGTGGGCTATCTGGTAGGCCAGGAAAACCGCGGCCTCGAATACATGTTCATCATGATGAACGCCGCCCGCTACGCCGTGGGCATGCAAGGCATCGCGATCTCCGAGCGCGCCTACCAGAAGGCCGTGCAGTACGCCAAGGACCGCGTGCAAAGCCGCCCGGTGGACGGCAGCATCAATGCCAGCGCGGCCATCATCCACCACCCCGATGTGAAGCGCATGCTGATGACGATGCGCGCCACCGTGGAAGGCTGCCGCGCCATGGCCACCGTGGCTGCGGCTGCGTTTGACGCCGCGCACCACCATCCCGATGCCGAGACGCGCAAGCAGAACCAGGCGTTCTATGAATTCATGGTGCCGCTGGTCAAGGGCTACAGCACCGAGACGAGCCTGGAAGTGACCAGCCTGGGCGTGCAGGTGCACGGCGGCATGGGTTTTATCGAGGAAACCGGCGCGGCGCAGTACTACCGCGACGCCAAGATCCTGACCATCTACGAAGGCACCACTGCCATTCAGGCCAACGACCTGGTGGGCCGCAAGACGGCGCGCGATGGCGGCCAGGTGGCCAAGGGCATTGCCGCCCAGATCGAGAAGACAGAGGCTGACCTGCTGGCCAGCGGCACGCCCGCTGCGCTGGCCGTGGCCAGGCGCCTCACGGCAGCACGCAAGGCGCTGCTGGATGTGATCGACTTCGTGGCCGGTGGCACCAAGGCCCAGCCCAACGCCGTGTTTGCGGGCAGCGTGCCCTACCTGATGCTGGCGGGCAACGTGGTGGCTGGCTGGCAACTGGCGCGCAGCCTGCTGGTGGCGCAGGAGCTGTTGCAAAAGGGACAGGACGCAGCCTTCATGCGCGCAAAAATCACTACCGCCCAGTTCTATGCCGACCACATCCTGGTGAAGGCCCCCGGCCTGCGCGACAGCATTGTGGAAGGCGCAGCCAGCGTGACCGAGCTGGCGCTGGAGTCCTTCTGAAGCTGCACTGGCGCATCCGTTGAGGTGTGAGGCAAGGCCTGTGTTCGTCACAGGCCTTTGCTATAAAAATAGTAGCAACGAGTGCAATTGAAACAAGCACTAGCGGGCTATTTTGATCAAAAACCGTTCCCTGGAAGTCCTTGCCATGTCCAAACTGCCACCCGTCCTGCAAAACCTGTCGCTGCCCATCATCGGCTCGCCGCTGTTCATCATCAGCAACCCCAAGCTCGTGATCGAGCAGTGCAAGGCCGGCGTGGTGGGTTCCATGCCCGCGCTGAACGCCCGGCCTGCCGAGCTGCTCGACGAATGGCTGGCCGAGATCACCGAGACCCTGGCGGCCTACAACAAGGCGAACCCCGACAAGCCTGCCGCGCCCTTTGCCATCAACCAGATCGTGCACAAGAGCAATGACCGGCTGGAACACGACATGCAGGTGTGCGCCAAGTACAAGGTGCCGATCATCATCACCAGCCTGGGTGCGCGCGAAGACGTGAACCAGGCCGTGCATGCCTGGGGTGGCGTGGTGTTGCACGACATCATCAACAACAAGTTTGCGCACAAGGCCATCGAGAAGGGCGCTGACGGCCTCATCGCCGTGGCGGCCGGTGCGGGCGGCCACGCCGGTACCAAGAGCCCGTTTGCCCTGATCCAGGAAATCCGCGAGTGGTTTGATGGCCCCCTGGCCCTGAGCGGATCGATTGCCAGCGGCGGCGCGGTGCTGGCTGCGCAGGCGATGGGCGCGGACTTCGGCTACATCGGCTCGGCTTTCATTGCCACCCACGAGGCCCGCGCCAGCGACGCCTACAAGCAGGCCATCGTGGACAGCAACTCCGACGACATCGTCTACAGCAACCTCTTTACCGGCGTGCATGGCAACTATCTGGCGCCCTCCATCCGCGCAGCCGGCATGGACCCCGACAACCTGCCCGAGTCCGACCCCAGCAAGATGAACTTTGGCGGCGACGCCAAGAAGGCCTGGAAGGACATCTGGGGCTGCGGCCAGGGCATCGGTGCCATCAACGCCGTGACCAGCACCGCCGAAATGGTGGCGAAGTTCCGTGCCGAATACGAAGCCGCCCGTGCCCGCCTGAAGCTCTGAACATGCGTACCCGCTCAGCGGGGCACATGGCGCCGTCTGGCCGCCGGTGGTCCCCGGGCTGATGCCCCCTTCATCGCCCGCCGCGCCCATGCGCTGGCGGGCGATGCTGTTTTGGCGCCGTGTGGGGCGGATGCCCAAAGTGAGGGCAAACCCCCAGCACGCAGACTTGGCTGGCTCCGATAATGGTGATGTTAAATAATCAATAAACAGCGGGAGGGAGGCGCGAAACCTGTCGGAAGGCGCACGTCTGGCTGCTGGCCCGAGGAGCTTTCATGATGGTTCGCGTATGGATGGCGTTGATCGCGGTGTGTCTTTGCAGCACTGCATTGGCCCGCAACGAGGGCATCACGGCCGATGAGATACGGCTGGGTGCGTCTGTGGTGCTGTCGGGCCCGCTGGGCCCGCAGACGGCGCAGTACGGCGAGGGATCGCGGCTGCTGTTCGATGCCGTGAACGCGCAGGGCGGCGTGCATGGCCGGATGATCCGCTACACCACGCTGGACGACGGGTTCGACCCGGCCCGCGCTGTCGAGAACACGCGCCGTCTTCTGGAGACCGACAAGGTCTTCATGATTTTTCACAGCACCGGTACGGCGCAGACCGCAGCCATCCTTCCGCTGGTCAAGGAGCACCGCACGCTGCTCTTCGGGCCGGTCACCGGGGCGTCGGTGTTCCGCGATACGTTCAACCCGCTGGTCTTTCACGTGCGCGCCGGCTACGCCAACGAGGCTGCGCGCATCGTTTCGCAGCTGCGCCAGCAGGGCGTGAGCCGGGTGGTGGTGTTCTACCCGGATGACGGTCTGGGCAAGACCCTGCTCGCCGAGCTGCGCAAGGCCTCCGAAACCGAGAAGCTGCCGTTTGTGGCGGAGATCCGGCTGGACCCCAAGCAGCCTGATTTCGCAGCCGCCGCGCAGCAGACCGAGAAGGCCCAGGCACAGGCCGTGATCGTGGCCACGGCCGGTGCCACCTTTACCGACTACATCAAGCAGGTGCAGGCGACATCCGCCCGCCCGTCGTTCTACGGTTTTTCGGTGGTCAGCAGCGACGCAGTGCACCGCGACCTCGGGCCCAAGGCACGCGGCATCATCCTGGCGCAGATCATTCCTTCGCTGCGCAACACGACGATCCCGGTGGTGGCCGAGTACCTTGCGCTGGTCAAGGCCCGATCGCCGCAGGCGCAGCCCTCGGCCTCGCAATTCGAGGGGTTCGTGCACGCCAGGCTGCTCGTTGAAGGCCTGCGTCGCACCGGCCGCAACCTGTCCACCGAAAGCTTCATCAAGACGATGGAGGATGCGGGCGAAATCTCTTTCGGGCGGTTCAGCGTGCGCTACTCGCCGCGCAGCCACAACGGCTCGAACTACGTCGAACTGGCCATCATGGACGCCGACGGCAACCTGCGGTATTGACGAGGGGCAACGTCCCGAAAGATGGCGCGAGCCCGCGGAGCGCACAGCGCCAGAGGCCTGCTTGGGGACGTTCAGGCGTGTCCCGTACCCGCTGGCGCTTGCACAAGAGACCGCAGACAATACAGGGCTTTGCAGTTGCCGGGTGCCCGCCGCCCTGCCTTGTCCCTTTGTCCGACGCTCCCATGCCGCCTGCCTCATCCCGAACGCCGCTGATCGACATGGTCAAGGCGCTGGCCTGCATCGCCATCGTGTGGCACCACCTGGCCTTCTACGGCCCCATGTCCGACATCGCGCAGCCGCTGGCGCCGGCGCTGATGTCATGGCTGTACGACCATGCGCGCATTGCCGTGCAGGTGTTCCTGGTAGTGGGTGGCTACCTGGCCGCCGGCAGCCTGGCCCCGCAGGGTGTGGCGCGTTTTGCCTACTGGGGCGGTACGGTGGGCAAACGCTTTGTGCGGCTGGTGGTGCCGTATGCGGTCGCGCTGGTGCTTACCGTGGCCGTCTCAGCCATCGTGCGTCCATGGTTTGATCATCCTTCGGTGTCCGACGAGCCTACGTTTGCCCAGCTGCTGACGAATGCGCTGCTGCTGCAGGACGTGCTGGGTGAAGACGCCCTGTCAGCGGGGGTGTGGTACGTCGCCATCGATTTCCAGCTGTTCGCGCTGTCGGCCCTGATCTGGTCCGCGGTGCGGATGCTGCCCGGGCCCACCGCCGTGCGGTATGCGGCCCTGCTGGGGCAGGGCCTGGTGGTGGCGGGCACGGCGGCTTCGCTGTGGGTGTTCAACCGCATGAGCGGGCTGGACATGTGGGCGGTGTATTTCTTTGGCGCCTACGGGCTGGGCATGCTGGCCTTCTGGGCCGTGCATGCGCCGCGTGCGCGCGGCTGGGTCGCGCTGATGATGCTGCTGGGCGGCGTGGCGCTGTTCATCGACTATCGCAGCCGCATTCTGGTAGCGCTGCTGACAGCGCTGGCGATGGTGTGGGCGCTGCGCTCGGAGGCAGTTCGCAACTGGCAGGGCGTTCGGCCGCTGGTGTTGCTGGGGCAGATGTCGTACTCGGTCTTCCTGGTGCACTTTGCCGTGTGCATGCTGGTCAACGCGGTGGTGGGCACGTTGTGGCCCGCTTCGCCCGTGCTCAATGCGATGGGCATGGGGCTGGCTTTTGTGTTGTCGCTCGCGACGGGCCGAGTGCTGTATCTGCGCGTGGAGCGCCATGTGCCCACCTGGCGCACCGCGCTGCGCTGGCAGTGCGGGCTGATCGGTGCGGGCCTGCTGCTGGCGCTGCCGGCGCAGTGGGTGTAAAGATCCGAAGCACGGGCAGCATGGTCGCGGGGTCACGCTGAGCAGGCGGCAATCGTTGCCGCCCGCCAATGCCGCGGCGTCTCAGCGGTGCAGCTCGCCAGCGCTTTCCGGCTGGAACAAAAGCGCCTTGACCCGCACTGTCATGGTCTTGCCGCCGGGGCCGGGCCAGGCCAGTTCATCCCCCACAGAAAGCCCCAGCAAAGCGCTGCCCACGGGCGCAAACACCGACAGCTTGTCGGCGCTGCCATCGGCATCACGCGGGTAGACGAGCGTCAGGCAGAACTCCTTGCCGGTCTCCAGGATGGAGAACTGCACGGTGGAATTCATCGTGACCACGTTGGGCGGAATCTCCTCGGGCGGCACCACGTCCGCCCGGTCCAGCTCTGCCTGCAGCTCGGCCTTGCCCGGAAACGCATTGGCCGGAATCACGGCCAGCAGGGATTCGATGCGGTCGACATCGAGCGACGACAGGAGGATGGAGGGCTTGCGCGCCATGGCGGGACTACCTTGTGGTGGTTGCAGAGCGCGCGACTGTAGACCATCGCGAATCTCGCACTGCCACGCGCGGTCTTCACTGGCGAACGCACCCGCACCCAAGCCGGTGCCGGGCGGTCCACGGCGGTAACGGCAAGATACTGTATAAATAAACAGTTCAACACCGTCTGCTACTTTGGATTCCGCCCATGGACCGCATCACCATCGACCGCTCCGCCTATTCACCGGACCCTGCTGAATCCGTGCGGCCCGCGCCTGTGATGCTCCATGGCCGGGGTACTGGCAGCGGCATGGCGCACCGGTTTGCGCGCGAAGTGCGCGTGGTGGCTGACGACGGCTGGGATGAACCGGGCGCAGCGGACATGCCCGGGGACGGTCACGGCACGGCAGCTCCTGCCACGCAGGTGCACTTTGAAACCGCCCGCAGCGCCCTGTGTGCCAACGACTCGCCCGACATTTCGTTCGACCAGTCCGTCAACCCGTACCGCGGCTGCGAGCACGGCTGTATCTACTGCTATGCCCGGCCCACGCACAGCTACCTCAACTTTTCGCCGGGGCTCGACTTTGAAACGCGGATCATCGCCAAGCACAACATTGCGGATGTGCTGCGCACTGAACTGTGCCAGCCGCGCTATGTGCCGCGGATGCTCAACATCGGCTCGGCCACCGATTGCTACCAGCCCGTCGAGCGCGAACTCAAGCTCACCCGCGGCGTCATCGAGGTGCTCGGCGAGGCGGGCCATGCGTTTTCCCTCATCACCAAGTCCAGCGGCGTCGAGAGCGACCTGGACCTGCTGGCCCCACTCGCGGCCCGGCGGCTGGCCGCCGTCTACGTGACCATCACCACGCTGGACCCGGCCCTGGCCCGTCGCATGGAGCCGCGAGCCGCTGCGCCGCACCGGCGGCTGCGTACCATCCGCACGCTGGCCGAGGCGGGGATACCGGTGGGCGTGAGCGTGGCCCCGCAGATTCCGTTCATCAACGAGGACATGGAGCAGGTGCTGCAGGCTGCGCGCGAGGCCGGTGCCACCAGTGCCTTCTACACCGTACTGCGCCTGCCCTGGGAGCTGGACGCGCTGTTTCGCGAATGGCTGCAGGTGCACTACCCGCAGCGCGCCGCCCGCGTGATGGCCCGTGTGCAGGACCTGCACAACCTGAGCGATGCCCAGCGCGCTGCTGGCACGGCCTACACCAGCGATTTCGCGCAGCGCATGAAAGGAAGCGGCTTGTGGGCCGACCTGCTGCGCCAGCGCTTTGCCAAGGCCTGCCGCACCCTGGGGCTCAACCGCGAGCGGCACGGGCTCGATCTGGGCCAGTTCCGGCCCGGGAGTCTGCAGGGGCAGGCCAGCCTGTTCTGACCGCAAAGCCCGGTACGGCCCTCAGGCGCCTGCCGGCCGTGCTGGCGGAAGCCCCATGCCGCCAGCGCGAGGGGCACGCGTGCAGTCCCTGAAGATGTCCAGCGCCGGGTCGTAGATGCCGGTTTGCACATCCATCAGCCCCAGCACCGAGTGGAAGTAGTGGTCGTGCGTGATGCGCTGCGTGGCCAGCTGTTGTTGCAGGCAGCCCGCGCTGGTCCGCGCGCGGGTCTGCATGGCGGGCGAGAGCCAGGTCAGCCACGGCACATGCTTTTGCACATCGGGTGCAATCGAGTAGGGCAGGCCGTGCAGGTAGATGTTGTTCTCGCCCAGCGATTCACCGTGGTCTGCTACATAAATCATAGCTGTCTGGGCATGCTTTTCCTGGACTTCGAGCCATTTGAGCACTGAATCCAGGAAAAAGTCGGTTTCCACGATGCTGTTGTCGTAGGCATTGACCACCTGTTCGCGGCCGCACTCCTGCAGCGCGCTGGACTGGCACTCGGGCATGAACACCTTGCGCTCCGGTGCCGACCGCTTGGCATACGCCGGGCCGTGGCTGCCCATCTGGTGCAGCACCACCACCGTACCGCGTTGCCGCTGCTCGGCCGGCAGCGCGGCCAGGCGCTCATCCAGGCCCTTGAGCATGATGGTGTCCAGGCAGTCCGAGCCGCCAGCGCAGTGGGCCGGATCTTTTTCACCCGACGTGTTGGCATTGGGGATGCGGTCGCAGGCGCCCTTGCAGCCCGACTGGTTGTCCACCCACAGCACCGCCAGGCCGGCGTGCTGGAGGACATCCATCAGCCCTTCAAAGTTGTTCTTTCGGGCCTCGAAATCGGTGCGCGCCAGGTGCGAGAACATGCACGGCACCGAGGCCGCTGTACTGGTGCCGCACGACCAGGCGTTGCGCGCGCTGATGAGGTCGGTGCGTGCTGACAGCAGTGGCGTGGTGGGACGTTCGTAGCCGTTGAGGGCGAAGTTGCCTGCGCGGCCGGTTTCACCCAGCACCAGCACCAGCAGCGGCGGACGCGCCTGCTGGGCATAGCTGGCGCCCAGCTGTGCATCGCGGCCGATGGGCAGGATCTGGCGCGTGTCCATGCGCAGCGGACGCGTGGCAATGTTGCCCAGGGCGTACACGCTGTTGAGCGGATTGATCAGGTAGCGCAGTTGCGTGTGGTTGCGCATGGTGGACGCAAACTCCTGAAACACCAGCAGCAGGCTGAGCACGATCACCACCAGCGCCGCAGCAAGCAAACCTGCGTTGTGCAGCGCCTGCCGCAGCAGGGGGCGTCGCGGCAACGGGTGCCGCCATAGCCACCACAGCGGCGGCCCGGCGAGCACGGCCACGGTGGCAAAGAGCCGCCAGTTGAGCAGGTCGCCAGCCTCGTGGACGTCGGTCTGCAGCACGTTGGTGAGCATGGTCGCGTCAATCACCACGCCATAGGCCAGCATGAAGTAAGCACCAAAGGCTGCCATCACTACCAGCACCGCGGCTGCAGGCTTGGCGGTACGCTGCCAGCCCAGCAGGCTGAGCAGGGCCACGTTGGCCCCTGCCACCACGGCACCAAACGCAAGCAGGAACCCGAGCCGATGGGGCATGGCGCCCTGGCCCGGCAGATCCAGCACGGCCGCCCACAGCGGCACGTTGCACGCAGTGGCAATCCACAGGCTGATGAAGACAGCGAGCCGGGCAGAAGATGGGAATGTGGGCGGCGCAGTGCGGTCAAGGCTCAGGCTGCCAGAGACGGCGCGGACGGCCCGCAGCCGCGGAAGGGTAAAAGGCATGCGGCGTATGGTCTGCGCACGCCCTTAAACCAGCATTAAGGAACCGCTGCATGACTCACTGCGGTCTGTCCCGATCGGCGCCAGCGCATTCCCGCGAGGGCTCTGCACGTGCTCCTCAAGGCAGCGCTGAGAAGCCCGTGCGCGCTGCATGTCGGTGCGGTGGCGCCGGGCCCTGCCCGCAACCGCCTTCAGTCCGGCATGCGTATGTCCAGCAGCAGCGAAAGACCTTCGGCCTTCTCGTACTTGCGGATGCGGCTGATCATCTCCGCTGACAGGGCGTGCCCGGCCGACAGCAGCAGCACGCCTTCCTTGGACAGGAGATCCTTGGCCAGTGCCATGCCGGGCTGCAGGTTCTCGGGCGTGAAGCTCTCGATGCGCGCAGGCTTGGGCTTGACCTCCTGGGTGACGTGCAGAAAAACGTCAAGCACCTCGGGGTCGAACTGCGTGCCCCGGCCGCGCTGCAGGATGGTGCGGGCCTCTGCATCGGTCAGGGGTTTGCCCGTGAGGTGGCCGTGGGTCAGGTCATCGTAGGTACTGGCAATGGCCAGGATGCGGGCCCCCATGGGGATCTGGGTGCCCTGCAGGTTGTCGGGAAAGCCGGTCCCGTCAAAACGCTCGTGGTGCCCGCGGATGAGCGCAGCCACCGACTGGTGGTCGTCTAGCGCCATGAACGACTGCGCCCCGAGCACGGGGTGGCGCTGGTACAGCGCCATTTCTTCGGCTGTCAGCTTGCCCACCGGCTTGGACAGGATCGCATCGGGAAGCGCCATGAAGCCGATGTCGTGCAGGAGCCCGGCGACGAAGACATCCTGCGTCTCCTCGCTGGTCAGGTCCATGGCATTGGCCACCTTGCGCGACACCCCCGCCGCACGCTTTCCATGGCCGGCCAGCACACCGCTGCGCAGCTCCAGCATGCTGGAAAAGATCTTGATGCTGGTGAGGTAGTTGCGGCGCAGCAGGTCGTTGGCCTGCTGCAGCTCTGCAGTGCGCGCCTGCACGCGTTCTTCAAGCCCGGTGTTCAATACCCGCAGCTCTTCGTTCTGCGAAGCCGTCAGGGCCTGCAGGCGGTCACGGTCGCGCTGCAGCATCTGATGCTCGGCGGCCTGGCGCACGGTCAGGCGCAGCTCGGTTTCGTCCCACGGCTTGTGGATGTAGCGGTAGATCTGACCGTCGTTGATGGCGGCAATGGTGGCATTCATGTCCGCATAGCCGGTCAGCAGGATGCGGGCCGTTTCGGGCCAGCGCTTGCGTACCTGAGCCAGCAACGCGGCGCCGTCCATGCCGGGCATGCGCATGTCGCTCACCACCACGTCCACGGGTTGCTGCTCAAGCAGCTGCAGTGCCTCTGCGCCGCCATTGGCCTGCAGCACCTTGCAGTCTTCGGAACGCAGTACCCGCTTGAGGGCCGAAAGAATACCTGGCTCGTCGTCCACGCACAGCACCGTCCAGGCGCCCCCGTCGCTGGGGGCGCGGGCAGGTGGCTGGGCGGGCGTGCCTGCCGCGTGTGGCGGAGCATGCGGACTGGGCGGGGCGGTAGGGAGGTCCGTATCGGTCATCTTGAAAAATGCCCTGTGAGCACTCGGGTGTGGTTCTAGGCGGGCGTGCCTGCTGTCTGGGGGCGCTCCACCGGAATGGTGACACGGAAGGTGGTGCCCTGGCCGATTTCGCTGGTCACTTCCATCCGGCCGCCATGCTTTTGCACGATGCCGTACGACAGCGAGAGCCCCAGGCCCGTGCCCTGACCGACGGGCTTGGTGGTGAAGAAGGGATCAAAGATGCGCTGCAGGTTTTCAGCGGCAATGCCTGCGCCGTCATCGGCCACCTCGACCCAGGCCTCGCCGGCTTCGGCGCCGGTGCGGATGGTAATGGTGCCGCGCTCCTTGGTGATGGCGTGCGCGGCATTGACCAGCAGGTTCATGAACACCTGGTTCAGCTCGGATGGCAGGCACTGCACCTCGGGCAGGTCGCCGTATTGCTTGACGACGTCGGCCTTGTACTTGATCTCGTTGTTGACGATGTTCAGCGTCGAGTCGATGCCGTGGTGCAGGTTCACGCTCTCCCACTCCTGGCGGGCATCGACGCGCGAAAAGTCCTTGAGGTCCTGCACGATCTTGCGTACGCGCTGCACGCCGTCGCGCGACTCGCGCATCAGATTGGGGATGTCTTCCTTGAGGTACTCGATCTCCAGGTCTTCGCGCAGCTGGCGTATGCGCGAAAGCGCTTCGGCATCCTGCATGCTGGCCTCCGCCTCTTCGTACGCGGCAAGCATCTGGAACAGGTCCTGCAGGTACTGCTCCAGCGTTCCGAAGTTCGAGAAGATGAACCCGATGGGGTTGTTGATCTCGTGCGCTACGCCCGCTGCCAGCTGCCCGATGGAGGCCAGCTTCTCGGACTGGATCAGCTTGTTCTTGGCGTCTGAAAGCTTGGAGTTCAGGACCTTGAGTTCCCTGTTGGCCTGCAGCAGCTCGCCGACGATCGCGCGGATCTGGACGTCTGACATTTCGGCCAGCGTCAGCTCGGAGGGCTGCACAAGGGTGCAAACGGGGCCATTGGCTTCAGGCGACTCGGTGGTGGCCGCCGTGCCAACCTGGGCGAGGGAGGTCATGTGGTTTCCTTTCCGGGGCGAAGCACCGCCTGCAATTGCTGAAACTCTTCCTCGATGCCGCGCAGCAACACGGTGGTGCGCTGTTCGGTCAGTGCCAGCCGCAGCCAGGCGCCGCGGTCCACGGCGGGTACCGCTTCGCTGTCCAGCCCGGCCAGGTCAAGCGCGTGTGCCAGGGCGTCGGCCACATGCACCACGTCCGCGAGCGAAGCCATTGTGGAGGCAGCGGGCTGGTGGTGCCCTGCAATGGCCTCGGTGATCTCGGGTGCAAAGTGCCAGTGCTGGCATACCCACTGCCCCAGCTCCGCGTGGGCGATGCCGGTCAGCGCTAGCTCGGCTTCGCAGTACGCGATGTCCTGCGACTCGGCCCAGGCCAGGATCGCAGCGGCCTCTTCGGGGTGGCGGCTGTCCACCAGCAGCCGTCCCACGTCGTGCAGCAGGCCAGCAGTGAACGCTGCGGGCTCGTTCATGCCGTGCAGCCGGGCGATCTGGCGCGCAGCCACGGCGCAACAGATCGAGTGGCGCCAGAAGGCCTCGATGTGCAGCGCCTTGCCGTGCAGCTTTTCAAACTGTACCGTGAGCGCTGCAGCCAGCACCAGCGTTCCCAGCTGCCGCAGGCCCAGCACGTTGATCGCATCGCGCACTGTGCCGATGCGGTTGCACAGCCCGTAGAAGGGCGAATTCGCCAGCTGCAGCACTTTCACCGACAGCGCCTGGTCGAGCTGCAGTGTGTTGGCAAAGCTGTCCAGCGGGGCCTCGCTTTGCTGCATGAGCGACTGCAGCTGCACGACCACCGTGGGCAGCGAGGGCAGGGAGCTGACATCGCTCGCCAGGGCTTCGCGGTCGAGTGCGATGGAGGGCGTTCGCAGGGCAGGGGCTTGGAGTACGTTCATGGCGAGACTCCGCGGTGGGCGTACAGGGCACGCTGCAGTTCGGGTGGCACCTGGCTGGCCGAGACGCGCCTGAACAGGTGCGCAAGCCTTTGCGCAGCGGCGTCGGGCGTGCCCGTGGCCTGGTCGGCGGATGTGGCGGATGGACCGGTTGCGGCGGGCGGGCTTGCCGCGACCTGTGCAGGGGCCACGGTACCCGGTGCGGCGGCGCCGGTGGTTTCCGGTAGCGCGGGAGCAATGGCGAGGGAGGTCATGTTCGTACCTGGGGTGAAAGGGGATCAATCAGTGTGAGCAGGACGCCGCGCGGATGCGCATCGCCCAGGGCACGCACGCGGGCGTGCCAGGTGCGCCCGCCCAGGGGCAGCTCGATCCGGCTCGCAGGGGTGCTCCCTGCAGCGCCTGCAGCGCCTGCAGCGCCTGCAGCTGCCAGGGCCGCAAAGTCATGTCCCAGCGCGTGTGCGGCTGACGCGCCCAGCAGTGGTGTGTGTGCGCCCAGCGCGCGCTGCAACTCCTGGTTGGTCAGCACGATCGTGCCGTGTGGGTCTACCCCCAGCAGGGCCACAGGAAGCGAGTCGAGCAGGTCGCGGGCCGTGTTGGCGCGTGCGGCTTCCAGGTCGATCTGCTGCTGCTGGTTGCTCAGTACCAGCTCCAGCCGCTCGTTGGCCTGCGTCAGGGCCTCGCTGGCGGCCACCACCTCGGTGGCCAGGCGTTTGTTCTCGTCGGCCATTTCCTTGTGGGCAAAGGCCTCGCGCACATGCTCCAGCAGGCGCTCGTCGTCCCACGGCTTGGTCAGGAACCGGTAGATGGCGCCTTCGTTCACGGCGTCGGTGATGGACTGCAGCTCCGTGTAGCCCGACAGCACCAGCCGCACGGTGTCGGGGTACAGGTCTTTCGCGCGGCGCAGGAACTCCACGCCGGTCATGCCGGGCATGCGCTGGTCCGACAGCACCACGTCCACCTCGTACTCGGTCAGGCGTTGCAGGCCTTCAGCCCCGCTGCCCGCCGTGACGATGCGGTAGCCATCGCGGCGGAACAGGCGCTTGAGCGACGAGACGATGCTGGGCTCGTCATCCACCAGCAGCAGCGTGCGCTCGCGCCGGCGCGAGAGCATGCTGTCGGGCAGGCGCGTGCGTTGCGCCAGCATCTGGATCAGGGTCTCGCCGTTGACCGGGGGGGCCAGCACCGGCCCCTGCATGCGGTCGCAGCCGCTGGCGATCAGCAGCGTGAGCTGGCCGGTGGTTTCCACGCCCTCGGCCATCACCTGCATCTGCAGGCTGTGGCCCATGTTGATGATGGCCCGGGTCAGCGACACCGCGCCCACGGCGGCTGTCACATCCGGCACGCACGAGCGGTCGACCTTGATCACATCCACCGGCAGGCTGCGCAGCAGGGCCAGGTTGGTGAAGTTGGCGCCGAAGTCGCCCAGCGTGATCTCCACGCCCAGCGCCTTGAGCTGGGACAGCGTGGGGCCCAGGCTGTCGCCGCCTTCCACCAGCGCGCGTTCGGTGATCTCCACGCCCAGGCTCTGCGGCGTCAGGCCGTACTGCTTCATGCAGCGGCGCATCTTCTCGAACACGTCGTGCTGCTGCAGCTCCAGCGTGCTGATGCGCGTGGACATGCGGGGCACGCGCACGCGGGCCTGTTCCCAGGCCTGCAGTTGTGCGCACAGTGCGTTGCGCTTCCAGTCGCCCAGGCTCACCACCAGGCCCGACTGCAGGGCCACGGGCATGAATTCCTCCAAGGGCACCGGGCCCAGCTCGCCGCTGGTCCACTCCAGTACCGCCTGCGCGCCGATGACTTCACCGTTGGACAGGTCGGCCTGCAACTGGTAGGAAAGGGCCAGCTCGCCGCGATCGGCCGCGTGCCGCAAGCCCGATTCGATGGCCAGGCGGCGCATGGCCAGCGCGCGGGTTTCCGGTGTGAACACTGCCACCTGCTCGCCTTGCGCGTCGATGCGCATGCGCGCCATCTGCGCGGCTTCCAGCAGCTCGCCCGCGGTTTCGGCATCTTGCGGAAACCGGGCCACGCCCACGCGCGCACCCGGCACGATCTCGGACACGGCCACGCGCTCGGCGTGCGACAGTGCATCCACCACGGCGCGGGCATGGATGTGGCCTGTCGCATCAAGCCGGCTGCTTTGCGGCGACACCATGACCGCGAATTCACCGCCATCGATGCGTGCCACCACGTCGCCGGGCTCGGCCAGGCCCTTGAGGCGCTCGGCCACGGCGCGCGCCATGCTGTCGCCGGCGCCGTAGCCCATGGCCTGCTTGAGCTGGTCGACCTTGTCCACCTGCACCGACAGCACCAGGAACGTGCCGGGGTCCCACCGGGCATGGTTGACGGCTGCGTCGATCTGGTCGAGCAGGTGCGTGCGGTTGGAAAGCCCGGTCACCACATCCTGGTGTGCCAGCTGCTGGATGCGCTGCTCGGCCTGGCGCTGTGCGGTGATGTCCTGGACGATCAGGTACCCATGCTGTTGGCCGGTAGCGTCTTCCTCGACCATGCCGCGCTGCAGGACCTCCATGCGCGTGCCATCCTTGCCTACCAGGCGGTGCTGGAACTCGAACGGTTCATCGGTGATGGCGCCCTGCCAGATGGCCGCGACATAGCCTCGCTCCTCCTTGGGCACCCAGCGCAGAAAGCGCTCGCTGCGCATCGGCTCCGGGCTGAACGGAATGCCCAGCAGGCTGTGCATGCCCTTGGAGATGATCATCTTGCCGGTGGTCATGTCGATCTCGGCCGAGCCGCTGCGGCCTATGGTCTCGGCCTGCTCCAGCATGCGGGCGCGCCAGGTGGCTGAAAAGCCGCGCCCTTCGCGCCGCGTGTCGTCCACCAGCGTCACCACCTCGGCACCGTCCAGCAGCGGCTGCAGCGACCGGGTATAGGCCCTGCCCACCAGCAGGCTGCCGTCCTGGCGGTTGATGTGCACCATGCGCGTTTCGCGGCCAATGCGCAGCAGCTGGGGCCACAGGTCCGGCCAGCGCTGCTGCAGCTCGGGCGCGGTTGCATGGGCGTCGCCGTGGTCGCCGCCCAGCATGTGTGCCAGGTGGTCATTGATGAACAGTGGCCGACCGTGGTGCAGCACGCACAGGCCCATGGGCGTCGAGTCGAACAGCTGGGCCTTGAGCCATTTCTGCGTGGCGCTGTCAGGCAGCGGAGGCAGCGCTGGCGCAGGGCAGGCTGCGTCAGGGCCCGGGCTCGCAAGGTCCTTTGTCTGGCAAACGGAAGGCGCGGTGTCGGTGGGGTTCATGCTGTCCTCTGCAGGGCAGACCACGGGGAGTGGTGAAGCCTGGGGACATTATCAGTTCAAAATCTGATATTTCAAAGCATATTTATCAAATTATCGGAGCTCAATGTGGCCCCCTGATGGCTGCTGACCGTTGCTGCCCGACCCGCACGGCCCCCACGGCCCTTGGGCGCCTTGCGGAGCCGTACCGGGGTGTGCCGCGCACGGCCCGCCAGTTGCGCCACCCCTCAAAGCCGGGCGGCGTGGTGGTCCAGGTGGTCGCCGATGAAGGTCTGCACAAAGTAGTAGCCATGGTCGTAGCCCGCATGCCTGCGCAGCGTGAGCGGCTGGCCAACCCGCGTGCAGGCGGCTTCCAGCAGGTGCGGGTGCAGCTGCTCGGCCAGAAACTTGTCGGCCAGCCCCTGGTCGACCAGGATGCCTTGCGGGTAAGGCGCTGCGGGCTGCGCGTGCATCAGCGCCGTTGCATCGTGGGCCGCCCAGGTGGCACGGTCAGGGCCCAGATAGCCCGAAAATGCCTTCTCGCCCCAGGGGCACTGCGTGGGCGCGCAGATGGGCGCCAGGGCCGATACCGACTTGAAGCGGCCGGGATGGCGCTGCGCCAGCGTGAGCGCGCCGTGCCCGCCCATCGAGTGACCGCAGATGCCCAGGCGCGCTCCGTCCACCGGCATTGCCGCCGTGATGGCGGGCAGGAGCTCCTCCAGCAGGTAGGTTTCCACGCGCCAGCGGCTGGCCCAGGGCGCCTGCGTGGCATCCAGGTAAAAACCTGCGCCCACGCCAAAGTCCCAGCTCTCGGCCTCGCCAGGCACCCCGGCGCCGCGCGGGCTGGTGTCCGGCGCGATCAAGGCCAGCCCCAGTTCGGCGGCCTTGCGCTGAGCACCCGCCTTGACCATGAAGGTCTCTTCGGTGCAGGTCAGCCCCGCCAGGTACAGCATCGCCGGCACCGGGCCCTGGCTGGCCTGCGGCGGCAGGAAGACGGAGAACTTCATCGGCAGGCCGATGGTGGCGGCGTCGTGTCTGTAAAAGCGCAGCTCGCCGCCAAAGCAGGCGTGGCTGCCTTGCAGGTCCAGAGTCGTGGTCATATATATGCTATGAATTTAATAGCTGTGAGGGTAATTGATACCTCCACCAGCGGCCATTTTTGCTTCAAAAACGCCTGGGATGCGCCCCCGCTTGCCCTGTGCCCGTTGTACAGGCGGCAGGGGCGCAAGTGCGCGGCTGCGACTGGATCGGATCGGCATCGGCCTCGGCGGTGCCCGGATGAGGCGGGGTGCCAGGCACGCATGGCGCCTGCGCGCATGCGGCCAGCAGGCAGCGCCTCTTCAGGCTCATGCAGCGGCGTACTTGACGACCGAGCGGATCGACTTGCCCTCGTGCATCAGGTCGAACGCCTCGTTGATGTCCTTAAGTCCCATGGTGTGCGTGACAAACGGCTCCAGCTGGATCCGGCCGGCCATGGCGTCTTCCACCATGCCGGGCAGCTCGCTGCGGCCCTTGACCCCGCCAAACGCCGTGCCCAGCCACTTGCGGCCGGTAACCAGCTGGAAGGGCCGGGTGCTGATTTCCTGACCCGCGCCCGCCACGCCGATGATCACGCTCTGGCCCCAGCCGCGGTGCGCGCATTCCAGCGCGGCGCGCATCACGTTGACGTTGCCGATGCACTCAAAGCTGTGGTCCACGCCCCAGGTCGTCATCTCCACGATCACCTGCTGGATCGGCTTGTCGAAGTCCTTGGGGTTGATGCAGTCAGTGGCGCCAAAGGTGCGGGCCAGGTCGAACTTGGAAGGGTTGGTGTCCACTGCGATGATGCGGCCCGCCTTGGCCAGCTTGGCGCCCTGGATCACCGCCAGACCAATGCCGCCCAGGCCGAAGACTGCCACCGTGTCGCCCTCCTGCACCTTGGCGGTGTTCTTGACGGCGCCCAGGCCCGTGGTCACGCCGCAGCCCAGCAGGCACACCTGTTCGGGGTTGGCGTCTGGGTTGACCTTGGCGAGCGACACCTCGGCCACCACGGTGTATTCGCTGAAGGTGCTGCAACCCATGTAGTGGTAGATGGGCTGGCCGTTGTAGCTGAAACGCGTGGTCCCGTCGGGCATCACGCCCTTGCCCTGCGTGGCGCGCACCGCCACGCACAGGTTGGTCTTACCGCTCTTGCAAAACAGGCATTCACCGCACTCGGCGGTGTACAGCGGAATGACGTGGTCGCCCGGCTTCACGCTGGTCACGCCTTCGCCCACCTCCACCACGATGCCCGCGCCTTCATGGCCCAGCACCACGGGGAAGAGGCCTTCGGGGTCTTCGCCGCTCAGGGTGAAGGCGTCGGTGTGGCACACGCCGGTGTCGGTGATGCGGATGAGAACCTCGCCTTTTTGGGGCGGGGCGACATCGATCTCGACGATCTGCAGGGGTTCTCCGGCTTTGAAGGCGACGGCGGCGCGGGATTTCATGGGGTGGTCCTTTGTGTCAATCGGGTGGGGTGTGGGGGCTATTTGAGGTACGAGCGCAGCAGTGCCAGTGTTTCATCGACCGATTCCTGCGATGGCGCGGGTTTTTCCGCCAGGATCTCGCGCACATGGCCATCCAGCAGATCGGCCATCAGGCCGTGCACTGCGCCGCGCATGGCGGCCAGCTGTTGCAGGATGGGGCCGCACTCGCTGCCGCCCAGCACAGCACGCTCCAGCGCCTCGGCCTGGCCTTTGATGCGGCGCAGGCGGGTGATGGCGCGTTGCTTGTCTTCTGCGGAGTGGGGCATGGGGGGATGGGCGGGGGCGGAGCCAGTAGTTTTGGCCACTATCAGGCTTGTACTGGGGTGCAGTATAAATAGATAGCGCTTTTAAATAAAGTGCCGGGGGCTTTAAAAATGGTTTTACTCAGGGGGAGTATCCGTTTTCAAGGCATGGAAAATAGCTGCTACCGCACTAGCGTTCCAGCGCGTCGCTTCCTTGCGCCGGAGGGGGCTCCAACGTTGCGCATTGGATCCGCCCATGAAAAAAGCCCGCAGGTGCTGCCTGCGGGCTTTGAGGGTGTGGGTGTCCGGGAAGTTACGAGTGCCCGCTCCGTCCTTGCCGGTGAGCCGAATCGATCGGCGGTTGCCAACGGGCGATGCGTGAAGGCACCCGGAGCCGTTGAGCCCGCAGCGCGAAGATGCGCGCTGTTGCTTGCTCCGGGATCACCGGCGCAGTGTTGTGGAATCAGCCCGCCTGCACGGGGCGGGTGGTGGACTGCTCCCGTCGTCGGGTCAGGTTTGCAGTCCCGGTGAAACAGGCTTGCGCAGTGCCGGCAGCACTTCCTGTGCAAACAGCGTCATGCCAGCAAGGGCCTGTCTGTTGTCGAGCAATCCGTTGGCATTGAACACGCAGCGCAGCGAATTGATGCCACATCGGGCGTGCAGTGCGGTGAGTTGTGCGTGGCACTGCGCTGGATCGCCATAGACGAACTGCTCGCGCAGCATTTGCGCAGGGTCGAGGCGGGGCACCTGTTTGGGCGGCACGCCCCGGCGCGCAGCGAAAAACGCGCGGCGCTGTTGAAATCTGGGCCACAGGCTGTCTAGCTGCGCCCTCACCGCGGCCTGGCTGGTGCCGATGCAGACATGCCGTGCGAGCGACGACCGGGCGAGCAGCGTCGACTGGCGGCCGTTCAGCAGCGCGTCTACATGCGCCAGTTGCGCATGTTCAGGCGGCTCCAGGCTGAGCAGCAACGGGATGTCGCGCGCGATCGCAAAGCCCAGCGTTTCAGCCGTCGATCCGGCGACATACAGCGGGACGTGGGGCGCGTGCTCCTGCAGCGCCGTGCAGCCGCGCTCAAACATCTCTCGGGTTTCGGAAGCGCAGAGACCCAAAGTCTTCAGTGTTTGTGGATCAGTGCCCCGGCCAACGCCTGCGTCGATGCGGCCGCCGCTCTGGTGTGCCAGTTGCGTCAGCTCTTCGGCCAGCAGCAGAGGCTGGTGCAGAGGCATCACCAGCGCCGACGTCCCCACCCGCAGGCGGTCTGTGCGTGCCAGCAGGGCAGCAGCCAGCAGCAAAGGCGAAGGATAGGGGCCCGAGTCGCCCAGCAGCCGGAATTCATGAAACCACACCCCGTCGAAACCCAGCCGGTCCGCTGCTTCGAAGTGGGAGAGAAAGGCACGGGTATCGCCCTGTGTCGCCTCGCGCGACCAGCCGGCCAGGTCAATGCGTTGAAAACTCAAAGGACTTCCTCGGCTGCCTGGGCGCCTGTAAAAAAATGAAGACCGCGTACCGCGTGTGTGGTGACAGGCTCGCCATAGGCTTGCGCCAGGCACTCAGGTGTCAGAACCTGTGCTGGTGTGCCGCGCGCCACCAGCCGGCCTTCTGCCATCATCGCCAGTTGATCGCAGTACAGGCTGGCCACGTGCAGGTCGTGCAGCACCAAGACCACTGCGCGGTCGCGCGAGGATTCTTTCAACAGGGCCATCAGCCGGTGGTGGTGCGGAATGTCCAGGTGCGCTGCGGGTTCGTCGGCCAGCAGCAGCCGCGGCCCATGGGCCAGCGCGCGCGCCACGCCGACCCGTGCCTTTTCGCCCCCTGACAGCGTGGCGACCCGGCGGTCGAGCAGTGGCACCAGTTCGCAACGTTGCAGCAGCGCGCTGGGCAGTTCAGGGGCCTGCAGCTGCAACAGTTCGCGCGCGCTGAGGTCCCAGTGGCTGGCGGCTTGCTGCGCCATATAGCCCACATGGCGCGCCAGTTCGCGCGCCGGCCAGTCGGCCAGTGCCCGGCCGTTGATCTGCACCCTGCCTGACGCACACGGCAAGAGACCGAGCGCCGTGCGCAGCAGGCTTGTTTTGCCCGACCCGTTCGGCCCGACGATTCCCACCAGCCCCCGCGCAGGAATCGCGAGATCGACACCGTCGAGCAGCCGCCGTGTGCCTACTGACACGCTGACGCCTTCGAACGTCAGTGCAGGGAGGGTCATGGCCGCCTCCACAGCAGAAGCGCCAGGAAGAACGGCCCGCCGATCAGCGCAGTCAACAGGCCCGCGGGAATCTCGCTGGGTGCCAGCGCCGACCGCGCCACCGCATCGACCAGCACCAGCAAGATGCCTCCTGCCACAGCGCAGGCTGGCACCAGCCGTGCGTGCAGCGGCCCCATACACCAGCGCAGCACGTGCGGCACGATCAGGCCCACAAAGCCGATCAACCCGCCCCAGCTCACGGCCAGCGCAGTGGCCAGCGAGGCCACCAATACAGCCCACGCGGAGAAGCGCGGAACGCGCACGCCCATGCTGTGTGCGGTGTCTTCGCCCATCCCCAGTGCGTCGAGTCCGAACGCCAATGAACGCACCAGCAGCACCAGCACCCCCAACGCCAGTGCCATCCACACCAGTTCGTCGGCGGTGGGGGTCTGTATACCGCCCAGCTGCCAAGAGATCACGGCGCGCAAGTTGGTGGATTCGTCGCCGTAGATCATCAGCAGCAGGCTGCGCAGCGCAGCAAGAATGGCGGCCAGCGCAACCCCAGCAAGCAAGAGCCTTCCGGTCTGCCACTCGCCGCCCATGCGACCGATCAGCAATACCAGCCAGCTGGCGCCCCATGCCCCGGCGAAGGCCAGCAGTGGCAGGCTCCAGGCCTGTGGAACGACTGCGGGTATGAGCAGCGCGACCGCTGCCCCCACTGCCGCGCCGCTTGCACTGCCCAGCAGGTAGGGCTCCGCCAGCGGGTTGCGAAACACGCCTTGGAACACCAGTCCGGCAAGCGCCAGGCATGCGCCCACAAAAAATGCGGCTGCCACGCGCGGTGCGCGCCACACCCGCACCAGTTCTGCCTCCACACCGCTGCCCGACCACCATGCCATCGGCGACACAGTCGCTGCGCCCACGCTCAGGGCAAGTACGGCAGTCGCGAGCCCAAGCACGCCGAACGTCGTCCACGCTGCGGCAGGAGACAAGCGCCCATGGGTGCGGGGCGTGCTCACGAGAAGCGCTCTGGGTGCATGGCGCGGGCGTATTCGGCCACCGCTTCTATTTGCCGTGGACCTGGAATCAGCTTGTGCCCACGCTCAAGCACCACCACGCGCCCCGTTTTGACGGCGCGCAGACTGTGCCAGCCGGGCCGTGCGGCGATGTGTGCGGGGTCCTTGGGCGATTGTTGAAGTGAGATGATTACATCCGGATCGCGCACAAAGATCGCCTCGGCACTCACCTGTTGGGATCCCCTCAGGTCTGCAAAGACGTTGCGTCCTCCGGCCCAGCCCAGTGCGTCGTTCGCATAGTGGCCGGTGCCTATGGTCTGGAAGGCGCCGCGCGCGGCCGCTGCCGTCTCCAGGTAGACGCTGCAGGGCGGAGCATCTGCCACCTGGCGTGCAATGGTCTGCAGGCGGCCTTCCAGCGCTGCGCGTAGCGCATGCGCGGCTCCTTCCACTCCTGTGGCGCGCCCCAGCAGATCGATGTTGCGCATCACCGAGGGCAGGTCAGGGTGTGCCAGCACGACGACTGGCACCTCCGCGCGCTCGAAGGCATCCACCAGTGTCAGCGCTGAATGGTGCGAAGGGGTCACGACCACCATGTCGGGACGGTGGGCGGCCACCGCCTCTGCAGAGTAGCCAAGGCTGCCGCCGATACTCGGCTTGGCCCGTGCAGATTCCGGCCAGCGCACGCGTCCGCCGATGGCGACAACCCGGTCTTGCAAACCGAGGGCCCACAGCAACTCCACGTTACTGGGAAACACAACCACGATGCGCTCAGGCGAGCGCGGTATCCGCACGTGCCTGCCCACCGCATCGACGACTTCACGAGGAAATTCGCTGGCGGTCCATCCGGTCGACCCTAAGGAAATGCCTGTCATGCCAATGATTGCAGCGCGGCGCTTCATCGGACGAAGGTGTACCGCACGCGGGCGAACCAGGTGCGTGGCGCCCCCGCATTCCCAGCCTCTTGCGCAGACAGGTCGTCGCTGATGTAGTACTTGTTGCTCAGGTTGTTGACGCCCGCCTGGAGGGTGAGCGAAGGCGTGGCCTTGTAGCTCACCGCCACGTTTGCGAGGAGGTAGGCCGGGAGCTTTTGAGGATTGACGACGTTGTCGCGCAGAAAACGCGTACCGATGTAGTTCGCGTTGAGGCTCCCGCTCCAGCGACCAGCGCCATAGGTCACACCGGCACCCGCAATGTTGCGTGCTGACATGCGCACGCGATAGCCGCCAAAGTTGGTACTGGGTGCGCCGGTATCGGTGTATGTCTGGAAGTCGCGCAGCTTTGCGTCTTGCCAGGTGTAATGGGCGTAGCCGGCCCAACGCGACGACATGCGCCATTGCAACTGGGATTCGACGCCCTTCACTCGCAGGGTGGCGTTGCTGAACACGAACGAGTCGGGCCCGTTGCGGTAGGCGCGTTGTCCGTCCACTTTGTCGGCCTGGAATGCACTGATCTGGTAGGCCCAGCTGTCGCTGCCAGCGCGGCCTTTGATGCCCAGTTCCTTGCTGCGTGTGAGTTCGGGCCGCAGGATGTCTGGCGCCACGATCCCGCCGCGCGTGTTCAGTGCCACGGCCTGCGGGCGGAACCCTTCGGTCACATTGGCGAAAGCCGTATGCATTGCCGTTCCAGAGTCTGCAAACACCCAGTCAATGCCAACACGCGGACTGGTACGACTGGCTTCCTGGGCAGAAATGACGGTCGTGTTGGATCGGCCCAGCGATTGCTGAAAATGGTCGTGCCGAAGGCCTGCGGTGACGCCAAATACACCCCATTCCATGCGGTTCTGCATATAGAAACTGCGGACCTTCTGGTCAAAGCGTGATGTGGTGATGGCGCCCCTGACTCCGCGAGGGTCGATGTTCACGTTGCTCACCGGCACGTCGTAGTTCGGGCCGCGGTAGGTGGGAGCATTGGTGAATGCGGGTGAAACCTGGTCTTGCCAGCTGCGCTCCAGGGTCATGCCGCCTTGCAGCTCGTTGGTCCATCCAGTGCCCGTGGCCAGGTGCGTGAGCGCCAGGTCGTGAAACAAGCCACGGTCGGCCGTGTCGATCTCGGCGTAACCCTTGGTGACCGCTGCGGGTGGTGGAACGATGGTGATCCCGCCAGCGAACATGCGGTCGTATCGCGCGAAGCTGGTGAGATGGTTGAGCGACCAGCCGCCGCCAAAATCCACCTTGTTCTTCCAGGAAAGTGACTGGTATTCGCCCGTGACATGCGAGCCTGGAATGCCGAAGTTGTCGCGCGAGGTGATGCCAAACATCGGTCTCCCGTTTTGCAGCGGCACGATGGAGCCTCTGTCGGCTTGCACCTTTGAGTCATAGAACTGAAAGCCTGTAGTCCAGTCACGCGTGGCAGCAAAGTCACCGCCCAGCAATACAGCCGCCTGGTTGCGACCGGCATCGCGCTGAAAGCCGTTGTAATGCCCGCCAGATAAGCCAATGTGCAGATTGCCCTGATCGAAATCCCAGCGGTAGCGCGCGCTGGCGTCGGTGCGGCCGAAACTGCCAAGGGTGGTCGTGATCTCCCCGCCGGCACGCTCAGGCTTGAGAAAAAACTGCGCAACGCCGCCGATGGCATTTTTTCCGTAGAGCGCCGAAGCCGGGCCCTTGATGAACTCGATGCGGTCTATCAGGTCCGGCGCGATCAGCGTCACGTCTGCATTGCCTTGCAGCACGCGCAACGGGACGCTGTCGATCAGCACCAGTACATCCTGGGTATCGCGCAGCCCGCGTGTTTTAAAGCGGGTGAAGTAATTCCCCTGTGTTCCCAACTGCAGGCCCGGCACGGTTCGAAGGGTGTCCTCAAGCGTTATCGCGCCAACGGCGTCCATCTGGGCTCGCTCGACAACCGTGGCAGCGAAGGGCAGGCGCAGTGGGTCAGCCTCCATCCGCGTCGCTGTGGAAATGGTCTTTTTCTCGCTGATTGTCAGAACAGGCAAGGAGGCTTCAACTGCCTGCGCCGCAACAGGGCTGATGCCCAGTGCGACGTTGGCCCCAATCAAACTGCCCCACCGTGCGATGGAACGGCCTTTGAACGCGCTGCGCTCGCGCACTGTTGCCGCCGACGTGGCGTGAGCGCCGCCGGGCCTGAACAGATTGGAAAGTGCCCAATCCCAGGCATCTTGTGGGTGTGCAATGCGCAGGGCACTGCGGATTTGTCGTCGAATCATTGGCGAAGAACTCAATGGATGTTGGGGTCTTGCGACGGCCTATCTGTGGACGGATGGGCGGCAAGGCGAGTCGAGGCGCTGCTGGTTGGATACTTCCCGAGCGGTGGGCGCAGTGGTAGCGCCACGCCGCAGCGGCTAACGAAGCCGAAATGTCTATCGACCATGAGGTTGATGGTCAAACCCGCGTCTGTCCTTGTGATGTTATCGATAATTGGTTATCAATATCGTAACATGGGACAATGGTGCCCGCGCAAAACATCAACAATCTCTCCGAACTGCATGGAACGTTTCTCCCGACAGCGAACGGCCATTCGCAATGCAATTGACGCGGCAGGCAGGCCCTTGTCCCCGCAGGAAATCTGCGATGCCGCCCAGATCGAGGTGCCCGGTCTGGGCATCGCCACCGTGTATCGAAACCTCAAGCAGTTGGTAGAGGCCGAAGAAATCACGGCAGTGGTCTTGCCGGGAGAGAGTCCGCGGTACGAGTCCACGCATCAAGGCCATCACCACCACTTCCAGTGCAACGAATGCAGGCGCGTGTTTGATATCCACGACTGCCCGGGGAATCTGGATCGCCTGGCGCCAAAGGGCTTTCAGGTGGAGCACCACGAGTTGACGTTGTACGGACGTTGTGACCGATGCGCGCTGGCTACAACGACGTTTGGCCACGACAGTGCTTAGGCACTGACACCGCTACCTTTCCCGCCGGCTATCAGGTCAGGATGTGTGCTTCTGCGCTCATTGTGGAAAGGCACGCACCGTCCATGCGGTTCACGGGCCATTGCATTCGGCGCGGGACCCTCTGATGCTGGAATGAAAAAAGCCCGCAGGCACTGCCTGCGGGCTTGATGTTTGCGTACGGACGGCGCAGCGCGCCGCGTCGATCAGCGGTTGGCCAGAGGTGGCACGTCGCGGCGCACGGAGCCGGTGAACAGCTGGCGTGGGCGGCCGATCTTGTATTCGGGGTCGCCGATCATTTCGTTCAGCTGTGCGATCCAGCCCACGGTGCGGGCCAGGCTGAAGATGCCGGTGAACAGGTTCACCGGGATGCCGATGGCGCGCTGCACGATGCCAGAGTAGAAGTCCACGTTCGGGTAGAGCTTGCGCTGCACGAAGTAGTCGTCTTCCAGGGCGATCTTTTCCAGTTCCTTGGCCAGCTTGAACAGCGGGTCGTTTTCCAGACCCAGCTCGGCCAGCACTTCGTTGCAGGTCTCTTGCATGAGCTTGGCGCGGGGGTCATAGTTCTTGTACACGCGGTGACCAAAGCCCATGAGCTTGACGCCGGAGTTCTTGTCCTTGACCTGCTTGATGAAGTCGCCGATCTTCTCCACGCCGCCCTGGGCCTGGATGTCGTACAGCATGTTCAGGGCAGCTTCGTTGGCGCCACCGTGAGCAGGGCCCCACAGGCATGCCACGCCAGCGGCGATGGCAGCGAACGGATTGGTACCCGACGAGCCGCACAGGCGCACGGTGGAGGTCGATGCATTTTGCTCGTGGTCAGCGTGCAGGATGAAGATGCGGTCCAGCGCGCGTTCCAGCACGGGGTTGACCTTGTACTCTTCGCAGGGCGTGCCGAACATCATGCGCAGGAAGTTGCCTGCGTAGCTCAGGTGGTTCTGCGGGTACATGTAGGGCTGGCCCATGCCGTACTTGTAGGCCATGGCGACCAGGGTGGGCATCTTGGCGATCAGGCGGATGGCGGCGATCTCACGGTGCTGCGGATTGTTGATGTCCGTGCTGTCGTGGTAGAAGGCCGACAGGGCGCCCACCAGGCCGGTGAGCACGGCCATCGGGTGCGCGTCACGGCGGAAGCCACGCAGGAAGAACTGCATCTGCTCGTTGACCATGGTGTGGTTGGTCACGCGGCTGGTGAAGTCGGTCTTTTGTGCTGCGTTGGGCAGGTCACCGTACAGAAGAAGGTGGCAGGTTTCCAGGAAGTCGCAGTTTTCAGCCAGCTGCTCAATGGGGTAGCCGCGGTACAGCAGCTCGCCCTTGTCGCCATCAATGTAGGTGATGGCCGACTGGGTGGCTGCCGTCGACAGGAAGCCTGGGTCATAGGTGAACATGCCCGTTTGCGCATACAGCTTGCGGATGTCGATGACATCCGGGCCAATGGTGCCCTGGTAGACCGGCAGGTCCACGCTGGGGCTGCCGTTGCTGAAGGACAGGGTGGCTTTGTTGTCAGCTAGCTTCATTGTTAGTTTCCTTTGGTTTTGCCGATGATCATCCGGTCTGGTGGGGCTGATGGGCCGTCGTCAGGCCTGCAGCACAGGGGTGCCACCGCTTCGCCGCAGCATGCCCAGCACTTCGTGCACCTCGGGCGTGTCCAGCGCCTCCGTGGGCTCCTGCCGCCGCAGCAGCAGGTCCAGAAGGTCGTTGTCCGCCAGGTCCATCAGGACCGCGAGGCCGTGGGCGTGTCGCTGGTTCAGCTCGGGCTCGAAACGGGCGAAGAACTGTTCGATGAACAGGTCGTTTTCGAGCAGGCCGCGGCGGCAACGCCAGTGCAGCTTGCTCAGCTCGCGCTCGGTCAGCAGCGGGGACGCTGCCGGCGGCACGTTGTTGGCGGTTTCACCCATGGCTGTGGGAAGCATCGGGTCAGACGGCGCGACGCACCATCAATTCCTTGATCTTGCCGATCGCCTTGGTAGGGTTCAGGCCCTTCGGGCACACATCCACGCAGTTCATGATGGTGTGGCAGCGGAACAGGCGGTAGGGGTCTTCCAGGTTATCGAGGCGCTGCGCCGTGGCTTCATCGCGGCTGTCGGCAATGAAGCGGTACGCCTGCAGCAGGCCGGCAGGGCCCACGAACTTGTCGGGGTTCCACCAGAAGCTGGGGCAGCTGGTGGAGCAGCTCGCACACAGGATGCACTCGTACAGGCCGTTGAGCTCTTCACGCTCTTCAGGCGACTGCAGGCGCTCCGTCTCGGGCGGCACGTTGTCGTTGACCAGGTACGGCTTGATCGAGTTGTACTGCTTGAAGAACTGCGTCATGTCCACGATGAGGTCGCGGATCACAGGCAGGCCGGGCAGGGGCTTCAGGACCACGGTGCCGGGCAGCGTGTTCATGTTGGTCAGGCAGGCCAGGCCGTTCTTGCCATTGATGTTCATCGCGTCCGAGCCGCAGACGCCTTCGCGGCACGAGCGGCGGAACGACAGGGTGGGGTCCTGCGCCTTGAGCTTCATCAGGGCGTCGAGCAGCATGCGCTCGCTACCGTCGAGTTCGACCTCGACCGTCTGCATGTAGGGCTTGGCATCCTTGTCAGGATCGTAGCGGTAGATTTGGAAGGTGCGTTTTGCCATGGTGGGGTGCTCCTGTATCCGTTTAGAACGTACGAACCTTGGGCGGAACTGAATCCACGGTCAGGGGTTTGAGTTTGACGGGCTTGTAGGTCAGGCTGTTGCTCTCGCTGTGCCACAGGGTGTGCTTCATCCAGTTGGCATCGTCCCGGCCCAGCGGTGCCACTGGGTCGTCCGCGGGGCGCTCGTAGTCGCTCACGGTGTGGGCGCCACGGCATTCCTTGCGGGCAGCGGCCGAGACCATCGTGGCCTGGGCGGACTCGATCAGGTTCTCCACTTCCAGCGCTTCGATGCGGGCCGTGTTGAACACCTTGGAGTGGTCCTTCAGGCCCACGCTGTTCACGCGATTGCGCAGCTCGGCGATCTTCTTGACGCCTTCGTCCATGCTCGCCTGCGTGCGGAACACACCGGCGTGCAGCTGCATGCTGGCGCGGATGTCGTTGGCCACGTCCTGTGCGTATTCGCCGCTGCTGGCGCCCTGCAGGCGGTTCAGGCGCTCCAGGGTGCGGTCAGCCGCATCCTTGGGCAGGGGCTTGTGGTTCTTGTTCTTGTCGTTGAACTCGACGATGTGGTTGCCGGCGGCGCGGCCGAACACCAGCAGGTCCAGCAGCGAGTTGGTGCCCAGGCGGTTGGCGCCGTGCACCGAAACGCACGAGCATTCGCCCACTGCGTACAGGCCGTTGACCACGAGGTTGTCGTTGCCACCTTGCTGCACCACGACCTGGCCGTTGATGTTGGTGGGGATGCCACCCATCTGGTAGTGGATGGTGGGCACGACCGGAATGGGTTCCTTGGTGATGTCGACGTTGGCGAAGTTGACGCCGATTTCGTACACCGAGGGCAGACGCTTATGGATGGTCTCTGCGCCCAGGTGGTCCAGCTTGAGCAGCACGTAGTCCTTGTTGGGACCACAGCCACGGCCTTCCTTGATTTCCTGGTCCATCGAGCGGGACACGAAGTCGCGAGGTGCCAGGTCCTTCAGCGTGGGCGCATAGCGCTCCATGAAGCGCTCGCCATTGCTGTTGAGCAGGATGGCGCCTTCACCGCGGCAGCCTTCGGTCAGCAGCACGCCCGCGCCGGCCACGCCGGTGGGGTGGAACTGCCAGAATTCCATGTCTTCCAGCGGGATGCCGGCGCGCGCCGCCATGCCCAGGCCGTCACCGGTGTTGATGAACGCATTGGTCGATGCGGCAAAGATGCGGCCTGCGCCGCCGGTGGCCAGCAGCGTGGTCTTGGCTTCCAGGATGTGCAGATCGCCGGTTTCCATTTCCAGCGCCGTCACGCCCACCACGTCGCCATCGGCGTCGCGGATCAGGTCCAGCGCCATCCACTCCACGAAGAAGTTGGTACGGGCCTTGACGTTTTGCTGGTACAGCGTGTGCAGCATGGCGTGACCGGTACGGTCAGCCGCAGCACATGCGCGCTGCACCGGCTTTTCGCCATAGTTGGCGGTGTGGCCGCCAAAAGGACGCTGGTAGATCGTGCCGTCGGTGTTGCGGTCGAACGGCATGCCCATGTGCTCGAGGTCATACACGACCTTGGGGGCTTCGCGGCACATGAATTCGATCGCATCCTGGTCGCCGAGCCAGTCGGAGCCCTTGATGGTGTCGTAGAAGTGGTAGTGCCA
>LNFM01003470.1_pt1 | contig 31448 bp, 28 predicted proteins | sample 596031 | NCBI WGS metagenome assembly LNFM01 (sample SAMN04254537, study PRJNA301005) | activated carbon metagenome | isolation source: dual media filters at the Ann Arbor, Michigan drinking water treatment plant | place: USA: Ann Arbor | reverse complement strand
GGGGTCAGCGCCGGTGTCATCGGCATCGACGCTGCTGGAACCATTCGGCTGGCCAATCCATCGGCTGAGCGTCTCCTCGGCCTGACGACGGATAACCTCGTCGGGCGACCCCTGACCGAAGCCATTCCCGCCATGGGCCAGCATTGCGCCGAGGCGGCGGAGCAACTGCAGGGCAAGGGGCGTGTGCACGGCCAGATTACGGTAGTCGTCGGCGACGAGGAACGCGTATTCGCCGTGCAGATGACCCAGGAGCGATCCCACGCCGACGATTCAGATGAGGGCAGCGTTGTCACCTTCGATGACATCACCGAGTTGATTGCCGCCCAACGCACCTCCGCCTGGGGCGACGTTGCGCGTAGGATCGCTCACGAGATCAAGAACCCGCTTACCCCGATCCAACTTTCCGCGGAACGGATTCGCCGCAAGTATGGCCGTGTCATCGTCGAGGATCGCGAGACATTCGAAAAGCTCACCGACACGATCGTGCGCCAGGTCGGCGAGTTCGCCGCCTTCGCCCGCGTGCCGCAGCCGACGTTCGGGCTCCACGACATCCGCGAGGTCGTGCAGGAGCCGATGATCCAGTACCGCGAGTCCCATTCGGCGATCACCTACGAGATGGACCTGCCGTCGACGCCGGTTGCCGTGCAATGTGACGGTCGACTGCTAGCGCAGGCACTGACAAACCTCGTCAAGAATGCCACCGAGGCCGTGCAGTCACGCGCCGAGGCCGCGGATGCGCCGGAAGGATTTCGCGGACTGATTCGCGCCGTTGTGACGAGTGACGGTGAGCGCGCCACGATCGAGGTCATCGACAATGGCCCGGGATTGCCGAAGCAAAACAGGTCGAAGTTGCTGGAGCCGTACGTCACGACCAAGGGCCGCAAGGGCACTGGCCTCGGCCTCGCGATCGTGCAGAAGATCGTCGAGCAGCACGGCGGCACCTTGACGCTCGACGACGCACCTACCGACACCGGTCCCAACCCTGAGCAAACTGGGCAGACCGGCGCCCGCGTATCCATCACACTACCTCTTGGTCGCGCCGCGACCGGAGACCACACGACCGAGGCGTTGGAGCAGCCGATAACGCTGCGCTCGCGCCAGAGAGCATTGACCACCTAAGTTCGAGGAAACAATCGATGGCAGCCGACATTCTGATCGTCGATGACGAAGCGGACATCCGCGAGCTTGTCTCCGGAATTCTCGAGGACGAGGGCCACGCGACGCGCCTTGCGCGCGACGCTGACGAAGGGCTCAAGGCCATCGAGGAGCGGCGACCGCATCTCGTCATCCTGGACATCTGGTTGCAGGGAAGCCGTCTCGACGGTCTCGAGATGCTTTCTGCGATCAAGAAGCAGCACCCCGATCTGCCGGTCGTCATCATCTCGGGTCACGGCAACATCGAAACCGCGGTGACTGCAATCCGGCGCGGTGCCTACGACTACATCGAGAAGCCGTTCAAGGCCGATCGGCTGGTGCTCGTGACGCTGCGCGCGCTGGAAGCGTCGCAGCTCCGCCGCGAGGTCAAGACGCTGCGCGAGCGTTCGGTGCAAAGCTCGGAGATGATCGGCAAGTCCGCGGCGATCAACCAGCTTCGCGGCCAGATCGAGCGCGTTGCACCGACCAACAGCCGCATCCTTATTCGCGGCGCTTCCGGCGCGGGGAAGGAACTCGCGGCACGTGTGATTCACGCCAAGTCCATTCGCGCCGACGGCCCTTTCGTCGTGCTCAATGCGGCTGCGATGGCGCCTGAGCGCGTCGAAGAGGAATTATTCGGCACCGAGGATCGGTCCGGTCCCCGCAAGGTCGGTGCCCTCGAGGAAGCCCACGGCGGCACGCTTTATATCGACGAGGTCGCGGACATGCCGCTCGAGACCCAGGGCAAGGTGCTCCGGGTTTTGGTTGAGCAGAAATTCCAGCGTCTCGGCGGCGGGCCCAAGGTCGCCGTCGATGTCCGGATCGTGACGTCGACCAGCCGCGACCTCGAACGCGAGATGCAGGAAGAGCGCTTCCGCAACGATCTCTATCACCGCCTCAACGTGGTGCCGCTGCGCGTGCCGAGTCTCGCTGAGCGGCGCGATGATATTCCACCGCTGATCGAGTTTTTCGTGCAGCAGGTGGCGACGGCCTCGGGTCTCTCGCCGCGGCGCATCGGCGACGACGCCATCGCTGTTCTCCAGGCGCACGACTGGCCCGGCAACGTGCGCGAGTTGCGCAACAACATCGAACGCCTGATGATCCTTGCTGGCGGCGATCCCGGCACCATGATCACCGCCGACATGCTGCCCGAGGAAATCGGCTCGAACGTGCCGCTGCCCGTCAACGGTGGTGCCGAGCACCTGATGTCGCTGCCGCTGCGCGAAGCCCGCGAGATCTTCGAGCGTGAATATCTGCTCGCCCAGATCAATCGGTTCGGCGGCAACATCTCGCGCACCGCCGAGTTCGTCGGCATGGAACGCTCGGCGCTGCACCGCAAGCTCCGCGCGCTCGGCGTCGGATCGGAGCAGCGGGCGACGTAATGTTGCCGCGGTCACGTAGGCCATCGTGCCGGAGGCGCGTCTTCGACACGACGGCTACACGCACCGCGGTGCTGCCTCGCTGGTTCGAGACCACTTCGCGGCCTTCGGCCGCCACCGTGCGAATCCCCTCTCCCCGCATTTGCGGTGAGAGGGTTAGGGTGAGGGGCGGCGGCTTACTCCAACTTCAGGAAATGTCGCCGCCCGTCATCCCGACCTTCTTATCGCGTTGATGGCGCGCTTTCAGCGCGACGGACTCGGGCAGTGGCCCGCAATCGGCGACAACATTGATCGGATCCTTTCAGCGTCATGCAACGTGAGGCCTCAGCTACATTCACACCTGTCGGTCACCCGGCGGTGGCGCACGGCAGGATCGGCGTGTTGCTGTTGAATCTCGGCACGCCCGACGCAACCGATTACTGGTCGATGCGGCGCTATCTGAAAGAGTTCCTGTCCGATCGGCGGGTGATCGAGGAGCCGCGCTGGAAGTGGTGGCCGATCCTCAACCTCATCATCCTGACGGTGCGGCCTGGCCCGAAGGGGCGCGACTACGAGCAGATCTGGAACAAGGATCGCAATGAAGGGCCGCTAAAGACGATCACGCGGTCGCAAGCGGAGAAGCTGGCGACGGTACTGAGCGATGCCCCGAACGTCGTCGTCGATTGGGCGATGCGTTATGCCAACCCGACGACGCAAAGCCGGCTCGACGCGCTGATGGCGCAGGGATGCGACCGCATCCTGATCGTGCCCCTCTATCCGCAGTATGCCGCCGCGACGACCGCGACCGCATGCGACCAAGCGTTTCGCGCGTTGATGGACATGCGCTGGCAGCCGGCGATCCGTGTGGCGCCGCCTTGGCACGACGACCTCGGCTATATCGATGGCCTCGCGGCATCTATGCGCCGACATTTAAGTAGGCTCGATTTCGAGCCTGAGCGCATTGTCGTGACGTTTCACGGGATGCCCCAAAAATATCTCGAACAGGGCGATCCTTATTATTGCCAGTGTCAGAAAACGTCGCGACTTCTGCGCGGCGCATTCGGCTGGAGCGAAGATCGCTGGCTGACGACATTTCAATCGCGTTTCGGCAACGACGTTTGGTTGCAGCCGTATACCGATGAAACGATCAAGCGGCTGGGCCGCGAAGGCGTCCGCCGTATCGCTCTTGTAGCTCCCGGGTTCTCGGCCGATTGCCTCGAGACGCTTGAGGAGTTGGACGTCGAAAACCGCGGATACTTCATGGAAAATGGCGGCGAAAAGTTCGCCTATCTGCCGGCTCTCAATGACGACCCGGAAGGTATCGCGGTGATCGAGGGGGTTGTGCGTCGCGAACTCCAAGGCTGGATATGAGCCTCGGTGCGTGAGAAATTAGTCACCGTCTAAGTTGCGACCGTCGTGTAGTGTCGCAAACGTGAACGTAATTCACGGTTGTGCTCGACCCTTGCCGCACCAATATCGCCGGTAGTTAGAATAATTGCGACCGATCGCCTAAATTGAATGGGCAAAAAGGCGCCTTTCAAGTGTTTTCGATATTTTTCGAGTCTCATTTGCCCGCGTATTTACATTTCATTTACTTAAGTTTGGCTGTTTCAAGGGTGAGGTATAAAATAGATTCGTTCTGTTGTCGCAATGCCCGCTCCCTGAAAGGACCAGTGCAATGGACCCTAATTTCTTCGGTGGCTTCGAGATCTTCGGCCTGCTGCTGATCGTCCTCGCGGCAGTGGCGTTGTGGTCGACCGTCAAGATCGTTCCGCAAGGATACAACTGGACCATCGAGAGTTTCGGTCGCTACACGCGCACCCTTTCCCCGGGCCTCCATATTCTCATCCCGGTGATGGAGCGCGTCGGCTACAAGATGAATATGAAAGAACAGGTGATGGACATCGCGAGCCAGGATGTCATCACCCGCGACAACGCCATGGTGCGCGTCGACGGCGTGAACTTCTATCAGGTGTTGAATGCCGCGAAGGCCGCTTACGAGGTCGAAGGCCTCGAGTCCGCGATCATGAACCTGACGATGACCAACGTGCGCACCGTCATGGGTTCGATGGACCTCGACGAGTTGCTCTCCAACCGCGACAGCATCAATGCCAAGCTGCTGCATGTTGTCGACCTCGCGACGGAAGCGTGGGGCATCAAGGTGACGCGCATCGAGATCAAGGACATCGCGCCCCCGCGGGATCTTGTGGACTCGATGGCCCGCCAGATGAAAGCCGAGCGCGAAAAGCGCGCACAGATCCTCGAGTCCGAAGGCCTGCGCGAAGCGGCGATCCTCAAGGCACAAGGCGAGCGGCAGGCCGACATCCTCCGCGCCGAGGGTGAGAAGCAGGCGGCCGTTCTCGCGGCTGAAGGCAAGAAGGAGGCCGCGTTCCGCGAGGCCGAGGCGCGAGAGCGTGCCGCTCAGGCCGAAGCCGAGGCGACACGTATGGTGTCGCAAGCGATCGCGTCGGGCGACGTTCAGGCGATCAACTACTTCGTGGCCAACAACTACATGAAGGCGCTCGAGGCGATCGCCAAGTCGCCCAACCAGAAGATCATCATGATGCCGCTCGAGGCGTCGACGGTAATTGGATCGCTCGCCGGTATTGCTGAGATCGCCGGGGCCGCTTTCGCCGGCAAGGAAACCCTCCCGGCGCGCCCCGCGGGTGGCCGTCCGAATGCCGGTAGCGTGCCACGTTCCGGCTGATCCAATTGGGGCTCGGCGCAACGCCGGGCCCTTGCACTGTCGCCGATTGTTCGTGTTTCCTGCTGTCGAACTGACGTTCAACCTGGATGATCGCCATGGCGTCCTTTCTGTCAGGTCTCGGTCCCTGGAACTGGCTCATTCTCGCCCTGCTCCTGTATGGACTCGAAACGATCGTCCCAGGCGTGCATTTCGTGTGGTTCGGCACGGCGGCTATCGTCGTCGGCCTGTTGGTATTCGGGACTGGCATTGCGTGGCCCTGGCAGCTCGTCGCCTTTGCTGTGATCGCAATCGGCACTGTCTTCATCGTGCGCAAGTTTGCGCGGTCCGATGCTCAGATTAGCGATCTGCCGGACCTCAACGTGCGTGGCGCCCAATACGTCGGCCGCGATTTCGTGGTCGAAGAGTCGATCAGGGGTGGGCGCGGGCGGATCCGCGTCGGCGATACGCTCTGGCAGGCGGAAGGTGAAGACGCGCCGGTGGGGACGCGCGTGCGGGTGAAATCCGTCAACGATTCGGTGCTGATGGTGGAGCGTGCGCCGACCTGAAGACGATCCCGGCGGTCTGGTCTGGTTGATCGGTTTGGTCAGCCTCATGTTGCCGTGGGTCGGAGCGCCGATGGCCTGCGCCGGCCTCGTGATGGGCGTGAAGGGATTTCCAGATGGTTGGTGGCTTCTCGCGAGCGGGCTCGCGCTGCTGATCGGTGACGTGCTTTTGACGTTCCTATGGGCGCGACCAGCAACGTCACGAACCGATCAGCCGACACTCAACCGGCGCGAGGCACAATACATCGGGCGAACCGTCCCGGTCGTTGAGGCCATTGCCGGCGGCGAGGGCAAGGTGCGCATTGCCGACTCGGTCTGGCCGGCGCGCGGGCCGGACTGTGACGCAGGTTCCTGGGTCAAGGTCGTTGGTTCGGATGGCGGATTTCTCGTGGTCGAGCGCCTGGACGCTCGCCCCGTCGGGTAGCGCGAGGAACACCTCGCGACACAAATCCGTGAGAGCGACGATGGCCGGCTTGCCAATGCCTGCATATGCAGATATATCGGCCAGCATGGATGAGAAAGCTCCGACACAGGCGCCACGCGTTTCCGGATGCACCTGCATGCGGCTGCGCAAAGCGACGCGTCGTGTGTCGCAGATCTACGATCGCCATCTCGAGCCGGCGGGCCTGACGATCACGCAGTATGGGCTTCTGGCCAATCTCGCGGGCACTGACGAAACGACGATCGGTGCCTTGGCCGAAATACTGGCAATGGATCCGACGACCTTGACGCGCAATCTGCGGCCGCTGATCCGTCAAGGCCTCGTCGTGCACGAGCCGGATCGTCACGACCGCCGTGTGCGATGCGTGAGTTTGTCGGCGAAGGGTCGCGAAGCGTTTGAAAACGCGCGGCCGCTCTGGCGGGCGGCCCAGAACCAGATCAACACGGCGATCGGCGCGATTGAGACGTCGGCGCTTCATACACAACTCGATCAGGTGCTGGAGCGCCTGGCCGATTGAGTTCTCTTGCAGTCCCCATATCTGCATATGCAGCAAATGGAAAAACCGATCATGAGCGCAAAAGTGATGGAGCAGTTAGCGGGGCGCCCGGTCGCCTTCGGCTGCGTCGATCTGAAGACGGCGACGTCGATGCCGGGCGTGGAGTTTCTTCGCGGGATGATGAGCGGCACGTTTCCCGCTCCGCCGATCGCGGAAGTGCTCGACTTTCTGCTTGTGGAAGCGGACGTCGGTCGCGCGGTGTTCGAGGGTGTTCCGTCGGACCGCTTCCTCAATCCGCTCGGCACGGTGCACGGCGGTTGGATGTCGACCATCCTGGACTCGGCGCTCGGTTGCGCGGTGCATTCGACGCTAAAGGCGGGACAGGGTTTTACGACCGTCGATCTTGCGGTGAGCTTCGTGCGCGCCGTGCATCAGAGCACCGGGAAGCTTCGCTGCGAAGCCAAGGTCATTCACGCTGGCGGGCGCATCGCCACCGCCGAAGGACGCCTCGTCGATGCGAACGGCAAGCTTTACGCGCACGGCACCACGACGTGTCTGGTGATGACCACGCCGGCCGGCTGAATGCCGACACTCCGCATTTCCTTTTCAGATGGAAACTCACATGCAGACGTCTTCCCAGAAGTCGGTCATGCCGCTCTGGCTCCTGATCGTGATCGTCGGCACCATCGTCGGTGTCTCGATGGGCCGATCCCAGTCCATGGGCCTCTATCTGCAGCCGATGACGTCAGCGCTCAATGTTGGTCGCGAGGCCTTCGCGCTGTCGATCGCGTTCACGCAATTGCTGATGGGTGTTGGCGCACCCTTCTCCGGAGCCCTGATCGATACATTCGGCGCGGGCCGAGTGATCGTCGCCTGCGTGCTGGCGACAATTGCGGGACTTTTTGTCATGTACGCGGCGACCACGCCGAGTGATCTGGTGATCAGCGGCATTCTCATGGGCATCGGTGTGAGCGGCACCGGCGTCACCTCGCTCGTCGGCACGATCGGCCGCCTCGCGCCGCCGGAGAAGCGGATGTCGGCGATCGCCTCTATTGGCATGGCGGCCGGCATCGGCACCTTCATCTCGCTGCCGGTCATGCACTTTCTCATCGAGTTTGTCGGCTGGCAGCAGAGCCTCCTCTGGCTGATGGCTATCACGGCACTTCTCATTCCACTGGCATGGCCGATCGGCGGCAAACCCGTGCGGGTCGAAGGTCCGGTGCGCAGCCAGACATTGCGCGAGGCGCTGGCCGAGGCTTTCCGGCATCCGAGCTTCTGGTTGCTCACCGCCGGTTTTTTCGTGTGCGGTTTTCACGTCGCCTTCATCGTCGTGCATCTGCCCGCCTTTGCCGTTGACCAGGGATTGCCGTCGTGGGTCGGGCCCTTCGCGCTCTCCGTCGTCGGCATCGCGAACATCATCGGCACGTATCTGGCAGGCCAATCCGGACGCTTCATCGAGAAGCGGCGATTGCTGAGCCTCATCTATTTCGCTCGCTCGGTGATCTTCCTTGGCTTTCTGTTCCTACCGTTGACGCCCACCGTTGTGATCATGCTGTGCGGACTGCTCGGCATCTTCTGGCTCTCGACGATTCCACCGACCAGCGGCCTCGTCGCGACGTTCTTCGGCACGCAGTGGATGTCCATGCTGTTCGGATTCGTCTTTCTTTCGCACCAGGTCGGTTCGTTCCTCGGCGTCTGGCTCGCCGGCCGATTGTTCGATCTTACGAAGTCCTACGAGGCCATGTGGTGGATCTCCATTGCGCTCGGCCTGATCTCGGCGCTGCTCAATTGGCCGATCAAGGAGCGCCCGGTTGCACGCATCGCGGCCGCTTCGCCCAACGCTTGAGGCTCGACGTCCATGGCCACGACCACGATGCCACCGCCGGCCGCCGCCACGCCGGCGCCTCATCCGCTGCTCGTCGGCGCAATTCTGCCGACGTTGCTGCGTCTCGCGTTCCCGACGAGCATAGCGATGCTGGCGACGGCGCTCGTCGCGATCGCCGAGACAGCCTACGTCGGCATTCTCGGCACGCTGCCGCTCGCCGGTCTGGCGCTCGTCTTCCCGATGGTGATGCTTCAGCAAACGATGTCGGCGGGCGCCATGGGCGGCGGCATTTCCTCGGCGATCAGCCGCGCACTGGGGGCCGGTGACGTTGAGCGCGCTGCGAAGCTTGCCCAGCACGCGTTTCTGATCGGTGCGAGTGCGGGTCTCGGCTTCCTCGCCATTTTTCAGTTTTTCGGCTCACCGATCTATGCCCTGCTCGGTGGACGCGGTGGCGTACTCGCTGAAGCCCTCGCCTATTCCAATGTGGTCTTCTTCGGCGCACCGGGCATCTGGCTCGCGAATACTTTCGCCTCGATCCTGCGCGGCACCGGCAATATGGTCGTACCGTCCAAGGTGCTGCTGTCGGTCGCCTGCGCCCAGATCCTGATCGGCGGCACCTTCGGTCTCGGTTTCGGACCGATCCCGCGCCTGGGCATGGCAGGCGTGGCACTCGGCCAAGTGATCTCGTTCTCGGCCGGCGCGCTGTATTTCTATTGGTATCTTGCCTCGGGGCGCGCTCGGATCACCCTCTCGCTTTCGGCAATATCCCCGTCCTGGGACATGCTGCGAGACATCCTAAAGGTTGGCGCGATCGCCTGCATCTCGCCGCTGCAAACGATCCTGTCGGTGCTGATCGTAACGCGCCTCGTCTCCGAACTCGGCACCGAGGCGCTGGCGGGTTACGGCATCGGCGCCCGTCTCGAATTCCTGCTGATCCCGATCACCTTCTCGATCGGCGTCGCGAGTGTTCCGATGGTCGGTATGGCCGTCGGTGCGGGTGACATCGCGCGGGCGCGCAGTGTCGCGTGGACGGCCGGCGTGGTTGCGACCTCCGTGCTGACCGCTCTCGGCATCTTCGTCGCCCTGTTTCCGCTGCTGTGGTCGGGCCTTTTCACAAGCGATCCTGCCATTCTCGCATCTGCGAGCACGTACCTGCATTGGGCCGGACCTTTCTATGGTCTGTTCGGGTTGGGCCTTTGCCTTTATTTCGCCTCGCAGGGCTCGGGTAAGATCCTCGGGCCGGTACTCGCCGGCACCGTGCGCCTGTTGGTCGTGCTGATCGGCGGCTTGTGGCTGGTGAGCATGAATGCGCCGGCATGGCAGTTGTTTGCGCTTGTCGGCTTCGCCATGGCGGTTTACGGCGCCGCGACCGCATTCTCGCTGTGGATCGCCGATTGGGGCCCGCAGCGCGTCACGACGCGCTGAAATTCAACCTGTGGTGCGTCTGACGCCGCCTATCTGTCATGCAGGATGCTGACCGGTCTTGCGCGTCATGCGCGCACGACGCACACTCTCCGGTAGCCAAAAACAAGCTTCCGGGAGGAGCCATGACATCCCCAGGCAGGGACGAAACTGGTCGCACTGCGCTTGCCGGCATCAAAGTCGTCGATCTCACGCAATTCGAGGCTGGAACGTCGATCACCGAGACACTTGCGTGGCTCGGCGCTGACGTCATCAAGATCGAAAATCCGATCGGTGGCGAGCAGGGCCGCGGCGCATCGACCGATCAGAAGGGCGTCGACAGCTATTATTTCATGCTGCTCAACGCCAACAAGCGATCGGTGACGCTCAATCTCAAGGACGAGCGCGGCAAGGACATGCTGCGCAAGCTGATCGCCAAGGCGGATATCTTCGCGGAGAATTTCGCGCCGGGCGTGATCGAGAAGCTCGGCTTCTCCTATGAAGAAGTCTCGAAGATCAACCCGCGCATCATCTACGCAACGGTCAAGGGCTTCGGCAAAGGCAGCCCCTACGAAAAGCATCTCGCCTTCGACATGATCGCGCAAGCCGCGGGCGGCGTCATGAGCATCACCGGTGAGGGCGACGGCAAGCCGATCAAGCCTGGTGTAACGCTCGGCGATACCGGCACTGGCCTTCACGCCTGCATCGGAGTCCTCGCGGCTCTCTACCAGCGCACGGCGACGGGCCGCGGCCAGAAGGTCGAGGTCGCGATGCAGGACGCGATGGTCAATTACTGCCGTATTGCCTACGCGTCGCAGCTCCTCCACAAGAAGCCGTGCCCGCGCATGGGCAATCAGGTGGTGCTCGGCACCAACGCGCCGTCTGATGTTTTCCCCTGCAAGCCCGGTGGCGCCAACGATTACGTCTACATCTACACGAGCCGCGCCAACAATATTCAGTGGGAGCGGCTGCTCAAGGTGATCGGTCGTGAAGATCTGAAGGGCGAAGAGCGGTTCGCGACGCCGCAGCTTCGCGTCAAGATCGTCGATGAGATCAACGGTTACATTGGCGCGTGGACGAAAAATTACACCAAGCACGAGGCGATGCAGATCCTCGGCGAACAGGGCGTGCCGTGCGGCGCGGTCCTGGACACCGATGAGTTGATGAACGAGCCGAGCATGCGCGAGCGTGAGGTTTTCGTCGAAGTAGATCACCCCGTACGCGGCAAGGTCGTGATTCCAGGCTGGCCGGTAAAACTCTCCGACAGCTACGTGGCGGTGAAGTCCTCGCCGATCCTCGGCGCCGACAACGCCGACATCTATGGCGATTGGCTCGGCCTGTCGAAGGGCGACCTCGAGGTGCTCAAGAAGGAGCAGGTCATCTAGAGCGCCACCGCTGCATTCAATCAGAAACGAATTCAGAGAGGAAACATCAATGGCAATCGGCTCCGACATCATCGCCAAATCGATGCAGAACGAAGGCGTCTCAGATTTCTTCTACATCATGGGCGCACCCATGATGGCAGTCGAGAAGGCCGCGATGAAGCTCGGCTTGCGCGGCATCGACGTCCGACACGAGCAGGCCGCCGCCATGGCAGGCTTCGCCTACGCGCGCCTGCGCAACAAGCCGGCGTTCTGCATGGCCGCCTCAGGCCCCGCCGTCACCAATCTCGTGACGGGCATCGCGCACGCCTGGGCGGATTGCACGCCCGTGATCGCGCTCGGCGGCGCCGCACCTGTCGTGACGTGGCATCACGGGGCATTTCAGGACATCGACCAGCTCGCGATGTTCAAGCCGTGCACCAAATTCGCCGACCGTGTTCATCACGTGAAGCGCATCCCCGAGCTGATCAACCTCGCGGTCAAGCACGCGATGAGCGGCAAGCCTGGCCCGGTCTATCTCGATATGCCTGGCGACATCCTCTATGGCGAGATCGACGAATCCAAAGTCGAGTACCCCGATCCCTATGACCACGCCAAGCGGCCGCGTCCGGCTGCCAGCGCCAACGATCTGTCTGCCATCGTCGAACTGCTATCGAAGGCGAAGCAGCCGGTGCTGATCACCGGCGCCGGCGTCCAGTGGTCCGAGGCGGAAAAGGAGATGCTGGCGTTCGTCGAGGCGGCCGGCGTGCCGTTCTATACGACGCCGCAGTCCCGCGGCGTCATCCCTGAGGACCATAAATACTGCTACCTGACCTCGCGCGCGGCCGCCTTCCGCGACGCCGATCTCATCCTCGTTGTCGGCACCCGCATGAACTACATCATCGGCCATGCTGCTCCGCCACGCTGGAACGCCAACGCCAAGATCGTGCGCATCGACGTCGACCCGATCGAGGTTGCGTCATCACCGCGTCGCCTCGACGTCGGCGTGGTCGCGGATGCCAGGGTCGCCTTCCAGCAGCTCACGGCGGCGATCGCCGGCAAGGTGACGCCCGCGACCTACGAGACGTGGCGCGAGCGGCTGCGCACCCGCAACGTCCAAAAGACCGCGGAAGCGGAGCAGGCGCTCTCGAACGGCGCCTCGCCTATCCATCCGCTGCGGCTCTGCAAGGAAGTTCGCGATTTCATGGACCGCGATTGCGTGCTCTGCGTCGACGGGCAGGAAATCCTGAACTTCGGCCGCCAAGCAATCCCGCAGTACACGGCCCGCCACCGCATCAACTCGGGTGCATTCGGCACCATGGGCGTCGGGATGCCTTTCGGAATAGGTGCCAAGGTGGCACTGCCGGACAAGCAGGTGATCGTGCTGCACGGTGACGGCTCGTTCGGTATGAACGCGATGGAGTTCGATACGGCCGTGCGTCACGGCCTGCCCATCATCACGATCATCAGCCAGAACGGCGGCTGGACCGGCGATCCGAACAAGGAAAAGCCGGGCCGCGATCTCGGCTATCCGCGCCTCGACAAGTTTGCCGAGGCGTTCGGCGGCCACGGCGAGTGGGTCGACAAGGCCGACGATATCCGCCCGGCGCTGGAGCGCGCCAAGAAAGCGGTGGCGGCCGGCAAGCCGGCGCTGGTCTGCGTGGTCACCGATCACAACGCGCGTGCGACCACGACCGCGTTCACCAACTACTCGACCTGACAATTGCAACGCTCAACAGAAAACGGCCGGTGCTCGCGCACCGGCCGTTCCATTTATGGATCGCGTAAGGCTTAGCGGCGCAGCACGAGGCTCGTCACGCCGACCGCGATGTTGAGGCCAGTCTGGCCCTGCACGCTCAACGGCTGGAGAACGACCGACTTGTTGCTGCCGCCCACCAGCGCATTGGCGCCGACGCCGAGCGCAACCGAGGCTTCCGCGGAAACGCCGCCGTAGTCGCCGACGAGAAGCGGGCCGCGATAGACGTCCGTCGACCCGAGAACCTGCCACACGATGGTGGTCTCGTTCTTGAAGCCGACGTCGAGACCGACCTTGGTCAATGTGGCGCGGTAGTCACGCGAGCGGCGATGGCCTTCGGGCTTGAACGTGCAAAGCATCCGCTGCTGAGATCCGACGATGAGGCCGACGCTGGGGCCGCCCTTGCAGATCAGAGTGCCGACGAGCGACTTCGCCGATTGAGCATCAGCGGGCGCCATCGCGGCTGCCAAGCCCAACGATACGCCGATACCGAGTAGTCCGGCGGCGATTGTTTTCGTGAGTCCGTTCATGTGGCGCTCCTCCTTCAGTTGTGGGTTTCCGCGGGCGAAGCTGCAGCGCGCCGGCCCCGAATCAACACAGCAGTATCTTGCGCCGATTGCGGCCGAAGCTGGTGCTGTGAGCGCCTGAAAGCGCCGATATCTCGATCGGAGAGCGCTTTGGTTGGATTGCGATGCCAACGCGCCACAGTGCGGGTGGTAGGGACGACGCGACCGGCTGAGGTCGCGCCGCGCCGTGTCGTGCCGGGATTGAAATGATCAGCGGCTCAAGCTCAGTTCGGCGACGCCGACCGCGAGATTGAGCCCGGTCTGGCCCTGCACGCTCAGCGGCTGCAGGACGATCGACTTGTCACTGCCGCCGACGAGGGCATTGGCACCGGCGCCCAGAGCAACGGACGCCTCGGCCGATACACCGGCGTAGTTGCCGATCAGGATCTTCGATGGGACCTTCTCGCTGCTGCCGAGAACTGTCCAGACGATCACGCTGCCGGACTTGTAGCCGATATCGAGGCCGACCTTGGTGATCGTGCCCTTGTATTCGCGTACGCGGCCCTTGCCCGACGGCGTGAAGCTGCAATCGAGCTTCTGCGTCGATCCGACCACGAGGCCCACGTTCGGGCCACCCTTGCAAGTCAGTGTGCCCGCGACGAGTTTTGCGCCCTGGGCCGAGACCGTAGACGTCGGCGCAGTCGCGACACCGAGCGTGATGCCGACGCTGAGGAGGCCTGTTGCAAGGCCTGATGCAATCCTGATCATACTACCGTGCTCCATACGAAGTGAAATTACTGGCTTCGATTCCGGACGATCCATCCTCGAATCGGCGCGTAGTATAGCGGCCTGTCCGGCGCTGTTTGCGACACCACGAAGCGTAGGCACAACTTGTTGAGGGTGCAAAGCGTAGCGGCAGTCGCTTTGTCGGCGTCTGATGCGGCGGCGCCACAGAGCAGGTACGACTCAAGCTAGTCTTCGAAGATGGCGACGACGCGCGTGAAACCAGCCGAGGCGCGCGCGATCTTGAACGGGAAGCAGCAGACCGTGTAGCCGGTCGCCGGGAGGCGTTCGAGGTTCGCGAGCTTCTCGATGTGACAGTAGCCGCGCTCGATGCCGGCGCGATGCCCTTCCCAGATCAGCGACGCATCGCGCGTCTCAGCGTACTTCTTGGCGGTATGAACGAACGGCGCGTCCCAGCTCCAGGCATCGGTGCCGGCGATCTTGACGCCGCGCTCGGTCAGCCACAACGTCGCGGCGCGTCCCATGCCGCAGCCACGCGAGACGTAGTCGGGCTCGCCGTAGCGCGTGCCGGCTGCGGTGTTGACGAGCACGATGTCGAATGGCTGTAGCGTCACGCCGGCGCGTTTCAGTTCAGCCTCGACGTCGTCAGGTGTCGCGACGTACCCGTCGGCGAAATGGCGAAAGTCGAGTTTGACGCCGCGGCCCATGCACCACTCGAGCGGCACCTCGTCGATCGTCCAGGCGCGCTTTCCCCCGTCCATCGTCGAATGAAAATGATAGGGCGCATCGAGGTGCGTGCCATTGTGCGTGGACACCGCGAGCGTCTCGACCGCCCACGCTTCCCCACCCGGCAGCTCGTCCTGTGTCAGCCCTGGAAAATGCGGGAGCATCCGCGACAGCGCCGCGGGATCCTTGTGGGCGATGTAGGTGATCTTCGGCTCGCTGCCCGGCGGGTCGGAGGCGATGTCGGACTGAAGCGCAACGGAAAGGTCGACGATGCGGCGAGGCATGGTGGCTCCGGGGCGGACAGGTGGCTTACTTTGCAGCCTTGATCTTCTCGAGCACGGGGAGGATGTAGCGGCGGAACTGCGCCGGGTTCTCGCTCATCGGGAAGTGGCCGAGCTCCTTCATGATGGTGACCTCGGCACCTTTGATCTGCGCCGCCGTACGCTTCGTATCGTCGGGCGTGCAGGAAAAGTCATACTCGCCGGTGAGCATATAGAGCGGGCAACGGGCGGTATCGATGCGTGCAATCTTGTCGCGAAGATCGCCATCGACGCGATAGAAATAGAGGTCGCCCTTGAAGATGCCGGGGCCGCCGCATTTGTACATCCACAGTGTTTCGTGACGGCTTTCGGCCGGACTCTGTGGCGCGATCATGCCGGACACAAGTGCCGCGCAAACTTCGCCGCCGTGGACATCGGGGCGGTTCAGCCATTCTGTATCGTACCAGGGCTGCTGGTGCGCCGCCGACTCGAGGCCGATGAGCGCCCGGAATCGATCGGGATGTTCGGCCGCGAGGTTGAGAACAAGGCGGCCGCCGATCGAGCAACCCATGACGACGGGGCGCGCGAGATCGAGCGCATCGCAGATGTCGATCACCATCCGCGTATAGCTCTCGGTGGTGAGCTGGTACTCCTCGGTCTCGAAGCCGACGGGCGGCAGCGATTTGCCGTGCCACGGCATGTCGAACACGATGACGCGGTAGTCTCGCGTGATCACCGGGTCGTTGAGGAGGTGGCGGAACTGGCGGCCATCGGCGCCCGCGGTGTGCAGGCAGACGAGCGGGATGCCACTCCCGGCTTCCTCGACGTAGAGGCGGTGCGGACGGCCCGACAGCGTGAGATGGCAATAGCGGCCGACGATCGGCTCGAAGGTGGCTTTCACGGCGTGCGCCTCCTCACATCAACGCGCGCGGCGCGGTGACGACGTCCTTGACGTACTGCAGGTTGGCCATGAAGGGCTGCAGGTTGCCCTCGATGCGGGCAAGGCCGACCTTGGACAGCGCCATGAGATCATGGGTGCCGGGATCGGGCACCGGTTTCAGCAGCTTGAGCCACGTCTCCGGCGCTGCCGTGATCGAGAACACCCACGAGCGCAGCAGGAAAGGCCCGCGCGTCACAGCAATGACATGGCCGGTCTCGATCCGCACCAGCAGCGGCGTCGCGCCGACGACGAGGGCGAACTCCGTCGTCAGAAATCGACCGCGCTTGACGAGATCCGCGTCGCGCTCAACCAGCTCCGGCAGGCGTTCGAACAGAGCGGCTACGCGCTTCGTCGCAGCGTCGGTCGTCTCGTCCGTGGCTGGTGATGTCGGCACAGTCACGCCCCCGTCAATCCGCCGGCGAGCAGGATAACGCCGAGCGACGCGACGATCGCTCCCGCTGCCCGCATTGGCATCGAGACGGAACCGAGCGGCAGCAGGAATCGCTGTGACACGAGCATCACGCCGCCGGCAATCGCCGCCTGGATGAACGCAAGGCCGAGCAGATAGGCGCCGATGACACCGCGTTCGGCGCCCACGGCCGTCTCGCCGAACGCGTAGCCATGGAACAGGCCGGCAATTGCCGCAAGGGCCAGCCAGCCGATCGGCGCAGACGTCATGCCGGCGGCAAGCGCGGCGCCGGCAACGATGACGCTCGCCGCGACCAGCGGCTCGACGAGGGGGATGTTGAGTTCGGCGACATGCGCGAGCACGCCGACTGTCGACGCCGCGATAAATGCGGTGACGATGCCGAAGCCGCCTCTGGTGAACGCCGCCGCGATACCGATGGCGATGATGAAGGCGAGATGGTCGATGCCGATCACGGGATGCCCGATCCCAGACAGGAAGCCCTCCATGAACGTGCTCGGCGTCATGCCGCCCGTGGGATGGTGGGCCGCGACCGGCCCGGCGGCTGCCAGAAGGCCCGATACGGCGAAGCCCAGTCGCGTCAAAGTCCCGTGTCTCATATCGTTCCCCAATCGCTCCATCAGCGTCCGCGCCGTGCGCGCATCATGCAACTGCAAGATGTCGCGGATCAAGAGTCACGTCGAAAGTGAAGATTGAAGCATCCCGACAACCAGATCCCCGATCGCGATCGAGGACGTAAGACCGGGGCTTTCGATGCCAAACAGCATCACCAGCCCGTCGACGCCATGGTCCTTGGGGCCGTGGAAAACGAAATCGGGGACCGGCTCGCCCTCGCGATAGAGCTTCGGCCGGATGCCGGTGTAGTCCGGATGCAGACGGGAGGGATCGAGACCCGGATAGTAGGTGCGGATGAACCCCAAGAACTTTTCCAGTTTCTCGGGTTTGAATGTGTAGTCGATCTCCGGGATCCACTCGATATCGGGGCCGAACTTGCAGCGCCCGCCGAGATCCACCGTGACGTGCAGCCCGAGCCAGGCTCCGTCGGGCATCGGATAGATGTGGCGGCCGAACGGCGAACGGCCGGAGTAGGCGTAGTATTGGCCGACGGCATAGTAGGTCTCGGGCGGCGTATAGCCGGCCGGGAAGCTCAGCGTCCGCGCGAGCTTGGTCGCGTGCAGCCCCGGCGAGAGGATCAGCTCCTTCGCCGTAATGGTCGCCGGTGCCTCGCCCGCAGTCACGACCTCGAACAGGCCGTCAGCGCGGCGTGCGACCCGTTCGACTGGTGTGTTCAGCACGACATTGCCGCCGTCCGCCTCGACGTGCCCTTCGAGCGCCAGCATGAAGGCGTGCGTATCGATTGTCCCCGTCGATGGCGACAGAAGAGCGGCAACGCAAGCCACTTCCGGCTCTAGTTTGCGTGCTTCCGCGCCCGTCAGCGGTTGCAGATCCGTGACGCCGTTGCGGATCGCCGTTTCCTGGATCGCCTTGAGTTTGGGAACCTGAGCCTCGCTCGTCGCGACCAGCAGCTTGGTGATGCGCTGGTGGGCGACGCCGTTCTCATCGCAAAAACGGTAGAGCTCGGCTTTGCCCGCGACGCACATCCGCGCGCGCAGCGACCCCGGCGGATAGTAGATGCCGGCGTGGATGACCTCGCTGTTACGCGAACTGGTCTCCGAGCCGATGATGTCGTGCTGCTCAAGCACCATCACTTCGCGACCGGCTCGAGCCAGGGCCCGCGCGATGGCCAGACCGACGACGCCGGCGCCGACGACGACCGTTTCAACATCAGCAGTCATGTCGTTCCTTACTGGAGGCGGCTATCGCGGTCGGCGGTCAACCGCGCTTGCCCGTTTGATATTTGTCGATTGCGGCCTGGATGGCGGCCTGGTTTTCCATGCCGGCGGTGGCGCGCTTGGTATTGGCGTCGCCGTAGCTCCATTCGCGGAGACTGTTGGAGGCGTGCTGGAAGTGCGGGTGCACGTAACGCGCCATCAGCTCGTAGCTGCGCTTCGTCGCTTCCCAGTCGGCCCAGTTGTGGGCGAGCAGGAGGATGGCGCCACAGCCGCCGTTTGAGCCCTTCCACAGCCGCTCGAAATGTCGAATGCAATCGTCGGGCGTGCCGATGCAGGCAAGACCGGTGTCGATCAGGTGATTGAGGGGATCTTCGACGTTCGGCGGGACGATCGGGAACGTCGCGACCTCGTTGAAGTAGCGATTGAAGTCTGCAAGACCGTAGGCCATGTCGGCGCGGGCTTTCTCGCGCGTCTCGGCTACGTGGGCGAACGTGACGATCCGCCAGCGCGACCGATCCGCCGTCTTGCCGGCGTCGCGTGCGGCTTTCTCGTGAACGCCCCAATTGCTCGCGTGCGCGGCCAGCGCTTCGTCCGATGTGCCGCCGATCGACAGCATTCCGATGCCGTGCTTGCCGGACGCCACGGCGCCGACCGGAGAGCGCGAGGAGGCAACCGCCATTTCCATGTGCGGGTGCGAATAGGGACGCAGTTGCAGCTTCGCGTCCTGCAAGGTGAACCAGTCGGTCTTGCGGGTGACCATCTCGCCGCGCATCAGCGGGATGATGCAGTCGAGCGCCTCGTCCATGCGCCGGCGCTGGTCGGCGGCCTTGAGGCCGATCTTCTCGGCGTCATAGATCAGCGACCCCGGGCCGACCCCGAACATGGCGCGACCGCGCGTCATGTGGTCGAGTTGGACCATGCGGCTCGCGAGCGTGAAGGGGTGATGATAGGGCAGCGAAACGACGCCGGTGCCGAGCCGAATGTGCCGCGTTTCGCGCGCGGCCGCCGCGATGAACATCTCGGGGCAGGCGATGATCTCGAAGCCGCCGGAATGATGTTCGCCGATCCAGGCCTCGTGATAATTCAGCCGGTCGAGATGGACGAGCAGGTCCATGTCGCGATCGAGCGCCAGCGTCGGGTTTTCGCCGAGTGCATGGAAGGGCGCGAGGAAGACGCCCGTGCGCAAATAGCGGTCGTTCATGGAGCCACCCCTTCGGCTGAGATCGATTGTTTTGCCCTGCGGCATCGTGGACCAGCCACCCCTTCGTGCCCGCCGCGTAGCCGGCCGTCAAGGCGCGACGATTGGCCTGCGGCGAGGCTCGGGTTTGCGTGCTTAACAATATGAAGCCGCTTGACCGGCTCGGTTGATGTCCGGAGTATGGCAGGAAAAATGGCGAACACTGAACGAGGAATCGAGCTTTGGGAGTCGTGATTTCAATCGACGGCGCGCGCGATCCGGCGGCGAGCCTCAAGCCGCTGGTCGATCTCGTCCGTGACGAGATGGGTGGGGTCAACCGGATCATCCTCGACAAGGCGGTCTCGGATGTCGAGCTGATCCCGGAACTCGCCCACCATCTCATCGATTCAGGCGGTAAACGGCTGCGGCCGATGCTGACGATCGCGTCGGCCAAGCTCACGGGCTACACCGGCGAGGGGCATGTGCGGCTGGCGGCTGCGGTCGAGTTCATGCACACGGCGACGCTGCTGCACGATGATGTGGTCGACGAGAGCGACGTCCGGCGCGGCAAGTCGACGGCGCGGCGCGTGTGGGGCAATCAGGCGAGCGTACTGGTCGGCGATTTCTTGCTCGGCCAGGCATTTCGGATGATGGTCGACGTCGGCTCGCTGCCGGCGCTGCGGATCCTCTCGAACGCGGCGGCGGTGATCGCCGAGGGCGAGGTCATGCAGCTTTCGGCGGCCAAGAACATGGGCACGACCGAGGACGAATATCTCGCGATCATCAATGCCAAGACCGCGGCCCTGTTTTCGGCCGCCGCCGAGGTCGGACCCGCCATCTCCAACCGTCCGGCGACCGAGCAGGCGGCGCTGCGCTCCTACGGCCGCAACCTCGGCGTCGCGTTCCAACTGGTCGACGACGCGCTCGACTACGCCGGCGACAGTGCGCGCCTCGGCAAATCCGTCGGTGACGATTTCCGTGAGGGCAAGATCACGCTGCCGGTCATCCTGTGCTACCGGCGGGGCAGCGAGGAAGAGCGCGCCTTCTGGCAACGGACACTGTCAGCCGGGGACATCCGCGACGGCGATCTCGAGAACGCGATCGCCCTGATGCGGCGTCACAAGGCGCTCGAGGCGACATTCGAACGCGCCCGTCACTACGGCGCCATCGCCTCGGACGCTCTGGCGATCTTCCCGGACAGCGAGCCGCGCGCGGCGCTGGCCGAAGCCGTCGCCTTCTGCATCGCAAGAGCGCATTAAAAACTACTCGCCCGCGGCGCGAGCTTCGGTGGGGACAGACGCGGCCGTGGCGCGGGTGAGGATCTCGTCAACGAGACCACGCACCGCGACGCCGACATCGCCGGGATACTTCGCGAGGTACGAGCGTTCGCCGTGCTGGAACTGAGCTGCCTGCTGCATGGCGTGGACGCGGGGCAGCGCATGCGTAAAGCAGTTGTTGTTGGCGTCGGCGGCCAGCCAGCGGTGATATTCCTCGTCGAGCGGTGAGCCGCGATCCTTCATGTTGACGACGACGCCGAGGTTTTCCGCAAACCCCATCTCCGGGTTCAACTCGCGGAAGCGGCGAAAGACGTCGAGCCCGCACACCGAGACATAGTCGGGCTTGGTCGGCGAGACGTGGAAGTCGGCTTCCCGGAGCCAGCATTCGGTCAGCACCGAGAGACCCGGCGGGCAATCGATCAGCACGATGTCGAAAACGATACGGGCGCGGCTCAACAGACCGCCGATCGCGGTGCGCAAGCGTGCGTGCTGGCTCTCCTTGGACACCTCGCGTTCGAGCAGCGTCAACTGCATGTCGCTCGGCATGAGATAGACCGAGCGGGCGTCGTCGATGTCGGACACGCCGCCGACGACGAACTCTGTCCACTCGACCGGCGTGCCCTTCAGGACCTGCGCGACCAGGTAGTCGACGATCGTGCGGCCTTCGTTCTGGAGTTTGCGCAGGCTTTCCGTCGCCATCATCATCGTGCTGACGCTGGCCTGCGAGTCCGAGTCGATCACCAGTACGTTCTTGCCATGGTAAACCGAGAGCGTCTCGGCAACAGCGAGGACGATCGTCGATTTCCCGACGCCGCCCTTCGTGTTCATGATGGCGATGGTGTTACGCATCTCCGCGCACGGTCCTGGACGCCCAAGGCTTTGGTGTTATGGCACATTGCCTGTGACAGCCAGTATTCGAACATTAGTATGGCGAACTCAAGGGGCGAGCGCCCTCAGCGGCCTTTGAACGCGGGTTTCCGCTTCTCCATGAAGGCGCGCCGCCCTTCGATATAGTCCTCCGAGGCGAAGCACTTGGCGACCATGGCATCGAGCTTGGCGTGATCGCGTTCGGCCGACGGGCGACCGATTTCGCGCGCGACCGCCTTGATGGTGGCGATCGTCAGCGGCGCGTTTTCTGAGATCTGTCCGGTCATCGTGGCGACAGCAGCGTCGAGGCCGTCCTCGGGCACCACTTGGTTGAGAAAGCCCATGGCTTCCGCTTCGGTCGCCGTGAACTGGCGGGCGGTATAGAACAGCTCCATCGCCTTCGAGAGGCCGACGATCTCGGAGAGGCGGTGGACGCCGCCGTACCCGTAGCCGAGCCCGAGCCGTCCCGCGGGGATGCCGAACTTCGAATTCGACGTAGCGATTCGCACGTCGCAGCAGACGGCGACATTCATGCCGCCGCCGATGCAGTAGCCCTGGATCTTGGCGATCGTCGGCTTGGGGAAATTGTAGAGCGTCTCGTAGGCCTTGGAGCCGACGGTATTGTAGTGCGCCACCGCTTCGGGCGTGGAGCGCTGGCTCTCGAATTTCGAGATATCAGCGCCCGAGACGAACGCCTTGCCGCCAGCGCCGGACACAACGAGCACCCGCAGCTCCGGATCGGCCGCGAAGTCGGCGAGCAGGGCCGTCATGCGCTCCCACATGTCGAGCGAGACGGCGTTGTGGCGCGCGGGGTTGTTGAACACGATCTCGGCCACCGGGCCGCGCTTGATGCCCAGCATCTTCTCTTCGACCGGCGCTTCGGCCGCGGTTTCAGTGCTCATGAACGTGATCCTTGCTGATTGGCTAAGTGCGTGAGGCGGCGCGTCAGATGACGCCGTCCTTCGCTAGTTTTTTGACGTCCTCGGCGCCGTAGCCGATGTCGGCGAGAATCTCGCTCGTATGCTGGCCGAGCGTTGGAGGCGGGCGGCGGACGGAAGCCTTGGACCGCGACATCAGGATCGGCTGGCCCAGCACCTCGGTCTTGCCGCGCTCCTGACTGTCCATCGGCTGGGCGAGCCCGAGATGGCGAACCTGTTCGAGGCCGAAGACCTGGCTGATGTCGTTGATCTCGCCGGCTGGTGCGCCAGCGGCATTGAACGTCGCGATCCACTCGGCGGCCGTCTTCGTCGACGTATGCTTCTCGATCAGCGCGTTGAGCGCCTTGCGGTTTTTGGAGCGTGATTTCGCGTCGGCAAAATCAGGACTGTTGAAGGCTGGATCGTCAAACAGCGTTTTGAATTTGTCCCACATCTTCTGGCCGGCGACCGCGATATTGATGTGGCCGTCGGAGGTCTTGAACACACCGGTCGGGATCGAGGTCGGATGATCGTTGCCGGCCTGTGGCGGCACCTCCTTGTCCATCAGCCAGCGCGAGGCTTGGAAGTCGAGCATGAACACCTGCGCCTGGAGCAGCGAAGTCTGCACCCACTGGCCTTTGCCGGTGCGCTCGCGGTCGATGATCGCGAGCATGATGCCCTGCGAGCAGAAGATTCCGGCGGTGAGATCGGCGATCGGAATGCCGACGCGCATCGGGCCCTCGCCAGGCGCACCGGTGATCGACATCAGGCCGCCCATGCCCTGCGCGATCTGGTCGAAGCCTGGCCGATCGGCGAGCGGGCCGTCCTGACCGAAGCCCGAGATCGAGCCGTAGATGATCCGCGGGTTGATGGCCGAGATCGCGTCGTAGTCGATGCCGAGGCGGCGTTTCACGTCGGGGCGGTAGTTCTCGACGATGATGTCGGCCTTCTTCGCCAGTGCCAGGAAGATCGCGAGACCTTCCTTGGATTTGAGGTTGAGCGTCATCGACCGCTTGTTGCGGTGCAGGTTTTGGAAGTCGGAGCCCGACCGCGCACCACCGAGGCCGATCTTGTCGGATTCGGGATCCTCGATCTTGATTACGTTGGCGCCCCAGTCGGCGAGCTGGCGCACGCACGTCGGACCGGACCGAACGCGCGTCAGATCGAGGACTGTGTACTTGGAAAGCACGTCGCTGGCGGGCTCGAAGGGCATGGAGGGGCGTCCTGGTTCGTTCTAGAGGATCGAATGGGTGATCGGGAGGCCGCAGCCTCCCGGCGTCATGAGGCCTTGCGTAGGCCCGCTTTGAGATCGGCGACGACGGCCGCGAGCACTTCGCCGGCGCGCGTGATGTCATCGGACGAGACGTCGAGATGGGTGACAGCGCGGATCATGTTTCCGTACGTCATGCCCATGCGGACGCCACGCGCGAGGAGTGCTTCGAAGATCTGGCGCGAACTCACGTCAGGCAGGGTCGACTCGAAGAACACGATGTTGCTCTCGATGCGCGGCGTGAAAAGCTTGAGGCCCGGAACTGCCGTGATCGCTTCGCCGAGTGCGACAGCATTGGCATGATCCTCGGCGAGCTTCTGGATGTTGTGGTCGAGGGCGTAGAGGCCAGCCGCCGCCAGGATGCCCGATTGGCGCAACGCGCCACCGAGGCGGTGCTTCCATCGCCACGCGTCATCAATGAAGGCCCGCGAGCCGACGAGAACACCACCGACCGGGCAACCTAGTCCCTTCGACAGATCAACCCATGCGGTATCGACGTGCGCCGTCATATCCTTCGCCGCAATGCCGGACGACACTGCGGCGTTCATCAGGCGCGCGCCGTCCATGTGCACGACGAGGCCGTGCTTGCGGGCAACCGTCGCGACCTCGGCAATGCGCTCGACCGGCCAGATCGCGCCGCCACCGCGGTTGACGGTTTGTTCGATGACCACGACCTTGGAGATCGGATTGTGGCGACCGGGTGCGCGCACGGCGGCTTCGACGTCGGCACCTGTAAAGATGCCGCTGTCGCAGCGGATCGGCCACGTCTGCGCGCCAGCCAGCGCCGACGCGCCACCCGCTTCCGACGTGAAGAGATGCGTGACCTCCGCGCCGATGATCTCGTCGCCTTGCCGGCAGTGCACCAGCATGGCGATCTGATTGCACATCGTGCCCGACGGCAGGAACATCGCCGCCTCTTTGCCGAGCAGATCCGCGACCCGTTCCTGAAGGAGATTGGTCGAAGGATCCTCGCCGCGCTGCTCGTCGCCGACCTCGGCCTCGGCCATGGCCCGGCGCATGCCGGCGGACGGGCGGGTCTGAGTGTCGCTGTAGAGGTCGATGATACGGTTCGTCGACAAGACTGGCCTCCTCTCGCCGGCATCCGGCGCGGATTGTAGACGCTGCTGTGCACCGTGGCGGCCGGCCTGCCGGCCAGCGTCGGGAGCGACACTAGCAATACCGGCCGCAGTTGGCCATTCCAGGGCCGGGTGGTCCCACCCGAAAAACGGGCAGCGCCGCCTGAAATCCGCGGTCGGGGCGGATCAGGCGCCCGGCGTGGCCACCGGGCCCGCCGGCCGTACGCGGACGGCCGTGACCTTGTTGCGGGTTTTGCGCACGATCTCGAAGCGGAAGCCGTAGAACGTGAATACCTGTCCCGCCTCGGGGATCGTTTGCGCCTCGTGCATGATCAGTCCGGCGATGGTGGTCGCGGCCTCGTCGGGAAGGGACCAGCCTGTCGCGCGGTTGAGGTCGCGGATGGGCAGCGCTCCCTCCACGAGCACCGACCCGTCGGCCTGCGGGCGGATCTGAACCTCGCCGATATCGTGCTCGTCGGAGATTTGCCCGACGATCTCCTCCAGGATGTCTTCGAGCGTGACGAGCCCTTGCACCTCGCCGTATTCGTCGACCACGAGCGCGAGCTGCGCCTTGCGCTTGAGGAACTGATTGAGCTGCTCCTTGACGCCGGTCGTGTCCGGCACGAACCAGGGCTCGCTCAGCAGCTTGGCGATGTCGATGCGCTCGGGCGCCCAGCCGGCCGCCCGCAGCGCCGCGAGCAGATCCTTGCTGTGCAGGATGCCGACGATGTTGTCCGGCTCGTCACGCCACACCGGCATCCGCGAATATTGGCTCGAAAGCACCGTATCGATGATCTTGTGCGGTGGGTCGGCAATGTCAATCGTCGCCATCTTGGTGCGGTGGACCATGATGTCGAGGACCTGCAACTCGCTGAGATCGAGTACGCCACCGAGCATTTCCGCGTCGTGACGGGCGACCGCGCCTTCTTTTGTCTGCAGCTCGATGGTGCCGCGGATCTCCTTGTGCGCGAGAATGTTCGCGTCGTCGTCGATGCGGGTTGGCGTCATACGCAGAAGCTGACGCACGATAAATTCGACCGTCTTGGTCAACGGCCCCATGATCTTGACCAGGACCCGCATGACGGGCCCCACCGACAGCGCCACACGGTCGGAATACGCAATCGCGTAGGTTTTTGGCAGGACCTCCGAGAAGATCACAACCAGCGCCGTAATCAGTACCGTGGCGTAGGCCACGCCGACGTCGCCGAACAGATTGATCAGCAGGCTCGTTGTCAGGGCCGACGCGAGGATGTTGACGAGGTTGTTGCCGAGGAGGACCGTGCCGATCACCCGCTCTGGCGTTTCCATGAGCTTATTGACCACCACGGCGCGTGCATCGCCATCTGCGGCGAGGGTATGCATTCGGGCGCGCGAGGACGCGGTGAGGGCCGTCTCTGATCCGGAGAAAAAAGCTGAGGCGGCGAGCAAAAAGATGACGAACGCGATCGTCAGGATGATTTCGAGGGGCATTTGCTTTCGTGCGGGGCTATCCCGCGCTGCTGTCGGGTTGAGATGAAGCGGATTGTCCGCCAACCTATAGCACGACCTGCGCGCGGATTGCCCGCGAGCGGCGATTCCGTCGCCGCAACGCGCTGCGGAGGGCGCCTTTGGGCTTGACGGGGCGTCGCGGAGCGGCCTTTTGGCAGCCTGTACAAATCGAGGGGTTGGATCGGCTATGACACTCTACATCGTGGTCCAGGGGGCGGGCGAAAACTGGACCGCTGAACCCTGGCGGCAGCGTTTTGCGGCGCGCCTTACATCCATGCCGATCGCGCTATGGCCGACCGATACGCCGGCGCCCGAGAGCGTTCGTTTCGTGGCCGTGTGGAAGCCGCCCCCGGGCCTGCTCGGCACCTTCCCCAACCTCGAGGTGATCTTCAACCTCGGCGCCGGGGTCGACGCGCTCGTCGCCGATGCAACTTTGCCGGCCGTCCCGCTGGTTCGCGTGGCGACGAGCGATCTCACCAAGCGCATGACCGAGTACGTGGTGATGCACGTTCTCATGCACCACCGGCGCCAGAAGCGCCTCGACAAGGCTCAGAGCGCAAAGCTTTGGTACACGCCGGACCAGCGCGCCGCGTCCGCAGTGCGGGTCGGGATCATGGGCCTCGGCGAGCTTGGCCGCGATAGTGCCGAGGTGTTGGCGCGGCTCGGGTTCCAGGTGGCGGGTTGGAGCCGGTCGCCGCGCAGCGTGCCAGGCATAGACTGCTATGCCGGAGCCGATCAGCTCGACGCCTTCCTCGCGCGCACCGACATCCTCGTGGTGCTGGTGCCGCTGACGCCTGACACCAATGGCATCCTGAACCGCTCGCTGTTCAAGAAGCTCGCGCGCAACGGCGTGCTCGCTGGGCCGATCGTGATCAATGCCGGTCGCGGCGGCCTGCAGGTCGAGGACGACATCGTCGCCGCACTCGACGACGAAACGCTCAAGGCCGTGACGCTCGACGTGTTCAACACGGAGCCGCTGCCGCAGGATCACCCGCTGTGGAGCCACCCGAAGGCCACGATCACGCCGCACAATGCCGCCGATAGTGATCCCGACGCGATTTCCGACTACGTCGTGGCGCAGATCAACGCCTACGAACGCGGGCTGCCGCTCCAGAACGTCGTGGATCGCACCCGCGGATATTGAGCGAACCCAGCGGAGGCTGCATGAGCGGCAAGATCATTCTTCATCACGCGGCACCGAGCCGCTCGTCGACGGTGCTGTTCATGCTCGAGGAGGTCGGCGTACCCTATGACCTCCGCGTGCTGGACTTGCAGGCTGGAGATCAACTCAAGCCGGCATTTCTGGCCATCAACCCGATGGGCAAGGTGCCGACCATCGAGCACGACGGCGTCGTGATTACCGAAGTCGGCGCGATCTGCACGTATCTTGCTGACGCTTTTCCCGCGGCGGGTCTTGCGCCACCCGTGAACGATCCGATGCGCGGGCCCTACCTGCGCTGGATGTTTTTTCAGGGCAACTGCCTTGAGCCGGCCATCGTCGACCATGCCTTGAAGCGCGAGCCTGGCAACCGCGCGATGATGCCCTACGGTGACTACGAGACAGCCGTTGGAGCCGTCGAAAAAGCGATCGAGAAGGGGCCGTGGTTTCTCGGCGACCGCTATTCCGCCGCCGATGTATATGTCGGATCGGCGATCGCCTGGGGTCTACAATTCAAGCTTCTGCCGGAGCGGGATACCTTCAAGCGCTACGCCGCCCGCCTCGCCGAGCGCCCCGCCCGGCAACGCGCCGTCGCGATCGACGAAAAAATCACTGCGTCCAAGTAGGCGATCGGCGGCAGCTAACGGATCCGCAATATCCTGCGGAGTATAAGGTCGGCCGACGGCTTGCCATGATGGCGGGCGGTGACGTCCCATGAAGGGATCAAAATGTTTGAAGATCTGCCGCCCGCGGCGCCACTTTGTGGCGTTGTGGAGTTCGCCGACGTCGTTCTTCCGTGTCTGATTCACGCAAGTTCGCCGCGAGGAGCCAGTCTCGTCGTTCCGGCGACGTTCGATCTCCCTCCCCAGCTCACGCTCAGTGACTCGCATCAAAATTCGCAGCGCGTTGTGCGGGTGGCGTGGCGTCGCGGCCCCCACATCGGCGTCCAATTCGTCGATGCTCCCGAGCCGCCCCCACTCCGGTCAGCACGCTGAGGCTGAAGCAATCGTAATCACTGTATCGCCTTGGCACGATCCAGCGCGCTGAATAAACGCGAGCGGTGTCGGCGCGTCAAAAGCCGTGCTGAAAGCTCGGCTATTAGCAAAATTTTATTCGGACTGCGGCTATGGCTTGCCAGTCAGGCGGTGCGTGCGTGGGCGCAAGTGCCGTCTGAACGGGTGGGGTAAAAAAACGAACAAGGTCGAGTTCGATGAACGTTCTGATGTGCCTGGTGGTGGAACACGATCTCCGCCTGGTGGCTTTGGCCGCCTTTGTCATTGTCAGCGGCGGGTGGGTGGCCGTCGGCCTCGTTCGCCGCGCCTCAGAGAGAACAGGGACGATGCGTGCGGGTTGGATGGGCCTTGCCGCCATTGCAGCAGGCGCCTCGATCTGGTGCACACACTTCATCGCCATGCTCGCCTATCTGGTGCGCGCCCCCTTCATCTTCGATCCGAGCTTGACCGTACTTTCCTTGCTTGTTGCGGTCGCCGGATCAGCCGCCGGAATCTCCGTCGCACTCAACCGAGCCGGAGGACTGCTCGTTCCTCTCGGCGGCGCGATCCTCGGCGGTACGATCGCCGCCATGCATTATGTGGGCATGCTCGGATATCGCGTCGATGGCTTTGTTGATTGGCAGATCGGATACGTCGCGGCTTCCGTCGCTATCGGAGCGGTGCTCTGCACGCTCTCGATGAGGCAGCTCGTCGAGCGCCCCGGCAAGTATTCTCATGTGATCTCCGTGGCGCTCTTCGTCGCCGCTGTCGTCGGCATGCATTTCACCGGCATGGCCGCCTATACTGTGACGCCGATGGTCTCCGGTGCGCCGGTGGCGGATGCCGCATCACACACCGTACTTGCGATTGCGATCGCCGGCGTCAGCTCGGTCATTGCGGCGACCGGCATCATCAGCTTCATCATCGACACGACCGCCAGCCAGGAAATGGTCCAGCGGTTGCTGCAATTGGCGACCAGCGATGCGCTTACCGGCTTGCCCAACCGCATCCGCTTCGCTGAGCACGTGGACGCGCAAATCGCGGTGTCGAAGTCCAAGAACCTGCAACTTGCGGTCATCGGCATAGATCTGGATCGGTTCAAGGATATCAACGATCTGCACGGCCACGCGGCCGGCGACGCCGTGCTCAAGACGCTGTCGGGGCGCTTGCGCGGGATGCTCAAGGATGGCGAGTTCGTCGCACGCATCGGTGGCGACGAGTTTGCTGCCGCCAAGTCATTTGCCCACAAGAGTGAGTTGATCGGATTCCTCGATCGGTTGAAGGAGGCGCTTTTCACCCCGGTCGCCTTCGAGGGCGGAGATGCGACAACGGGCGCGAGCTGCGGCGTCTCGATCTATCCCTCAGACGGCGAGACCGGCGCGCGGCTGGTCGCCAACGCCGATCTGGCCATGTACCGCGCAAAGGCCGATGTGACGCGCGTCGTTTGTTTCTATGAGCCGAAGATGGACGAGACGGCGCGCTATCGCAATGCGCTTGGCCTCGAACTTCGCAAAGCCGTCGAACTCAATCAGTTCGAGCTTCACTATCAAGTGCAGGCGAACGTCGCTTCGGGCCAGATCTCAGGTTACGAGGTCCTTCTGCGCTGGCGCCATCCCGAGCGGGGCATGGTCTCGCCTGCCGACTTCATTCCTGTTGCCGAAGAAACCGGCGCCATCCTCGCCATCGACGAGTGGGTTCTGCGCAACGCCTGCAGAGAAGCCGCTTCGTGGCCCGTGCCGCACAGGATTGCGGTCAATCTCTCCGCGGTCCAGGTCACGCAACTCGACTTGCCGCGGAAGGTTCATGAGATCCTGCTCGAGACTGGCATGAGCCCGAGCCGGCTCGAACTCGAGCTGACGGAGTCGTCGATCATCATGGATAAGGACCGGACCCTCCACGTTCTGCGCCAGCTCAAGGCTCTGGGGGTGACGATCGCAATGGACGACTTCGGCACCGGGTATTCGTCCCTTTCGACGCTGCGGGCGTTTCCCTTCGACAAAATCAAACTGGATCGCTCGTTCATGGGCGAGGTCGAACATGACCCGCAGGCGAAAGCCGTCGTTCGCGCGGTTCTGACTTTGGGCAGATCGCTGCAGGTCCCCGTATTGGCCGAAGGCGTCGAAACAGCCGAGCAACTCGCGATCCTTCGCGAGGAGGGCTGCGACGAAGCGCAGGGGTATCTTCTCGGGCGCCCCCGTCCGGTCGGCCAGATCTGCCTCACCGCACAGCAAAGTGGCGACGGGGATCTCTTCCCGTCCCGTGCGGAGACGTCGGTGCGACACGGACTGCGCGCGGTCGGCTGAGCGCCGGTCCGACATTCCCGAGATTGAACGCGCGCGGACAGGGCGGTTCTCCGTCCTGCGCGTTTCGCATTCCGAGCCACGCGTCCGGTCGGCACCCTGGCGCGTTTACAACCCGGCGTGCCGCGCCTATAACCCGCGCCCAATGATCGAATTTGCCGATGGAGCCGCTGGATGCGCACGGAGCACAATGACCTCGTCGCCGAGATCAAGGAATCGATGACCCTGCTGCGGAGGTCTCTTTGACTGGGACACTGCTGAAATGCGCCTCGGCGATCTCAATCGTCAGGCGGAAGATCCCTCGCTGTGGAACGATTCCGCGCGCGCGCAGAAGGTAATGCGCCAGCGCCAAGCGCTGGACAGTGCGGTCAAGGGCTACAAGAAGATCGAGCAGGAACTCGATGACGTCGTGACGCTGATCGAGCTCGGCGATGCCGAAGGCGACGCCGCGACGGTCGAAGAGGGCGGGCAGGCACTGAAGGCGCTGCTTGCGCAGGTGAAGCGCCG
>LNFM01004684.1_pt1 | contig 31450 bp, 35 predicted proteins | sample 596031 | NCBI WGS metagenome assembly LNFM01 (sample SAMN04254537, study PRJNA301005) | activated carbon metagenome | isolation source: dual media filters at the Ann Arbor, Michigan drinking water treatment plant | place: USA: Ann Arbor | reverse complement strand
GACCATGAAGTCAGTGTGACCGACAACTTCTTCGAGCTGGGCGGCGACTCGATTCTCAGCATCCAGGTGATCGCACGCGCAAGGCGCAACGGCTTCGCTGTGCAACTGCGCGACGTGCTTCGAGCCGCGGACCTTCGTGAGTTGGCGCAAGCCCTGGACGGAGACCGTGCGCGTGTCTGACCGAGGAAGTGGGCGGGAGGTTCCCCTCACGCCAATTCAGGAGTGGTTCTTCGAGCAGAACTTGCCGGCGCGGAGCTACTTCAACCAGTCGCGCGTGATGAACGCGCCCGATGACTTGGCCACCGGCGAGTTGCTGGAGCTGCTCGACGCTGTGACACGGGCACATGACGTCTTCCGCTTCCATTACAGCTGGGCGGGAGGTCGATGGCGGCAGGTTAGGGGCCGACCCAATGTGCAGCTGGAGGTGCGCCGCCTTCCAAAGGGACAAGACCCTTTGGAAGGGGTTGCGGCGATTCGTCGTGGGCTGCAGGACACGCTCCACATCGGAACGGGACCCCTGGCACGGTTTTGTATTGCTGAGAGCGAAGATCAACGGTGGTGTATTGGTGTCATACACCACCTCATCGTCGACAATGTGTCGTGGCTCGTCATGCAGGAGGACTTGGCGGGCGGGAACCCGATCGCGCCTCCCACGTCCTTCGAAGAATGGGCTCACACGATACGGGACGCGGCAAAGGATCTCGACGTTGATGCGGTGCGCGAGTCCTGGCCGACCCCTAAGCGGGAAGGGGGGGCCGTTCGAAGCGCCGGCTGTAATGCCGACGAGAACGCACTCGCGGTCGGCCTGGGCGACGGGGTCAGCGTGCCAATCGGGCAGTGGCTGCGACGGGAGCGCATTGGTTGGCATCACGCGATTCTCGCCGGAGTCATTAGTGCCTTGGCAAGTCAGCCAGACCGGGGCCTGCCGCTTAGCGCAGACGTAGAAACGCACGGGCGTAGCTTTCCCGGCGGGAAGGACCTCAGTGGCACCGTGGGCTGGTGCACAACACTTGCGCCCTTCAGTGCGCGAGTAGGTGGGAACGCAAGAGACGTCGCCCGAAGCGTTCAAGAGCACTACGCGAGCTGGTCGGAAGTAGCGTGGACATACGGGGCGGCCAAGTACTTGCGGGGCGTGCGTGATCTCTGCCCAACAGGTGAGCTCTGTTTCAATTTCCAGGGGCGAGGCCCCGACCATACGTCGCGCGGAGGCGGGTGGCAGTACGTTGCGACCGGCGCGGAAGGGGACTGGAGCGTGGAAGGCGCGAGGCCGCACGGCGTTGATGTGGACGGGCATCTAACAGGAGAGGAACTTCACTTGGGGATCAGTTGGTCGAAGAGCGGCGGGTACGGAGATGTAGCGGAACTGCTCGCACAAGAGGTGCCGCGCTGGCTTAGGCAACTGGCGAACGCGGTGCGCGATACGTCCGGAACCGGGGTGCGACATGGGTGAGACGGTGCTGTTTAGGGTCGTTCGGAGCCAGGAAGGGCGGTATGCCGTGTGGTGGGCAAGCCAATCCGTCCCCGACGGATGGGTTGCTGTGACGGAACCAGCCGATGAAGACGCCGCCGTGGAGGCTGCCGGAAGGATGTGGGAGGCGGATGCCCGCGCGCTGAGGTTGGAGTGTTAGAGGGAGGTTGGCTCAGGTGGCGCAGGCCGATAGGCCAAGCGGACGGCGTCGAGCTCGTGCTGCTGCCGCATATCGGCGGTACGGCAGCGTGGTATCTCGGGTGGATAGGAGGATGTATTCCAGGGGCGGCGGTCGTGGCGGTCGACTCACCTGGTTGGGCCCGAGAGCTAGGGGAGGATCTCGGCAGCACTTTGCCCGACGTCGCGAAGCGTATTGCTGCGGGACTGGGTAGGGGACTCGCGCCGGTGCGAAGGGTCGTGTTTGGACACAGCATGGGTGCCGGAGTTGCGTTGGAGCTCGCCAAGGTAGTGAGGGTCGACCTCCTTATTGCATCGGCGCTCGATCTTAAGGGGGTTTACCAAGGTCGGGCAGGTGCGACAGCTAGTGAGCTGGTGTGGGGCGCGGAAGCCGTACCCGACGAACTCAGGGACGATCCGGACTGGACGGAGCTCGCGCTGCCCGCCATCGAGCATGACATTGCTTTGATGGCGACGTATAGGCCAGAGCGACTGCCCGCTCCGCATCGACTTATGGTGTATAGCGGCAGAGATGACCACGAGGTATCCGCGGAGGGGATCGAAGCTTGGCTGCGACTGAGCGGAGTCTCCGGTCACCGCGAGTTCCGCGGAGGACACTTCTACCTCGAGACGGAGCGAGACGCAGTTCTAGCGGCTCTTGAGCGGGATGTTCGGGAGGCGACGTCAGGTAGTAGGCCCCATGAGCCGTAGCGAGACCGGGCGCCGGGATCGCGAGGGAGGTGCCTGGGGAGGGGTTGAAGCATGTGCTGAGTGGGCACAGGTCGCCGTCTACAGCCGCTACGGCGCGCGCCGTGAGGACACCGAGGACGCGCTAAGGGAGCTCGGTGTCTTGACGGGTCGAGAGGTGCTCGACAGGACATGTGAGTGGTGCGGGGATCGCTCACACGGTAGACCCCGAGCAGTTGACCGCTACTCTGGAGAGCTCCGACTAAACCTGAGCGTGAGCTACTCCGGCCGCAGCGTCGGGTGTGCGTGGTCGGCGACGACCAAACTTGGCCTTGACCTTGTTGAGATTGGGACGATCAGCCCAAGAGACTTTTGCGCTGTTGCTGCGAGTCCGGCGGAGCGGACGGCAGTTGGGGAGCACGACTGTCGGGCCGCATGGACGCGCTGTGCTGTGCTCTGGGCAGGTAAAGAGGCTGTGCTTAAGGCGTGTGGTGTTGGCCTCACCGTCGACCCGACGCAAGTCTGCTGCGAACCCCTCAATACGGTCCAGGGCAAACCGTGCGGGGTGGCAGTGATGACGTGTGAGGAGACTGTCCAGGTAGAAGTGGTAGCAAGCCACTTAGTTGGGACACTCCTCGTTGCAGCGATGGCACGTGTGGTTGATGCGCCCTGTCCGACGTGATGAGCAGATGATGGCGGCGAGGGTGCGCGCCAGACTGGCGCGGGCGCTAAGTGGGGTCCTTGGGGCCGAGATCCCCGGGCCTAGACGCCCTCTAGTCGCCGCGGTGCTCCTCACAGGTGTGGCCAGCGCAGTGGCGCTGGCGTTCGGGGCGATTTGGGCGGTGAGCGTGGTTGGACTGGGTGCAAGCGCGGTCGGCACCCTGCTTCTTGGTGCCGGGATAGCGGGTGGTGCGCTCGGCCTACTCGTGGGGGGGCTCTGTGACCGCTTGGGTGCAACGAGCGTTTGGCGTGGGCTCTTGCTCATTGAGGTCGTCGGGTTGGGCGGCATGGTCGTTAGTAGCGGCAGCAGAGCGTTCGGAGGGGCAGCGCTCGGTGTAGTGCTCGTCGCCGCCGCGGGGATCTGGACAGCAGCGCAGGCCGCCGCGGCGGACGCGGCCAGTGCGTCAGGGACGCCCCTTGACGTGGTCTTTGCGGAGCTCCGAGTTGGACAGAACGTGGGCTTCGCAGTCGGTCCGGTGCTTGGCGCAATGTTGATTCGTGTCGGATGGAGTACATGCTTCAGCGTCGTTGGCTGCATGGTGCTCGGCGCGTACGGCTTGAGTCTAGGAACCGCGTCGCGGGGAGAGGGTCGCGGTGCTCCGGCCGCCTCCGGGCAAGAGACGGGGCACCTTCGACCCTCCCTGGCGCTTTCGCTTCTGCTGCTTGGCTGTGTCATGGCGATGACGGTGTACGCGGCTGAGGGCATTCTCGTTCCGTTCTCAGTCACCACGACCCACAATCTGTCGCTTCTTGAGTACAGCATCGTGGCCCTGCTCAACCCAGTGCTAATGGTGGTTCTTCAGCTCCGCGTAGTGCAGTGGTGCGCGCGTGCGCGGCTGACGCCGCGACTGGTTGGGGCGCTCGCACTCATGGCGTTCCCCTTCCTGATCCTAGACCTGTGGGCCACAACACTGAGCGTCGCGATCTGTATCGCGTTGTTCACGATTGGCGAGATTGGGTTCGTGCCGGCCGCGCAAGACGCGGTGGTCGGGCTTGCTCCATCAGGACGCGCCGGGGCGGCGATTGGGCTCTTCTCGGCCACGGTGCCGACGGGGGCCGCGATCGGACCGTTTGTCGGGTTCGCTGTCTTCGACTGGCGCGGTGATGCCGCGATGTGGTGGGCCTTCGCGGGGATCGGCATTGGTGCCGCGGTCGTACTAGCGATGGCGTTAAGTCTGAGGGAGGGACAGAGGTTCCAAGGGCGGAGAAGTCTGGGCAGGGATGCTCGGTTCCAATAGAGAGAGGAGACGACACGTGAGCAACGAGAGCAGCGTACTGACAGGGCAGGTGAGCACCGACGTCACGCTGAGAGTTAATGTGGTGGACGAGTGGAGCAAGCTGCGGTCTGTCATCATCGGCCAAGCGGCCGGCGCCCAAGCCCCCGAGATAGACGCAATGGTCGCCGCATGTATTCCAGAGCACGGCGCCGAAGGGCTGCGCGGAGGCTTTAGTAGCGAGCTACTCAGTATGGCGCAGGAAGAGCTCGACGGGTTGGCCGCCCTGCTCTCCGCTCGAGGGGTGGTTGTTGTGCGGCCCGACATCGACCATCTCTCGGCTCCGTTTGCAACTCCTGAGTGGAAGCAGCCTCACAGCCTCTACAGCACCATGCCAAGGGACGTCGCGCTGACGGTTGGCGAACTGGTAATTGAGGCGCCGATGGCTTGGCGGACACGGTACTTTGAGCACTTTGGATATCGACGCATCTTCATTGAGTGTTTCCAGAACGGTGCGCGCCTCGTCGCTGCGCCGAAGCCACGTCTCGGCGCAGCGAGCTATCTGCCTGACGGCGCGGTCAGCAACGCTGAGCCCCTATTTGATGCCGCGGACTTCGTGCGTTTTGGGGATCTCATGGTTGGGCAGCGGAGCCTTGTCACCAATGACCTCGGCATCGAGTGGCTGAGGCGTGAGCTGCCCGATGGAATGGGACTGAGCATTATCGAACCCCGCGATGCAAAGCCTATGCATATCGATGCGACGCTTATGCCTCTGGCGGAGGGGAAGGTTCTCGTAAATCCCGATCGGCTGGAAGGGCTTCCGACCGTCCTGGCCGGATGGGAGGCCAAGAACTGTCCGCGACCAGCAGAGATCTACCCGACGCGCCTGATGTTCTCGTCGGCGTGGCTGATGATGAACGTCTTGAGTGTGGACGCGCGAACCGTAGTTATTGAGGAGACCCATGAAGAACTCGGCGAAATGCTCGACAGCTGGGGCTTCGAGGTGCTACCGACAGCATTCGAAAATGTTCATCGACTGGGAGGGTCCTTCCACTGTGCAACGCTGGATCTTGAGCGGCGAGGCGACTGAAGGTGTCGAGCGGAGGCTGGCGAGTCGCAGTGGTAGTAGGGCGGGGAGCGCCGAGTATTGTTGACTGCCTGGTGGCAATGCCCCCCGACACACGACCTGTGTTTGTCATACATGGTGAATGCGTGGTACCGGGATTGCGCGAAGCAGAGGACTTGGGGGCCTGCGAGGTTGTACAGGACCGCGAAGCGACAGAGACGCGGCGGAGGTTGTGCAGGGCCGGTGTGACTGGAGTTGTAACCTTCACTGAACCGCTGGTGGCCAGAGCGGCTGAGATTGCATGGGAGCTCGGGCTCCGAGGTCATCCGCGGGGAGCCGTACTGGGCTTGACCGATAAGGTCGCTCAGAGAGGGAGGTTGGAGGCGGCGGGCTTACCGCAACCCCGGCAGTGGGCGATATCGGACGCAGTTGATGCGGCGCGAGTTTACGCGGCGGTTGGGGGCGCGGTCGTTTTGAAGCCGCGCCGCGGTGATGGAAGTAGGTTTGTCGCACGGGCGTATGGCGACGAAGACGTCGGTAGACAGGTTCGTGGGTTGATGGCGCAGGGGGCCTGCGAGCTTGTTATGGAAGAAGAGCTGGTCGGTGTTGTGAGGGCTGGACGCGGAGACTACGTATCCGTTGAAAGCGTCGCGCGGGATGGACGTATTGAGCACTGGGGGGTGACGGGCAAGTTCCCGCTTGTTTCTCCGTTTCGGGAGTGTGGCGAGTTCCTGCCGTCCGGGGTAGAGCCGAGCCTCGAGGCAGAGATCTGTAACGTGGCGACGCAGGCGCTGGTCGCGCTTTCAGCGCGGGATGGCGTGTTCCATACGGAACTCAAACTCTGTGCGGAGGGTCCCCGAATTATCGAGGTGAACGGGCGTTTGGGGGGTATGGTGGCTCAACTGTATCGGCGAGCTGGGCGGGGCGATCTCATGCGGGCGGCCATAGAGGTGGCCCTAGGTGTGGAGAGCGGTCAAGAGGGGCCGGAAGAGCGATCAGAGACGACCGTATTCTCATTCAGCAACATCGCCCCAAAGGACGCCCGGCGGGTGCTCAAGACCCCCAGGCCCGAGAGGCTCGGGCGTCGACTGGGCGGGAAATGGAGATACAACGCGCTGGTCCGGAGTGGAGATGTGATGCGGGGGGCAAACGCAACGGACGCCCTGGACTTGGTGTCTGGCGATTCCGGCGATGTGGCAGAGGCTCAGGCCGGATTGTTGAAGCTGGGGCGAGAGCTTGAGTTCGAGTTTGAGATGGTGGATGGGTCCCGGACAAGCTTTCGCGCAAGCGAGATGCCTGCACTTCTGGGACTGCGAGAGATTCTCTGTGACGATGCGATGTAGTCGGGGGTGGAACGGGCGTTCTATGGCGCCAGGGAGCGTGAGCGTCCTTACACAGCCGCTCGACTTGGACCTGTTAGGTCAGCTCGTCGCGCGGATGTGCTCAGATGAACCTAGCCCTACGGTGAAGCATTGGGGCCGCTCGGGTGGATCCGCGAGTCGCGGCTGAGATGGGCGAGCGGTCGACCCGACTAGCAACCATCTGCGGGCATCCGCCACGCCGCTTTTCCGTGGAATGAGTACCTCCATTAGACCTCTTGTGCTTCAGGGAGACTTGGAGGCATCTTTTGGCGAACGGGCCCGGATCGTGAGCCTGCTTTGAACCTGCCCTCGGGGGGTGTCTGGCGGTGCGGGGTGCACGAGGAGCCCGGCGGGGAACATTGCTCGCAGGAACTCGTTGCGTCGCGCGGGGGCGACACGACCCCAGGATTCGAGAGACAACGGTGAGTCGCTGTCCAGCTGATTCCGGAGCCGGGCGAGCGCAGCCCGCGAGAGGCTTGCCCTGCCGAGGGCCTGGGTGCAGTGGGTCTCGTGGAGAGTGATCTGCTGCTGCAGTGACTGGAGCTGTGCGTTGAAGGAGACGGCGTCCATGGCGAAGCCTTCGTCTTTAACGCGACTGATGAGGCGCTCTCGCTGCGCCCGGAGGTCTGCGACGGCCGCGTCGTGCCTGGCGGCGGCATGCTCGAGGCCCTGGGAGGCGGTGATCTGGCGGCGCGCGAAGCGGGCCGCCGAGAGTTCGTCACCGTCGATGACAGCGCGGATCTGCTCAAGGAGGAACCGCTCCACGTGGGTTCCGGAGATCGACTGTCCCGGGCACGCCGTGCGGTCGTTGACGTGGTGGATGCAACGGTAGCGAGGCGTGCGCAGCACGGAGCCGTCCTTGCGGACCTTCTTCTCGTGCAGGACGCTCATGGGTGAGGGGCCGCCGCAGAGCCCGCAGAACAGCAGGCCGGACATCACGTGGTTGAGGTTCTGCCCGGTGCGGCGGCGATCTCCGAGGCGTGCCTGAACCCTGTCCCAGAGCTCTCCGTCGAGAGCGGCGAGCGGGTTGAACCTCGCGTTCCAGAAGGCGTCGTTGTCGGGGACGAGGCCGATGTACCAGCTGCAGTGGAGGATCCGTGAGACCGCCGCCGCGTTCCATTCATGCCGACGGGAGCGGCGGCGTGGGACGCGGTCCGCTGAGAGCGAACGGGCGATCTCGTTGATGGTGGATCCCGCATCGAACGCCTGGAAGACTCGCGCCACCACGGCCCACTCGGCCGGCTCGAGGGCCAGTTCATCGCCGTCCCACCGCATCCCGTAGGCCGCCGCGCTTTTCACCGGCGGCAGACCCGCCTCGCGGCGGCGCTGGAGGGACGTGTGCGCCCAATCAGAGCGGGACTGGTTCTCACGCTCGGCCATCCCGAACAACATTCCGCGGATCGCCGGATCAGACAGATCCGGGGCGTCGCAGGCCGCCACCCATGCGCCGGCACGCTCACAGTCATCCCAGAACGCCTCGGACTCCCGGAGGCTTCGGCCGATGCGGTCGGCCTTGAAGGCCATCACCGCGTCGACCGCGCCGGCCTTCACCAACTCCAGGACCTGCTCCATCCCGGGGCGGTACACGCCCGCGCCACCTGGCCGGCCACGGTCCACGATCTCCTCGACGGACGCGGCGTCCGGATCCAGATGAGCGACGAACGCGCGGCACTCCAGCGCCTGGGTCGGGATGGAGTAGCCCACCGGGACGCCGTTCACGCGGCGCTGCTTGGAGTTGCGCAGATAGATCGCCCAGCGCAGCCCCCGTGGAGTCGCCGTCGCAGCTCCCCGGCGCCGACGCGGATGAGGAAGGCGGGAACGGCCGCTCACGCGCTCGCCTCCTCGGGGACCACAAGGCGGTCCACCAGGGCAGCAAGACGCTCCGGGCCAATGTCGCTCAGGCGGGCCCGGAGATACACACGAAGAAGCTCAGTAGACGAAGAGGAAGGGACAGTCATGCGCCGACGGTGCATGAACACCCACAACCAACGTTGGGCTTTTCTGCAGCGGGCTCCCAACGGGAGGAGAATGCTTCGGGCGGAGCCCGCCGGCTTGGCTGCCTGAGGCAGGCCCGGCCAGCGGCCCGACGGTAAGAGACGCCGCAAGCCGACTGCGGGGGCGGAGGGCGCGAGCCACCCCGAAAGGGGCGAGGGAGACGGCCTGCCGAACAGAGACTCCCGGGCGCCCCTCACGAGGGTCTCCCGGCGCTGACAGAGTCAGCCCGCCCACCGGCAGCCGAGCCGGCAGGCCCGCCGCCAAGAGGAGACGCATCCCACCACTCCTGGCACGTGTAGAAGCGGTGATTGCACACGACGCCCTCCAACAGGCCACGGCGGATCGCCCGCTGCGCCCGTGCCAGCATCGGCAGATCCACACAGAAGCGCATGAGCCGCTGAAGATCCCTCCGCCCTGCCGCCGCCTCCGCTGCGAGAAGCGACCAACTCACCCCCGCTCGACCGCGCGCCTGATCCACCCTCCAAAACAACGGCAACTCAAGATCCGGCCGCTCCAAGCGGATGCGGTCGAACTCCTCGCGGCTCATCGCGCACGGCCCAGCGTGCTCCGCCGACAGGACCTCTGCGGCCGCCCGGGCGGCCTCCAAGAGCGGCAGCCCCCTCCACGTCGGCGGCCCAGGCAAAGGAGCAGGGTCGATCGAGAGCGGACCAGACACCCACACAGGCGTCCAGTCCGGACGCGGAAGCAAGGCGGTCTGCGTCCGGCGGCGACGCGAAGAGGGAGTCAGCGCCTCCCCGTAGGAGCCCCAGAACAGGGCGGAGACTTCCTCGAAGGGAATGACCGCGTCTGGAGGATCAAACTGTGCAGGACACGAGCGTGTGCTGCACAGTTCGATCCTCTCGGGCCTAGCTCCGGACCGCTTCCCTGAATCCCCTTGGCCTTGGGTGTCGACGGCGTCGTTATCGCGGTCTGATAGCGCATGGTAGGCGTCGGCGACGGGTCCTATGGGCCCGATGGCTTTGAAGCCTGGCGGGACGAGAGGGCCCCTGAGTTCCAGGAGGAATCCGCCTTCGGGGGTGTCTCGAACCAGCACAGAGCTGAGCGAGGCGGCGACGACAGCGGCGCGCTTCTGCAGGAGCGCGGGGTCGTCGGGCGGCTCTTCAGTGAGCACTTCCTGGAGGCGTTCCAGCAGTTCTGCGTAGGTGTCGCCCGCCTCTAGGTCGACGGCGGTGGCGATGTCGTTCATGGCCGGTTCGAGCGTGGTGAGGGCCTTGCGTGGTACAAGTCGCCCGTCGAGGTCGAGCTGGCGCGTGAGTCGGTCGAGCTGACCTTGGAGTGGTTCGTGGAGCGTGAGGTATTCGCGTTCGCTGATGCCGCGTTCAGAGCCGCCTTCGTGGACCCATCGAGCTTCGAGCGCCGCGATTCTTTCCTGCACCTCGGTGATGTCGCGGATCAGTTGGCGCCGTCTGGCCTCGTTGTGCATCTGGGGGCTGGGGGCGCTGGTGCCGCGGGGGGCGCGTCGCCATTCCTCTTGGAGTTCTCGGTTGGCGGCGAGCTGCAGCAGCGCCCGCAGGATGGGCGGCTCGAGCACAGTTTGGGGAATGGAGTACCCGAGACAGCATTCGGGGGAGCGGGGGTAGTGGGTGTAGGAGCGCCCGCCTTTGCTGCTGAGCCTGCCGCGCAGAAGCGGCTGCTTGGCCGGTCTGTCGGCGCGGTGTTGGACCTGCGTGTGCTGGCAGGGCTCATGGAGCACTCGGACGGCGTTGAGCGCGAACAGGCCGATGGGGGTGACCGAGTTCTTGCCCTTGTTCAGGGCTAGGCGTTCCTGGTTGCGTTGGAACAGTTCCAGGGGAATTGGGTCGGCTAGCTGGATGGGGGTCGCGCTGACTCGGTGCTCGCCCCAGCGGACGGTGTACTCCCCGGTGACGTACCGCGGGTCTCTGAGGATGTTCCGAATGTGACTGGGGGAGAGCGGACATCCTGCGGCGGCCAGTTCCTCTGAGAGCTTTCTCAGGCCACCACTGGCGCCTTCCGCCTGCAGCCGGGCGTATCCCTCGTGGATGGCCACCACGAACGGCCACTGGTCCGGGTCGACGCGGACTTCGCAGAGCATCGGGTCGTAGTAGAAGCCGAATGGCACCGCCCCTGGTCTGCCGCGGCCTTCGGCGATGCGGCTGGCGACGATTCCGCCCTGGGTGCGGCGGACGATGTTCTCCCGCTCCGCTTCTGCGAGCAGACTCTCGGTCCGCCAGATGAACTTGTCCTGGCTCCAGTTCACCTGCCGCTGCAGGCTGCACAGGTACAGCGCTGTCTGGGATGTCTTGAGCAGATCCTCGAGGGTGGCGCGGCTGAGGTCGTTGCGGCTGAGCCGGTCTGTGGAACGGGCGCAGAGGAAGTCGACTTCTCCGGCCCGGATGAGCTCGTCGAGGAGCATCAGGTCCGGTCGGCGTTCGAACCGGCGATCTCCGGAGTTGTCGGTGCTCACGATGATGTGGCCCAGCTGCAGGCGCAGCTGTGTGCACAGGTGGCGCACCGCCACGATCTGGTTGAGCACCGCCTCGCCCTTCGCGATCTCCTGGGAGGAGAGCCGTCCGACGGCGACCCCGCGACCCGGCCCCGCCAGGCGCCAGTAGTGCAGGCCAACGCCATCGCGGCGTTCATCGATCACCGGCGTGCCCATGCCGTCCTTGAGGCCCTGGATGGCGGTGGTCGGTGTAAACGGCGACTGGCGCGGCTGGCGGCCTCCGCGACCCGGGCGGCGGGGGCGACTCACCGGCGGCGACGACACCCAGGACTCCATGGAGATGGCACGCTGCGGTTCTGCCAGCCGCGCGGGTCGCGGGGAGCGGTTCTCGCGTGACCGGCTGAGCAGGAAACCCAGGAGGGCCGGTGGCTCGTGTCGACGGCGACCCGTCGGTGAGGGGTCAACGGTGCCGTCCCAGATGAGCCGCTTCTGGAGTTCCTGGTAGCTCAGCGGAACCGGCATCTGTGCGAGCCCCTCCGGCTCGCCGGGCGTGCCGGGGCCCGCGTGGAGCGCCTGGCGGGGCAAGAAACCCGGCAGCGGCTGGTCGAGGAGGATGCAGACGATGGTCCGAGCCGCCTGCCGGCTGAGGCTTGGACGACGCAGGCTGGTAGCCGACTCCTCGCCGCATACGGCTGGATCGCGTTCCATCGCGTGTGCCGCGTCGCGGTCATCGGGCAGCCAGGCGGAAACCGCACAAGCGGCCCCGCCGGCGACGCGTCGACGCGGCTGGCGTCGGGGAGACGCCGGCACGGTCTGCGGCGTGGGAACGATCGACGCCGGCAAGGAACGCTGCTCGTCGTCGGCGCGCGATGACGGCGCGACCTTCGGCCGTCCGCTGGCGGGGGAGGGGTGAGGCATGAGGCATCAAGGGGGTCGGAGGCAGGGTCGTACATGCATGACCATGACTCTGAGGCCGCGTCAACCCTGGCCTCCCGGCCTCAGGCGAAAGGGGCGACTGGCGCTGGTGCTGCCTCGACGACCACCGCACCGGCCCTGCTCCGGACGCGCGTAGCGCGGTCCCGCTGGATGAGGCGCGGAGGCCACAGCGCCTCGGGCAGGCCCCAACGCTTGCCGATACGGGAGATGTGAACTCCGAGGCGTATGCGCTTCTCACCGCCCTGCTTGGGTCCAAGGACGGCATCACCACGCGTGCCGTGGCAGTCGCAGCTGAGCTCGACATCACCCTCTCGGAGGACACCCTTGCGGCGCTGGTGGTCGTCGGACTGGTGCAGTCTGTGGCTCCGGGGAGGTGGCGGCCGCATCCCGCGCTGCGGCGCGCGGAGACCGCCAAGCGTTGGCTGCACTTGTGGACCTCCTGGCGGGGCGAGACAGACACCAGCCATCCCCGGCACCGACCGGCTCGGTTCTCTGGGCGTTGGCGACGCACCCCCTGCCGGGACCGTTGCCCCCGAAGCCGCTGCAGCTGGGCCCCGCTGCGCGTGAGCTGGGGGTGAGACCCGAGACGTTGAAGCTCTGGGCCCGGGACGGCCTCGTGCCGTTCACGTGGACCGCAGGCGGTCGTCGACGATTCAACGTCCCGGAGATTCGCGAACACCTCAGCCGGCAGACCCTGGCTCGCGCACAACGGTCGGCTGCCTGACTTCAGGCTCGGCACAGTCCATGCCTCGCACTCTGCGCTGTCGAGGTGGGGCGACATCAGCAATGCGGCGAATCGCCTCCCTCCAAGAGAAGGCGGTCAGCGCGCTCGCCGAGGGGGCCAGTGCAATTCCTGCATCAGTAGAAACCCGAGGGCCGGTGCAGCTACTGCACCCACAAAAGAAAGAGCCTCCTTCCTTCTCTCGAGGAATATCAACCGTACCAGTGCCGGTCATGAGGAACGGTCTTGGTAGAGACCGGTAGGTAGGTAGGTATCTGTCGTACACCGAACGGCGCGAGCGGATCGATGTGCGTCCGGGCCGCGAGGTTGCGCGTGGGCGCACATCGTCTGAGCTATGGCTCGTCGTCGCGGCGTCGGGCGGGAGAACGCGCTGCACCAGAAACGTTGAGCCGGACACTCTCTTGGCGGAGACCTGCTCCGTCGTCGGCCACTGCGGCTCCAAGCGGGGGGGCGCTAGATGCAGCCGGCCAAGCTGCAGCGACCCTTCCTGCAAGGTCAACTCGGCTCCTCTTCGGACGCCGGCCGAAGCAATCGAGCTGGTCTTCACGTGCATCGCGTGGCCGGCGAATCGATCACCGCCCGGGTGATGGCCGCCCTCACCGCCGCGTCCTGCAGGTCGTACGTGGCGTGCCACAGCGGCAGCCCGATCGGGGCGAGGTCCACCCCCCGGTTGTCGACGAGGCGTCGGGCAAGGCGCAGCTGGGCATCCGAGGTGCGTGCCTCGGCGGCGGCGTGCGCGAGCAGACTGGTGGTGAAGCGCTCGATCACCGCGGCATCGACAGGGCGTTGCCGCTTGTCCCGCCAGGAGCGGGCCTGGCGCCAGAGGATGTTCACGGCATGCTCTAAGTACCGTTCAAAGCGGGTTTCCCATTGTGTGGCGGCGGCGGTGCGGGCTTCCCCTGGGGTGGTGAAGCGGGCGACCGCTGCTTCTGCGAGGTCGATGCTGGTCAGGGCCCCGTAGGTGGTGCCGATCCGGATCCGCAGCATCCGCCGGGTTGCCGCACGGGTGTGCGGTACGTGCTGTGTGCGGAGTCCGATGGTCTGCCAGTTCATCTGCGCGAGATCCGCCAGGCGCAGGAGGGGGCCGTTGGGGCCGGCGTGCTCGTGGACGATCCGCGGTCCGAGGCGCAGGACCTCCTCGAGGCTGGTCAGGTGCGGGTGCGGGTCGGTGGCTCCGGTCATGGCCCGTAGAGCTCCTCCGCAAGCGTCCAGTCACGGCGTGCCTGTCGGACCGCCGCCACCCGCCGCCGGCGGGCCTCCGCGATCACCTGTTTGGTGGCGTCGTAGCCGAGCACCATCAGCAGGTCCTCCAGGGTCTGGCGGTGCACTGCGAAATCCGGGTGCCGGTCCGGGATGCCCGCGCCGGCGGCCAGGTGCGCCCCGGTGGCACTGGGGTCCCCGACAAAGACCCGGTTGGTCAGCGTCCATGGGTCCGTGTCAAGCAGCGTCTGGTCGGGGAACCCGGCAAGGGCGGTGGTGATCCGGTGCCGAGCGAACCATTCGATGTGCTCGGTATGCGCCTTGTAGCCGCGTGCCCACCGCCACGCGCGGGCCGCTGCGGTCACCAGGCGCGCGGCCTCCCCGATCGCCGCCCAGAGGGCATCGGCCCACTCCTCCTGGTCCGGGGTGACCCCCGCCGGGGCCGGGACCTGGGTGAGGCGCCGCACCCGGTGGCGACCCACCAGCAGCCGCCGAAGGACACGGGACACGTCCCGGTCGCGGTCGAGCACGACAAACCCCGGTTGGGCCTGCAGCCCGCCAAACGGGGCCAGGGCATCCAACCCGGCGCCGATCAGCAGGCGGGTGATGGTGTTCGTCGCCGCGTGGGCGGTGAGGACCGCCTCCGGTTCTGGGGTGAGGAGGTGGACGGGTGTGGCCATGGCGCGACCTCCCGGCGCGTCGGGCTGGTGGGTCAAGCTAGGAACGGGGTGGGCGGCGGCGGCCCGGCGTGCCCCTCGATGGAGGAGCACGCGGGCCTCGTCAGTCGATATCCATCTCGTACAAGAGGGCTCTAGTGCGTGTCGTGCGGTAGCGGCCAGGCGCGACACGGACGGCTAGGCCCTCGCGCACCAGGCGGTTGAGGGCTGCACGCGCGGTCTCGAGGGGGGCCTTCAGCCCTCCTCGCATCCACCCATTCGCCAGCATCGTCTCGCAGAGCTCCGCGGGGCTGTGGTTTCGATGGGGCTCCAAGCTGATGAGGAAGTCCACGGCTTGAATGCCACGAATCCCCAGGAACCACGGGTCCAACTCGTCGCTCTCGATATCCCCCACAACGTGGAGCAGCTCATCGAGAGCCTCGCGAGCGATCCTGGCGACTGCCCGCTCTCCACGAGCCCGCTGGAGCTCCGCGGTCAACTGCTGGGCGCGAGAAAGGAGCCGGCTGATGTGAGGCTGCAGCGTCGTATGACTCTGAGCTGTGCTGGCGCCGCGGTCCGCGACCGCTCGGGGCCCGGGGCCCGCCGATCCAGGCACCTTAGTGCGTGCTGGATCGCCCCGTTCAGGAGACGCGGCGCGGCCCCCCTCTTGTGGTCTCCCATCCGGCGTGAGGGCCGCTCTTGAAGGCACGCGAAGGTGTGCCGACCAACTGTCCTGTGATTCCGCTGATGACAGCGATGGCTCGATAGGTCCTGCCCATCCGGTGGAGGCCGCTCTGCGCAGACGGCGCCGACGCCACGCCGTGGTGGGCCCGCCGAAGCCGCCGAACCGAACGCCACGGCGACGCCACTCCTCAGCCGGCGAGCCTCTCATCGGGTCGGCTTCTCGCGATCGATGAGCCGAGGAGTCCACCTGTTGGTCTTGGGCGTTATCGGTGTGTGGGCGACGCAGGCGTGTGCGTCCGATGGACGCCACTCGTCTGCCGCCACGCCGGTTGCGACATCGTGATGCTCGAGCGAAGGTCGGATGTACATCGGGGAAGCTCTCCCTGCTACCACCGCGCGGAACCAAGAATTAGACCGAACGCATGTGCGGTCTGGCATGTACTCGCGTACCCGCCGCCATTCGTCAAGTGGCGTGCGGAGATGCTCGGGTGCGCACGGCGACCCGCGGGGCGCCGTCTCGGGCGAATGCAGCGGGTCCAGAGGGCAGGTACCGTCGGCGTGGTCGCGGCGTCGGTTGCGCTTTGGCCGACAGCTCCGAAGAGCAGACGATGAGCAACTCGAAACCACGCCCCCTCGCGCTTCTTGGTTCTCGCCACAGGGCAGAGTTCGATCGGTTGTTCCGCGAGCTCTTCCCGGTCGTGCAGCGCTTCGCCGCGCGGCGTCTGAGCGATCCGGCGGACGTCGCCGACGCAATCGCCGAGACCTTCCTGCGGGCCATCGAAGGCGCTGATCGGTACGACTCACGTCGAGGGACCGCAAAGGTCTGGCTGCTGGGCATTGCCCGCAATGTGTGCGCGGACGTACGCCGCAACCCGTGGCGGGAACGTGCCGCGCTCGGCCGTCTGGTCGGTAGAGACCTGGCCACCGACGATGACCTGGCCCGGATCGAGAGCGTCATTGATGCGACCCGTGATCAGGCCAAGATCTCGGCGGCGTGGGGCGCGCTGAACGAACGTGACCGCGAGATCCTCGAGCTCGTTGTCCTCGATGAACTGCCCGCTGCGGAAGCCGCGGCTGTTCTGGGGGTCAACCAGGCGGCGATGCGGATGCGCCTGGCACGAGCAAAGCGACGCCTCAGGGCCGACCTGCAGGGCCTCGGGCCCGAGACGCGAGTAGCTCCGAACCTTCCAAAAGGAGCGGACTGTTGAGCCACCACCCCCGTACCTCCCCCAGCGACTTCGAGAATCGTCTTCTTGAGGAGCTTCATGGCGTGATCGCCACTCGATCCGAGCGCGTGCTGATCGAGGCCCCAAGTAGGCGGCGCGTGTCTCGTCGGACGGCCCTCGCCACGCTCGCCGCGGCAGCATCGGTAGCGTCGTTGGCTGCGGCGACCACGGGGCAGCTCCCCTGGCAGGACAGCGTCGACGGATTCCGCTCGGATACGCCATCGCTGCCGGCGTCCTCGGCGTTCACCTACCAGGCGACGCACGATCGCACGGCCTACTCGACCTCCAACGAGGACGAGTACTGCATCGCCCGACACGCGACCGCGACGCAGCACCTGTTGGCCCTCACCTGTGCGACCCCCGAAGAGTTCAACGAATCGGGCGGGCTGATCGTGGCGGACCCGAGCAACTCCGGAGAGACACCCCGCCGGATCGTGGCTGCGCTCCTTCCGGACGGAGTGAGCCTCGTGGCACCCGACGGCACCTCCGTCGTCGCGAAGAACGGGTTCGTGATCACAGAGATCGTGGGCCAGGCACCGATGGAGCTGACCGTCAGCGGACCCGGGGCACTGCAGGCCATCCGCGGCCTGTCTCCCGAGCGCGCGCAGAGCGCATCCTCAATCCCCGGAAGCAGCAGCGCGAGCTACCGAGTCTTGGTCACGCCCGGATCAACGCAGCTTCCCTAGTAGTCAGGAACCAGTCACTCGGCGGGCCCGCGGTGCGGACCCGGCGATGACTGCCGGAGCGGTCCAAGGTGACGCCGCCGGCGCAGTAGGTGCCCGCGAAGGCCGCGCGCCTGATGTCTTCGCTGCAGGTGACTGTGGGGCGCGCGCAGGATCACAGCCCAGCAGCCCGCTGGGGTTCAGGAGCCTCGCTCCAGCCAGCTACCGACCCGACGAAGGCTGCGCTCGGTGAGACTCGCGAGCATCCAGCCAGGCTCGAAGAACAACATGCTGAGCACGGCACAACCAATGCCGGTGAGCACCTCTGCTGCCAGGGGGCCGTTGAGGCCGACGACCACGAGGGTGCTCCAGAAGACCACCAGGATCGCGAAGCTCTTGGTACGGGCCAGGCGAGCGCCCAGCAGGCCCGTCTGGGCAAGGGAACCCAGCAGCGCGGCGAGCAGAACCCCGGGAACTGCGTACACCAGTAGCCAGACTCCGGCGTTACCCATGAAACCAACTTAGCGCGAACCCACCTCGGGGCGGCCAGGTCATCGTTGACACTGGCTGACGACTCGCGCCCACCGCGCAGGGGGCTGAGGCTGAGCTCACTGCGATGTCTAGGCGCCGCCGTCCATCGGCCAGAACTGCAGCCGACAAACCCCCACCGGCTCCAGCTCGTACCCGCGGACGCCGCGGCAGGACACGCGCAGCGTGTGCCAACCCTTCGGCACGAACAGGTGCACCAAGGGCGAGATCTGCTCGTGCATGGCGGTGAGGTCATAGTCGAGGCTGACGTCGGAGCTGACCAGGCACGGCGCCTCCCAGTGCGTATCCCAGCCCGCGTCGCGTGCCGGCTCGCGGTCCCAGATCTCATAGCTGCCTTCCGCCGGGCCAGCGAACGACTCGAAGCGGATCACAAGCACGTCGGGACGGACGACGATGATCCCCGGGGGAACGGCGTGTGTGATCCGTGAGGGACCCTCGCCGGGCTCACCGGGCGGACACAGCCACCCCATGAAGAACAAGGTCGCCAGCGACACCTGCTTCCTCACGGTCGGCGTCATACGAGCAGCGGTCTCCGCTGCACCCTCGGGCACCAACGCGCCCGTGGCGGACTGATCGCCAGGTCAGCCATCAGTCGCCTCCGGAAGCCGGTGTTCACGGCGAAGGCGACGAGCACGGCGCCACGCGGTGACGCCGGCAACGATCAGACCAGCGGCGCCCACCACGATCGCGGCGAACACTGCCAAGGCCATTGCGAGTCCGCACAGGTCGGTCTCGCCACCGCCGGCCTCCAGCCGGCAGCTGTCCCAGGCGTGGTCGCCCCAGAGGAGCAGCAGGGGGATCAGGAGCCACAGAGCGGCAGCCACCCCGTAGCCGATCTTCTCACCCCTCGAGAACGGCGCCAGGTCCCTCAACGGGGTGGGCGGGGGAAGATGCCCGCTCGAGTCGAGGAGATTCCGCCTTTCGGGCGGCTGGAGATCGGATTCACTGGGACACATTGGCTATGAGCCGGTATCGGCAGCGGTGCGCAGTGGGTGGAGGGGCGGCCCGCACATTCAGAGGCGAATCCGCGCACTTCGAAGGCAGGTGGCGCTACCGTAAGTCCATGCGCTCCAACCGCGTCTACTGGGTCCCCGCTGCGTTTGCACTCGCTGCGGTCGGCGTGATGGCCGTCTACGTCCGTCCGAACCCGAGCTTCGAGTCAGGCACCGTTGCCTGGTGGGTGCCTTTCGCCTGGTTCATCGCTGCCCTGGCGGTCGCGGGAGTGATCCGCGTCGCGAAGGTCCGTGCCGCGCGCGTCGCCATCGCGGTGATCCTGCTGCCATTCTGCTACCTGCTCGCGATGCTCGGTGGGGTCCTCTTCCTGCCAGCGGTGCTCGCGCTCCTCGGGGCGGCGATCCTCGCCCGCGGGCGTTCCCTAGCGGTCACCGAGCGACCCGCGATGCCCGGACCCTGGACTCCAAGGACATGACCAGCGCAGTCGCGATCGTCGGCGGGATCTTCATCCTGACCGCGGTCGTGTTCGCCTTCCCCGCTCTGGTGTGGATCACCGGCCGCAGAGACCGGGCGGACGGGGACCGCTGAGGCATCCGCTTCCCGCTTCGTTCTAGGTCGGAGAGGTGAGCTCCAAGAGGTTGCTGACCACAACGTGTGCGCCGGCGTCCGTGAGTGCGCGTGCCGGGTGAGCCCCAGTGGCGACGCCCACGGCCATCGCCCCAGCACCCCTAGCCGCGAGCATGTCGAGCGGGTGGTCTCCGACGTAGACCTCCACGCCATGGGATCGAAGCGGACCGCTCTTCTGAGCACCCGTGACGGCGCCCTCGAGTGCATCGGCGGAGAAACCGCAGGTGGCAAGAAAGCGAGTTGCGACGGTCGAGCTGCGTGAGGTCACGATGATGACCCGCCCACCCCTTGAACGGATGCTCTCGGTGAGGCGGATGGCGCCATCCATGGCCGTCAGGTGAGCGAGTCCCTCGGTCATGAAGCTCACCCGGAGATCGGCGATCGCATCGGCGAGCTGACCCGGGTCCAGCCACGGCCTGAACATCTCATCAAGCGGAAGCCCCACCCGCTCCAGGACCTCGGACACGGGGAGTGCGTGTCCACGGGTCCGCACCAGACTCTCGAGGGCAACTCGGAACGCCTGGCGCGTGTCGATCAGCGTCAGGTCCAGATCGAACCCGACTATCGAGTAGTCGGCGATGGAGAAGCTGTCCGGCACGGGCCAGACGCTAGAGGTCCAGCGCGCGGGGCACTCGAAGCTTCATTCCGCGAGCGGCTGGCACAAGGGGATGAAGCGGCCCTCCTGTCTTTCGACGGTGACACCCGCATCTGGTGGTCACGACTCGGCACCGACTGGGCTGATCACGACATCGACGCCGTCGCTGGGCGGCTCGACCGGATTGCGCATCACCGTCAGCTGGCAGATCCGATGATCATGAGGTGCGCCGGGGTTCCCACCCAGTAGGGGCCAGAGCGCATCGAGGGTGCTCTTCACGGCACCCGTTGCGATGTCGCCGAGGTTGAGCGTTGCCCGGTGGAACGCGACGTGCACGGCCAGCTCGACCGGTTCGGGGATGTGCTGGCGGCGCGCGGACTCAATCCAGCCCGACAAGACCGCATCGGTCGCGGAGATGGGAAGGTCGCCCGAGTAGGTGAACGACGCCAGCGCCCGCGGCCAGGGCATCGGCGGGGCACCGGTTGCGAGCTCGATCATCACACCGGGACTCGCACTCGGCTGCTTGGTTGCGGTGAACCACTCGATGTTCGGCCGTCGGCCGTCGAACCACCCGCGGGTACCGACCAGCACCGACAGCAGTGGCTCCATGAGGTTGTCGAGGTCCGGCGTCTCGTGCCGCGGGACGACTGCGAAGTGGGCGCGGATCCCCGTCGGGCGCACCAGGGGGTCGACGGGCGGGATCGCCGCGGCGAGAGTGGCCTTCCAGAGCCGCTCGTTCTCGCCACCGGCGAAGGGCGTCGGTCGCCCTTCCACGATCCAACGGGTGAGGGCCCGGGGCGTCGGTTTTTCGGTCACAAGGTCGATGGTGGCGACGCGTCCGCGGGCCGCTCTTCGATCTCGCGACGCATTGCCTTCGCCGTCGGACTCGACCCGTCAAAGATCGAGGGGTCCTCGATCTCTTCAACAGGGTCGCGCTGAATGCGGGCCTTTATGCCTGCGTGTTCCTCGAGCAGCCAGAGGAGGCGGTTGCCGGCTAGCAACTCAATCGGCTTGTCCTCGACGAACTTGTAGGCGCCGGGGCCGAAGTCGGCGGTGGTGACGAGGATGCCTTTGGAAGCGCCCTCATGTTGAACGGTTCCCCAGAGCTCGCGAACCGCGGCCACCCCGACCGTCTTGCGATATCGCTTGGCCTGGATAATGACCTTGCCGCCGAGCACGGGGTCGTGGTTGTAGGCGACGCAGTCAACTCCGCCGTCACCGGACCTCTGAGTCGGTCGGGTGTCGAAGCCCATCGCCGTGAAGAGGTTTGCGACGAGGCTCTCGAACTCGACTGGACTGATCTCCATCAGATTGGTTCTCGGACCGAGCCCCGAGAGCACATCGCTGGCCTCCACGAAGCGCTCATCGACCATCGTGAACTCGACGACGGGTCGCACCGGCGCGAGCTCATCTGGCGCCTTCGACACTGAGGCGTGCAAGCTCTTCAAGCACGCCGTTGGGTCGACGTGCTCGAGGTCACGGTGGTCGAAGTCCTCACGGTTGGTGCGGACGGTGATCACGCATGGCCGTGCGGTTCGGCCGATGGCGGGGTCGATGCCGGAGACCATCCCGTTGAGCGTGACCAGCTCAATGGCGGGGGTGGCATCGAAGATGCGCCGGAGGACCAACAGCGTCAGCTGCTGCAGGACCTCGGCGTAGATCTCCCGGCGCTCCTTCAGGCTCCGAGCGGTCGCCTCGGTGACCTGACGAGTCTTGACGTACCGGAACGCCTTCTCGGCCGGCGCGATGTCGAACGCCGGCAGCTCGAGCGCCACCACCATCTGACGTGAGTCCGGCCACCACTCCATGCGATGCGCGAGTGTGATGCCCTGTGGAACAGGGGTCCGGGTGATGGCCCGACTCACCAGGCGACGGACCGCCTCCTCATCGCCCTCGCTTGCCTGCGCAGCAAGGTCTGCTTCGGCCTTGAGCTGCTGTGCATGGCGTCGCTCAGCGTCATCAGCCGCCTTCTGATGAGCAGCGCGTGCCGCCTCCAGCCGGGCGACGCGAGCTTGCTCGCGGCTCTCGCGGGCCTGCACCGCCAGGCGGTGGGATTCCTCGGCCTGGGCGACCAGCCGGCGATGCTTCTCCGGCCCCCCGGGCAGCATCCGCTGTAGCCCGCTCAACGGGCTCGGCATGAAGGTCTCCAGCGGTGGTGCGGGCGGCTCGGGGTGGGCCAGGGCTCCGGGGTCGAACTCCCGACGGACAAGAACGGGTGCGCCGGGCGGTTGGTGCCTCAGCCCCGAGCGAAGGATGGTCCGCAGCGCCTCGACGCGCTCGGTGACCATCTGGGTCTGGCGGGCTGCGCCGCTGGCAAGTGCATCATCGGCCTGAAGCTTCTGGACGCGGTCTCGGGTCTTCTGTTCCCGCTCCAGCTTGGCCGCGTGACGACGCTGCGCCTCGGCAGCGCGCCGCACCTGACTGGCCGCATCCCCGGATCGCGGCCGACGATCGTTCGATGCCATAAGCGCATCCTAGTCACGACCCAACCCGCGCGGGCCTCCTGGGGTCGGCCAAGAAGGAGCAATCAGTCCCGGGTGAGACTCACCTCGGCTGAGGTCACCGACTCCCGACCAGCGGCAGCAAAGTCGAACTCGAGACCGGTCGCTTGCCCCGCTGCGAGGCCCGACACATAGGTCGTGCCTGCGTCAACGAGGAAACCGGCTCCGTCGAACAACGCGACCATGCCGCGCTCGAAGGTGAGCTCACGGTCTGTCGGGTTTGTGGCTTGGGCGCGAACCAGTAGCTGAGGGGTCTCGAACTCCCCCGGCGTGGGCCGGAGCAGACGGAGGTTTGTGATCGGCGGAAGCGGCCCCGCTCCGCGCTCTCCGTCGCCTAGCGATTGGGTTACCTTCAACTGAACCGGGATCTCGGCTTCGACGGTTGTGCTTCCAGAAACCCGAATTCGGCCAGACGGGGGTAGGTAGCCAACCGAATCCGAGTCACTGGACACGACCTGCCCTGTCTGATCCAGCAGGTTCCAGCGCACGGTGAGGTCGTTCACGGCGAGCTGTCGTGACGGGTTCACCACCACGAACGTGTAGGCGAAGCGACTCGTGCCGGCACGGACCATCTGGATCTCGCCGGTCTGGACCTTGATGCGGACTGGGGAGAGGGAGAGGTAGCCGGATGAGGTTCCGGCACCCGGGCACCGGACCACGAAGCGGTAACCGATCTCCGGGGGTGCCGTGATCGGGATTCTCCACGCCCAGCTGATGCGGCGACCCACTCGAGCGACACGAGCCGCCCGAGGGATCGCCAGGCGCTTTCTAGTCAGCGAGGTGGCGGTGATCACGCAGCGGTAGCGAGCGCCGCTCCCTGCGAAGAAGTCCGATACCTGAGCCGCGACGACGATCCGCTGACCGGGTCGCAGCGTCGAACCACCGATCGTCGACGTGACGTAGGCGCCCTGCGCGACACCAGCCGTGGCGAGGGTGACTGCGGTCGCGGCGGAGGCGATCAGGCGCCGGGTCATGAGTTGCCACGACCTTCGTGGCGGGAGGATCTGTCAATCATGCGTGCGAAGTCCATGGCGTCAATCGTCTCATTGACCCGCCGGCCGGGCACCAGGTGATCCCCCGAAATCGGCCTCGGATAGCCCCTGCTGTCAGGCGCCCGGCTGCCACAGGGCGAAGCGCCTGTCATCTGAGTCGCCCGCTGGCACGCAGGTAATCCGTGATCCCGGAGGCGAGTGTCTTGGCGATGAGGTCGGTCTTCGCGAGGAACCGGTCGTCGGCACCGGCGGCGCCGGTCTCGATGAGGACTCGGGCGGTCGCGTTGGTCCGGTAGTAGCCGTAGAAGTGCATCATCCGGACGTTGCCGTTGCGGGGCTCCACGCCCCGGAAACGCGAACCGGCGCCGTTGGCGGGGGTGAAGATCCGCCTGTACCGGGCGGCGACAGCCGTGGCGAGCCGCTTGGACGCGCGTTCGGTTGCGGGGGTCACCTCGGTGTGGTCCCTATGGGGAGCCGAGTCCGGATAGGGGGTGGGGCTGGCGGTGCCGGTGCCCTCGCCGCGATACCAGTTCTCGTGTCGGCCGGGCACGCTGATGGCATGGCCGATGGCGGCCGATCCGCCGGGTGAGTCGAAGTGCACGCTGATGAACACCGCACCGCGCGAGCCGAGCGGGGTGACCAGGGCCCCGTTGGGGCGGGCATCGACCCCGGCGGCCTTCAGCTGCCTGATCAGCAGATCCCGCACCCGCGTGTTGAACGCCTGCTCGGACCCGAACGGACCTCCCCCGGCGCCGGTCTGCGCCTTGTAGCCGGGCTCCCCGGGCGGGACATGTCCGGCCTGCACCCACACCACGGGCCGGCCACGCGCCGCCGCCTCCGCCGCCGGCGGAACAGCTCCGGCGGTGCTGGTCCCGGCCTGCTCACGCAGCGACTGCTCACCGTCTTCGGGGGCGCCGCCCTGCGCGCGGGGGCTCGTGTCGCTCCCCGGTTCTCCGGAGCCTGGCGTCGGCGCTGGCGTGCCTGAACCGGTGGCGGTCCCCGAAGCGTCTAGCGGCGGCAGCGGCTCGGGCTCGGGGACGCTCACCGGCCGCGGCTGGGTGGAGGTGCTACTGGTCCCCGCCGGTGCCGCGGCGGAATCTGATCCGCCCGGCTCGGGTCCGGAGCCCGAATCCCGGCCGAAGGCCATCCAGCCGCCGGCGCCGGCCACAACCACCAGGCTTGTCGCTCCGGCGATCAGCTGTTCTTCGATCCGCCGGGCGTGCCGACGCTGGTAGGTGTCCAGGTCGATGACCGGCAGATCGAAGCGGTCGTCGTCAGGTGGCGTGCCGCTCACAGGCGTGTGGGGTGCTCTCGGATGGTCACCAGTTGATGTCGAGGTCCTGGGCGCGGATCCGGAACGCCCAGCCGCCGTTGCTGCAGACGGTTCCCAGTGACTGGTCGATAGCGCAGGAGATGCCGCCATTGCTCCAGACCTGCCCGTACTGGAGGACTCCGTAGCCGCTGCCGGGGCTTCCCTGCGCGTAGTAGGCCGAACCGGACTGGTCGATCGCGATGGTGCCAGCGTTGGAGCGGCACACCACGCTGCCACCGACCGCACCGCAGGTCGTCGTGCCAGCGGGGCTCCTGAAGCCACCGTTGCTCGCCGGAGCGACGCTGCCCCCGGAGTTCGATCCACCTGAGGAAGGCGGAGCGGTCTGTGCATCCCGCTTGGCCTTCAGGGCGGTCTTCAACCCTGCGGTGTCGGCGAGCCCGGCGGCGGTGATCACCGACGGGGCCTCCGGGGCCTGGCGCAGGAAGTCGCGATACCCGGCCACGGCCTGCTGACCGGCACGCTGCACCGAGTCCACCTGACCGAGTCCGGTCGCGGCGGGGATGCTGGTCGCCCTGACCAGCAGCGCCAGGTAACGGCGGTGAAGAGACGCCGCCCGGACCAGCGCGGTCTGCGCGGGACGCTCCGCGTCGGATACCGGGAGCTTGGAGAGGTCGGTGTAGGCCGTGGAGACCACCTGCAGCTGCCGACGCGCCACCTGGTTCACCCGCGCGACATCCCCGGGAGCCGCGGCGGTCGACAGGGAGTTGCCGGTCGCGGTGGCCGACCGGGTCAGCTGGGTGTAGCTGCGATCGATGCGCGACAGGTAGCCGCCCGGCTGGGAGGCGGCCGGGGCGGGGGTGGCCGTCTCATCCCCGCCACCGCCGCGCAGAAGCAGAAACGCGCCGATCCCCAGGGCGACAACCGCAATCACCGCGCCGGCGATCACGGGGATCAGCCACCCCGGCTTGCCACCCGTACCATCCCCGCCGCTCGGCGCAGTCCCGGCCGGAGGCAGTGCAGGAGGCGCCGGGGGAGGCGTCGACACCACCGCGTTGACGGGGATTGGGGCTGGAGGGGCCAGAGGAGGTGCTGCCTCCGGGACCCCAGCGACCGCCCGTCCACAATGAGCGCAGAAGGCATCCGATGCCTTCAGGGCACCGCCACACCCCGTGCAGAAGTGGGCGGCAACGCCGATCTCCGTCGATGCGGCAGGAGCAATTTCGGTGGGGGCGCTCGGGGCAACCGACGCCGGAGTGGCGTCCGAAGGACCGATCTCGGTCGTCTGGTCGCGCTCAGGCGCCGCCGCAGACTCGTCGTTCATTGGGATGCTCCTTGCCCATTTCCGCTCTCGATACGCCGACGATACGCCCAGCCGGGGTTCCACTCCACTCACCGGACGACCAGCCCAGCCGGCAACGCACGCCGACCCTGCAGCCCATCCCCGGCGCTGCACGAACACCGCGCCGCTGCTGACCGCCTGCCCGGCATGGTGCGACGGTCCGAGGGCTTCCGTAACCCCTCAGAAGTCGAGGCGGGAGTCCTTCGGCGGCTCCCGTGTCCGCGAAGAAGCGTCAGCGAGCCTCGGGATGTCTCGCTTCACAGACAGGCCGCCGTGTCCCTGCGAATGACGTCTGGGACATGCGCTTTTCTACGGTCATGCGCATGCGACTTGTTCTACTGGCAATCCTGCTCGTGGCCGGTGCACCGTCGGCAGCCCTCGGCGTCGCTGCCTTCCGGACACCGGGATCGGCTGCGCTCTGTGGTCTCTCGGAGGGCGAGGGCTACCCGTGGCTTATCTGCTGGACGCCCAACGACGGCTACTCGCTCTCCATGGGGCCCCGCACCGGTGTGCCGGCGCGCGGCACCTACGACCCCAAGCAGCGCGGCTACATCGAACCCGTCCGCGTCCTGCGCTTCGGCAGGGCCTGGCGCACCGGGGTCTACGCCTGCACCAGTCGGCGCACCGGGCTTACCTGCACCAACGCCCGCCGGCACGGCTGGTGGCTCGGCCGCTACCGCGGGGTGCGGCGGTTCTGACGATCTCGCCGCGGCCCTAGACGTGGCGCGCACGTGCCGACTTTGCGGACGCCAAGGCGGTCGGTTCACCCGCGACCACGTCCCACCGCAGTGGGTCACGAAGACCCTCCCAGGAGACGGCCACCAATTCACTGTCCGACGCGGCGGTGACGACGAGCCGCATCGCGAGCGGACAGCCAAGAAGACGCACGACCACACGGTGCGAATCTGCGCCGACTGCCACGATGACCTCACGAACGGCCTGGACACCTGGGCCTCCAACGCCCTGCAGTGTCTGGTCGAACGCCCCACCCGGCTGCCGACCTATGGGGTGGGCGAACAGAACCGCATCGCGGCGTGGTGCTTCCGGATCGCGGTGATCCACGACCTCACGCAGGTCGAGTCGCTCATCCCTGAATCCGCTCGAATGGAATTCCGCCGGTCTCTACTTCCCCCGCCGGGCATCGGCGTCTGGGCGGGCCGATTCGTGAGCGGCCACGACGTCTGGATCGACCGGCACCGATCGACCTTCCCGCTGACTGCCGGCGGCACCGTCGATGTCTGCACCTTCACCGTCCGCCTCGGCCACTTCGCCTTCCAAGTGGTCGTGCCACTGGAGGCGGGATTCCCGTCCATGGAAACACGCGTGGTTGCGGGTCTCATTCGGCTGTGGCCGCCGGATGGACGCAGGGGGAGGTGGCACCCCGAGATGACACCGATGCTCTCGCCGGAGCGGTTTGCCGAGGCGCACACCTTCTCGAGCTGGTGAGCGCTGTGCGAGTTTCGGTGTCGTCGTCCGCATCATGCTTCACCATCGGAAGGGCGATTCACCTCTTACGGGAGGTAATCGACGAATCGCAGAGGAGGTGATGTGGATGGCGAAGAACCCGCCGAAGGGCGACGGCCACAGGATCGGCGCTGTTCGTGGGCGCTCCCAGGTCCAGACGCCGAACGGGCTCTGGACCAAGCGGGACACCGCGACGGGCCGGTTCATGGATGCCAAGCAGGACGGCACCCCCTTCAAGGGCGTGCGCAAGGAGAAGTAGCGGGACACGGGATCGGCCGGCCGCACCGCCGGCCCATCCCTGACCGGCCTGCCGCGCCGAGCATGCAGGGGCTCGCTAGTTGGCGCTGAGCCGCCGCTGTGCGTCGTAGGCCAGAAACAGCCCGTGCCTGCGCAGCTGCCGGCGCTCCCGACCGGCGTTCTTTGCGGCGTTCAGCGCCGTCGCGACCAAGGGCACCGTGCTGCCCACTGATGCGAACGCGGCGGTGAGGCCCGTGATGTCCAGGTGGGCGAGGGTGAGCAGGACCGTGGGGGTGATGCCCAGACAGCCGATCCCTTCCTTGGAAGTGGTGACCTCGCCGATGACGCGGCGGGCCCGCCGGGACTCGTTGAAGCCCTCGGCGATCTCAAGCAGTGCTGGCTCCACTCGCTGGCGCAGCAGATCCCCGACCTCAGCGCTGAACTCGAGGTCGTGGGCTGCGCTGGTGAGCTCGGTGCTCATCTCACCGACAGTTGCCCGATACCTGACCAGATGAGGGGTCAGGTCCTCCCTGATCTCGAGCACTTCCTCGAGGCCGGCCCTGGAGAACGCCGGCAGGCTGTGCAGAAGCTCGGTGTTCAGATGCGCTTCCCTGGAGTGCGCCGCGGATCTCGGGGACTGGCGCGCTGCGCCCTCCTCGATCATCGCCCGGACTATCCCGGTCGTTTGCTCATCCATGACGGCAAAAGAGTGTGGATCCAGGAGGGTCTCGACGAGGGTGGCGAAGAACCGGTCGGTGAAGTCATCACCTTCCGTGAGCACCAAGGGGTCGATCTCCACGCATCCTGCCTGGACGGCCTCAGCAAGGGGGCGGGCGCCGGCGCCTTCCAGCAGCTCCGTCGCGGTCTCTGCCAGCTCGCCTTGGACCTTGTTGAGCGTCCTAGTGAGGCCCGCGAGCACGTCGCGCTGCGCCCGACGCTGATCGCGAGGTAGGCGCTGCAGCCGCTCTCGCGTCTCAATGAGGGCGGAAAGGTTCTGGGCGCCCTCCGCGTCGATGGCCCGGGCCATCTCCAGCGCAACCTGAAGACGTGCAGCCTCATCCTCTCCAGTGAGAACAGAGACTGCCGCCGCCATCGCCGCCACCGGGCTCGTCAGTACCACGCGATCTGCGTAGACCACCGCAGCCTTAAGCAGCTCGATGTCCGGCTCGAGCGAGACGTCGCCCTGAGGTGCCGCGAAGACGCGAACGACTAGGGGCGCACCTGGAAGCAGCCTCCGGGGGTTCTCCACGCGCACACGGTAGTCGTGGGCTCGGCCGACATTACGCGCACCAGTTGCATCATCCAGCCCACGGAGTCGGCGGCCACGGGGAAGTGGGGAAGACCATGATACGGGAATAGGCGCGCATGCAAGAGAGCCCAATGCCGACGGGGCACGAGCATTCGCGAAGAATTGAGATGACATTGAATCACGTGGCTACAGTCATTGCATGCCCCGTGGAAGAGAGCAGCAGAACAGGCGCAAAGCGATCCGCGTCAATGCCACGCAACAGTCCGCCTCTGGAGACCACGCGCGAGAAAAGCGGGAAGTCAGTGATCTATCTATCGGTGAACGTCGTCGTGCCTGGGCAGTATTGGGCTCGCTTGCGGCCGTTCCCGTGCAGTACAACCTTCAGCAGACCCAGCGTGGCGCGAAAATCCATGATGACGCGACGCAGCAGGCACTTGCGGAGATTGAAGGATGGGTTCAGGCAGGCGTCCCTTTGCAGGAGGCTGTTGCCACAGTTGTAGAGTCCATCGCACGCTCTGAGGGCGAGGCATTTCTCAAGCGTCTTTTGGCCGATCGGTTTCCGACGGCATGGCTTCGCGAGCAGAGAATCGGTAAGAGGCGGCTCTCTCAATGGGTGCGGCCTGAAGACCTCGGCGAGCTCGTCCGGGAACGCTTTGACGAACTTCCAGCGTGGACGCTGCAGGACTACGTCAGTTGGGTCTTCGGGGGCGCTCGGTCACTGCGATGACTGATAGAGCCCCATCGCGCTGTCTTGGGTACGCGAACCCACCCCGTCTGCGCGGTTAGCCACCCAATTGCCCGCTTCGAGCGGCCAACGCCTCTTGGCTGTCCCTCTGCACTGCCTCCTGCCTATCTCGCTCCGCGCGCAGTGACCAGACGACGGAACAACTCCACGCGGTCAGAACGAGCAGTGCGACATACATTGCCAGGACGAGTGAATAGAGGACGTCCTGGGCACCGCGTCCTAGGCGTGCGTATGCGAAGGGGACAAGGGGAGAGCATGCGACGACAACCATCACTGTTCCCGCAGTGAAGAAGCGGGCGGGCCACAGGAGGCTGCCAGCGGCGCCGGGCGTATTCCCCTTCTTTGTGGCCGCTTCGGCGCGTTCCCGGATCTTCGAGAAGAATAGACCGATGAGCGCCACGACGATACTGATGGCGCTGAGCGTCGCCGGATTCAGGTCGGTAGTCGCGCCCTGAGATGTAGCTGCAAGGGCGTTCTGCACGGTTATCACCGCCACATCGATCGACGGGATCATGGGATCCCGAGGTAGACGGTGGTCGGGTCTAGGCGCTTCGTGCCGCCGGCGCTTGGGACCTCGACCTCTGCGGGGACTAGGAGCTCTCCCGTCATTCTGTCGAGCCGCACCGCCGCGACCAGTCCTTCGCGCGCGAGGACCCGCCGTGCGTGGTCTGTGACGGCGGGATCGCCGAAGTGCACCCGTGTCTCGCCGGATGACGGATCCGTCATCCGGGACCCACGCTTCATGCTCTCATCAAGGCGGTCCTCGCGCTCAAGGGGATAGAGCGCATGCACCCTGCGAATCGTGCTCGCAGCGGCGGTAGGGGTGAGCCGGAACACCGCCTCTACGTGGTCACTGGTAACGACGACTGATCGGGCCTTCGCAGCGCGGTAGATGTAGTTAAGGCGAACAGCACGCGCGTCGGCCATGGACGAAGGTGAAGGCGCAACGCCTCGCAGTACATCGAAGATCTCAGCCGTCACGCCCTCTGCGATGGCGGCGAGCAGGTCCGCGCCGTCCGTCACCGCTGAACGCAGCGCTTGGGCGGCCTCCGGGGTGTGAATGGGCAGCGTCGTACTGACGACTGGCGGGGTCGGCAGGGCGGTGGTTGACAATCGCGATAGACTCCTAAAACGAATGCTTATGTCGTTGGCTTTCGCCTTAGGACGACCGGCCCCTGCCTAGCGTGACGCCGAATTGCGTCACTCACAGGCGCCGGACCATGCAAGCCGCCGCGGGCGCGTCGGAGCGAATGCGTGAGTCCTAACGGCGCCCTCAACAAGCACGGACCGGCGGAAAGCCGGTCATGCGCGCCAGCACTCCAGATGGTGCTGCCAAACTCGGCCTCTGGCGCCGGCGGTGGCGAAGGATGCGGGTCGAACGGGTACTAACCCAGAGTCGAGGAGCACCGCCGTCCTAGTTCCTCCTGGGCGACCGGTCGGGCGGCTTCCTAGCAACCGCGCCGAGCCTCACCGAGCGCCCCGAGTTCGCGCTTAACGCCGGAAAGGCCGGGAGCGGCCGGCGACTTGCATGTGGGCATCGGTCCTCGAGGCACCTCAGTGCCAGCGCAGGTCCGCTTCGAACTGGAATGGCAGTAACAACCGTGGCGGTGCCGAGGCGCTCGACATGCTCGCCGCGATGACCACCGGCCACGAGGGGTCGTTGTCCACGCTGCACGCCTCGTCGCCCGCGGACGCCATCCGGCGGC